>ERZ808044.1027-NODE-1027-length-19197-cov-3.817939_pt1 | contig 19197 bp, 17 predicted proteins | sample MGYA00380195_ERZ808044 | MGnify/ENA primary metagenome ERZ808044 (study PRJEB31490, sample SAMN06133423) | mouse gut metagenome | isolation source: Z7_2 | host: mice | place: China: Chengdu | collected 2015-05 ...
AGGTTCTCCACCAATAAAATGACTGCTTAAAAGTACATTTTGAATTGCAGAATCAATAGCTGTTTTATTTTTTAGGTATTGAGTTTTTAAATCACGAAATTCCATTTTAATCCTCAAATTTTTCTATAATATTGCCTTTTTCATCCATTCTGCCAATCACCCTTGCTGGCACTCCTGCCACCAAGGCATAGTCAGGTACATCCTTAGTTACCACTGCACCTGCTGCCACCATAGCGTATTTGCCCACTGTATGACCACATACAATAGTTGCATTGGCACCTATACTGGCACATTCTCTAATAAGCGTCTTTTTATAATTCTCATGCCCCTTAGGGTATCTTGCGCGAGGTGTTAAATCATTAGTGAATACACAAGAAGGACCTAAAAACACACCATCTTCCACCTCAACACCTTCGTAAACTGATACATTATTCTGTATCTTTACCTCGTTACCAATAATCACATTATTAGATATATTTACGTTTTGCCCTAAAGTACATCTTTCTCCAATCACTGCTCCTGACTGGACATGACAAAAATGCCATATCTTTGTATTGTGGCCAATCTTTACTTCATTATCAATATAGCTTGATTCATGTACAAAATAGCTCATAGAGACCTCATATTAATCAAATTTCCCTTTAAAATCTGTAGTAACGCAGTTTTCTAAAGGAAATTTAATTATACTCTTTTCAGAAGCTGATTTATAAATTGCCAAAACGAGTTCTAAAGCCCTCTTACCTGCTTCTGCATCCACATAGGGTTTTCTGTCGTTTTTAATTGCATCAATAACATCTGCATATAGCGGAGTATGCCCATATCCATACACATTAGGAGGATTTTCATGAAATTGGCGTTTAATCTCCTCTGGATCATCCAGCATATCTGAAAAACGCCATTCCTCAATCACATTTACAGATTGGCCTCCTGCTTTAACTGTGCCCTTTTCGCCAAACAAATAAAGTGTTTCTTCCAGGTTTTTAGGATATACATTTGTAGTCCCTTCCACTATTCCATAAGATCCATTTTTGAACTTAATAAGTGCAATGCCTAAATCTTCTGCTTCAATGTAATCATGATGAAGCCGGTCAGTCATTCCAACCACTTCCTCAATTTCATCTCCCATCATCCATCTAAGCAAATCTATATTATGAATGCACTGATTCATTAAAGCTCCACCATCCTGCTCCCATGTTCCACGCCAGCTTGCTCTGTCATAATATTCATGATCCCTGCACCATCTGATATGTGCAGTCCCGTAAAACATCTTACCAAACCTGTTTTTTTCCACTGCTTCACGTATCTTTCTAATTGATTTATTAAAACGGTTTTGATGGCAGGCGCACACTTTAAGATGAAGTCTGTTTGCCTTTTCAATTATTTGGTCAGCATCTTCTATAGATAGCGCTATTGGCTTTTCTATAATTAAATTACAGTCATAGTCCATGCAGTCAAGCGCTATTTTGGCATGTTTTCCACTTTCTGTTGCAATCGCTACTAACTCAGGCTTTTCCTTTTGCAGCATTTCAAAATAATCTGTATACTGATGAACAGATTCTCCCAACTCAAACTTAAGCTCTTTGTCCCGCATATTGCTTTTATCCAAATCACATATAGCCACAATTTCAAGCTTATTCGCCTGCGCTGCTGCAATATGATTAGGTGATATTCTTCCACATCCTATTAAAGCGTACCTCATAATTTTCCCTTTACTTCCCCTCTTCATTTCGATACATAATAATTTAAAAATCTTTCAATTTATTCTAAATAATTACACACTGGCCTCATAACTGCCTCTATATCAATATATTTTCGAGCCATTTCCCTTATATTTTGTGCGACTGTCTGATGACTTTCCTTATATATTACATCATAAAATTCGATTATTTTATTTATGTTAATTGTAGATCCGTCATTAGGAAATTGTAAAAAACTTTTTTTATCAATCAAACTGAAAATATCAACTTCTATTCCTGAAATAATTGGAATTCCTTTCGCCAGATATTCCCTTGCCTTCAGTTCGCTGGACCAATAAATCCCTTTCTTATAACATCCAAGGCTACAGATACCTATATCAGCTCTATCATAGATCTCATCTAGTTCTTTCCCGCCTTTCATACCATAAAAGTGAACATGATCTTCCAAATTACAAGCTTTCACTATCTCTTCATATGATGTTCTCTCTGGACCATCACCTACAAAATGACAAAATATCTTTCTTAAACCGCCTTCATCATAATATTGTTTAAGCCCATACAATAATCTTTCATAACCATGATGCGGCTGCATCAACGCCACCATTAATAAATTAATTATGTCGGTATCTTTCACATTGATTACAGGTTTTACCAAGTTTACATCAATACCATTCATTACATGAATCGTCGGTATTCCAAATATCTCATCATCTTGAGAATAGGTGACAATTCTTTCTGTTATATTTTTTAAATACTTAATATATTTCCTATCCCACCAAAACATAAATTGATATAAAATTCCCTTGGGCTTTTCTCCTGCATAAGGATAAGTAGGTATTTCGATCAATATTCTTGCACCATTTTTATGCAGCCGTTTAAGCACTCTATAATAAAATGTATCCATCATCCCATATCGGTTATAAACCCAGCCATACTTCTTATTTTTTAATTTTCGATACATTTTGATATAAGCCGGTGTTTTCTTAATATTGCCCAATTTGCCTATTATTCTTTCAGTTCCGTCTTCTTTGTAAACTAGTTTTTCTCCCTTAATGAAAATAAAATCTACCACATATCCCTGTTTTTCAAAAACAGCAACCTGAGAATATATTTTTTTACAAACTCCATCGGATTCTTCATTTGTAAAATCCCATGTGGATAAATACAATATTTTCATTTTTACCTTTTCTTTCTATTTTGTTTGGGCTACAATAATTATGCATTATTTATTTATACCACACTTTCAGCAAATTTACAACAAAACGAGGGAATCTATGAAAATAGTTCAGATTAATACCGTCTGTAATACAGGCAGTACCGGAAAAATTGCTGCAGATTTATATTATATTGCAGAAAAAGTAGGAGATACGCCTTTTATCGCCTATGGCCGCGGAACTGCCCCAAAAGAAATCAATAGCTTTAAAATTGGAAATCCGATAGATTTTATGCATCATGTATTGATAAATTTTTTTCTTGGAAAAAGCGGTTTTGGTTCTAAAACTGTCACCGCACGTTTCCTAAAATGGCTGGATGAAGTAAAGCCAGATGTTCTGCATCTGCATAACTTGCATGGCTTTTATATTCACGTGGAAATGCTGTTTGAATACATCAAAATCCATCACATTCCTATTGTGTGGACACTCCACGACTGCTGGCCATTAACCGGCCAGTGCGCTCACTTTGATTATGCAGGCTGCACCAAATGGCAGACTGCCTGTAAGCATTGCCCAATTTATCGAAGTAATTATCCTTATTCTCTGTTTCGTGATAACAGTCGTCAAAATTATGAATTAAAAAAGGCTGCTTTTACAGGCGTTGAAAATTTAACGATCGTAACCCCAAGTAACTGGTTGGCTGATATCGTTAAAAAATCTTTTCTAAGAGAATATCCTGTAATGACTATCCCTAATGGGATTAATCTGGATATTTTTAAGCCTGCTGTCCCCCAATCTACTAATACTGTTTTTGCCACAGCAGACTCAACGTTCGTCACTGCTTCCAAAATTATTCTTGGCGTGGCAAATGTATGGACTTCCAGAAAAGGGTTGGATTTTTTTCTTAAGTTAAGCGAACTTTTAGATTCTTCTTATCACATTATACTAATTGGCGTCAGTCAAAAACAGCAAAAAAAGCTCCAAAAAGAATACGGGGGGCGCATTACTCCATTAACCCGGACTGCCAATCAGCTTGAATTGGCCAAATGGTATAGCCGCGCTTATGTATATGTGAATCCAACTCTAGAAGATAACTTCCCTACTACCAATCTGGAGGCATTGGCCTGCGGAACACCTGTCATAACCTTCAATACAGGCGGCAGTCCGGAAAGTATAACAGAAAAATGCGGCATTATAGTTGAAAAAGGAAATATAAATCAATTAAAGGAAGCCATTCTGTCCTTGGATAAAAAGACAGAAATAACTTCCCTTGCCTGTCGTGAACATGCTATGAATTTTAATAAGGAAATTCGTTTTAAAGAATGTCTAAAATTATATAACGACAACTTTAATAGTCAATAAAATCCGCAAGCTTTATGAGTTTTTTTTCTGATCTACTTTCCCTTTTAACTCTTCAATCTGCCTTTCCAGCTCTTTGCAGCGAAGTGCCATCTCTGCCGCCATGGTCACATATTTATCCTGCATTTGGGAATACATGATTGACATAGTCAAAAGCTTTTCAAATAACAAGCAGATCATGACTAAAAAAACCAGATTTGCCGGCGAAATAATCCCAAGTACTGATGCCAGCCAATAAGACACCCCTGGAAACAATCCTAAAATCAGCAAAACAACCGACATTACAACCCAAAAAAAAGTATCTTCCAGTCTGACTTTAGCTTTTCGTATTCTGGTAATAATCCACCCAATGCTGAACACAGCAGCAAACAATAAAACAACTCTAAGCTCGATAGACATTTTACCTCTCCTTTTTTCTAAACCATTGAAAAATTAATATTCCATACATCATGTGAACCATATAACTGATTGATCGTCCTATGGTCAAATAGCTGGTTCCGGCTTCCCGCTCATTCATAGTTACCTGAACTTCTTCTATCTTAATACCACAATTAAGCAAAAAGGCCAGTGTATCGGGCTCTGGTCCATAATTCATCTTATAGCCAAATCTTTTAATCATGCGCTTGTTAAAAAGGCGCATACCACTTGTAACATCCTGAATCTTTTTTCCAGTTGTAATAAAAATTGCCAGACTAATCAGGTTACTTCCCAGCATACGCATATTAAAAGGCTTTTTCTGATTTACAAATCTGGAACCGATTACAATATCAGAATCATGCTTCTTCATGGAATCAATCATATCTGCAATGTATCTGGGATCATGCTGACCATCTCCATCTATCTGTACCACATACTCATATTGATAATAATTGGCATACTTAATTCCGCTCTTAATTGCTCCTCCCAAACCTAAATTAACAGGAAGATCCAGCAGATTATACCCTCTGGCTTTGCATATCTTTCGCGTGGAATCCGTAGAGCCATCATTCACTACCACATAATCATATTGTGGAAAATTTTTAATAATGTTGTCAACTACTTTTTCAATGTTATCCGCCTCGTTATAAGCCGGAATAATAATTAAACACTTCATCGGTCAATATAATCCTTATTTTTCAATAGTTTACCTAATATACCTTTCTGATGCTATAAAATACTCTCTTAAAGTATGTGGAAGCTTATGTCTTTTAATTACATCTTCGCAGTATCTTTTGTAAATTGATTTTAATGCTTTATTTTTACTTGTATCCCCTTTGCTCATATGATATATATAGGCAAGTAATATAATAATATCAAATGTAATAACTTCTATGTTCTGCAATGTTTCCAATTCTTTTGCTATGTCATCCACCATAATTTCCTTGGAACTGGCTGGCTGCATAAAATTTTCAAGGGAATTTGTTTTAGCAACGTAATCATTTTTCATTCCCTCCAAATTTCTTTAACTGTATCTATTAAATCAGTATCATCCTCTTCATCATCTTCTTCCTTAATATCATCAAAAAAATCATAAACCATTGACATATCTAAGTTCAACGTCTCTCCATCCTGTATAATTTCTTGTCGTGAAGCCAGACCTGATCTATATGCATTTTTCATTTGCCTGTATATCAAGCTGTTAACATCAAAATGATGATTTTTATTACTGTACAAATGTTCCACTGGTCTTTTGAAGATCTTTACTTCCTTTAAAATATCCTTAATAAAGTTATAATTATCAATATATTCTTCTATATTATTAATGTAGTTTTCCTCATACAATCTGTACATTACTGCTTTTAGCGGTATTTGATATTTAACTGTTAACAGGATACTAATCGCCGCATAATCCTCAAATGTCAGTTTAGATTGTTCCGTTCTGTTTACTCTTTTTCGAAACGTTTTAATCTCATTACGCAATGCGTCTTCTGGCAGTAAAAATTCTGCCGCAAAACGGCTGGCACGTTTTTCATTAACATTTTCTAAAGCATTAAAATTGCATATATATGGCGTCTCTTTGATTTGTGCATAGTCTTTAATGTAATGATAATATTCATGAGCCGCCGCAAAAATCTGATTAATAAGCGGTTTTTTCGCATTTAAAATAATATAAGCTTTGTCCAGTCCACTTCTGGGAATATACAACATGCCATCAATTTTATCCGAATCCAAGTCCACCAACTCAAAATGAATATCCGCATTCTGTTCTGCTATCCATTCAAAAATTTTTTCTCCGATAGGTGCCAACGCATAATTTACACGTTTTTCTTTTACGAGTTCTTTAATTCCATCAATGTCCTCTGCTTCTAAGGCGGTTGTATTAAAGTCATATTCAGCCTGATAATACTGTTCAAATATTTTTTGATTATCTATTGACGACATTAGCACTCCTTTTTGACAGCAATTCGTATTTTTCCTTTATTTTGATCCTTCTCATCATCAAATTAATTTTTTCTTTATCTGCTTCTTCCAAAGTTCCCATCAAATAGATAAGTGCATCTGAATTACTCTCACTAAAATAATCATTGGGTTGGAAATGCCCCAAATTACATACTTTATTTAGCATTTCCAGCGTTGGAATTTGCTTACCAGATTCCAATAACGAGAGGGTACTCCTGTTAATCTGCAGCTTTTCCGCAAAATTTTGTTGTGTTTCTTCACCTCTAAGCTTTAACAAATCTTTGCAAAATTTCTTTGTATCAAATGTTTTCATCCCAGTTTCTCCGTTTGCCCGTCAAGAGCAATTTTTGCTCCTGTGCGAATTAATTCCTTTGTCAATCACCACAAGATCTTTGTAATTTATTCCACTACTCTTTTTTTGTATTCTTGCAGCAAAACTTACCTGTGACAACCCTGCCACCAGTCCGTTACAGGATGCCAGCGTATACATATCTCTAAGAACCTCTACTCCCAGAAGATAATGATGATTTTCTCTCGTCGCCTCGCTATGCATAACTGTATCAATTCCTTTGCTCCTGACTACATCTTCATAATAAAGCAGATTTTCTTTAAATTTACTTTTAAATAGCTCTAGTGCCTCCAGATCATCTGTCGCCAAAAAAACCCTCTCATACGCTCCTTCTTCAAATATTTTTTGGGTGGTTTCCAGATATTCTGATATCTCTACCTGAACAGGATGACCATTAAAGTTCTGTTTAAAATCAGTTCCTCTTACATGGACTGCCAGCGTATTTTTGCCCTTTAGCAAATCTCCTATCTCCCTCTCAAACTGTCTACTTATCTTCTCATTTAAATGAATGTATTTTGCAGTAATTCTTGCCATCTCATCAATATAACGTTCACTTCTGTCATAGCCGCCAGTCCCGCCCTTTATGGATATAACTGCATTGCCATTTTCTTTCCGGCTGTGTAGCACACATTTATATTCCTTCATTTCTTCTAAGGAAATCCCTCCTGGCTGCTTAAAATAATATTCAAAAGGATTTTCCGTCCCATTTACCGGATGCTCTTCTGCATAACAATACCCTGGGCTGTATTGTACCACTGGTTTAAGTCCATAAATATCTGCAAAATAAAGAAGTGAAAGCAGTCTGTTATGATCTGCAAAAAACCCTGAATGAGATTCCTTCATATCTATAAAATATATCATACTTCCATCAGACTTATTTCCAAGTTTTTCGAGACTCACCTGGCTAAAATCCATCTCTGCATTTTTCACATTTCTGACAAACTGTGCATCATTTCCTTTTTGAAAACAGTACCACGCAAATTTCATCTGTTCTACTTTTCTACTAAAACGTCCCATATAACAGCCTCATTTCATTTAAAATGGCAAATGCCGGTTGATCTTCCCCATAATTCCTGTTGTTTTTCGATTTTGTATTTTTGATTTATCAAATAATTCTTTCAGGTCACTTTGGGATTCCACATACTGCCACCAAATTTTCCCCTTATTAACTCCTCTGTTATTCCAGGGCTTTTGCCCTGTGTAATGCAGAACTGCCGGATACTCCCATGCATTGTCACACTGCCCTCTATCATAGAGACCTTCATTAACATAATCTTTAAAATCTTTTTTCTCCAAGTGGGCCTGCACATTATAACGGATATCTAGGAATTTTATTCTGCCTCTGCAAGTAATATTCAGTATATCCTGATCTTGATAGTGATAATTCTTTTGTGACATTTGAATCCACTGTTCATCCGGATTCCATTCTCTAATGGCCTTTAGGTTCATTAATAATATTCCCGCATTAATATATTTTCCCTCTAGCCCATCCAATTCATTTGCGTAAGAATAACTCTTGCAAACCTGCCATGTGGATTTAAAATTATTTGCTCCCTTTACCCCGGCCAGTAAATCACATGAAAGATCTGTTTCCCATATTTCCTTAAGAGAATCCTGGAACAGCACATCCACATCTGCATATATAATTCGATCCTTTTGTGGCAGCACACGATGCAATAAAAGGCGAAGGTAAGTACTTACTGTAACTCCTCTGATTTCAAAAGCATGCTCAAACTGCTCAGGTGCCCGAAAGAAACTAACATTGCTCTCCTTGTCCCTTTTCCTTACAAAACTCTTTAGTTCTTCCTTATATGCCAGCACTTCTTCCGGACAGATGCAGGAAATATTATAGTGAATTTTTTCATCATTTTTATAATCCAAAAGACTTGCAATTGCCACACAGGCCGGATACATCATTTTTTCATCAAAACAAAAAGCAATTTCTATTCTGGAATTCATAATTTTAATCCTGCTAATATCATTTTGTTTTTCTTTCCGCTTACCTCTGTTAAAGCCACATCATGTATACTGGTTCTTTCAAGACTATCTTTTCTCAAATAAGGATGTTCTTTCTTAATTTGACGAAGGCTTCTCATTTCCATTAATGAATCTACTGCCTGTAATGTCTGATTCACTACATAATGTTTAATAGATTCCTGTAGTATTTTTTCAGGCATAAACCATTCTAAATAATATTGAAACAAAATGTGATTTTCTTCAAGACGTTTGTCATCTGTAATCCGGCACATAGACATTTCCCTGCTTCTGTAACAATAAAAGCATTCCTGTAAATTATAAATTCTTTCTGCATCCATAAAACAGGAAAAAGTTAAAAGGCCATCCTCACCACTTCTAATCCTTGGATCAATGCGATAAATATATTTTCCAACCAACGCTCTTTTAAAAATCTTGTTCCACATATTAGGTGCGACTCCGAAGCATTGCTCTGCTTTATTATAAATCATGGTAGGGTAAATGATTTCTTTAAGGCGTTTTTTATCATACATCCCAGAGCTGTAGGGAGATACTGCATCAGTATTTATACCGTTTTTCACCGCAATAAAACCACATTGGACAATATCTGCATTTTCCTTTACAGCCTTGTCCATCATCAACGTAAACATTTCTCCTTGAATCCAGTCGTCGCTGTCGATAAATATAATATAATCTCCTTCAGATACCCGAAAACCATTTTGTCTGGCTATGGTATGCCCTTGATTTGGCTGATGAATCACCTTAACCCGTTTATCTGCCTTCTCATATTGATCACAAATACTGCTGCTTTTGTCTGTTGAACCATCATCTACCAAAATTACTTCAAAAGGAGAATACACTTGCTTCAGCACACTTTCTATACATTGCTCCAAATATTCTTCTACATTGTAGACTGGTATGATCACGCTCAGTTTATTACCCAATGCTTTCACCCTTACTTAATTTAAATCTTTAAATGCAATCCTATGCAATACAACATTATCATCTACTACATTAACCTTAAAAATTGCACCGCTTACAATTTGTGTTTCCTCTTCAAACAAAGAACCATAATGATCCACAAAATAATCATCAACATACCTGAGATACACGTAACTGTACTGCTGTGCCAATAATTGCCCCCACTCTTCTGCAGTGTATTGTACAATATAGTTATTATATGGGGAATTGCCAGAAACAACTGGTTTCCACCCGCCATTCAATCCCTGCGTCAAATTCGGCACTACTGCGTTAAAAAAAGTCAGATAATTATATTGAGGTATCAAGTCGCTGTTGGAGTATTCCACATAGTAGATCTTCTCATCCTTATCTGCAAAGCTTCTAAAAACTTCTCCTATAGACTGATGATTCTTCCAAGTAGTAAAATAACCGCCAAAATTTTCTTCCGTGGTATAGTATGGATGTCCATCCGGTACACAAAGCAGGATAAATAATGAAACAATCCATATAAAGGGCTGTTTCCAGCTTCCTTTCTCCTCCGCTATATTGGCTTTCACAATCATAATACCTGAAATTGCAATCAAAAACAGTAACAGGTAAGACCCCATATATCGTCTGGCTGCAGGTATGCCAGATGCTTCCTGAAAAAGGAAAATATAGCAAATAACCAAAAAAGTTGTATACAATCCGGTTCCTATCAGAAGGCTTATAATTATTTGTTTCATAGGGATTTTTAACCTTTGAAATAAACCTGCAACCCCCAATGCTCCACATAATAATATCACAATTAAAGTTAATTCCACGTAGCTGCTGTCAAAAAAACATTTTTCCCCAAATAGCCAGCGGAGCATTTCAATAATAATTTCTCCTGGGGTTGCACTTGAAATCACATTAGGACTATCAATCACCTGTTCTGCGGCTTTTTGCAAAGCACTGGCATTATCTAGTGAAGCCAGCATAATTTCTTTTGTTTCTGCAGTGTTTACCTTGGCAACGCCAAACATTTTCAAAATATTTGTATTAGTGCCATTTAATTCATATTTCTTTCCCGCGATTAAAATATAAATCTGCCATGTAATAAAAGAAAACAATGAAAGTACCCCTGATAAAAAGTATGCTCTGGTACCCTTATTTTTTAAAAATTGTATCACCTTTTTATTTTTCATAAAAAGATCAATAAATATAATTACATAAATAGTTCCTGCTATTGCCAGCCCCATTTCCTTTGTCATAATCAGTAAAATAGAACCAAATGTTATTCTAAATACATTAAAGAAACTATACTCTTCTGTAAAATAACAAATCAGCAGATAAGCGCCTATGATCCCCAGATAAGCATCCACATACAAAATTCCATAATGACTCTGATAAATTAAAAGTGGAAAACCTGCAATCAATGCTGTCAGCGGAATCACCTTATGCCATTGCCTCCAGTTAACTTTTGTATAAAGTATACTGAGCATGGCAAAGCCAATGGTATGACAACTAAGAAGAATAATTCCTTCCCGATAAGACCCATACAAATACAAAAATAAGTATTCTAAAGAGGCAAATCCCGGTGTATACCGCATTGCAATTAATGTTGATCCAAGGTGAAATGGATAAGAATCAAAATACCACATATCCCTTACACATAATTGCCAGTGATTTAAATCATCTGCCTTGCCTGCAACCACATTACGATCCAAAATAAAGTACAGGAAAAACAGCCCCCAAAAGGCAATCATTCCCGGGCTTACCATATCTGTCAATTTGCGCCCTTTATATACTGCAAACAGTGGGGTTCCAACTGCCATCAGCATTCCCAGCACGTACAGCGACTGGACACCAAATTCCAACTGCCCTAAAATACCAAAAATATAAATATAAACAAAAATCCCACCAAAAGTTAATGCAAACACCTCACCAAATCCACGGTCAAATATAAGCATCAGAAAAAATGTAAATCCACTGAAAAGCAAAACAATCCGCATAAGCCATGCAGCATTTCCTGAAAATTGATATAGAATCGCAGCGGCAATCGCCATACCACATTCTTGCTGGTCTATAAAAAGTCCTCCATAATTGCTATTAGCTAAAATCGCAATAGATGTGCCTTGTGCTTCGTCCAATAATTCGATCTGAAAATAGTAACGCCTTCCCAATTCTAGTCTGGTATCAGGCAGGTGAAATGTATACTCTCCGTTTCCTGAAACATTGGAAAGCTCCACCTCGTTTTCACAAAGAAAGCCTTCTGCATCCATCTGCTCCTTCAACTGTAATCGCAGTTTCCCGGTTAATTCAGTATTCTGATTCATATCCGTCTGTAGAACAAATGCGTTGATATTTTTGCAATTTGCCTGCCACGATTGTACCATTATCTCTTGTCCTGCCTGCAATTTTACGACGGTGTCATAGCTGGACGCAATATGCTCCTGTCCTGTGCTCTTAAAAAAGGATGCAAAACATACCGCTGCTAACACGACAAAGGTAAGCGCACCGGCAATCATCGTTTCTTTCTTCTTTTGTTTAAATACATCAATTTTAAAAAATTTCATAGCCTATTTTCACCCTGATCAATCAACTTCAAACACTTCCTGTTTTTGTCTGCTGACTACCTGTCCATCAATTACTTCGTAAATAAAATCTGCATTCCTGATGGTCGTAAGCCTGTGAGCAATAATCAGCATGGTCTTCATGCCCTGCAGACTGTCAATCGCTTCCATGACTGCTGTTTCTGTTTCATTATCAAGTGCGGAAGTGGCTTCATCAAGAACCAAGATTTCTGGATTATGATAAAGCGCCCTGGCAATTCCTATACGCTGTCTCTGTCCTCCTGACAACCTGACACCTCTATCTCCAACATACGTATGAATCCCTTCTGGGAGCGTATTGATAAATCCATCCAATTGTGCCTGTTTAAGCGCTCTGTTTACCGCTTCATCATCAATTTCATTTTCAAAAACGCCAAATGCTATATTTGCCCGTATGGTATCATCTGCAAGATAGATTGTCTGGGGAATATATCCTATCTGTTTATGCCATTTATTCAAGTTTTTATGAACATCGATCTGATCTGCATAAATGACGCCTTCTGTTGGCTGCAGCAATCCCAAAATAATATCTACCATTGTGGTTTTTCCTGCTCCTGAAGGCCCTATAAAGGCAACTGTTTTCCCCTTGGGTATTCTGAAATCCACATTATCAACTACATCCTCCACGCCATCCGGATACCTGAATGTCACATGATCAACATGAATTTCATTCAAAAGCTCAAATGAGCCTTCTTCCTCATGGCCAAATTCTTCTTGATATTTCTCAATTTCTTTTAAATCATGGTAAACCAAATCTATACTGGGCATGTAAAAAAGTAATTGTGACAAGTATCCATTGATCCTTCCCACGGCAGGCAGCAAACGAAAGGCGGCTGTTGCAAACAAAGTAAGCTGGGGTATGAAATGGATCATATCTGCTTCTCCAAGCAAAATCTTAATAATGATTGCCAGCACAAGCCCTGTCATGCAGACAGCTTCCACAATATATTTAGGAATCATACCAATCAACTTTAATATCTGCAGTGCCTTGGCATATTTTCCGTAATAGTCATTGTACGAGGTCAAAAAATAATCTTCTCTTGCCAGAATTTTAACTTCTTTGATTCCGCCCAATGACTGATTGATCCATTGATAAATTTTAGCCTTGTAATGCTGGCAGTCTTTTCCAAGTCCTTTGGAAAGCTTTTTTGTCGCACTTGTAAAGCCAAAAACACAAACTACCAACAGTCCAACCACTACAATTGTAATTGTTTTACTTACTGTCAGCAGATAAATTCCCATTAAAGTACAAACTCCAAGCTCTGCAATCAGTTCCATTGCCTGCATAACAAAACCTGAAAAATTTGCAACATCTTCCTGTAATGCTCTCTGCAATTCAGCAACATTTTTTCGCAAATGGAAAGTATATGGCTGGTTCATATAGGAATTTAAAAGCTTTGTAGCCAATTGTTTCTGAATACGGAAAGAAAACTTATAGGTAACATTTTTCTGCCACACCAGATAAAGATTTTTTATAATATAAATACATATAATTACTACACAAAGAAAAACTTCAAATCCTTTGACTGAATGAAAACCTCCTTTTGTATAGAACCAGCTTAGGTATGGATCATCAGTTACATAATTAGGATACATGATAATATCCACAAAAGGTAAAAATATAGCAACACCTGCCAGTTCCAGAATACTTCCTATTATCGTCATCCATAATAGTAAAAAGACTGTTTTTTTATCTTTTTTAGTTAATATATACCCAATTTTTTGCTTCATTCATATCCCTTCCATGCCAATGACCAGTCCCCTGTTCTCCTGACACTATAAAAGAAATTTCCTCTAAGTAAGCTGTGTATCCTGCATTTATGTTGTCCAAAACACCAATAATTTCATGTTTTTTTAGTGCCATTTTTCCTGGCGATTTACGTAAATACCACTCATATTCCAAATCAAGATTTCCGATATCTATAACTCTGTATCCCACCTTAAACAAATCATACGCTAGTGGCTTTGCCGCTGCTCCGATGGATAAAAGAAACAAATTCTGACATTCGAAATTCAGGCAGGCCTTCAAAATCTGCTCATACGATTCAAATGCATTTTTAGAAGGACATATAATTCTTTGAATTGTATGAGCTCCTGAAAGCAGGTCATTTTCCACACCATTATGCGTCTGCTCCCCTTCAACAATCACGATATCCTTATCTTTCCATATCTCTTTTATTTTGTCAAACCATTGTTTGCACTCACTTCGGTCTTTCATTGAATAATAGCATCTTGACATAAATGTATTATAATAAACCTTATTCGATATACAATATCTCTCATAGTCCTTTCGGAATTTTAACAAATGCTTTTTCCAAAAATTTTGGCTGTCCTTATGAAGATAATCCATCCCTTCAAATACACCATAAATGGCCACCAGCAATTTTTCTTCATCACTTTCAAGTACCTGCACCAGCCGCCTGGCCAATTCATTGTTTCCCTGCTGGGTTGCGCTGGCAATTCCTGAAATCAATGTAATTTCTCCATCTCCAAACCTGACCAGACTGTTATCCGTACCAAGCAAGGCATCAATGGTTTCATCAATTGAAACCACATGAATATCATTTTTAAAGATTCCTTTTTCATACAGTGCATACACAATTGATGCAATTATTTCCTTTATTTTTTCTTTCAAACAGGAATTCCTCCTCTAACCATGCAGCATATCCATAACTGCCTGATAATAATTTTGAAATGTATATTTTTCACACACCTGACGATAACTCTCTTCACCCATTTTCTTGATTTTATCCCTGTCAGACAACATAATCCTTATCTTTTCCTTTAAGTCTTCCCTGTCACAATCCTTAAACAAATATCCACATTGACCATCTTCCACATAACATGCCGCACCATTTTTGTCACTGATAATGACCGGAATAGAAAAACTCATCGCCTCTAACTGAGAAATCGACGCCATTTCCCTGGTACTGGGAATAACAAATACATCTGTTTTCTTAAAATACTCATCCGTTTCCTTTCTGGGTACATTAATCTTAATGTCAACATAAGCTTCCAGCTTATGATCTTTTATATAAGACTCCACTTCCTGTAAATGTTCTTTTTGCAGTCTTCCTGTAGCTTCTCCAATAATAGTGAGATGGATACCCGGCATGTCTTTACTTAACTCGCCAATAATATCAGAAAGCATAATATGATGCTTTCTGGGTTCAAATTTCCCAATTGAGAGTATTTCAATTTTATTGTTATTAAAATAATTTTTTTCTTCCGGCGCCATCTGCGGCTCTACTACAAATGGCACAAAAAAAGAACCTTTTTCTATCTGTTTTTCTTCTGATTTTTGACCAATCACCGGAGTCATCCTTTTTTCCGGTGTCATGTTTCTTACTAATTTATGAAGAAAATCCTGTTCGGGCGGCCTGTCCCACAAAGGACTTTGATTATACAAAACAGCTTTATAACCATATCTTCTGCAAAACAAGTTAGCCACAATCGTGTACAGTGTACGATCGCGCATAATCACCAGATCTGGCTTTTCTGTTTTCATTACTTTTCTAATCCGCCAGATAGGTGGAAACCCATGATTGATCTTAAATGCTGTATTTCCTGGATCATGTCGCTTTACTATATTAACGTACAGCCAGTCAATAGGATAATACCATTTTGAAAACCCCAGAACGATCGGCTTTACATAAGAATAGTCTTCTATGATTGCTGTATAATAGCTGATAAAAGTAACTGCGTCTCCTCTTTCGATCCATCCCTTTACCACTGGGCTTTGATTTGTGTGGAATCTGGGTGCTATATACATTACTTTCATGATTTCCGTCTCCAATAAATCACTATACCGGTAAAGCTGCATATCCCGGCTGCAAATAGAAGCAGCCCAATAGATAGTCCCGGTGTTCTATAGGATAATAAAATTTCATGCTCTCCTGGTGCTATCTCAATTCCATTGTACACACCATTCACACATTTCACTTCTGTCTGCATACCATCTACATAAGCCTTCCATCCTTTGCTGTATGGAACAGCAATACACAGGATTTTTTCCTCCGCAGCAGTAAGCGTACCACAAATTTTGTTCTTATCTATTACAATATTTTCAAGTGACTCTTCTGCCAATGCATTTGTCTGCGCATCTACCTGGTCCATACATTGGCCAGCCACCTGAAATTCACTCAGATTATAAATTCCTGGCTTGGAAAACTGAATATAAACCTCCACTTTCTCTGTCTGATCAGTATAACCCATATTAATCATATAGTCATCCCGTCCATGATAAAAAGGATGCTCAGGGGAATATAAAATCTGTTTTTTGGCGCAGTTATCCCTTATATATATGATTTCACTTTGTCCTGCATCAGAACCATCTATACTTTCATATACAATGCCTGTAAGCAAAAGGTAAATTTCACTGTTTTTATGTGCATCAATTTGTACTTTTACCTTCGCATCCGTATCAACTACCTGAATCCGATTATCAAATATCTGAATCCCTTCTTCCGCTTTCACGGTAAATGTAAGCATCTCTTCTGTATAAACAGGTTCTTTTTTTTCAAGTGCAGTATCTGTCTCGTCAGTGTCAAGTACTGCACACTGCATAATTGCCTGCTGCTTTTTAACCGCTGGAAGCTTTTCATATTCTTCACTTGTCATATAAGAATCATAAGTATATCCAATTGGAAGAGCATTTTCATTTTCAAAAATAACAAACTGATCTGTATCCACAACTTCCTTGTCGTAACCATAAGGCATAAACGCCAGCGATTCTCTGCCAGCAACGCAATACTTGACTCCTGCCAGCCTCTCCAGCATTGTTCTTTCATCCAGTCCTTTGTACCGATGCTCCATTTCCACATTTACATTCAGATCATCAAAATAGCGTGTGACCAAGCCATCTGCAAGGCTGAAATAAAAATTTGTACTGTTCAGTCCATGATTCATGGCTGTATTATACATAGGCTCCAGCTCTCCAATTGAATCATATCTTACTACCTCGCTATCCGGCATGTTTTCCAACTCTCTGCTGGGTAAATTATCATGAATTAAATTCCATGCACTGCTGCTATCCACAAATCCTGCAGCATAATCGCTTCCAAACCATGCGAACCTTAGAATTCCATTGGCTGTTACTCCTAAAAATACACATCCAATTACCAGATATTTCCACAGCCCCCTAGATTGCCCTAGGTAGTCTCCTGCAAGAATAATAAGTACTCCGATCAGCAAGATAGCAGCCATAACCATTAACTGCGTCGTTCGAAACTCCGTCCGCAGCATACACAATATCACATAACAAATATCCAGCAAAATAATTAACAATTTTTCTTTATGATTAAGCGTAAAAATTTCCGGCCATATTTTAACAAAAATGTATGCCACTAACATTGAAAATGCCCAAACCCAGCGGTTTACCACATATGAACCTGCGTTCATCAGTGATCCGACTAGTGGAATCATTAAAAACAAAACGCACATGATAAATGAGATTTTGTACGGAATATATTTCTTGTCCTTCTTAAGAAACAATATTATAACTGTAGTAAGGCAAATAGGTGCAAATCCCAAATGCGTCCATACTTCCATAGATTCTGTGGAAATAAAACGAACCAGCAGCTTCCAGTAATAATCAAAAGAATACAAAAGCGGTACATAATCCTGATTAGCAAAACGCTCTGAACCTAATAACTGCATAATAATAGGAACAAGCAGTACTGCTGCCATAGAGACTCCTACCAGATAATAGCCAATACATTTTAAAATCCATCCACTCACCTTGAAAAATTTAAGACCATCCTTTTTAAAAAGCATGAAATAACGGTAAACGCCATAAATAAATACCCATATAGTCAACATAAAGAAATAGTAAAAATTAGTTACTCCGGCAAGGGCAGTCACCAAAATAAAAAGGTATGGCTTTTCCCGTTTAAATATTTTATCCACACCTATAAAAAAGAGCGGTAAATAGATCATGGGACTCATAAAATAAACATCCCTGACTCCTGCAAACAATGCAAATCCACAGAAAGCATAAATAATGCTTCCCCCTAATACTGGAAGCTTTTCGTTTTTTTGATACAAGCCAAACATAGAAAAGGTAAGTCCCGCCAGATAAAGCCTAAACAGGGCGAGAAATCCGTATAAATACTCTGTTTGATCTGCCGAAAAGAAAACTGCAAGAAGATTTAAAGGATCCCCCAGAGTCATCCAGTTAAAAGTAGCTATAATATCAGCGCCATACCCCACGCTGATATCCCACATGGGAATCACAAGCCGATGCTCATTTATTAATGTCAATGCAATTTCCCGAAGCCATCTTCCGTAATAAACTAATGAGTTAAAGCAAATATGCCCGTCCCCATACAAAGCATAAACAAAAGATTTATTATTTCTTATAAAAACAGAATAAATGATCCCTGCCAGCAACAAAAAAGAAACAGAATAAGCCAGATAATATTTCAAATTATTTTTCTTTTCCTTCTGCATACTCTGTCTCCTTATATAAATACTTTCTTCTTTTTCTCATTTGCCTGATTTCTCATATAATCTTAGTGTTTCATCAATCACATCATCCCAATTATACTTGCTGGTAATAAAGTCAGATGCATTTTCTTTCAAGGCATCCACCCTGGCTTTATCTCCAAGAAGTGCAGACAATTTTTCTTTCAGATCCTGTACGTCACCCTTCCGGAAAGAAACAGCCTTGTCCTCCACCACCTCAAGGTTTTCCTTAATGTCACTTACCAGGCAGCAGTTGCCATAACTCATCGCTTCCAGCAGACTAATAG
>ERZ808044.1030-NODE-1030-length-19118-cov-14.776272_pt1 | contig 19118 bp, 16 predicted proteins | sample MGYA00380195_ERZ808044 | MGnify/ENA primary metagenome ERZ808044 (study PRJEB31490, sample SAMN06133423) | mouse gut metagenome | isolation source: Z7_2 | host: mice | place: China: Chengdu | collected 2015-05 ...
AAGACTTCCAAATCATCTTCGGATATACCGGCAAACATACTGTGCATATACTCATTGACACGGCTTGTAATATCGTCCTTTATCGCAAGTGTCTGTTCCGTCAATACGAGTTTTTTATAACGTCTGTCGCTGTCCAAACTTTCCCGGCGCAAATAGCCATTGCGCTCCAGATTGCTGATAAGGCTTGTGACAGAAGAACCCTTAATCTCTAAAAATTCTTCTATATCTTTCGGGAATATGTCCCTTGCTTCCGATTCAACGATAATATAGTGCAGGATAAGACCTTGAATACTGGTTATCTGCGTACCTGTGAAAAAACTTGAAAAGTATCTCAACATTCGCCGATTCAACTTGTCATATTTTTCCATTAGCTTTTTCTCGTCCATTATGGCATTGCCCCTTTACTAATTAGAATTCTAAGCAAGTGTATCTATGTTACTACTATGACTTTCGATTGTCAAGTGGGGGGACAAAAAAATTCATATCATTTTCACAAATGACACAAAAGAGAGTTTTGCATAATCTGAACAGAACCGCCTTAAATAGTATTATAGGTCGTAAGATAGCTTTTAGAGGGTTTGGGATTCTTCCCAACAAGCGAAATCTATTCAGCAAGCCATAGGGCGCAGTTGGGCAGATTTACGGAAAGGGTACTCCTTTCCTATGCTTGCTCCGTAACTTATTTTTTCTTTTGCAGCTTATCCGTTCACTTCCATTCCGGGGATTGTACTGCTTTCCCGTCAAAGGGAGAGTGGTTCGGGGAACGGATAGGAAGGGAAAGGAATGGGTATTTTGTATATCTGTATTTCTTTTCTCTTTACTTAATAAATCAGTCTTTAGTATATCTTTATTTAATTGCATTGGATTTTCCGACGTCGGATTACCCGGTATCGGAAAATCCAATATCGGGTTGCCCGGTGTCGGGTTTTCCAATATCGGACAGGTTCGGTTGGGGTTCACTTGAAAAGCTGGCGTAGCTTCAGCACTCCTTTTGCTGTGGGTATGTTACGCAATAGAACGCCATTTTGCCGGGGGTATGTATAAATCCTTATCTCCGGCAGAAACACGCCCGCAAAGCCGCTTGTAGCAAGGCTCTTTTTACTTCTATTGCGTAACATGAGGGGTATAAAAAGCGGCGTTCCCGTTCTCCCTGCTATGGGATAGAGAAACGCCTTGTCTGTGCTGTATTCAGATTTTATTTATTCTTTCAATGCTGTACTGATATTGGGGCTTGTAGGATTTCGGCGGCATATCAAGGCTCTTTCCCTCAAAAGTAGTAAATTGGTAGTAAATTCAGCTTGAAATCCTGCTTGTATGCCCGTAAATCAAGGCTTTTTTGAGATAATCAACCATTTTAGATATAATAATAAATACAAATCCAAGCAAGCAGCTACAAACGCTGACCCACAACCTTGTTTTAACTTTTCCTATAACTAAATAACATCCAAATCCTATTAATAAAATATAACGGAAAACCAACATTCTGTAACAGCTCTCATTCATTTCATAAACATATTTCAGAACATCATAAAGTCCATTAACTATACCGCAGCATACTACACCTAAAAGATCATATTTACGGATAATAAAATAGATAATCGGAAATATAAACATGAATTGAAGCATTATAGGATAATAATAGCTGCCTGGCCCATACCCCCCCCCTAGTAAAACTTTAAGCATTTCCAAGATATCCGCTTTTCTTTTTACCACTAAGTATCCTACCGCTTCCACCAAATATATCCCAATATATGGAATTGTATAACGAATAAATTTATTGACAATCTCCTTTAACTTATATGCGCTTTCGATGCTATTTATTTGTTTTCTTTCAAAAGAAGCTGCATACACATACCCTGAAATAATCATAAAAACGGGAACAGAAGATGGAGTCTTTCTTCATTGCTCCATGAAAAATGGGTAATGACCACAAAAATAATGCAAATACCCTTTAGCGTATCTATAAAATTATTTCTTTTCATACTGTCCCCTTCTTTTAAATCGCTCCTATACATTTCCCCTATCATTACATTCCTTAAAGCATATCCCATGTAAGAACTGTATCTTCTTTTAAATCACTAGTCACCCTTTTACCGATTACTATATCTGTATATTTAGGAGATATCCCTGTCCCCGGACGTTTGGGCATCAAGTCTCTTTCCCTGATGATCTCTCCCTTTTTCATATCCCTGGTCAGTACAAGTGATCTTCTCGCTTCTCTTCTTGGAACTCTTTCACAGTCAAATACCGTTTTCTCAGCAGAACCAAGAATCATATCAATCCATCGGAAGTTTGCAATCGCTTTTCTGAAATCCTCTGGAGTTCCAGCATGATAGTGGTCATTACCAGGCAAACTTTTATCCAGAGTAAAATGCTTTTCAATTACCTCCGCACCTAGCAGGTAGGCAGCAGCCAACGTCATCATTGTATCATCCGGAGTAACATGATCGCTGAATCCCACCCTCACATCTGGAAAATCCTTTTTCAAGGTCTCAATCACTCTCAAATTCGCATCATTAGGTTTTGTCGGATAGGAAAGGATGCAATGGAGGATGACAATGTCACTGCAGCCTGAATCCTTAAGTGCACGCACAGCTTCATCTACCTCAGAAAGATAAGATGCTCCCACCGACATGTAGACAGGTTTTCCTTTTCCTCCGATATGTTTGATAAAAGGGATATTAGACAGATCCGAGGAAGATATTTTATAAAAATCTACCATATCATATAAATAATCTGCCGAAGCATAGTCAAAAGGTGTTGATGTAAAATCCATACCTTTTGCATGTGTATAATCGCATAATTCCCTGTATTCTGCTTCCCCAAAACCATCATGCTTTTGGAACAGGTCGTATTGCGTTTTTGTCGGTTCCTTGGATGTATCCCAATAGGCAGGAGAATTCTTTGATACGATCGTTCCTGCCTTATAAGACTGAAACTTCGCGCAATCAACCCCTGCTTCTGCTGCCTTATCAATATACAGCTTTGCTGCCTCAATTGGGGGGATGCCAAGTACATTTGCTGTATCATAAAAATTTACACCCATTTCCGCTATTACATAAGGTTTATTCATGTCTATTCCTCCTGCTTTTGTTGCATTTCAATCAGTTTTCTATATTTATCCTCGTCATGTTCTATATCTACATCAAAATTTAGTAATCCCATATTTTCGCACATTCTCTCATCGGACCAGTCCCACCATTGAAGATCCATTATCTGCGCTCTTTTTTCTTCTGAAAATCTCCAGGAAATATGCCTGGCAGGACACCCGGCTACAACCTCATATGGTGCAACATTCCGTGTTACCACTCCCCCCGCTCCGATCACTGCGCCATGTCCGATATGAACCCCAGGCAAAATAATAACGCCACACCCTATCCATACATCATTTCCTATCTCTACATATTTATGGTCAATCTGTATATCTTTCTCACACAGTCCAAACTGCTTTCGATATGAAAATGCGTGAGAAGATACTGAGTGTAATGGATGTTCTATAGCACCAATAGTGACATCCCATGAGATAGAACAATATTTTCCTATGTACGCATATTGGATTTTTGTATATCTTCCAACTGAAGTCCGAAGTCCTATATCTGAATTTGAAATCTCTACATGGTGTGCAAGATATACATAATCTCCTAGTTTGACATTATTTAAAAATTCAGCATGGGGTGCAATAGAAATATTCCTTTTTGCTAATTTCCTTCTCTCCTTTTGTTTCCTTACAAAAGATTTTACTCTTAAAAACATATGCCCCCTCCATTCTAAAGCCCGCCAATCAGCCCCATGACCCTTTTCCTCCCACCTCTTAAATCATGACTCAAAAGCATTTGCTGAAAATGTTCCCTGCTTTCTTTCGACAATTCCAAATACATCCGCAGGGTACTTTCAATGATCTCATCTGCTGGATTCAGCCCAATATATGTAAAACCATTCTCATTGCAAACGAAGCCATGTTTCTCCTCACGTTTATTCTGTGCCATTGCAATTGAAGGAATGCCGAGCATTGCAAGCTCATAGCCTGTCCGCCCCCGTGAAGTAATTGCAATATCACAACTGCTCATAATTTCAGGCATATTTGCCACATCATACAAAACCTTAATGTTATTTCCATTATTATATTTGAGCAGTGTATCAACATTTTCTTTCGCCCGACCAAGAACCACAATAAATTCAAAATGGTTATATTTATCCTTCTGGATAATATTTAATAGCCTGTCCGAATAATTCTGCGGATCAGCGCCGCCAAAGGAAATAAACACCCGGCGTACTTTCTCCCTGATAGCAATCGGTTTGTAGAACATAAAAGTTTTGCCAGATATGTAATATTTTTCCCCTGTTTTTACATGAGACAGCCCACTTTCATGGTACAACGCATTAAATACAAGATCTGCCTTATAAATTCCTTCTCCATCATCCTCAAAATTAATAATTTTTGCATCCGGTAGAACACTGCGCAGGCCGATCATATAATCAATAGAGGTTGTCAGTATATCATTAATAAATATCGTATACTTGGCAGTTCGACAATATTCAAACAACTCCACTATCCCATTTACAGGAATAAGGTTATGTGTTGTACTGCCGAACATTTCTGGTCTCGTTTGATTTTTATCATAATAAATATCAGGTTTTGTGAAAAATTCATCAGCTAATTCTAATGCGCGGTACACATGTCCCACGCCCCGTAAGTTATTGCCATTGACATAAATAGCGACTTTCTTCCTCTCCAACACTGCCTCAGCCGCCTGCAGATCCGTAAATGTATCCACATCGACAGCTTCCGATTCCGGTATTTCAAATATATCTATTTGGGGTCCTATACGTGTTGTTGAAGTTACAATTGAAGCTTTGGATATCACAAAAGCCCCCGTTTCCAGATAACATGGTGGAAGGTACTGGCGGTTTAAACGTTCGCTATAATTGGGAACTTTTTTTCCATTCTCTTCAGACCATGAAAGATGTGGCGCATTGATTGCAGAAATAAGTGTATCTAGCCTATTTTCTATGGCATATTTGATGGCACGATCTAAAGTTTCGGTTCTCAGGGTTGGGGATGTTGGCTGCATAGTTATAATATAATCCCACTGTTCCTCTGGTGGAACTGCATCTGCGATCACTTCATCCAACGTAACTTCATCCCCACATAGCCTAGAACTACGCCGTTTTACGCCCACTCCCATCTGTGTTGCAATAATCTCAACTTCCGGTGAATCCGTTGTTACCACAATATCCGTGATAAAATCAGATTGCTTTGCATTATTAATCGCATAATAAACCAGCGGTTGCTTTGCGATTATCCTAATATTCTTATTTGGTATTCCCTTTGATCCGGCTCTTGCCGGAATCACAGCAAGTATTTTCAATGCATTCCCCTCCATCTATACTCATAAAATTCCTTGTATCTCTTTCATGTATGATGTCATTACTTCAAATTTTTCCTGCATCCTGGCAAACACACCTCTATATAAAATCTGATCGTTCACCTCTAACTCATTGAGCAACAGTTCTAATTCCCCGACTGCATTGCTGTTACAGTTAAATTTTCTCATATAGATACGATATGGACGGCAGTTCGCTACCGGAATATTCCTATATGCTTTAATACCTGGCAGACCTACTGCATAATTAATTCCATTTCCCCTACTATCCTCTTCGATCAGAATAGATTTCTGCCTTTTGGAAAGATTATATATATGGGCATGAACCCTAAATCCAATATGCAAAAAGCAATCATCATAATAATGGAAACCTTCATGGGAATATGCTATATTCAAACACTCACACCCTCTTGCCACTAACTGTGCCCTTAAAGTCTGCTGAGACTTTGCAATCTTCTGTCCTGTATATTTATCTGTTTCACCACAGCCTCTGTGGAATATAACTCTTATCTTCCTCTCTGGATATCTTTTTACTAAATAATCAATAAGCTGCAACAAGATTTTTCTGTTCTTTGGAACCGCCGGATCTGATATGCAGATATAGTCACTTTTATTTTTCCTTAACTGCATTTCATTAACATGAGAAATATCATACCAAGCCGGACATCCTGTCATCACAGCTTCAAATCCGTTTTGCCTGAGCACATGAAAGCTCTCCCAGTCCCGACAAGATAATGCCTTTACACCCTTAAACATTTTATCCAGAAGCTGTCGGCTAGCAGAAGAAAACTTGCATCTTTCTATTTCCTCGATGTTTGATGTCATGCCCCACCACCCCAAACCCAACGGAATGATTGGCACGTGAATGTCCTCCAAGTTCTGGCACATTTTTATAATTCCTGGGTAGAAATCACAGGTATAGGCAGGCCCTCCGCCAATAAAAATACAATCACTTGCATTTATTTCCTGCAAATTATCCGTCAAATCCACATTCCTTTTAAATTCACTTATCTCACAGTTTGGGAAACAATACTGCAGCAGCTCTTTGCACCGATGCACAATAAGAAAATCTCCTGCATTTTTATATGCTCCACTCAACAATACTATTTTCATTAAGCCATATCCTCCCAATGCTACATTTCTTTCAAAAAATTGAATGCCTTTTTCGTATCCTGTAAAACTCCATACATCCGATTACACCTCCTATGCACCAGCGTATGTACCAGGAGTTTTCCAGAAAATAAAATAAAGCAACTGCAACCCCTATGGCCATCAAAGCAGGCAGGAAAGCCAGCACTTTCAAATGAAACTTTTGCTTCATTGCATGAGTAACTACCATATAATGAAACAAAAACAATGCAGCGTATGATATCATCGTAGCTATTGCGGCACCATACATTCCCCAAGGACGAATTAAAACCGCATTCAGGATAATATTTAATACAGCGGCAGCAATCGTTCCCAGCGCAACCAAATTTGTTTTTTTGTGAAAAAATTCAAAATTTACGGCAAATTGATACATGAATGTAAAATACACAGCCAATGTCAATATGGGAATCACTGGCATTCCACCCCAGTAGTCAGCTCCTGCCAAAAGATACCCAACTTCCCTTGAAAGGAGCAAAAAACCAATCGTCAATACCGTAAACAATTCTATATAATTTGCACACTTTATCCTTAACCTTTCCCAGTCCTGCGTATCCAAGTCATCATAATAAAACGGGCACCATGAAGTGTTTAGCGCAGAAAGAAGCATACTCAGTACCGCTACAAAACTATAATACAAGCTGTAAATCCCAATTTCAGAACTGGCGATTCCCATATTCTGCATCATTACACGGTCTGACTGTGAAAGAACATTATGCGCCAGGGTATGGAATACGAATGGCAATCCGATTGCAAATCCATATTTACTGTAATTCCAATGGATACCGGTTGGCTTTTTGAAAAAAATAATACCCCATAATATTATAGCGGCAATCACATATGGCATCGTCATACCATACACTCTACCCTCAAAACGCCTGTCCTTATCAGATAACATGATCAGATACAACGATAATATCGTAGTCGTCACAGCAAGCCCTAATGACAGAGCAAAATTACATCCCGCCTTTTTCTCATAGATATATGCCGAATGAGCATACTTGACAATATAATGTGCAAAGGCCGAAATAAAAAGAACTATCACCAGTGTCCGACTATAACCCAAATATTTTCCTAGCTGCTCGGAAAATATCATCCCAACCAAAATCATCCCTATGCTGATAAGGCTTCCAAGCACCAAAATGCTACTTCGAAACTCATAGTATTTACTTTTAAATTGATACAGCCCCGTTGCCAAAGAACTGCTAACCCCAAGACCAAGTACGCATATCAGAACAGAATTCCATGAGTTGAATACAGAATAAACCCCATATTGAGATGTTCCCAACATACGCGTAAATATAGGTGTTGTGAAAAATGCAATTCCTTGTAGCAGTACAGTACTGATAATATTAAGCGCTGTTATCGTGTTGATATTTTTCATCCTATAATATCTCACTACTATGTTTCATCCTTAGTTCCGCATTTATTCGCTTTACTATTGAATCTAATTGTTCTTTAAACTCATTTATTGACTCCGGAATGAAAATTTTCCCCTTATCTCTGTAATTTGTTTTCAAGTCTCCAACCATTATGTCCAGTGACTTTTTTCTATTTTCATCAAATAAGCTTTCATCAATCCTGTACAAAAAAATAAGCCAAGGCTCCTGATCGAACAGCATTTTGGGTGTCATTTGAGCTGTTGAATAATATCCTATCAGGATCTTACTACTCATGTCTGTCATGGCCACTGTCAACTCCCACATAACACTTCCATCATCTATATTCATCGTTTTCGGGACTTCTCTCCCCTTTTCTCGTGGATGGAACCGGATCAATACATCATTTGAGCTGAAAGAAAGCTGTTCTATCACCATGTCAAAAGAATTACTGATTTTGATACCCTCAAACGGTTGTGACAGAAAGATTACTCTTTGCTGCACATTAATGTTTTGTTGGTTTACAGAAAAAACCTTACAAACATAATTAAAAAAAGCATTATCCCAAGAAGGTAATTGTTCTTTTTTCACCATTGCTTCACTTTTACACATGCCAATATTGTTTACATAAAGCATTTGAGGTTTTTTCGCATAACTTCCACAATGAAAAATCCTGGCAAATATTCTATATCTCCAACCGCCACCTTCCACTATGTTACCAAAATAGCTTCCCACTCCATCATCAAACATAATAAATTCAGCTTTTGGATTAAGCTTGCATAAAGACGTAACAAACAAAGTAGTCACACTAGCCATAATCACATCATAAAAATCGAATGGAAATCTACATACAGACTCTCCCAATTGCTGACGTACCACGGAATTAGGATGTAAGTAACGCCACACAAGCTTTACGCTTCTGACAAAAGTATTCTGTGGATTTTGCATTGGTGGCTTCAATAAATATACTGAAGAAAATAATCCAGTTTTTTCTATTTCTGTATATATTGAAGCGGCATCCATAAATTGATTTACTATATATAAATCTGTTTCATACTCTATGTTTTGATCATGCCATTGTATATTTAATGCATTTAGAATTTGAAATGGTGTATCGCATATAAATAAACGCCTCATTTTGCTCATATAGATAAATTATCCTTTCTAGTAAAGTCTAAACTTTACTTATTTCCCCAAATAAATTGATAAGGAAAAATCTCTCCATTCCCCTGAATATAAAATTTGTAAGTAAAATAAAATAGCAAGGAACATATGATAAAGAGTAATAATACGATTCTATTTACACATTTTTTCAATTTTGTATATACAAAACTATATGCATACATTACTCCATATTCAAAATAGAACGACATTCTATAGCCCCAATCTATATAATTAGATAATAGATAACAGATCAATTGGACAATACATAGAAACGAAACCCAAAAAACATCTATTTTAGATTTTTTTAAAAATCTCACAAATAAAAGTAATACTGCTATCATAACTACCATATACAAAAAATTTGTATTGGCAGAGTCTATCAGCCCACTCATGTCCGATTTTAAAAACTTTTTATATTTTTGGAATATTTTCAGATTATTACTTACAAACTCCAATCCTTGATTAAAAAGAAAGGGCGTACAGAGCAATAAACTGACTATTATTCTTTTGGTATATCTTCTATATTTCCCTCCCAAAAAATTAATAAAATAAAATGTAATACCGATGATCGCTGTATTATGGAACAATGTAGCTATTAAAATGCAGCACAAAAACTTTAGAAACTTTTTTTCATGTACATACCTTGTTGCAAACCAGACAATAACCACAGCCAGCCCTTGCCTTTCTACGTTTAGAAAGTATGGTAAACAAAGCATATAATAAAAGAAATATATTAACGGTAAACTGATTTCATTTTTGTAATAATCAAATGTGATAAAAAGAACTACATTCATTAAAATTGCATCTATGACAAAAAATCCTATACTGCTTCCATTTAAAACAAAATAAGAGACCTTGCATAACACAATAAATAAAGGTTCTGAAGCATACCAGCTTAGAAACAATTGATTTCCTTCATTAAATCCTCTATATAGTGCCTGATAACTAAAATAATCTGTGCCAACGTCATATCGAAACCCTTGTATGAGAACAATAGGCAATATAATCAAAATGCAATAAAATGCTTTCTTTCCTGAACTAATAATCCTCTTTTTTTCATAATGTCTGCTCCATAAAATAGAAGATAAGAAGCATCCCATATATAATATGTACGAACCAAAATTCTTCATTTTAAAATATTTTTCTCCGATTCTCTCATCACTCTATACCTGAGTTTGGAAATATAGTGCAATATAAATAAACAGATCGGATAGTTAATAGAAAAACATATGATAAATATTTTTCTAGAAAAAGGTACATCGCTATTACACAACTCAAAAACATTCTTTCTAAGGTCAAATATATTTTTCTTAACCTTAGGAAGATATTTAATTTTTTGCCCTAATGAATTTTTTGAGACAGCTAAATCCATAAGTATGCCAAAATCTGCCCTTTTTCTATTGAAAAGCGCTTTAGATAAAATCCATCTTTCATCAAACTGATATGCTTCTTGGCAAACCTTATCCCAAACTTTTAACAAGTCAAACTTCTGATCACTGAATTCCATTTCCGTAATACTACTTGGATTGAGGTAATAAAAATATACAATATTTGTTGAATATGCAATTTTTTTTGAACGCAAAGCAATCTGAAACGTAGTAACAATATCTTCACAGGTTAATCCTATTGGAAATCGAACTGTCTCAAATAATTCCTTTTTATATAACTTTGCCCATGAATATTGAACGTTTTCCTGAGCACCAATTTTAAAAAATTTAGTCAAAAATTCCTGTTGTGATAATTCGCATTCAATAAAATCATTTCGTGCAGGAGTTTTATGGCAGTCTCTGACATAGGAAGCCATAGAAAAATCAGCTTCATATTTTTTCCTTAAATCATACAAATAATGTAGGGAATCTTCCGGAATCCAATCATCCGAATCCACAAAATTTATGTAATACCCCCTACACATATCCAAGCCATTATTTCTGGCAGAACTTAAACCACCATTTTCCTTATGTATAACTCTTATTCTTTCATCCCTTTTAACCCATTCATCGCACATTTCAGGACATTTATCGGGTGACCCATCATCCACTAAAATAATCTCAATATTTTGATATGTTTGGTTCACTATTGAATTGACGCATCTATCCAGATATTGTTCAACTTTGTATACAGGAATAATCACAGATATTAATGGTTCATTCTTTTCCATTACAAACTCATCCTATCAATTTCTCCACCATATCAAGAATTTTCTGGTATCCTACTTTTCTATCAAACTGCTTCTCTGCTGTCTTTCTTGCATTCCACCCCATTCGCATACATTCATCCGGATTATCCCGCAACTCTAATATTGCCTTTGCAAGCTGTTCTTTGTCCTCCGCCTCAATGTTTATGCCAAATTTTTCTTTATCCACCTTTTCCATAAATTCTGAACTTGCCAAAGTATTAATCATTGGCTTCCCTGCCGCAAGATAGTCTCCAATCTTTGTCACAATACTTTGCGGCGCATTTTTCTTATAGGAATTAATCAGTACATCTGACTGCGCCAAAAATGCTGTCATCTTGGGATACTCTATATAACCAAGAAATGACACATTTTTACATCCCAACAGTTTTGCATAATCTTCCATCTCTTCTTTTAAGGAACCCGTTCCCAGAATATAGAACCGGATATCTTCTCTGCCACAATCCAAAAAAGCTTTTGCCGCATCAAGCATAGTTTTGATATCATAACTCGCACCAATGGAGCCTGCGTAAGTTACCCGAAACTCATTTATTGATTTTGGAAACTCACTGCTATATTTCTTAACACCCTCATCAAACACGTCCAATTCCGTTCCCACATAAACTGTCGCATATGGAATACGTTTCCTTTGTCTTTTAAATGCCCGTAGTGTATATTCATCGGAAGTCCCTATAACGCCGTCTGCATAGTGATAAGTTTTTTCTGCATCTCTCCAATACGGCCAAAAAAGAATATTACTTAAAACAGGAATCTTCACCACCATTTTCATTGCTTCCGGCCATAAGTCTTCCACATCAACAATATATGGAATCTTATTTTTCCGACACCAGCGGCCAACCTTCGAAGATAAAACATTCGGCGGTATCACGCAATAAATCAGGTCATATTTTTCACGATACTCTTTCAGGTACTTTAGCGTATTTTGTGTCTCAATATAATTACTATAGATTCTTCTCAGGTCTACATTTTTCCTATACCCCGGTTCCGGTATGAAAACCAAATTATAGGAAAGATTCAAATTTTTTAGCCGTTCTATATCCCTTGGTGCCTTCTTAAAATGCTGAAAGGTTGAACCAATCAGATCCACTTCATATCCATTTTCACTGAGAAAACCTGCAAGAAAACTAAAGCGGCTCGTTCCCGACTCCCCCGGCAGCCATGCATATCCAGGAGCAATAATCGCTATTCTTTTCATCCTTTCCTCTTCCCATCTTTATCATCCTCCCCAAACCCTTCCGTACTCTCCGCCGAAAATAGCGCCTTCACCGTCAGCATCACCAGTTTCAGATCCAGCAAAAGACTCTGGTTCTCGATATACATCAGATCAAGTTTGAGCTTATCATAGGCGCTGGTGTTGTATTTCCCAAAGACCTGCGCATATCCCGTCAGTCCCCCTTTCACCCGCATTCGGTAGGCAAACTCCGGCACCTCCTTGCAGTACTTCTCCACATGCTCCACCCGCTCGGGCCTAGGCCCCACCACGGACATATCCCCTTTCAAGATATTGATGAGCTGTGGCAGCTCGTCAATGCGAAACCGCCTGATGACAGCTCCCACTTTCGTTATCCTGGGATCATGGTCGGCACAGGGGATGGCCTGCCCTCCCTTCTCCGCATCCACTCTCATACTTCGGAACTTGATAATCTCAAATACCCTGCCATCCACAGTGCATCTCTTCTGTTTATAAAAGATTGGTCCATGATCTTCGAGTTTGACCGCTACTGCGGCAATCAGCATGGGAACTGATGTAAGTATCAGCCCGGCTATGGACATTGTCAGGTCAAAGAGCCGTTTTGCCCTGTATTGCCCCTCGTCCAGATAATGGTATTCATATTTATACAGCGGAGTATCGATTAGGGTCCTCTCCCCAAACCCCTGCAGGATGATATCCGAAATTCTTGGGGTGATATAGAGATTTTTCCGGCGCTCGATGCAGTACTCCATAGTGCTTGTCCTGCGCCCCTTGTCCACCTCATACAGGATAATCGTGTCATACTGATCTATTTTTTCATGAAGCTGCCGGGGCATGTAATCTCCTGCAAAGACGCATTCCCTGATCTGAAAAAGGTGTTCATACTTTCTGCCCAGTTTATGCACGAAGTCGGCAAAATCATCCCTGCCATAAATGATCAGGGTTTTATTCGCCCCTATGTATCTGATGAAATATTGTTTCGCATAGATTGCCCATACGATCATTCCTAGGATCTGCACCCCTGCAGTGATCAGTCCCGGCAGGATATTGGCATAACTGCGGCCTGCCAGACAGCATTCCACATACAAAATCGTATCTGCCAGACCAATCGCCATGAACTGGGAAAAAATGACCTCGCTGATTTTGTAGGTGCCAATCTTATAGGCTCGGTAGAGCTTTGCAAAATAATTATAAATAATATAGTAAATAACGATGCTTGCCGCGCCGCCTGCCAGGCGGTTTGACCCAAACAGAAACTGGTTATAATAGCAGAGCCAGATAATGGAAAACAGAAAGACAATATAAATAGTTAAGACCATTTTAGACTCCGATACGATCTTGTCTTTTTCTTCCATAGTGCTCTCCTCCGCTAATCCGCCGGCTCGAAAAAGGTTTCAAGAACCAGCCTGTAAAAGGCCTTTCTGTCCACATAAAATTCATCATAGCCGCCTTCTGTTCTCTCTTCCCCACTGGCATTTATTCCTGGAATTGTAATGACTTTTTCGGCATCAAAGTGATAACCGCCAGCGATGGCTGCCAAATAAGATACTTCATCGGCAGTGAGATCCGTGATCATCCGGCCGGACATTTCATGATATATTTTTATGGCAGATGCAGGCTCCTCTTTTAACAGCCGCATTCCCTTGCTGACAAACTCTGTCAAAAGGTATTCCTGCCCTTCCATTATGCCTTCCGGGAACGTTTCTTCCGCTGCCGCCATATCCATTTCCTCTACCAATGCAGCCATGTCGGAAACCGCATCCATATCCGCTGCCAGATACCCACTGATCGGAATTCCATAAAAGAGCTTCTGCACAGCTTTTACCTGGTATTCACAGCTTGCCTTACCATCTCCGCCAAACCCCTGCTGGACACCTACTTGTGCCGTCACAGTGCCCGCATATATTCCCTGTTCATCATAAACATCTACTGCTGCCATCGTATTACTTTTGATGGGGATCAATTTTACTGCTTTTTCATCAGGATCTAACACGACTAAGGATAGAGCCTGTGTCCGGGAGCTATCTATATTTCCTCCCAAGCCTCCTGTCCCATCCCCTTCGACTCCGATTAGCAGGAAGGTAAGGATACCATCTTTATAGCGATAAATATCCCCTTCCTGTTTGGCCTGCCATGTCCCGCCATCCTGTAGGAACCCTTCCTCCTGTAAGAGTCCTTCGTCCTGTAAGGGCGGAATCTCCTGCAAAAGTTCTCCATCTTGCTGGAAATCTATTTCACCCGACACATCCATCTCGCTCGGTACTGCCAGGGCTGAGAGCACCGCGTCTTTTTCCTGCACTGCATAGCTCATGGTCTGTTTTTCAAGGTTGTATTTTCCAGAGGTGCTGAGTACAATAAACCCACCTGCCATAAAGACTGCCACACTGAGCAGCCATCCTGACACAACCGACAGCTTCCGCATTTCCGGCTTCTTTTTCCCTTGATTTCCACTTTTACCTTTTTCACTGACTTTCATTTCCTGCAGCTTTTGCCACTCCCCTCTTTCAAGCTTTCCTCCGGCTTCTCACCATCTCTTCCTTAAGCCCGGACACTCCCCAGATAACCACTACCAGCAGAGCCGCTCCTCCTCCAAGCAAGAGCATCCTCTTGATCAATTCTCCCAGGCCCCCCATCGCTGAGTACTGGGCCGGGATAGAGATTCGGTACGCATTCGCATAAAGCTCCGCCTCAAAGTATTCCTCTGTCGTCTCCTGTACTAACTTCCCCCAGCTCTCTACCGTGGATAACAGGTTATCTAGCAGCGTGTCCGCATAGGTATAGTCTTCCTCCTTCAATGACTGCTCTGACGCATTCAATGCATTTACCCTGTCATAGGCCTCATTCAATGACGTATTTATTTCACTGATCTGTTTATTCAAATCCAGCTTCTGCTGCAAAAGATTGTTATAATACTCATCCGTCTGGGATGTCTCCGTCACCGTCTCCTGACTGCTCACCACAATCACTGGGTCCTTTTCATAGCTCTCTATCGTACGGTCTACATTCGATCGCTGGGTCTGCAATTCCTGGAGCTCTAGGTTATACTGCTTGATCTGGTAATTGTAATAGTCGATCTGCACTCCTGCATCCCTTGTCAGGTTGTTGGTCTGTACGAAGGAGATGAAATTGTTAAGGTCCAGACGCCTGACGGTTGCGATGGAGTTTGCCAAGTCGCCAAAAGAAAGACCTGTGGAGTTAGCACGGAAATTCGGCGCTTCCTCCGCCTTCGCCTCCACATAGTCTTCTATCATATCGATCTCATTCCCGATCATGTCAGAGGCCTGCATGTAGTCATAGGTCTTTACATCCAGTACTTCTGTGGCAAATCCTAATGCTGCCATCCCTGCATAGGAATCCATGAAATATTTCCTGTAAGCTATGAGAATGGCGTCTAAAAGCTCCCTTGTCTCATTTCCGTTCATCCCTTTACATCTTTGCAGTGTCACCGTGTACTGGGATGGGAAGTAGTTTAAATCCTCTATCGTGGCATAGTATTCCGCCGCATCCTCCGCTACCGTGTTGATCACTGCGATCTGCTGTTTCACAGAATCCGGTATCACTCCCTCTATCTTTATGTTGGAACGGATTTCCTCCACATTTTTCCCATTCCAACCTAATTCTTCCAATGCCTCATTGATCACCGCTGTGGATTTCAGCTTTGTCACATCAAAGAGCCCTCCGCTTGGGTCTTTTCCCTCATCAATCCCATCAAAGCTGAAATTGATCACTGCTGTCGCATAGCTCTTATCTCCCAATAAGCCTTGAAGCCCAAGGCTGGCCGCCGCAAGGATAAAACCGATGCAGACTGCAATCACCAGCAGGTAGGCATAAAACCTCCACTTCTGCTTCATATAGCCTGCGATGTTCAGAAGGTCAATTGTCTCTTCATCCTCCCCGCTGTTTTGCTCCACTTGGAGAATCACAGTCCTTGGGTCTTTCTCCCTCTGATTCTCTTTTTTGATACTGGTATTGATTTTACTTTTCCTCCCCCAATCCTCCTCCGGCAGGATATCTGTCCCGCCCTTCCACTCTGACTGTCCGGCTGGCATATCCTCCCATCCTTCATTCCCTGTCAGGATTTCCTCTTTCTCTAGCTCTCTTTCTTCCGGCTTCCGCATCTGCATCCTGTTTTCCATCTCTGCTCTCCGGCTTCCGTTTATTCCTGTTTTCTCCATGGCCTTTTTCTTTTCTCCTAGGTCCTGTCTTTTACTTTCCATTCTTTTTCTCTATTTTCGACTTTTCCTGTGTTAAATTCTCTTTTTTCCCTGGATAATCTTCGTTGATTTCTTTTTCTGACTGTGCTTTTTCCTCTCGGCCTTTCTGTGCGTTCTGTTTCTGTTTCCATCCGAAACACTGATACTACCTTCGCTGACTCCCTTCCTCATCCGCTTCATCCTTGTCCAGCAGACCTGTATTATTCCACCGCACAAAAGTACCACTGCAATACCGGCAGTCAGTGCCTTGTCTATCCTAATCCTGTTGCCTTTCCCAACTTCTGTACCGACATCTATTTCCGCAAGGCTCCCTCTCTCTTTAATCTTCTGGGCGTTGTCCACGACATATTTCTTGGTCTGGTTATTCCGCATGTTGAAGACGGGAACTGCATCCTCATCCTCGGGCGCCCCTTCTGCGTCGTCTTCCGGAATTTCTCCCTCTTCTGGAGATTCTTCTTCTCCCGGCTCCTCCCTGTCCCCTCTATTGTCATTTCCTGATGCAGATACATTTCCCCCTCCGTTTCCACGAGGCTCCTCTCCGACTGCACCTGCCCCTTCTCCCGGATTTGCTCCCTCTTCTGCTGGTGCTATTTCTCCCCCACCTTCCGGTGGATTCGCTGCAGGCTCACCATTGCCTCCCTCTCCAGCAGGGGCTTCCTGTCCCTCCTGACCTTCCGGCGCAGGCTCCGCTGTTCCTATTTCTATCTCACGGTCTCCCCGGATATAACCGTTAACGCCTCCCGCTGTTGTGATCTGATGCCATACGCTCCCATCTTCCGCTGTCACATCTCCTATGTAGTCAAAAGAACCTCCTTCCACAAGATTCCCTACCGGATTGCTCCCTTCATTTGTCTGTTCATAGATCGTAGCATCCGGAGATCTCAAAGTGGCAGGTTCCGCCTGCACAAGCAACAAGAACGGGCCTGTAGAAGCAATTACCACAACTGTGCATACTATTCCTACCGCGCTCCAAAATCCTCCCGTCTTTCTCGAATATCCTCCCCTATTCTGTTTTTTGTGCGATTTCTGTCCTGTCATTTTCCTTTTTCCATTACGACGCTGCCACTTACATTTACCTACATTTGTCATTCGTACCAGCGCCTATCCTCCCAGCTTTACCTCTTTATAAAACACCTTGATCATCGTCTCCTTCAGATTTTCCTCATCCAGATAAAGGTCATCATAAAAATCTCCTGTCTCTTTCCCATCCTTTACGATTGGAACTGCTTTATCATCCCCCTCTAAAAGATGGATATCTTCTCCACTGAATCTGTAGCCCGCCGCCTGCGTCGCCAGATACGCCATCTCATCTATCCCTATATCTGTGTTTACATATCCTGCTACCGCATCATACATGTCCTTGACGATCATGGGGTTTTCTTTCACTTTCTCCTTCAGCTTCCCCGCCAGTGCCGTCAAATACTGCTTCTGGCGCGCAAGCCGCATCGTCGGGCTCCCGATCACGCTTACATCCCTGGACCGCACATAGGCAAGCGCATACTTTCCTTCCAAATGCAGGCTCTCTCCCTCTTCATAGCTCCCAAAAGGGGTTTCAAGGCTCTCCAGAGCCACCACATCCACTCCCCCTGCCATGTCATTGACCTTACTCACCGCCCCATACCCAATGGCAGCCGTACCATGAATCGGCAGATTGTAAAGCAGCCTGCTGACGGATTCCGCCGCTTTCTCAAGGCCATGCTTCCCTCCTCCCGCATAGGGGTACTGTAAGCAAATCTGGTCAAAGATTGTCCTCGAAATATGATCCTCACTGTCATAGACATCCACATCGGTCATAGAATTGCGGGGCACCCCTATGATACTGACACTCTTATCGGAAGGGTTTATGGATACCACAAAGATGGCGTCAGTCTGGCCTGAGAGCCACTTCTCATAATCCGGTTCCTCATCCATCTTCCCCGCTTTATCCACCCCCAGCACAAGCAGGTTGATACGGCTGCTGTCATAAGAATATACTTTTCCATCAATGGCCACCCAATCTTCCTGCCACTGTACCGTTTCCAAGCCTGCCTTTAGCCGGAGCTCTTCTGCCGCTTCCTGATCGGTCAAAAGCCCTGCATCCGGCGCTCCCTTCTGGGCTGCACCGAGGATTTTCGCCCGGCCGGAAAGGTACGCAGCGCCAAACACAATGATGATGATTGCTGCCGCTGCGGGGAGCATAGCTAATACTGCTGTTATTATTCTTTTCTTTTTACTGGTTCTTCCCTGTCTTTTCCTTTTTCTCTTTTCCTCTTGCTTCCTCATCATCGCTTACTCTTTTTCAAACACTCTTTCTGGCTTAAGCATGGAAAGAAACTTCTTTCAAAGTGCTCCGGATGATATCAGACACATTCCTTGATCCATCCCTTTTCCGTCCTTTCTTCCCATGCTTAAACCAGGGAGTTTGGGGACCTCCCTGTGTCTAAAAATATGACTCTTGTCTGTCAG
>ERZ808044.1033-NODE-1033-length-19062-cov-7.212062_pt1 | contig 19062 bp, 18 predicted proteins | sample MGYA00380195_ERZ808044 | MGnify/ENA primary metagenome ERZ808044 (study PRJEB31490, sample SAMN06133423) | mouse gut metagenome | isolation source: Z7_2 | host: mice | place: China: Chengdu | collected 2015-05 ...
CGTTTCGCTAAAGAAATATTGATTTTATAAGGAAAAACGCTAGTTTTTCCAATAAAGTTTTTTGTCCAACTTTTTTTCAAAAAAAGTTGGTGGGGTGCTGAACGTCCAGTGGACGTTCAGCACCGACCGAAGCGAAGCTTAGACTGGATGAAACCCACAAAAAGGACTTTATCAACAGACTGTGCCGAGAAATATTTATTTTCCCGGCTTTTTTATTATAATGATTTAATATAATCATTGTTGATAGAAATTAACTTTTGAATATATTCTTTAGATGGACCTCCATCTACATTTCTTGCCTCAACACATTTTTCAACTTTAATGGCATCATATACTGTTTCATTAAATACAGGAGAAATGGATTGATATTCTTGTAATGATAAATCATCTAAATTTGTATTATGATTGATACAATAAAGTACAAGCTGTCCAATAATTGCATGAGCATCTCTAAAAGGTACACCATTTTTTACAAGCCAATCTGCTGCATCTGTAGCATTTGTAAAACCGCCTTTTGCAGCATGATACATATTTTGTTTGTTTATTGTCATAGTTTCTATCATAGAAGTAAATACAGGTAGACACATTTTTACAGTATCTACAGCAGAAAATACAGCTTCTTTATCTTCCTGCATATCTTTATTATAAGCAAGGGGTAACCCCTTCATTGTTGTTAAAAGTCCTATTAAGTTACCATATACACGACCTGTTTTACCACGTATTAACTCTGCCATATCAGGGTTTTTTTTCTGAGGCATAATACTAGAACCTGTAGAATAAGCATCATCTAATTCAATAAAATGAAATTCATGACTACTCCAAAGTATAATCTCCTCACAAAAACGACTTAAATGCATCATAATCATAGAAAGTGCAAATATGAGTTCTATACAAAAATCTCTATCGCTTACACCGTCCATACTATTTAATGTAATAGCATCAAAATTTAGTTGCTCTGCAACAAAATTTCTATCAAGAGGATATGTTGTAGAAGCTAATGCTCCCGAACCAAGTGGCATACTATTTGTACGTTTGTATGTGTCTGCTAAACGGTCATAATCTCTTTTGAACATTTCAACATAAGCAAGCACATGGTGAGCAAGTGTAATAGGCTGTGCTCTTTGCAAATGAGTATAACCTGGCATAATCGTATCAATATGTTTTGAAGCAATCGTATTTAATACTGTCATAATGTTTTTTAATAAATATTGTATTTGATTAATTTCTGTTTTTACATACATACGAGTATCCAATGCAACTTGGTCATTGCGACTTCTTCCTGTATGCAGTCGTTTGCCTACATCTCCAATACGTTCAATCAATATTGTTTCGATATTCATATGAATATCTTCCGCTTTTTCATCAAATGTAACATTGCCATTTTCAATATCCTGCAATATTTCTTTTAATGTTTTTTGTATCAATTCAGCATCTTGTTGTGATATAATGCCTTGTTTTCCGAGCATAGCGGCATGGGCAATACTGCCTGTAATATCTTCTTTATAAAGACGTTGGTCAAATGATATAGAAGAATGGAAATGGTCTGTAAAGCTGTCTGTAGATTTTGTAAATCTTCCGCCCCAAAGTTTCATAAATAAACTCCTTTCTTTTCTAAAATAAAAACCTTAAGGATATTAGCAAAACAACCTCAAGGTTTTTATGACACTTTATATTATTTCACAATGTATTATTTATTTTTGTTTGACTGCATCATCATAGCACGTACTTTTAATGGTAAGCCAAAAAGATTAATAAATCCATCAGCGTCTTTATGGTTATATAATTCGCCTGTTGTAAAGCTAGCCATAGATTCATTATAAAGAGAATAAGGAGAGGTAGAACCTGCAGGTATAATATTACCTTTGTATAATTTCAGTTTTACTTGTCCTGTTACAGTTTCATTTACACTATCGAAATATGCAGAAAGTGCTTCACGCAATGGTGTATACCATTCTCCACTGTATACTAATTCTGTAAATTTGTTGCTAGCTATTTCATTAAATGCTTGTGTTTTTTTGTCTGTGCAGAGATATTCCAACTCTCTATGTGCATAATACAATATTGTACCACCAGGTGTTTCATATACACCACGGGATTTCATACCAACAACACGATTTTCGCAAATATCTGCAATACCAATACCATTTTTACCGCCGATTTCGTTTAATTTTGTTAAAAGTGCTACAGGAGAAAGTTTTTCTCCGTTTACTGCTGTACAAATACCTTTTTCAAAATCAAGTGTTACATATTCTGGTGTATCTGGTGCATCTTCAGGAGAAACGCCTAATTGTAAAATATGTTTGTAATTTGGTTCATTTGCAGGGTCTTCTAATTCTAAACCTTCATGGCTTAAATGCCATATATTTCTGTCACGACTATAACTATCATCTTTTTTAACAGGTACTTCCATACCCCTTTCTTCTAAATAAGCAATTTCATCTTCACGACTACTCATTTTCCATGTATCTAATCTCCAAGGAGCAATAATTTTTAATTCTGGAGCAAGCGCTTTTACAGTTAATTCAAAACGAACTTGGTCATTGCCTTTTCCAGTTGCACCATGACAAATTGCTGTTGCGCCCTCTTTTTTTGCAATTTCAACGAGTCTTTTAGCGATAATAGGACGTGCCATAGAAGTACCTAAAAGATATTTGCCTTCATAAACAGCATTTGCTTTTACACAAGGATAAATAGCATCTGTGATAAATTCTTCCGTAATATCCTCAATATAGAGTTTGCTTGCACCAGTTTTTAATGCCCTTGCTTCTAAGCCTTCTGTTTCTTTGCCTTGTCCTACATTACCACAAACAGCAATTACTTCAGCATCATTATAATTTTCTTTTAACCAAGGGATAATAACAGTTGTGTCAAGACCGCCAGAATATGCAAGTACAATTTTTTCTTTCATAATCATATTTCCTCCTCTATTTTTACAGTTTTGGCTGTAAACATTTTACAAGTTTGCTAAGTACTTTCGTTATTATACACAAGTATTTTAAAATAATCAATGCTTTTTCATAAATTATTTGTATATTATTCGCAATTTGTGCATAATTATAAAAAAGATGTTAAAAACAATACTGTTTTTGTGCGTTATTTGGTATATTTATAAATATATTCCATATTAATACTATATTCCATAAAATTCCTTTCAATTATGAAAGACTTTTCTAATTGTTATTTTTGTGCTAATATAGTAAAAGGACAATTTTGTATCAATAAAAAAGGGAGGTTTTGATTGTGAAACTTTTTACATATGTATATGAACAAAAAGAACAAATAGGTGTATTATCTTCTGATGAAAAAACTATAATACCATTACCAGAAAAAGATATGCAAACATTAATTGAAAATTGGTCAGAAGAAAAACAAAAACAAATTAAAGCACTTTCTAAGACAGAAGAAGGTATTGCTTTTGATAAAGTACAATTAAAAGCACCTATTCCTCGTCCAAAACAAGATGTAATATGCCTTGGTATTAATTATATGGCACATGCAGAGGAATCTGCTCGATATAAAGAAGAAGCATTTGGTGGAGAACGTCCTAAAGCAATTTATTTTTCAAAAAGAGTCAATGAAGCTGTTGCAGATAAAGAACCAATACAAGGACATTTTGATATTGTAGAAAGTCTTGACTATGAAGTAGAGTTAGCTGTTGTAATTGGAAAAGATGCAAAAAATATTTCCGAAAAAGATGTTTTTGAATATGTATTTGGGTATACTATATTGAATGATGTGAGTGCAAGAAATTTACAAACTTCTCATAAGCAATGGTATTTTGGAAAAAGTCTTGACGGTTTTACACCGATAGGTCCATGTATTGTTACAAAAGATGATTTCCAAAATCCTCCAGCACTTGCCATTAAATCTTATGTTAATGGAGAAATTAGACAAAATAGTACAACAGATTTGTTGATATTTGGTATTGCTCATGTTGTAAGTGAGCTTTCTCAAGGTATGACATTACAGGCAGGTACGATTATTGCTATGGGTACACCAGCAGGTGTAGGTATGGGATTTGTACCGCCTAATTTTTTAAAAACTGGCGATGAAGTAAAATGTGAAATTGAGGGAATAGGTACATTAACAAATGTTGTAAAATAAGGAGAATGTTATGGATAATATAAAGGTGATGAGTGTTTTTGGTACACGTCCAGAAGCAATTAAGATGGCACCTCTTATTAAAAAGTTAGAACAAACAGAAGGAATAGAGAGTATTGTTTGTGTAACAGCACAGCATAGAGAAATGCTTGACCAAGTACTTGAAATATTTGATTTGCACCCACAATATGACTTAAATATTATGCAACAAAGACAAACATTAGCAAGCATTACAACAAAAGCGTTGAATGGTTTGAGTGATGTGATGCAACAGGTAAAACCAGATTTAGTATTAGTACATGGAGATACTACAACAACATTTTCAGGAGCATTAGGAGCATATTATAATCAAATTAAAGTAGGTCATGTAGAAGCAGGACTTAGAACATATGATAAATATCAACCATTTCCAGAAGAAATGAATCGCTGTTTAACAAGTCAATTAACAGATTTGCATTTTGCACCAACAGCATTGGCAAAAGAGCATCTTTTAAAAGAAAATGTGAATCCAAATACTATATTTGTTACAGGAAATACAGTAATTGATGTACTGCAAACTACAATAGAACAGAACTACCATTTTACTGTGGAAGAATTGAATCATATTGATTTTGAACATAAAAGAGTAATTGCTATGACAGCACACAGAAGGGAAAATATAGGACAGCCTTTAGAAAATATTTGTAGAGCAGTAAAAAGAATTGTGGAAGAACATCAAGATGTAGAAGTAGTATATGCAGTTCATAAAAATCCAGCAGTTTCAGAAACAGTGCATACAATATTAGGAAATCATGCTCGTATTCACTTATTAGAGCCTTTGGATTTAAAAGATATGCATAATTTAATGTATCGTTCTTATTTTGTTATGACAGACAGTGGTGGATTACAAGAAGAAGTTCCTTCTATGGGGAAACCTGTTTTGGTATTACGTAATGTAACAGAACGTCCAGAAGGTATTGATGCTGGTACATTGAAGCTGGCTGGAACAGAAGAACAAGATATATACCGTTTTGCAAATATATTATTGAAAGATAAACAACAATATGAAAAAATGGCAAAAGCTAAAAATCCTTTTGGTGATGGAAATGCTTCAGAAAGAATTGTAAAAAGCATATTGTATTATTTTGGAAAGGCACAAAATAAACCTGAAGACTATATTATATTGAAAAAGCCTGAAAAACAAGGAGGATATGATATGAAAAAAGAAAGAATGTCCATACTGAATATGTTGGAAAAGGGAATTATTACAGCACAAGAGGCAGAAAGATTACTTTTGGCTTTAAACGGTACAGCAAAAACACCAGAAAGAGAAGGTATAAATGATTTTGTGAATCAAGCGTTAAATAAAGCAGGTAATGCAATTAATGCATTTGCAAAAGTTGTTGGACAGCAGGCTGAAAAGTTAGAACCAAAAGTAAAAAATGTTGCTGAAAAAGTGACCGAAAAGGCTTGTGTGATTGCTGATGATGCTAAAACATATGCAGATAAACTGCGTGAAAAAAGAGCAAAAGAAAAAGAAGAAGAACAACAAGATATAGATGATATGAATGATACAGATAATATGGAATATACAGATTGTGAAGAACAACAGCAGACAGAAGAAACAGTATGTGAAGAACAACAACAGGAGAATAAAAAAGGAGTTGTGACAAAACTGTTCTCTAATTTGACAGACAAAGCAGAATTGATACAAGACCATGTAAAAGAAAAAGCCACAGAAACAAAAGAATTTATTGGTAAGGTAAAAGAATTAAGAGAAGATATGAAAAAAGAAAAATTAGAGTGTGAACAGGAACAAAATATGGAATCCGAGGAATATGAGGAGAAAACAGAAGAAAATCAAAGTGACTATTTAAAAAAAGCAGATAAAAGTATGGAAAATATACAGTCACAATTACAACAAATAGATGCTATGGAATCATTTTTAAAAAATGCTTTTGGAGAAGAAGCAGACTGGGAAGAAGAAGAGGAAGAAGGAAAAAAATCAGAATAAATTATTTAGCTATGTCAAAAAGTCATCTGTTTAAAAATTTTTATAATACGACAATAAATAACAGATAAATTTATATTATTATAAAAAGTAATATAATCACCCATTATATATAGATGGGTGATTATAAATATATTTGACAAGCTTAATATTCTGTATTTTTTGTTGAGGAGAGAAAATGAAACTAAATAAAACAGAAATAGCAAAAGAAATTGTCAGTTGGGTAAAAACAATAATATTAGCATTGCTTTTAGCTGCAGGAATCAATACATTTATTATTGTAAATGCGGAAGTTCCTTCTGGTTCTATGGAAAATACTATTATGACAAATGACCGTATTGTAGCATTTCGTTTATCTTATATTTTTACAGAACCAGATAGGGGAGATGTGGTAGTATTTCATTTTCCTGATGACCCTACAGGCAAAACATTATATGTAAAAAGAATTATTGGATTACCTGGAGAAAAGCTGGAGATTAAAAAGGGACGAGTATATATCAACGATAGTCGACAGCCTTTACCAGAAAATTATTTAAAAGATAAACCAATGGGAGATTTTGGTCCATATGAAATACCAGAGGGCTGTTATTTTATGATGGGTGATAATAGAAATGATTCAGAAGATGCTAGATTTTGGGATAATACTTATGTAGAAAAGGATAAAATGTTAGGAAAAGTAATATTCCGTTATTATAAAGGATTTAAATTGATAGAATAAAATAACTTTCTTTTTTATAGTATATGATATATAATAAGAATGAATAATAAATTTGTAATAAGTACAAAGGCGATATTAAGGAGGAAATAAAAATGGCAGAAGTAACAAAAGATACATTAATTGGAGAGGCATTGATGATGGACAAAGGAATTGCACCAATATTAATGCAGAATGGTATGCACTGTGTAGGATGCCCTTCTTCTGCAGGAGAATCATTAGCAGAAGCAAGTATGGTGCATGGTATGGACGTAAATAAATTAATTTCAGATATTAATGCGTATTTAAAAGATAAATAATCAAATAAAAAATGAAAGGGGCATAGCAATGATATGTTATGTCCCTTTTATTATGATAATGATTTTGTAAGATATATAAAAATATTTCAAATAACGATTTAATGGCAATTCAATCATAAAATCATTATTGCACATAAGGAGGAACTCTAAATATGGAATTGAAAAAGCAATATGATGTGGCAATTATTGGTGGCGGTATTGGTGGCATTATGACAGCATACCGATTAACTGAAAGAAAGCCAGAATTAAATGTAGTAATATTAGAAAAAGGACATGATATTGAAAAAAGAATATGCCCTATTGTGGCAAAAAAAACAGACAAGTGTATTAAATGTAAATCTTGTGCAATTATGGAAGGTATGGCAGGTGCAGGTGCTTTTTCTGATGGAAAGTATGTCATATCAACAGAATATGGTGGGTGGTTAACAGAATTTTTAGAGCCTTCTGTAGTAATTGATTACATTGAACAAGCTGATAAAATGCTTGTACAGTTTGGTGCGACAACAGAACGCTTTCAGCCCGATAATGAATTGAAAAAGATTTGTTTGCAACATGATTTGCATATGAGTCAGGCACAGCTAAAGCATTTGGGAACGGACAGCAATTTTGATACAATGAAAAAAATGATAGAAGCATTAAAACAAAGATGTGATATTGCTACAGATACATTTGCCAGTAAAATTGATAAAAATACAAGACAAATTACAACAATCAATCAAGGCAAAGAAACAGTAATCAAAGCAGATGTGATTGTATTTGCAGTAGGAAGGGCTGGAAGTCGATTTTTTTCAAATTGGTGTGCAGAAAATGATATACCATTAAAAAATAATCAAGTGGATATTGGTGTAAGAGTAGAATTACCTTCTATGATATGGGAACATTTTTCTAAAAAAATATATGAACCTAAAATTTGGTATAGAAGTAAAAGATATGGCGATACCACAAGAATGTTTTGTTTCAATGAAAGAGGAAGTGTTGTAACAGAAAATACAGATGGTGTTTTGACTGTAAATGGTCATTCCTATAGAGATTTAGAAAGAAAGACAGAAAATTCTAATTTTGCATTACTTTCCACGATACGATTTACAGAACCATTTAAAAATCCTATTGAATATGCTAGATATGTGGCAAGTCTTGCTAATTTAATTAGTGGTGGTAGTGTATTAGTGCAAAGACTGGGAGATTTGGAAAAAGGAAGACGTTCTGATGCAAAAAGAATTGCACAATCTACTACACGCCCTACAATGAATGCTGTAGCAGGTGATTTAAGCCTTTGTATACCCAAAAGACAATTAGATAATATTATTGAAACGCTTCATGCTTTGGACGCTATTGCTCCAGGTACAGCAAATTTTGATACATTACTTTATGGTATTGAATGTAAATATTATTCTGCAAGACCAAATACAAATGATTTTGAATTAGAAGGCTGTAAAGATATTTATGCCGTAGGGGACGGTGCAGGATTTACTCGTTCTCTTTCTCAAGCAGCAGCAAATGGGTTATATGTAGCAGATAAGCTGTTGAAAAGATAATCAAAAAAAGATATTTATAAATTTTATGTGCAAATTTATTTATTATAGATGATAGCATTACTAATATCTGATAAAAATCCTCTTTGTAAATGAAAAAGGGATTTTTATATGAATTTATTATTTTATATATTAATTGAATTTATAGTTATTATGAATTCATTTAATATTTGAAATGTATCAATAAAAATCATATTCATAATAAGCCAAAAAAGTATGGAGAAATTTTCCATACTTTTTTGTATTATGATTAAATAACATTTGCAAGTGCCAATGTAATAAGTAGTCCTGTCATACGTGTACTGCTATCAAACTGTATCGGTGCAGAGGATTGGTCCGCTCCCATCGCCTGCAATGTCTGTTCTTTGTTTGCCAATAACAAAGAAACATCTTGACCAACATTTTGTATTGCCTGCAAAAAAAGCAATGCTTGTATCATATTATCCATTTGCTGTTTACCAGTATCATTTGTAAAAGCTTTCATAGCATGAAGAAGTGTTACTTCTCTTGGAGGGTGTTCTATAACGGCATTTTGTCTTTCATTTGCTGTAGTGTGTAATTTTTGTATATATTTTTTTTGTAGTGTATCTTTTAATGTTGTTATGATTTGAGAAAAGTCATTTTCCAAACCATTTTGATTACCTAAAAGCTGACTTAATTCGTAAATATCATTTTTTTCCATAGCATAACCTCTTTTCTATAAAATATTATGCAAGACAAGCGCTGATATTCAACAACCCTTTTTCTGTTTGCGCATTACCATATTGTGCAGATAATATAATACGACGCTTAATTTGGTCGGGAGAAAGATGGGGATATTTTTCTAAAAGTAATGCAGCAGTGCCACTGACCATAGGAGTTGCCATAGAAGTACCGCTCATTTTGATATAATATTTTTCTACAATTTTTGCCGTATCTCTGTTTTGCAATGCAAAATCATAGTCTGGTGACAATGTAGAAATAATATTTTCTCCAGGCGCCCAAATATCAGGCAATGGTATCATACTTCTACGAAAGAAAATAGGAGTATTTTGTGATTGTGCTTGATAAAAAAAACGACGGTCTTCCCAAGCACCTACTGTAATGATGCGGGGACTAATAGCGGGAGAAGGCTGAAAATTTCTTCTGCTGTCCGGATTGCCAGCGGCTGCTACAACAGTGATACCTCTTGCCCATAGTTTATTAACAGCTTCCATAAGGGGGATATTGATTTTTCTGTCATTTGTTCCTATGGAAAGATTTACCACTCTTATATTATATTTCATTGCATTGTCCATTATCCATCTTAAACCTGTAATTGCTTGTGCAGAATTTCCTTGACCGTATTTGTCTAATATTTTGATAGAAATAATATTACTTTGAGGAGCAATTCCTTGATATTTTCCCCCAGAAGCATAGCCATTTCCACAAACAATGCCCGTGACGTGTGTCACGGGCATGAAACAAACATTTATAATATTTGATTTACTTTAAATATAAGATGCATTGTTTTTTTGGAATTTAATATATGATTTTCGATTGCTGCTTTTAATTCGGTAGAGTCTTGTTTGGATATTGCATCAAATATAGCTTGATGTTCTTCTATGCATTCTACATCTCTTAAATGAGGTTGTTGCATATATGTGTAACTGGAATACATGAAAGGGTTTAGATTGCGAAATGTTTCAATGACTTTTTGATTGCCACTTCCTGTTAAATATAATTCATGGAAAGCATTGTCAAAACTGTAATATGTACTACTTTTGTATGGGGTATCTCCATTTTTATTTTGCACTAAGGCACTATGTTCTTCTATATTCTTGCGCATTTGTTCTTGTAATATTTTATTGTAGCTAAATGTAGAGAGTATGTCTTTCATAAAATATAAATCCATCATTAGACGCATATCAAAAATTTCGTCTAATTCTTCAAGAGAAACATGGCGTACACTCATACCTTTATTTGGTACGCTAATTACCATATGGTCAGATATTAAGCGGTTTAGAGCTTGTTTGACGGGAGTATCACTTACTTCATATTTCCTGCTTAATTCTTTTACATTGATTTTTTGACCAGGGAAAAGTACTTTATTACCAATATCCTCTTTGATATTCAAATAAATTTGGTCTACAAGTGTTATTTTTTTACTCATATAAACGCTCCTTAACTATGTTCTGTGGCGGCAAAATAGGATTTATGTGTATTGATTTCTGTTTAGAACAAACAGAAATGATGTTTATGCTAAAAGCGTAACACGTCATTGAATACTTGTCAATATCTTGAACAAAAAAATTGATAAATTTTATAGATTTTTATTAAATTTTATTTAAAATGATGTGTTATGTATAGTTGATAAAGTTTTTCTATAAAATATAAAGCGCTTTTTCTGAATAAAAAAGCACTTTATAAGCATTTAATATAATATATATTTTTCGCAAATGTTAGTAAATTAAATTATTGGTAGTCATTTCCAGATAAATAACGGTAAAATGGTTCATCACACCACAATGTTTTTTGTGTAATATTGATAGAAGGGTTTAGTTCTTTTAATTGTTGTTTTACATTGGCAGCATTGTTATCCAAACAGAATGGATGAATACTATATTCTCCGTTTGTGATGACATTATCTACTATTTTTCTATAATTTCCTGTCATAGGTGTGGTAGATGTATAAAGGGGTTGCCACCAAGAGCCATAAATCAAGCCTTCTGCATCTGCATTTTCACCGCTTTTTTTAGCATATTTTAATATTAAACTATCAAATTTTGATTTATCTTCTGTAGATTCAAATTCTAATGCTAAATCATATTCAACCGCATAAACTAAATATAAATCATCACTGAATTGTTTTACTTCATATCTTGGTTCTGGTTCTGGAATAGGACCCCAATCAAGAAGATATTCATATATAGATATTTTAGGCTCTAACTGTACCTTTGCAACAATACCTTCACTTTGCAAAAGTCCAATAATTTGATTAGCGTGTTTAATATCATCATGTCCATAACGTAATGTTAATTCTGGTACAAAACGAGCATCATAACTTTGTTTTTTTAAATTATATCCTGTTGTAATTTTATTTTGTACTGCTTTGCTTCCGATGTCATCTAATACTTCATCGCTAAATATTTCAAAGGAATTCCATGTGTTTGTTAATTTGCTGTAAATGTCAGCATCGTTGGAATAACCTAAAAAATTTCTGCCTTGTCCTATAGCATCAGCAACAGCTGTTAAAACACGTACGGCTTGTGCTTTTGATATTGTTGTACTTGTTAAGTCTTTTGGCTCTATTAAGCCTGTTGTAAGAGCACAAGCAGCATATTGTGATGCAGTAGTGTCTAATGAAAGTTTGATGTTATGTTGAGATAGTATTTTAGAATATTTTTGTTCTGGAAATGTGAGAGCCAGTTCTTCCATACCTGCTGCTTGTAGTATAGGTTGTAGAAGCTGTATCATGCCGGTATATTCTGTGTTATAAGTAAGTTCTACATCACTGATTTTTTCTAATGCGGAACAAAATTCTTCCGCTGTAACAGTTTCAGAAATATTACCTATCTGAAAATAAGAATTTAAGTATTGCATATCTTCTGCAACAGTAGAAGATGCAGCAAAAACAGGCAAAGAATTGAATAACATTGCTCCAGCCAATATAAAAGCAGTAAAAGCCTTTTTAAACTGATATTTCATAAATAATCCTCCTTTAATGATGATAACTTGTTTTATATATTAATATCATACATATTTTTTTGTTGTTTGTCAAAATATTAGCAAAAATAATGTCATAATTTTATAAAATATATTGTAAAACATATATCATTATCATTCAGAATAAAATAAAACAAATCAATGATAATGGAGGAATCAATATATGAGTAAGGCAGCACTATATTGCAGATTATCAAAGGAATATGAACATAGTACAAAAGAAGGGGAGTATAGTGAAAGTATACAAAATCAAAAGATGATATTGACGGATTTTGCATTAAAAAACGATTTTGAAATATATAAAATATATAGTGATGAAAATTATTCAGGATTGGATGATAATAGACCTAGTTTTAATGCAATGATACAAGATGCTCAAATGGGCTGTTTTGATACAATTATTTGTAAAACACAATCTCGATTTACAAGAGATATGGAATATGTAGAAAAATATATTCATGGACTTTTTAGTATTATGGGTATTCGCTTTATTGGTGTTGTAGATAATGTAGATACAAATATAAAAGGTAACAAAAAAACAAGACAAATCAATGGACTTGTAAATGAATGGTATTGTGAAGATTTATCTGAAAATATTAAAAGTGTTTATAAAAATAAAATGGAACAGGGTCAATACTTGGGTGCTTTTCCTCCTTATGGATATTTAAAAGACCCTTATGACCATCATAAATTGATTGTTGATGAAAAAGCAGCAGAGATTGTAAAAAAAATATTTCAGTGGTATCTGAAAGGCTATGGAGTACAAAAAATTAGAAATATGCTTTATGAACAAAGTATTGTTCCTCCTTCTATTTATAAAAAAAATCAGTTTAATACATTTTCGCATCCTAGTTTTCAAAAAAATATAGCGAAAAACTATGGCTTTTGGTCTACATCTACTATTAAAAAAATACTAAAAAATGAAGTTTATATAGGCAGTGTGGTACAAGGCAAAGAAAGAAAATTAAATTATAAAAGTAAAAAAGTAGTGGCTGTTCCAAAGAGTCAATGGATTGTTGTTAAAAATATGCATGAAGCGATTATTGATAAATATGATTTTGATTTAGTCCAAAAAATGCAAAAACAAAATAGATATGAAACAAAAAATAAAACAAATATTGAAAAAAATATTTATTTATTTTCTGGAAAAGTTTTCTGTAAATATTGTAAAAATAGAATGTTTCGCGTGTTAGGAAGAAATGGAACTTCTTATTTATATTGCCAAGTATTTTCAAGAAGTAAAGGAAAACAATGCCAGCATAATTCTATTAGAGAAGATAAACTGGAACAGTTTGTAAAACAAAAAATAAATATATTTATTTCACAAAATGATTTTTATAAAAAAATAAAAAATGAAACTACTCATTTAAATCATGAAATTTTAAATTGTTTTATTGATTATATAGAAATTGCTTATGGTCAAAATGAAAATAATATTATAATACATTGGAATATATAAATTTTGTAAAATAAGTTTTGATTTTAAATACGGCATATGTGTACCATGACCATTGTCATCATAGGGAGCGATTTTATTGCCTACAAAATCACGAAAAGCGACAATTCTATTATATGGTAAAAGAAAATCTTCTACAGGAGAAATACCAGTATCTAATATAGCGATGCCAATATTCTTTCCCTTGTAGGCAAGATTTTCTTTTTTATGAATGATATGTTTTGCTGTATCCATACATGCAGAAAGTATAGAATGTTCATTGATAGCTTGTTTATCAACATAATGGGGCATATATAAAACTCCTTTTCTGTCTTTCTATATAGAATATGAAATATAAGTTTTTTTGGGAATTGTTTTTCAGTTATTTTTTTAAAAGACATGGCATAGTATGAAAAAGGGAGTAGAACAAAAGGGGGATACAAATGGAAAAAAAAGATGAGGAAACGATACAAAAAATGAAATTGATTTCTCAGCTTATGGGACAGCAGTTACCAAAAGAATCAGAATTATTAAAAATGATGGAAACAGCAAAGAAAATGCAACAGTTTTTTGGTACAGAAGAAAATATACATAATGAAAAAAGAAATTGGAAAAAAGATAATTTTACAAAATCAAAAAATACATTAGCATCAAAAGAGGATACGATACTTTTTGCAAGAACAAAAGAAGAAAATATGATATATGCTTCTATTCCTTTTTTGGACAGAGAATACCAAAAATATTTATATGTAGTTGTTATATTATTAGAAATGAAAAGAGTATTACAAGGAGAATGGGAAGAAACATTGGAGATTAGAAGTAAACAAAAAGATGATGTCAAAATAAGAAAAAAAAATTTATTGCAAGCACTTCGTCCATATTTGACAAGTGAAGAAAAACAAAAAATAGATTTTGTTGTAAAAGCAATAGATATGAAAAACATTATGGAATGGAAGGAAGAAATATCATGAATGAAACTTTTTTACAAAGACCAGAATTTCAAAAACTTGGAAAACAAAAAATTGCAATATTGCAGGAATTAGCACAAAAAGCAAAAGGCAAAGAACCTATGGAACTTTTAGAACTTTTGCAGATATATGGTCAAAAATTAACAGGAGGAAATGCCATTGCACCAGCAGAAAGGACGGCACTTCTTACTGCTATGGAGGAAAGCCTTGAAAATGATGAAAAAATGCAGTTTCAAAGAGCAGTACAAATGCTAAAAATAATGGGGAAATTATAATGTGAAATATAAGAAAATGAATGTGTCTGCTACCTATTTAGGTGGCAGAACACATAAAAAATATTTTTACTTTTCAAAATGTTATGATAATGATATAATAAACAATAGTTATTATGTAATCAATAAAGACACGATACAGTATGAATTTGTTTACATCAGTATCAGTGCCTTTTTATTTTACAAAATTTTAGCGTGCCTATGATATGGACACGCTGTTTTGAGACTATTAGGGTAAAGAAACATAATCTAATAAAAAAAGTAAAAGTAATGCAATATAAAGGCAGTTATGGTTTTCTGTAACGTTTGCTGAGTTTGTCTGTTGTATTTGTTTTGTATCAGTTTGTTTTGATTCTGTTCCACAATAAAGTGTATTTTGAAAAGAAATAGGAATAGAACGGTTGTATATAGAATACATAATATTCCTCCTTACATTATATAAAAACATTTTTACTATATTTTAGTATATGCATAATATAAGTATGATATTCAATCACTTCTATAAATTTCTAATAAGCAATTTTAATAAATAGATATAATTAATTTGAAATAAAATAGTATTATTTTATACAATATATTTAGAATAAATCAAGATAGGGGGTGTATAAAAGGATACATGAATCAAAAAAGGTACAGAAACTTTAAAATATTGTAATTAGAAAATAATACTCTTGATGTAATAGGAGATATTCATGGTTGCCATGATGAGTTTATGATGCTTTTAAAAAAATTAGGATATAAAATAAGGTGAGAAAGCATATATCCATCCTCATGGTAGAAGGTTAATTTCTGTAGGAGATGTTGCTGATAAGGAATATGCAAATATTATTAGAATTTTGAATAAATCAAGTGAAATATGGAGGTGGTTTTTGGATACATGGAAATCATTGTAATAAATTATATAATTATTTTTTAGAAAATCAAGTATGTATTTCTTATGGCTTAGAAAATACAATAAAAGAATGATTAGAACTTTGTACACAAAGAAAGAATTTGTTTGTACGATGAGAAAACAGGGCGTATACTTGAAAATGGAATACCAGAAAGATTGGGTTAATCATTACAATATATAAGGAAAAGCATTTGGAGTATATGAACATACTGTAATATTACATTTGTATAATCATTAAATTATGCAAAAAATATACAAAAAAATGTGTTTGATACAGCGACAAATGAAATTGAATAAAAAAACAAATAGTGCAAATTTCACAATAGTATAACAATATAAAAATTTCAAGGGGGTAATATTGACGAATGTTATAATGTAGTGTAAAATAAAAAAATGCAGTTTCGGTTTTTATGATATTATAATATATAATGAATATTTATACGAAATGAAATAGGATAACAGCAAAAATATAGGAGGTAAGAAATGTTTAAAAATAATTTTAAATATAGTGATAAAACAAATTTATTGGAAAGTGCTTTTCAAGCATACCCTTTGCAGGACGTAAAAGACCCTAATTTATTTCGAGAATATTTTCCTTATTCAGAAGTACCTAAAGTAGTATTTAACCATAGAATTGTTCCTATAGATGTTCCTAATGAGTTATGGATTACGGATACAACATTTCGAGATGGACAACAGTCAAGGCAGCCTTATACTGTAAAACAAATTACAGAAATTTTTGATATGATACACAGGCTGTCTGGTAAAAATGGTGTCATTCGCATGAGCGAGTTTTTTTTGTATACAAGAAAAGACCAAGAGGCAGTATATAAATGTTTAGAAAAAGGATATGAATTTCCGGAGATTACAAGCTGGATAAGAGCATCAAAAAAGGATTTCCAATTAGTAAAAGAGTTGGGACTAAAAGAAACAGGTGTTTTGGTAAGTTGCTCCGATTATCATATTTTTCATAAAATGCATATGACACGCCATCAGGCAGTAGGGCACTATATTGGTATTGTAAGAGAATGTATTGAAACAGGTGTACATCCAAGATGTCATTTTGAAGATATTACAAGAGCAGATTTTTATGGTTTTGTTGTACCTTTTGCTATGGAACTTATGAATTTGATGGAAGAAACAGGAGTTCCTATCAAAATTAGGGCTTGTGATACATTAGGTTATGGTATTACTTATCCTGGTGCGGTATTACCTAGAAGTGTTCCAGGTATTATATATGGTTTAAGACATCATGCAGGTGTACCTGCAAATCTTTTGGAGTGGCATGGACATAATGATTTTTATAGGGCAGTCAATAATGCATCATATGCATGGCTTTATGGGGCAAGTACTGTAAATTGCTCTTTACTGGGAATAGGAGAAAGAACAGGAAATACACCTTTAGAAGCTATGGTTATGGAATATGCTCAAATTAGAGGTACATTAAATGGTATGGATACAAGGGTAATTACAGAAATTGCAGAATATTATGAAAAAGAATTAGGATATACCATACCTCCTATGACCCCTTTTGTAGGTAAAAATTTTAATGTAACAAGAGCAGGTATTCATGCAGATGGTATATTAAAAAATGAGGAAATTTATAATATATTTGATACAGAAAAATTACTGGATAGACCTGTTAGAATTGCTATTTCAAATACATCTGGTACAAGTGGTATTGCTCATTGGATAAATACATATTTCCATTTAAAAGGACAAGCTGCTGTTTCCAAAACAGATGATATTGTTAACATAGTATATCAATGGGTAAATGAACAATATAATGAAGGTCGTGTAACTGTTATTACAGATGAAGAATTAGAACGTGTAACATTAAGAGCAATGGAACAAAAAAATGACAAACAAAATGAAAATCAATGAGGGGGAATAGTAAAATGAATCAACAAATTGAAAAGGCAAAAGAACGTTTTGGACAATTATTAGAGGAACAAATGACAAGAGTAGAAAGAATGAAACAACAAAAAGATTTTGTAGATTACCAGTCAAAACAACAGATTGTGATAGGCATTGCTGGTGGCGATGGTATTGGTCCAGCAATTACGGCACAAGCAAAAAGAATTATGGAATTTTTGTTAAAAGATGCTGTGAAAAGTGGTAAAGTTGTTTTTAAAATGATAAATGATTTGACAATAGAAAAAAGAGTAGAAGCAATGAAAGCAATACCAGATAATGTTGTGGCAGAATTGAAACAATGTGATGTTATATTAAAGGGACCTACTACAACACCAAGAGCAGGAGACCCATGGCCAAATATTGAAAGTGCTAATGTAGCAATGAGAAAAGAATTGGATTTGTTTGCTAATGTCAGACCAGTAAAAGTACCAGAACAAGGTATTGATTGGGTATTTTATAGAGAAAATACAGAAGGAGCGTATACATTAGGTAGTAAAGGTTTTGCTGTTAATGAAGATATTAATATTGATTTTACAGTAGCAACACAAGAAGGTACAGAAAGAATTATTCGAGCAGCATTTGAATATGCTAAAAAGAACAAAAAAACAAAAGTAACTGCTGTAACAAAGGCAAATATTATAAAAGCAACAGATGGCAAATTTTTAGAAGTATTTTATAATATTGCAAAAGAATATGAAGGTATTGAGGCAGATGACTGGTATGTTGATATTATGACTGCAAAATTAGTGGACGAAAAACGTCGCCAGCAGTTCCAAGTAGTAGTATTGCCTAATCTTTATGGTGATATTATTACAGATGAAGCAGCAGAATTTCAAGGAGGTGTTGGTACAGCAGGTAGTGCAAATATTGGTAAAAAATACGCTATGTTTGAAGCAATACATGGCTCTGCTCCAAGAATGGTGGCAGAAGGTAGGGACATTTATGCAGACCCTTGTAGTGTTATCAGAGCAGTTGTTATGTTGCTATCACATATAGGCTTTCAAGCAGAGGCAGATAAATTGGATAAGGCACTTGATATATGTACACAAACAGAAAGAAAAGTGTATACAACAGGACGGTCTAATGGTGCAACATCTGCACAAGTTGCTGATTATATTATGGAAACAATAGAAAAGTTGTAATATAAATTAAGAGTATTGCTTTGCAATACTCTTAATTTATTGTCTGCTTTAGCACAAAGAAAACCCCCAGCTATGCTGGGGGAGTAAAAAGCTTTAGCTGCAAGAAAAAACCTCC
>ERZ808044.1034-NODE-1034-length-19046-cov-12.106015_pt1 | contig 19046 bp, 21 predicted proteins | sample MGYA00380195_ERZ808044 | MGnify/ENA primary metagenome ERZ808044 (study PRJEB31490, sample SAMN06133423) | mouse gut metagenome | isolation source: Z7_2 | host: mice | place: China: Chengdu | collected 2015-05 ...
ATAATCATATGATACCACTTTGGGTGTTCAAAAATCTCCACACCCAGCAAGACCAACACAGTTTTTGACTAACACCACAATTAATAACCGATGAAATCAATAAGCAGAGCGACCGCGATACCGCCCTTCGTGAAACTCATGACTTACTCCAACAAATGTATAAAGCATCCGAAGAAGAATCAAAAATTAATAAAAAACGCTTTTGGATTAACTTTTTCATTGCTCTAATTGCTGCAATTGCTGCTGTAATTTCTGCGATTGTTTGTATAATTTCTTTTGTCTCTTGATAATCATCATCTGGCTAATTGCTAATAGAAACGTGCTTAATGCCAGAAATAATATTGATACTATATATGGTGCCAGTATTTTCACCCCTCCCTCTTGCGTTGTTGAGTTGTTATTGTGTTCTATGTCACATATTATAATGTACTTGACTCCTATTGCTAACATTATTTTTGTGACTTTGTCACTTTTTTTGTTGATTTTTTCATTGTCCTGTGCTATTCTATTTTCAGAAAGAGTGGTGATAATATGAATGAAAGGCTTAAAGAATTAAGAATACATAAGAAATTAACTCAACAAGAATTTGCAGATAAATTAGGCACATCCAGAAATAACATAGCCGGATATGAGATAGGAAGACGTTCACCAAGTGATGCCGTTGTTTCTTTAATTTGCAGAGAGTTCAATGTAAATGAAGATTGGCTCCGAACCGGTGAAGGCGAAATGTTCATACAGCTTCCAGAAGAAGATGAAGTTGCCGCATACGTATCTGATTTGCTAGAGGACGATGGAGAAAACCCCCTGTATCTTATAATAAAGGAGATTATGCATACATATAACGAAGTATCACCAAAGTCACAGGAAGTTCTTCGTGATTTTAGTAAAAGACTCTTGGACAATTTAAGCCAAAAAAAGGAAAGCTAATGCTTCCCCTTCTTTTCCAAATGTCTTTTAATGAGTGTATACAATTGTTTTAAAAACCGTTGGTCTTCTATCTGGTCCAACTGTTCAAGCATATCATATATGATACCTAGTTCGTTTTTCATATGTATTACCTCCAACATTTAGCAAACACACGTTCGAAATTCCTTATTGACATAATACTCCCATATGGATAAAATATCAATTGGAAATTTCAAACAAACGTTCGTTAAAAAGTTTGTGTAATTTTTTTGATATAACCGCTCCAGCATTTATATATATACTTCTCAAATGTAAGGTCAAATCTAGCAAAAGAGAAAGAGGTGTTTTATGGGGTTAAGATTTCGAAAAAGTATCAAAGTTGCTCCTGGCGTAAAGCTAAACTTAAACAAAAAAAGTGCCAGTGTTACAGTTGGTACAAAAGGGACTCATTATACTGTTAACACAAATGGTAAAAAAACTACAAGCGCTGGTATTCCAGGAACTGGAATAAGTTATGTATCGACAACAGGAGGGGGCAAAAAGCAGAAAGGCAAAACAAACAAAAAGATTGAATCCAAAGCCTCTACATCTACTAAGGCAGATTCTTCCAAAGGATCTCCTAAGAAAAAAGGATGTGGCACATACCTTTTGTGGATATTAGCAATATGCTTAATGTTAGCAGCTTCCGCCTTTCTCTGGATTCCTGGCTTTATAGCTATCATTGTATTTGCTATAAAAAAAGGCGAATACAAAAAGAGGAACCTATTAATTTCCATCGGTATTACTTTAATTTCCATCTTTATTTGTAGTAGCTTAGTGTCATCCTCGATGACTAAATTAACTGGTATAAAGGCCGAATGGGATGCCAATAAATACGATATTACTGACTCTGCTGAAGTAATGATATCGCCAATACCCAACACCGCTAAAATTGAAACCTTGTCCTTATCAGAAAACTCCATAGCTTCTCTGAAATACAAGGATGGAAAAGCCATTGTTTCTTTTAAAGCTACAGGTTCTGATGATTTATACTTTATAGCCAATAAAGATATTAACAGTAATATCAAGGCAATAACTGTCATTGACAAAGAAGCGGAACGCATTGCTCAAGAGCAGGCAGAACAGGAAGAAGCAGAACGCATTGCTGCAGAACAAGCTGAAGCAGAGCGTATTGCCCAGGAACAGGCACAACAAGCTGAAGCAGAGCGTATTGCTCAGGAGCAAGCTGAAGCAGAACGTATCGCCCAAGAGCAGGCACAAGCCGCCCAGGCTGCTGCTCAAGCGCAAAATTCCGCCAATAATTTTAACACTTATGACAATGCATCTCAGCAACAGACGACAAGCAGTTATGTATTGAATACGAATACGATGAAGTTTCACTCTCCAGGATGCAAAGATGTCAAAAAAATTGCTCCACAAAATTATTCAACCTATGACGGCACAAAAAATGACATTATGAATCAGGGCTATTCTCCTTGCGGCCATTGTAATCCATAGATAACAATATTTCTGGAAAGAAAGGATGTGACCACATGCCATTACCAAAAGAACGAATTTATACATCAGAAGACTACTGGAACCTCCCAGAAGGACAGCGAGCGGAGCTGATCGACGGGAAGCTGTACGCCATGACTCCCCCAAATCGGATACATCAAAGATTAGTTCATCAGCTTGATAAACTTATAGGAAATTACATTGATTCAAACCATGGAACCTGTGAGATATATCCTGCACCATTTGCAGTTAATCTTACTGCTAATGATAAAGCGTGGGTGGAGCCAGATATTTCCATTATCTGTGATAAAGATAAACTATCAGACCGTGGATGTGAAGGTGCGCCAGACTGGATTATTGAAATTTTATCCCCCGGCAGCATCCGGACAGATTGTGCAATCAAATTATTTAAATATCGTACTGCTGGCGTTCGGGAATACTGGATAGTGAACCCCATTGAAAAGATTGTTCAGACCTATATTTTCGATGGGGAAGAGGATGCAAATATATATCCTTTCGATAATGAAATACCAGTTTATATATTTGATGGATTAACCATTAAGATTTCTGATCTATTGTAAAATAAAAACCGCCCCTGCGCCAACAGGAACGGTTTCACATAGATGTAACTCGCAAACCAGAGGATTACGGTATACAATCTACCCTTAGCAAGTAGATTATACCATAATCCTCTACATTTTACGAGGGTTATTTTTTATACCCTTTTTCAGGAAGGATGATATTATGTGGAGCGAAAAACTACCAAATGGAAAGGTCCGCTTCGTTGAACGCTATGAGAATCCCATGACCGGAAAGACACCCAAAGTATCCATTACCATGGATAAGGATACTGCAAGTACCCGGAAACTTGCGCAGGCAGCCCTAAATGACAAGATAGAAGCTAAGCTGTCTTCTATTACGGCTACGATCAAGAAAGACGATTTAAGGCTGTCTGAACTCGTTGAGCTCTACCGCACAGACCAGAAAGCTACCGTCACCCAGTCTACATACCAGCGAAACTATTTCGCTATGGACTCTCTGATGCGGATCCTTGGCCGGGATATCCTGGTGGATAAGATCACAGCCGGGTACGTCCGTGAAAAACTTGCGGCAGAGAATGAAAAGCCTGGAACTACCAACGAACGAATTACCCGTCTGAAAGCCCTGATGCGCTGGGGGTACCAGAATGATTATATCGCCGACATCCGTTGGCTTGATAAAATCAAGAAATTTAAAGATGATGAAAAGGTTATGAAACTAGAGGAAAAATATCTTGAAAGTGATGAACTAAAAATACTGCTGAAAAATATGAAAGTTGATAAATGGCGGATGCTCACTGAGTTCTCTGCTCTTTCCGGCCTGCGTGCCGGTGAAGCAATCGCCCTTCTTACCTCAGACATAGACTTCACCAACCGGTACATCCGTGTCAGTAAGACATACGATCCGGTGAATCACGTTGTCGGAACACCGAAGACCGCAACTTCCAACCGGGATGTATACATGCAGGATGAACTCTTTACCTTATGCAAACAGATCAAGCGATATATGGACAAGGAACGGTTCTACTGCGGACACCGATCTGAGTTGTTCATGTGTGATGTAAACGGCGATTACCTGAATTATTATTCTTACAACAAATATTTGCAGAAAAACGCAAGACAGTTATTCGGCAAAACGGTGACTACTCACTTTATGAGGCACACCCACGTTGCTCTCATGGCAGAGCAGGGAGTTCCCTTGGATGTCATCTCAAGGAGGCTTGGCCACAGTGACAGCCGTATCACTATGAATATCTATTTTCACGTAACAAAGAAGATGAGAGAAAAGGATAATCAGAAGATAAAAGAAGTCTCGATTTTATAATAGTATTCAGTGCACTTTATGGGGCAAAAATGGGGCAAATGATATATTTTCATGAAATAACACACCATCGAAAAACCGCGGAAATACGCCGTTTTATCCACTTTTGCAATTCTAAGAATCAGCAAAATAGTCCCTTTCTCCGCATTGAACGAGAATCCCGAAGGCCTTGAAAAACAAGGCTTTTCGGGATTTTTCTACCTCAAGCAAATTTAGATTATTACTGACCTATTATAGCAAAAACCGCCCCTGCGCCAACAGGAACGGTTTCACATAGATGCAGCTCGCAAACCAGAGGATTATTCATTCATCAGGAGAATCTTCCCTTTTACATTTTCCGGTGTCTTATACAGATTGAAGGCTTCCTGCGCCTGACTCACAGGAAACTTTCTGAATACGAATGCCGGATCGAATTTTAACTGGCCGGTCGCAAAGTAATGGGCAGTCAGCTCCCATTCTTTTCCAGGAAACGGCGCGCTGTAAGACATCCAGGAACCGGTAAGTTTGAATTCTTTCCGGTTCATATTCTCCCACATAGCCGGTGTAAACGAAAGCTCCACATGCGGTGTCCCAATAAAGCATACATGTGCTTTATTCGCTGCAAGTTCAAATCCCATCCGCATGGTAACCGGCTGCCCTGCAGTCTCAAATACATAAGCGTATCCTCTGCCCTCTGTCACAGTCATCGCTTTCTCCATGAAGCCTTCTTCCAGTGTATTCACCACTTCATCTGCTCCCAAACGCTTTGCCATCTCAAGACGTTCTTTGCTGATATCGAATACCACGACCTTCTTGCTTCCGAATATTTTCGCCCACTGCATCGTGAACATTCCGATCGTTCCGCCGCCAAGCACAGCAACATATTCACCGCCCTTGTAATCATTGCAGAATACCCCGTGAAGCGCGACCGTAGAGGGTTCGAACATGGCGCCCTGCTCATAGGAAATGCTCTTATCAAATACGACCGCATTAGCCGCAGGAATTACAACGTAGTCTGCATTGCTGCCCTGCTGCCGGGAACCGATAAAGCTGTAATGCTTACACAGGGAATAGTTTCCCTTCTGGCAGTCTTCGCACTTCATGCACGGAACTAACGGTGCCCCGGACACTCTGTCTCCGACCTTGATCTGTTCGACGCCCTCGCCCACCTCTACTACGTCGCCGGAGAATTCATGGCCCAGGACAATCGGGTAAAAATGCACTCCGTTGTGCAGTACTCTGGGCACATCCGATCCACAGATTCCTGATGCTTTTACCTTTACCTTCACAGTTCCCGCTTCCGTTTTTGGTTCTTCGATCTCCTGATATTCTACCACTTCATTTTTTACAACTACCGCTGCTTTCAACCTTGCTTACCTCCTGATCTTCTATCATTTCTTCATAGTATCTCTAAGCTTTTGATACAACTCCAGATAGATCCCGTAATTCCTGTCATAGATCTCTTTTGTCTCCGGGTTGGGAGTGTGCTCCCGCTTTACCGTCACGGTCAGCTTAACTGCCTCTTCAAAATCCTTGTAGACACCGACTCCCACTCCGGCCAGCATCACCGCGCCAAGCGTAGTCGCCGTGTCCGAATCCGGCACTTTGATCGTTTTGCCCGTAATGTCCGACTTAATCTGTGTCCAAAGTAAAGAATTCGCACTTCCTCCCATAGACCGAAGTACCTCCACGGATGCACCTGCCTCCTTCGCCACCTCCAGATTATGCCTGACAGAATATGCCACTCCTTCCATTGCCGCACGTATCAGATGACCCTTCGTCTTACTGAAATCCAGGCCATAGAATACCCCTTTCGCATCCGGATCCCAGATCGGTGTCCTCTCTCCGGACATATAAGGAAGAAATACCAGCCCGTCCGATCCCGGACTGACCTTTGCGGCTATCTCATTGAACTGTACCAGGGAGCTCTTCCCCAATTCTTCTGCAAACATCCGTTCATAGTCCCCGAATTCCCTCTCCATCCAGCGCATCACACCGCCGCCTCCGGTTGTCCCTCCCTGAAGGATCCAGTAACCCGGAATTACATAATGGCTCAGGATCAGTCTCGGATCCGCCTTATAGGAATCTATGCAAATGCTGACTCCACCTGCCTGCCCTCCCTGCTCCTGCGTCTCACCGTCGCGGATTACGCCTGCTCCAAGGGTCCCGCAGGCCGCATCCAGCGCTCCCGCTATCACCGGGATACCTTCTGCCAGTCCGCTTTCTTCTGCCGCTTCCTTTGTTACCGTTCCGACCACCGCATGGCATGGACTGATCTCCGGCAAAAATTCCCTGGGGATCCCCATTGCTTTTCTCATATCTTCATCCCACGACCCATGTTCCATATTAAAGCAATGCCAGCCGTAGCTCTGGCATATGTCCTGAGATACCTTTCCGGTCAGCCTGTAGACGATAAATGCATTGGACTGCAGTATCTTGTCCGTCTGCCGGTATACTTCCGGCCGGTTCTCCCGATACCACAGTACCTTCCCTGTCGTATACTGCGCCGTCAACGGGTTCCCGCTCACCTTAAATATCTCTTCTTCCCCGATCTCCCGGTTCACCCGCTCACAGATTGCGGCCGACCTGTTATCCATCCAGATGGGCGTCCTCGCCAGGACATTGCCCTGCCTGTCTATCGCAACCGCAGACCAACTCTGTCCGTCAACCCCGATCCCCGCGATATCAGCCGGCTCGATCCCCCCTTTCTGGAGGCACTCTTTTGTCGCTTTACAGACTGCTTTCCACCATTCATCCGGATCCTGTTCCGCATACCCGGGTTTGGGATAATATACATTATAATCCTTGCTTGCCGCCGCAACTGCCTCGCCATTCCTTCGAAATATGGCGACCTTGCATGCACTGGTTCCTATATCAATCCCCAACAATACTTCTTTCATCTGACACTCCTTCTGCTTGAAGCCGTCCATCAGGCCTTGCCGTCGCATCCGCACACTTTCATGCGCCCCATCACCAGTTCCTTCACCGCCGGGATCCCGACCTTGCCGAATGCCTTAGGATCGAAGGTCTCCGGTTTCTCTTTAAGCAGAGCCTTCACCGCATCTGTGTATGCCGCACGAAGCTCTGTGGCAAAGTTCACCTTGCAGATTCCCCTCTTTACACAGTCTGTTACGTCTTCTTTTGACAACCCTGACGCTCCATGGAGAACCAGCGGGATATCCACCACCTTACGGATCTCCGACAGTCTCTCCTTATCGAGTACCGGTGTTCCTACATAGAATCCATGTGCCGTCCCGATCGCTACTGCCAGTGAAGATACCCCTGTCCGCTCCACGAATTCTGCAGCCTGCGCCGGATCTGTGTTGGTATCCGCCTCTGCTTCCAAGTCGTCTTCTTTCCCGCCGACTTTGCCGAGTTCTGCTTCCACCGGGATGCCATTGGGCGCCGCCACCGCAACAACCCGCCGGGTCACGTCGATATTATCCTCAAAGCTTAGCCCCGAACCGTCGATCATAATCGATGTATAACCTTCCTTGACCGCCTGGACCGCGAGCTCAAAGCTGCTGCCATGATCAAGATGCAGTGCAACCGGAACGGATGCCCGGTCTGCCTCTGCCCGAACGATCCCTACATAGGTCTCTAATGTGCCGTACTTGATGGTTGACGGGGTTGTCTGCAGCATAACCGGCGCTCTTAATTCCTCCGCCGCCGCAATCACCGCCTTAACCATCTCCATATTCTCCACATTAAATGCACCTACCGCATACCCGCCTTTCTGCGCGTTCAATAACATTTCCCTTGATGTAACAAATGACATATCTTCTCCTCCTTATCTTATTGACATAATACTGGTTATGTTAGTATCCGCTGATTCTGCAAATCATCTTCTAAAATATCAGGGATAAATACACTCTATTCTTCGTCTGTTGAATTCCTCCATCCATTTCCCTGGCGGCTTTTGATCTGTCACGACCTTTGTAAATGATGACCAATCCGTAACCCGTATGAATGCGGTCGTATCAAACTTGGTATGGTCTACAGCCAATATCCGCTCTCTGGCAGCCCGAAGCATCATCCGCTTACTGTTCGCATCCTGCTCCACATAATCTGTGATCCCGTCCTTCAGATCCAGCCCTTTGCAGGATACAATCGCCTTATCTACATGATAGGAGCTCAGCAATTCATCTGTATGCGGTCCTCCCAGAGCAAAAGAATCCGCCCGCACCGTTCCTCCGGTGGAGATAACCGTCCAATTAGGCATATTGTAAAATTCCACGATAATCTCTATGGAATTCGTGATCACCGTAAGCTGCTCTTTCTTCTTCAGCTCCTTCGCAATATAGACGGACGTGGAACTGACATCCAGCATAATTGTGTCTTTCTCCTGCACCATATCTGCAATGATTCCCGCGATTCTTTGCTTCTCCGTAATGCTCTGATTCTTGCGCACATCAAAAGGAAGACCGACTATATTCTGCTCATTTAATACCGCTCCGCCGTAGCTCTTAATAACAAGCCCGTCATTCTCAAGCTTCTCTAAATCCCGGCGGATCGTCTCTTCCGTCACTTGGTAGCACTGGCTTAATTCGCTTACTACGACTCTCTTCTCTTTCTGCAGCTTTTCCAGAATCTCATTCCGCCTTTCTATAGCTAACACCGCTTCACCTCTTTTCTTTTAAGCACTTTATTGGTTTTATGTTGTTTATGTAGTTATATTACCACATCTTCCAACAAAAGTCAACCATAATAATGTTGCTTTTATTTGTTTTGTGTTGTTTTTATCGTTTTTATAAATGAAAATACCCCCGATGCAAAGAGTACTACTGTCCTCTTTGGTACACCGAGGGTATAACCCGTAGCTGTTTAATCTCCACCGCTAAACCTGAATTAAACAACATCTATCATAGAATATCTTCAAGATAATTTTGCTCGTTTTCTTCTTCATCAAGTTCTTGAACCTGTGCACTGGCTGTTCTTGAAAAGGCTTCAAGCATTTTAAGTATCTCATTTTGAGCTACGGGGCTTGAACCCAAAGACAGACTTACCATCAGGGCAAGAAATAATTTATATAACTTTTCTTTCATATTCCTCCAATTCAATCTCTGCTTTGCATCACTCTCATAATAAATGTGCGGTTTATGCACGCCACCTATTTACATACAAAAAGACAAACCATTATTTGGTTCAAAAATGGTTCGTAATCACTATCACACTTGCAATGATTGGAAAAGGAGTTGATTCAAATATCCAGACGTATCTTCTGATTAACTAATGTCCATTTATCGGACAATAATATGGAGAGTGTCAAAAAAGAACACAGAAAAACAATAATACGAACAAAAAGCAGGTTAAACCCTTTTGGAATAGCTGCAATCATAGGTATCGGACATATATTCTTCGTTATAGTTTTTGTATGAGGTGTATTGCCCTTCAAAAATAAATGCTTAAAACAGGCATCACTATTACCGTCTTCATTGGAAACAATACTTTCAGAAATTACCTGTGTCTCAATTATAGTTGTCTTATCTAATGGTTCATAAAGATTACAGCTGCTGCTCAAAAACACATTCATAACTAAACATGCCGCAAACAGAAGCATAATGAAAAAGACTACAATGCGATACAGATCATTTTTCTTATTATTCAATTTCATTACACTTCCTTTCTTAGCTGCTACTATTACCAATGTAGTCAACTTAATTACATTACTATTATTCCGTATCTTGAGATATGGAATAATTTCGAGTTATGTTGATTTGTATAAAGTATCTTAACACACAATCCGCCCTTTTTCCATTGCTTTTTAACGTAAGTATTGCTTTTACTATATTTATCACCGTATTTCTCTCTGGATGGGAGCCATCAGGCTCCCGGCTTACTCGTCCTTCTTTAGTTGATGGGGGTGACAATGGGCTTGCCGTTCTGATCGACCAAAACGGTCATACCGGTACCTGCCTGTTTATTATGGGAACCCAACAGGTAATTCACTCCGGTTTCCGTATCAACGATGATCTTTGCCACATTAACAAGACCCTGGGAGTAAACTTCCACAAATCGCTCTTTCGCCATATGCTCACCTCCATTTCTTATTCTACCATTTGCATCTGCCACTGCAAGCATAACATACAGGCAAGGCTTCGTGGCGCAAATTTCCTGAATGAACAGCAAAATTTCCTAAATGGAACGGGAGGAAACTGCCTGTGTTTATACATCCATCACACATTCTTCTCCATAATATTGAAATTGGGAATCATGCGTAAGTAATACCAAATTCTCATATTTAGCCTGCGATATTAACATCCGGTCAAATGGATCATTATGTTTTGGTGCATCGCTTGGCCGTGATAAAGTCTTTAACAGAAAAATGTGTCCTGTTTCTATCGGCAGCCTGGTAAATCCCGTATCTTCACACAGCCGGACAAATTCTTCCTCAGATACAGGCATGTTTTCCGGCTTGATTATATGCTTGATTGCAATTTCCCATACGGAAGCCACACTATAAAATACTTCATTACTTTCATTCTCGAGAAGTTTTATCACTTCTCTCGGTAGCTTTGATGTATCTGCAATTGCCCACAATGCTATATGCGTGTCCAGTAAGATCCTCATGTCTATTTCACCCCAAATATCTCCGCTATCTTGTCATTACTCGCATCAATATCATCCGGAATCTTATATTTTCCATTTGCAATTCCCAATGTCCTTTTCCTGCTTCCCGCTGATAAATGCATGGAAAAAGGCATTCCCTGTTCCTCCACACTCTGCCTTGCAAATATTCTTACCGCTTCCGCAAAAGATGTTCCCAGCTGCTTATACAATAGTTCAACTTGTTCCTTTAACTCTGAATCCATTCTCACCTGCAGGGTTGCCTCTTTAGCCATCATTAGCACCTCCTTTTTGTAATACAATTATATTACAAATGTCTTACTTTTTCAATTCTATTATGTTTGCATAAATAAGTATTCCCAAAATAATAGGAACCCGATAGATCATTCACGGGTTCCCTCCCATTTTTTTACGCAGCTTTATTTTCCCTGTGCGGGAGAGCAGACACTCGCGGCCGCCAACCCACAGCTTATTATGCTTCAAATCTACTGCTTCAATCTTATCTGCCGCGACCAGATAAGATCGGTGCGTGCGGATAAATTGATCTCCCAACTGATTCTCCAATTCATTGAGACTGCCTAAAAAATCCATCCGGCTGTTGGACGTATGAAGAAAGACGTGATGGGGCGCGGCAGCGGTTTCAAAAAAGAGTATATCGCATAAAGGGATATGGCGCACCATGTCTCCGGTTCGCAAGGTGAATGTTTCTGTCGGAGCCTGACGCTCCAAGAGCAGGCGCGCGTGTATCTCCTCCAGACACTGCGCTGCCGACGGCCCGATCGGCTCCGGTCCCTTAACGATGTAGTCGAACGCCTCCAGATGATACTGGAATGTGCGCCAGGCCAACTCTCCATAACCGGTGATGTAGACCAACGTGCCGCGAGGGTCCCGCCGCCTAAGCTCCCTCCCCAGCCGGAAGCCGTCCCACTCCTTGTCTTTCAGTTCCACATCCAGAAAGTAGATGCCCTGTTTAGCATTTTCCACCGCATCCAGCAGCTCCTGCGCACCGGCCGCGCTGCACACCACTTTCATATCATAGTTTTCCGCAAAAATCTTCCACTCCAGAGCGGTCTGAATCTGGTGACGCACAACATCCTCATCATCACAAAGATAAATTCCGATCATAGTCTGTCCTCCACGGTCAATTCCTGAACAAATACACCGTTCTCCCAACTGGTACTAAAAGAGGCATTGGGATAACTCTCCAGAATGCGCTGATAGCCGGACAAGCCCAGCCCCCGGCCGGGCCCCTTGGTGGACCAGCCCTCGTCCCAGATCTTTCCCGGCTCAATGATATTCGTGTAGGGATTGGATATCCGTAAAGATACCCGGCCATCCTGGGCCAGCATCACGATCTCTGCCCAGGGCTTCCCGGTCTCCGACGCGGCCTCCGCCGCATTATCTGTCAGAATACCCAGACAGCGGACATAATCCCATACATCCATATCCACATCCACGACAGGATAAAGCACCTCCAGACGGCACTCCACCCCATTCCTACGCATGACGGTAAGCTTGCTTAAAATCAGGCTCCTGACTTCCGGAATCTGCAGATTCCCGATTTGGGCGGACGCCTGGATCTTCCTTCCAAGCTGCTGATCGAATCCGGCATCCAACTCGGACAGGGTACGGCGCAGTCCCTCAAGCTCCCCTTCCTCCGCTTTCTGGGACAGGCCTGCCAGAAGATTTTTATAGTCGTGGCGGAATGCGTGTACTTCCCGGCGGATCATCTCCAGGTCTTGCTCGTAGAGACGCTGCCATGCGATAATATCCTGCTGTGTCTGCATTTTCCGGCTGGCATCGAAGTGCCAGGCCAGGTAAACCACCAACACTGCCATCAGGATTACCACCGCCGCCACCACCAGATAGTAGAACATCAGGAATTGCGGTTTAACACCGTTTGCCAGTCTAAGAAGCACCTCCATGACGGCTTCCAGGGCGAACAGAATGAGGGCCGTCCGCCGGGCCGCAGATTCGTTATCCAACAGCAGGCGAAACCATTTTCCAAACCGCAGCCGGAAAAGCAGCAGCGCGGCGGCTATGCTGATGGCCAGATACAGCCCCAACACCAGCACAAACGGAAAACCTTTATTCAACAACGTTTCCCCAAGCACCACTATGGACAGCGAGGACTCGGCCACCTGAAAAACAGCCGCCATACATGTGGCGGCAAAGGCCTGCCAGAACCCGAACTGCCATGCCCAGCGCACCCAAAAGGTACACATGACAAGAACAGCGAAAGAAGCGATGAAATATTGAACCATTTTCAATTCCGGCACTGCACTCAACCCAACCGAAAGCAGGATGGCAATGATCGGGGACAAAAGCAGAGGCGGCAATTTTCTTAGCCGCCTCCACACTGCCCGCTCGTCTGTCACAGCCAGCAGATATGCCGTCAGAGCCAGATGCCCCGCCAGGGGATCCAAAAATCCGGCTAAAAGACTACTTAATGAATACATAATTCTGCCGCCTGTTATTTAGAACAATTCCTTCACGGTAGGATAGATCTTCCTGAACTTCTGGTATCTCTCCTCATACTTCGCTACCAGCTCCGGCTCCGGTTCTACCGTATCTACGACCTTCACGACCTTCTTCGCAATGGTCTCCACATCGGGATATTCTCCGCAGCCGACCGCCGCAAGCATGGCGCCGCCAAGGGCCGGACCCTCCTCGCTCTCGATTACGTCTACCTTAAGGTTCATGATATTGGCAAGGATCTTCTTCCACAGCGGGCTCTTCGCTCCACCGCCGCAGATCTTCGTCCGCTCGATCTTAATACCGAGACTCTTCGCCACCTCAAGTGAATCCCGAAGCCCGAAGGTCACCCCTTCTAAGACGGCCTGGGTCATATCCTCCCTCGTCGTATCCATGGACATACCAATGAACATTGCCCTCGCGTCCGGATTATTGTGAGGAGAACGCTCTCCCATCAGATACGGAAGATAGAAGACCTGATTCTCTCCAAGCTTCGTGATATTCGCCTGCTCCGCCGCAAAATCCTTCGTCTTCAGAATATCCTCATTCCACCATTTGTTGCAGGACGCCGCGCTTAACATGCAGCCCATCAGGTGATAATATCCGTCCGCATGTGCAAAGGAATGCAGCGCGTTATTCTGGTCTACGCCGAAAGTCTTGCTTGAGATGAAGATCGTCCCGGACGTACCCAGGGAGATATTACACATTCCGTCACCGACCGTTCCGGTTCCTACTGCCGCCGCCGCGTTATCTCCCGCCCCGGCGATGACTTTCACTTCCGCCGATAATCCAAGCTTGTCGGCAATCTCCGGTTTCAGGGTACCGACCACCTCATAACTCTCATAGAGCTTCGGGAGCTGCTCCTCGGTGATACCGCAGATGCCCATCATTTCCTTGGACCAGCAGCGGTTCTTCACATCCATAAGGAGCATGCCGGACGCATCGGAAACATCTGTACAGAATGATCCTGACAGACAGTATGCCAGATAATCCTTCGGCAGCATGATCTTACGGATCCTGGCAAAATTCTCCGGCTCATGCTTCTTCATCCAGAGTATCTTCGGCGCCGTGAAACCTGCAAACGCAATATTGGCCGTATACTCGGACAATTTATCCTTGCCGATCTCCTGATTCAGATAATCCGTCTCTTCCCCGGTTCTTCCGTCATTCCAGAGAATGGCCGGGCGGATCACATGATCCTCCTCATCAAGCGCCACCAGTCCATGCATCTGTCCGCCGAAGCTGATTCCCGCAACCTGGCTCTTATCACATTCACTGACCAGTTCCCTGATCCCTTCCATGGATTGAGTGAACCAGTCCTCCGGCTTCTGCTCCGACCAGCCCGGATGAGGGAAATATAACGGATATTCCTTAGATACAATCTTCTGAATCTTCCCCTCACTGTCCATCAATAATAATTTTACCGCAGACGTTCCTAAATCTACTCCTATATATAACATTCTCTTACCCTCCTAACAAACCACATTCATGAATCCTGTGTCCGGAAATCTGCTGCTTTCCCACACTTCCGGACACACTTATGACTCTTCTTCTATATGATTATCTCCAGGGATTCTCGGTAGGATATCTCACGCCTGCAGGCTGGTTATATCCGATCTCCTCTACCGGTACGCCGATGTACTTGAATACTTCAAAGAGCGCTTTCCCGTGATGTCCGAATGCAACCGCGCCGTGATGCGGATATCCGCCTTCGATCAGTACATGACGGTAGAATCTGCCCATCTCCGGAATCGCAAATACACCGATACCTCCGAAGGACCGGGTCGCAACCGGAAGGACCTCGCCGTGTGCGATGTATGCACGGAGCTTATTATCCGCCGTGCTCTGCAGACGATAGAATGTGATATCGCCGGGAACGATATCGCCCTCCAGTGTTCCTTGCGTTACTTCCTCAGGCAGAGCTCTTGCCATGATCATCTGGTACTTCATCTCGCAGAAGGACAGCTTCTTAGATGCCGTATTGCCGCAGTGGAAGCCCATGAATGTATCCTGCTGTGTATAGTTATATTTGCCCTTAATATCTTCCTCGTACATATCTTTCGGTACAGAGTTGTTGATATCAAGAAGAGTTACCACATCGTCGCTTACGACCGTTCCGATAAATTCGCTCAGAGCTCCGTAGATATCTACCTCACAGGATACCGGGATTCCCTGTGCAGTCAGACGGCTGTTGACATAACACGGCACGAAGCCGAACTGTGTCTGGAATGCCGGCCAGCACTTTCCTGCGAGCGCAACATACTTACGGTATCCTCTATGAGCCTCGATCCAGTCCTTCAAGGTTATCTCATACTGTGCAAGCTTCTCAAGAATCTCTGGCTTCTTGTTACCTGCGCCGAGCTCTTCTTCCATCTCTTTTACGATTGCCGGAATTCTCTCGTCTCCTGCATGCTTGTTAAATGCTTCGAACAGGTCAAGCTCTGAATTCTCCTCGATCTCAACTCCCAGATTATAGAGCTGCTTGATCGGTGCGTTACATGCAAGGAAGTTCAGCGGTCTTGGCCCGAAGCTGATAATCTTAAGCTCGCTCAAACCAACGATCGCTCTGGCAATCGGTACAAACTCATGGATCATATCTGCACATTCCTCAGCATCTCCGACAGGATACTCCGGAATATATGCCCTGACATTGCGAAGCTTGAGGTTGTAGCTTGCATTCAGCATGCCGCAGTATGCGTCGCCGCGTCCCTGAACCAGATTGTCACCGCGCTCCTCTGCTGCCGCGATGAACATCTTCGGTCCTTCAAAATGCTTCGCAAGCAATGTCTCGGATATCTCCGGTCCGAAGTTTCCAAGATAAACCACCAATGCGTTACATCCTGCTGCCTTGATATCCTCTAATGCCTGCACCATATGAATCTCGCTCTCTACGATACAAACCGGACATTCATAGATTCCTTCCTGTCCGTATTTCTCCGTATAAGCCTTCATCAGGTTCGCCCTTCTCGTTACAGACAGGCTCTCCGGGAAACAGTCACGGCTTACCGCTACTACACCAATCTTCAATTCTGGCATGTTGTTCATAATTATCGTTCCTCCTTAAAATAATTGAATCTATATTAATAAATTTCCCTCTTAAAAAGTGTCATAAGGTAATATTCTCACCCTTCAATCCGCAGAACGCTCCTTCAATCTTCGCATCCTCATGCGCGATCAGCCACTTATTCTTCGCGGTAATCAACTTGTCTTCCCCTTCTTTTAACGGCTCAAAATCAAGCTCCAGGTTCGTATCTTTCGGCAGTACGATCACACACCGGAAGCCTTCATCCCCTGCGCTGCACGGCGCATAATGAAGTGTCGTCGCATACAGCTCTACCGCCGTCCCCGCCGGCAGATAGAACGCCTCGATCTTCGCGGTATCATAAGTATAATCCGCCTCAATATCCTGCTGTTTCCCAAGCAGAAGGATCAGGTCATTCTGTGCAATGTCCACTTCCGAGGAACGATGATACTCTACCGCATTGAGCTTCTTGTTGTTCCCGTTGCAATATCCAACCTGAATCGGCAGGCCGCCGTATGCACGCTTCTTCAGATCCTCCGCCGCCGGCAAGGCCTCCAGCGCTTCCACTGACGGGACATAGATGACATCGTCCATCGGACATGGCTGATGCTCCATAGCCTTAAGCAATTCAGAGAAATCATACCCCGAAAGGACCTTACCATATGCACGAAAAGCGGCATCCGTTACTTTCTGAATCTCCATATCTTTCTCTCCTTTATCCTATTACTGGTTAACAAATCGTTTAATGTCATTTTATCAACTTTTTTCTCTTTGTACAACTCAATAATTAGCCCTTTTATAGCACATTTTTGTCTTTTTTACGATATTCACTCGGCAGCATCCCATACCTCTTTCTGAACGCCTTCGCAAATGCCCTGCTATTGGGAAACCCGTTGGCGAACGCGATCTCCCCGATCGGATTCCTTGTATTCACAAGCTCCTTCACCGCATGCTCCAGCCGGATACTATCCAGATAAACCTTATAGTTGGTCCTGGCATACTTCTGAAACATCCTGGACAGATAGGCCGGCGAATATCCGAATATCTCTGCCAGCCGCTCCAATGAGATATCTTCCTTATACCTTTCTTTCATATACGCGGTGATCACCGAAAGCCTGTCTAACTTCCGGTTATTCCGGATCACTTCCTCATTTACATCCGTTTTCCGGTATTTGGTCACAAGGATATACACCAGCATGTAGAACTGGCTCTGCACCATAAGCTCATATCCGCACCGTTTTTCAACATACGTATGGTACATCTCACGGATCAGATGCATGACTTCTTCATCCTGAAGCCTGGAGCTGTGAGAAAAATAGATGAATCTCTCGTCTGTATAGTATTTTTCAAATGTAGTAAGCGGAATCTGCAATACTACCGTCTGGTTCGCCCTTGGCGAAAAGATCGAGTGAATCTCATTGGAATTCACCAGCATGAATTCCCCCGGTTTCAGAGGATACCGCTCCCCATTGACATAGAACTCAAGTCCCCCTTCGAAGAGCGCAAAGATCTCGACCGATCTGTGCCAGTGCTTTTCGCGGATGTAATTGCCGTCTTTTCCCTCGAAGAGAAACATCTTAAACGGGATGTCGTCGTTGGGCATAATGATCTCGTGTGAATAGTCTCTGCCGATATCTTTCTGCTGTTTCATATCCCTGCTCCCTTTACAACCTTGATTTCTTCCTGACAGCCTGCTTCTGTCAAATGTCCGAAACTTGCCTGCCAGCACTCACAGCCACTCTGTCGCTCCCATGATGCCGACCGCCTTTGCGCCGCACTCATTGGCATATTCTACGCACTCCCTGAGTATACGCCCCTCTGACAGTGCATACAAGAAGCCTGCCACAAAGCTGTCGCCCGCTCCCGTCGTATCTATGCATTCGACTCCCGCCTTTGCCGGCACCATATAGGATTCCTCCTTATTTTTCACCAGCGCACCCTTTTTGCCGCACTTGATGATGACATTGCCCACTCCGGCGCGAAGCAGCACATCTGCCGCCTCCGAAGCCGTCTCTGTCCCGGTAAAGAGCATCGCCTCCTCATCATTGGGAAGGAGATAGTCAATATAAGCAAATGCTTCCGCCATCTCCTCCGCCGTCTCGCCGTTCTTACATTTCGTCATATCGGCACACACGATCTTATTCTGCTTCTTCGCCTGCGCAAATATTGTCCTAAGTTCCCCCGCTCCTATCTTTGGGAACACAAAGATACTGGCAAAACAGACAATCCCGGCATCCTCAGGAAACGGCATATGGATGTCCTCAAGGCAGAGCTTCCGAAGACTTCCCCTGTCGTTCGTCAGAAAATTACGCTTACCGTCCGCCTCCACAAGCACCACATTGATTCCCGTCGCCAGACCGTCCCGCAGACACCCGCACGGAAGCTCGATCCCTTCTTCTTCACAATGCCTGGTAATATATGCTCCGGTCTGATCATTCCCAAGAATGGTCTCAAGGCGTACCCGTTTCCCCAGACGGGCAAGCACCGTCGCCTCGTTCAGCGCATCCGCGCCCACCGACATACGGATATCCTCTGTCCCGTAAGACCCGGTCTGAAATACCTCCTCACTTGCCGGCCGGACCAGTACATCCACGATCGCCGCTCCTATGATAACAATCTCCGGATTTTTCGCTTTCACCATTTGTCCTCTCCCCTTTTGTCCGTTTATCTATAATTCCGCATAAATTTTCTACTTACACCTCAATAGTAGTAAGTGGGATTTTATAAGGCACCTGTACCTTGA
>ERZ808044.1043-NODE-1043-length-18843-cov-7.475807_pt1 | contig 18843 bp, 23 predicted proteins | sample MGYA00380195_ERZ808044 | MGnify/ENA primary metagenome ERZ808044 (study PRJEB31490, sample SAMN06133423) | mouse gut metagenome | isolation source: Z7_2 | host: mice | place: China: Chengdu | collected 2015-05 ...
TCCACCGCTATCGGGTCATCATCATAGACCGCCGAGCCGTCATCCTCAATCTGATGCACGGCATCCGGGGCGGGGCTTCCCTGTGTGGTGCATCCACTGATTGCAGGAATCATCATTGCCGTAATAAGTAATGCCGATATTCTGCTAACACGCATTTTACATGTCCTCCTCCATAAATTGATGGAACCTGACCATCTGTTGATAATACGAACCGGCCCTCATTCTCTTATCTGCTACGGCAACTCCTCTGTCATTCGGGGCCGCCCATGCCCCCTTGCAGTAAGTCCGGGCATGATCTTCCTTACTTCAAAATGCCCGGAATGCTTATATCTTCTGGCTTCCAACCACACTTTTGCTGAATGTGCTTATGTTTTCCTCATAGGCAGTTGCCGCCAATGCGCTTACGCCCGCTGACTGAATAGCCGCCGCACCATCGTCATTCTGTATACCTTCTGCAAGGAAAGCCTGCTGCCTCTGCCTGCTTGCCATCTGGCTTTTCAGGTAATTCTCTTGTGCTGCCGCTCTCCGTGCCTGCGCCTTTTTCACCGCTTCTTTTTCCTGCTCCTCCATCAATTCTTCCATTCTCTTATGGCGTTTCTCCCACCATGATTCTTCATTATCTGCGGAAAGCGGAGAGCCATCCTTTACGGGTATCCCTTCCCCGTGGCACTGTTCAGGCGTTGCCCCGATGACTTGGTAGCCGATCATCTTGGAGCCCATGATTCCGGTACAGGAGTACATCTTCCTGACCATTCCTAACACTGTTTTTTCCCATTCCGGATCAGTTTTCATCCTTTCAAAGCATTCTTCCGTAATCGTCAGCGCACCGCCTACGCAGGTGGAACGGTACCATCCGCTGACAGGCATACCCGACATTTCATTCATAAACCACTGCTTGTATTCATCCATCGTCATTTCCTCTTTGGATTTATTGGAAATGCTGCTGTCATATGTAAAGCCAAAATAACTCGGCGGCTGCGGGACTACCATGTCCCCCGCCCATGCTGATGAGCCGGATTTTTCCGCCGCATCCTTTCCTTCTGCGGCTTTCTGCACCTCCTCCGCAAAATTCCCTGTGCCTGCCGCCCTTCTGCTGCTGTTTGTGTAGGCATACGGATTAACCCCCATGCCGCTTACATTACCGATGCTCATACCTGTCTCCTTTCCTGTAACATTACCGTTACACTGAACTCATTTTTCTTTATCTTGATATCTACGTCCCCCATATATTTCTTCGCCTCCATCTTTACATTGGAAAGCCCGATCCCGTGCATGGAACCCTTCTTTCCGAAATGCTCCTTTTCCTTTGTGGAGATTGGGAGGTTCGTATCCGCATCCATGATGATCTCCCCTTCAAACGGGTTTCTGACCTCGATCAGGAAGAACTTTCTCTTCTGCCTGCTGGAAATAAAAACATACCTGTCGCCCTGCCGCATCTTCCCGCAGGCTTCAAGGGCGTTCTGCAGCAGGTTGTTTACAATGATGCCGATGTCAAAGGCATCATACCTCTCCGATTCCGGGTAGGTAAATTCTGACCGGAACCGTATGCCCTGCTTTTCCGCAGCTTTCCACCTGTCGTTTACAATCACATCTGTAACGGCATTCCCTGTCTTTATGGAAAACTCAAAGGCATCCATGCTCTCATCCATTCTGGAGATGTAATTCCCCATGTCCCCATAGTTCCCACTCTCAATCAGCCCCTTGATATTGGTCAGATGGTTTTTCATCTCATGCTTCATCCGGCGTATGCCGTCATAGAACTGATCCACTTCCGCCATCCGCTCCTGTATGGCATGAACCTGCTGCTGTTCCACAAAATATCTTTTCTTTTCCGCCTGAAGCCCTGCCACTTTCTGATAGGATATTATGGTCACCAGAATACTGGCATAAAATAGTGCTGCAGACACAGGTACAATCCCTATCAGCACCGGGTACTGCTCATAAAGCCGAATAATCAAATCCCCCTTAGCCACCACTGTCAGAATCCGGAATAGGATATTTACAAACAAGATGCCCGTCACAGGCGCCAGCAACAGATAGCACAATTCCCCTATATGCAGCTCTATCCTGCATTTTTTGATCTCATGTGCCGCCATATACAGCAGCACGAAAAAAAGCATAAACTGTAACAGTTCTACCATGAAAAAATTCAAAGCAGTGTTCTGCAATACCTTCGCCGCATCCGCCCCCTTTCCGCAATACCTGATTATATAAAAATTCACGCTCACCACCGCCAACGAACTCAAGTTCCTGATGCAGAAGAATACTACCCCCATGAACAGTGCAGCTTTCTTTTCCATCCCTAAATACCTTGCCGCCAGCGTCAACAGGACTATTACTGAAATCATGCAGACCAATGTTCCCATACTGACTGCCATGTTAAAAAAATAGATGATAGAATAGGATGCAAACACAGTCAGCATCTTTATGATATCTGCCGGATGCCCCCTTTTCCGCCCCGCCATATACGGATAGAAAAATGCCGTCAGACAGCAGGCATACAGAACGACCTCAATCCCCACCGCTGTATTTTGGAACAGTGTAAAACTTGCCTCGCTCAATGACAGCCCTCCTATTTCATAAACCGCAGGTACGCTTTTACAAAATCTTCATACTTATATTTTGAAATCAGGAGCTTATCCCCATTTGTCAGCGTTACCTCTGTTTTGTTGTATTCATCCACATAGGACAGATTGACCAGATAGCCTTTGTGGACACGGCAGAACTGCCCCTGCAGTTCTTCTTCCAGATCGCTCATTTTTGCATAATACTCCAAAACCCCGTCCTTCATATGGACGGCTATCTTATGGTTCTGGCTTTCCATGTAATAGATGTCGCTTAACGGTATTGTTTTTCCCGTATTCCCATACTGGATCATCAGCACTCTTTTACCCTGCCCGGCCTGCTGTGCCGCTCTTTGAAAAATCTCGGCAAACCGCCCTTCGTCAATGGGCTTCAGCAGATACTGGAAAGCCCCCACGTCAAAAGCATCATACACATATTTTTCATAGCCCGTGACAAATATGATAATGGGCTGTTTGATATCTTCCATACCCCTAATCCGCTTTGCCATTTCCATACCATCCATTGATGAATCCTGGCCTTTCAGCTCAACGTCAAGAAACAGCAGGTCATAATCAGCCCCCGCTAAAAGATAATCCTCCGCCGTGGCATATTCCGTGACCTCACACTCCACTCCCTGTTTCCGAACCAGCGAACAGATGTAGCTCCTTATATTTTTTTCATCATCACAGACCGCTATTTTGATTGCCTCCACCTCCTTCTTTCCTCACTTCGTGTATCGGAAAAATAAGAATATTTTTAACTCCGATAGCGTGAATAGACGATTTGACAGCGTAACTGGATTGACATTTTTTATCCTTAATATCCCCTCTGCCGCTCTCAATATCCCTCACAAAAGGGGCGGCACAAACGCAAACCTCCGTGTCAGCATATTAACTCTGATTTCTCCGCTTTCCAAGCGATTTCTGCTGTCAAACCTGCCTGCGGAAAAGGCAGACCGCCGCATATGGTGGTAAGCCATCTGCGGCGGTCTTTGCTTAATCAATGGTATCTTTTCCAGCCTCGCCACAATTATTTCATCATGAAAACGCTTATTCCTTTCGTTTCATTAGACATAAAATCTCATTTTTCAAGCTAATCCACTATTTGATTTTTTCCATAAGTGCTTTAAATTCTTCCAATGATTTAGATGGTACGAACTCAATTATTTCATACCGGGCAATTTTTTCTCGGAAAAATGGGTCTTGCTTCATAATCTGTTCTGCCTCCTGCTTTGTGGCACAATTACAAAGAATTATCCCGCCAGTTCGTGGATTCTTTCTTCCAGAACAAATAAATTTTTTTGCATTGTAGTTTTCTTCCAAATAACTAATATGCGCCTGTAACATTTTTTCAACTTCCAAAATTGGCTTGATATAAGTCAGATTAAAAATAAACATATTGTACCTCCTGCAAAAATGTGTTAGAATAATAGTGACCGCAGTCAATGACCGTGGTCACTATTTTAACTACTACCATCCATATTGTCAATAGCATTTTATAAGGAGTCAAGGAATGGAACAGAAAAAAACACGCAAAGATAGAGCTGTTGATACAAAAAATAAAATATTTGAAACAGCAGTCACACTTATAAAAAGCAAAGGGTACGATAATGTTACTATAAGTGAAATTTGCCAGACAGCAGGATTGGCAAAAGGATCATTTTATGTTCATTACAACTCCAAGGAAGATATTGTAAGGGAAAGCTATTATGCTGATATGGGAACCTATATCTGCACCCATTACAATGAATTTATAGCCTCCAACCCTAATAAATCCGTAATTGAACGTATCACCTACTTTTTAAATCTGGAATTTGAATTTGCAGAATACGCTGGATATGAACTTACCTGCTTAGCTTATTCGCTAAATCTAAGTGCATGTATGCCTGGACCTTCCGAACATTTCAGCAAACGATATTTTATCAAAATATTGCAGGATGAAATAGAATCAAGTTTAGCGTATTCATCCTCTGATTTTTCATGCAATGAAATTTTCAATTATTTTGAAAGCATTGTGAGAGGCACAATGGCTACATGGTGCTTCTCCAATAACTCTTTTAACATTGTTGAACAAGGGAGAAAATATATTAAACAGGCTGTTCATAGCATTTACCAGATGCAATGAACCATCCAGCCGTCATGCTGCACAAAAAAATCAGCAGGAGAACCTTGACTGGCTTTTCATAACTGTATGTCCGGCTCTAAGGAGAAAATCCCGTTTTCAAATACAAGCCGAGAAGCTGATGCGTTCTTTACCTTTTTCAATTTTTCTGTATACTATCACGCAAAACCCCATATTATCACGGAAACTCATATACAAACACGAAAACTCCGGGCAGTTTCCGTGTTTGTATCATATCCCCCGTTTTTCAACAGCATTTTCCGTCATGCTAATACACCTTTCAGCCAAAACCGCCAATATCCTACCCCTTTTTATCTTTCCGTTTTATACTATCACGGAAACCCCTGACTTTTGCGTGAAAGTATACTTTTGCCTGATAGTACGATTTTTTCCCCAATCGCCACCTTTTCAGCGGCATCAAAAACGTAAAAAATAGGGGCCCACCACCCACCGTGATGAACCCCACCAAGCCTAAAAAACCTTGATTTTAAGCCATTCTTCAATACTTTTGCCTGTTAGTACCAAAAATCCTATGGCATTATTTTTTTATTGCCGCCTGTGCCGCTGTTATACTTTGATGACTTTTACCCCTCTTTACCCCATTTACCCCACCTAATTCGACTTTCGACAAACGGGATTCGACAAAATCCCTTTGCTTTTATGCGGAACCCGGTATAGAATGATTTCAGCGGAACACTCCGCAGCGTTTGACAGATGCGGGGGAATCTGTTACAATGAAAATACAAAAGGGAATACTGCCGATAGACGGTCAGCCCAAATTTAGCTAATTACAAAAAAGTAACCGCATCCTTTGGCCAGGGCGGTTACTTTTTTGTGTGATTTATGTAAGCAATCAGGATTGATACGATGATTCCAAGAATCATCAGGACAACCGTCAGCAGTTCATAGTCACTCATCAAGCATCCCCCCTTTCCCGGTTTTACCCGTAGTCAGAGGGGCAGTCCCCTCTGCGTTTGCATCGAAAGACTGACCGCCTATCCCGTTATGGCAGTACCCCATGTGAATATATTATCAGAAAATGCCGGACGCTACAAGCGGTTTCCGGCTTTTTTATTTCCCCACTTGCAATCCTCCCAAACCAGAGTTAAGATACGACACCACGGAAGGAGGGATTGGATTGGAAAAAGATTCTGCATTGTACCAGCTCATGGACACCCGTATGAACGGCGTCATGAATGGAATTGTAAGCAGTGACGGGGAATATCAGGCGATTCTCCGGAAGTCGGACATATACTCCGGCGAACTGGACAGGATGGATTTATCAAAAGAAATCCGACTGCTGATTGACCGCTACGTCAGCGAGCAGAACGCGCTGGGCTCCCGGTTTGGGATGCTTGCATATCTGCTTGGATTTTCCGACTGCAAAGCTATGTTTTTGGGAAAATGCCTGCCCACAGAAGCAAAAGAAATGAATACAGAATTGTAACCGCAAAGTGCCGGACAGGACGGAAAGGCTGCGCCACAGCCCTTCCGCCCTGTCTCTTTCGTCTAAATATAAATCCATGCCTCCAGCTCCGCATATTTGTTGGACTTTGACCACTGCGGGTGCATCCTGAACCATGCCCGCTCGTCATCCGGCGTGACCGTCAGCTTCGTAAAATAAACAGGGGAACCGGCATCATCCAGTTCCCCGCGGGCTTCGGGGCTTAAGTTTAAGAGCCACTCAAAGCGGTCTTCGTAAACCCTTACCCCGAAAACATATTTATCGATATCTTCCTCCGAAAACTCCCCATCCCCCGGCACGGGCGGCTGCCCCATGAGCCTTTGCAGGTTTTCCAGCTTGCCGCTCACATCCGCCTCCGTGGCGGGCTTCACATCGCCGTACTGCATCATCTGCTGTTCCAGCTCTGCGATCTTTTCTACTCCTGTTTTTTGCCAAGTTTCTTTACACATATAAAAATCACGACGGCAGTCGCTATAAGAAATTCTGCAAAAAGTATCTCTTGACCACCTGATACATCGAGCTCATGAAAGAAAAAGCGCTCAATAAAGCATACCGCAAAAAATACCAGATATACTACAACCGAATACATGATACAGCTAAATACCTGTCGCTGTTTTTCCTCCCGCCCAAGCATCATCTGCTGCTGTTTTTCCAGCATTTCCGTTTTTACTGACAAGTCGTCTATTTCCGATGACTTTAACAGATAATCAGTCGTGACATTAAAAACCGCGCTCATTGCCACTATTTTTTCCAGTTCGGGGGTTGCCTGCCCGCTTTCCCATTTTGATATGGACTGTCTCGAAACATCAAGTTTTTCAGCAAGCTGCTCCTGTGTCATGTCATTGGCTTTCCGCAATGTCAGTAGTTTTTCTGAAAAATCCATAATATCCTGTCCTCCCCTAATTTAAATATTGTCTGCCCAATGTCCTTGTTGCCACCCTGTAAAAGCCATATTGGACTGCAGCGAATAGCAACGTCACTCCAAAAGTCACTATGACTTGCCGAAGGCTGGTTCTGCTGCTCGCAAGCAGTGCATACATAATAGAAATAAACGAACCTAATACAAGGGGGACAAAAAACAGCGTAGCCATCTCTTTTCGTATCTCTCCCTGTAATTGGGCATAGGTATAGCCGACAGAAAAGAGGTTGCTGTACTTTCTCTTTTCTTCACTTATATCCTGATTTATGCGTAACAAAATCAGGCTCACTAATGAAAACAGCAGCAGCATGACCGCCAGCAGAATAAGGACAGATACCACAAGTTTATTTTTCGCCTGTGTTTCAAGATTCGCTGCTTTTGCTGTTATGACCGGACTGATCTCACACAGCCGTTCATACACTGTTGGCAGGCTGTCAGGGCTGGATACAGATATAAAATATTTCATCTGGTCATATCCGGCTTCGCTGACAATACCTTCATAATCTTCATCCGAAATGATATAAGCCCGCTGTGTCTGATCTTCAATGTTATATACAATCTCCCATATTTCCTTTACAATAGTCCTGGTATACACTTTGCCGCCCACCAAAAAGGGAACAGGACCGGGAGGCTGAAAGCCCCATTCCATTCCATTTTCTTCCTGAGTGCCTATATCATAGCAGTTTCGGTCAATCTGGCTCAAAACCACAATTTCACCATTTTGTAATCCTAAGTGTTTTCCTGTCAGATCAAAATAACTGCTTTCGGGCATCACATGAACCAAGCGGCTAAATTCCTGTCCTTCCCACTGGATGGCACCATCTAATATCCTGACCAGACGGGTATCCTTTAATAATGTACCTTTCTGTGACTCAAAGTCCTCTATATTTTTCAGATCATCACCATCAACTGCATCCATGTACACCGTAAAATCATAAGGCATTTCAAAACTATGGTCTCCATCGTCAGTCGCCAACGATACATCAATGATCATCATAAACAATCCAAAAATGACAATGATAGTACAGCCAGTCAATAATTTCGCGTATTTTTTATAATTCGTCCGTAACTGGCTGATGTAAAATAAATTCCTGTGGTACTTCGGTGTAGAACGAATAAATATTTTGGTAAACCAGTGTGAAAAAGACATTGTGAGGCAGTATGCGCTTGCCGTCAGAGAAAGCATGGGAAAAAGGGCTGATGCAAAATTATAAGACTCTCCCTTGAAAGTAAGCAATAGCAGCCCAAATGCCAACAGTGCAAAACCAATGTTCTGATACAGGTTGGGGTAATCAATACTTTTATCCAGCTTTTTATAGTTCAGCATATCGGATATCTCCAAGCCATTCATACGATTCCCCAAAGAGACTGCATTTATGAGATAAACTGCTGCATACACTGCCCCCACCAGAATATACCCCTGTAATGGAACTGCATGAAAATCCATATCCAGGACATGGTTTAAAATATTCAGAATGATAAAATACAACAAGGTTCCCGCCAACAAGCCCCACAGCAATGCCTGCAGCATTGACTTTGCCATAATCCACAGAAAGGCTTCACTTATGCGCTTTTGGTTATACCCCATACTGACCAGAATCCCATAGTCTTTCATCTTTTCGTCCAGGGTGTAAATACATAAATAGCGATAATAAACAAATGAGAATACAGCAAGGATACAGATCAGGGCAGTCATCCACACTGGCAGTGTGTACTCAATAGAATCCATAACACTGACCATCTGTGAATTGCCGACTAATCCTGTGTAAACAAAGAACATCGCTACCCCGATAGTAAGCATAATATACATACTGCTATGCGCTTTTGTCCTTACTGCCCTTTGAAGTATTTTTTTCAAATGACTCCCCTCACTTTCGATGATACTGTCACAATTCTTTCATAAAATGGCTGTGCCGTTTCTTCCTTTCTTAAAATATCGCATACCCTGCCGTTCTCAATAAAAACAACCGTATCACAATAGCTGGCTACAGCCGCATCGTGGGTGACAAGGACAATCGTAGTCTGCATTCTTTCTTTGATATCCATAAATGTACTTAAGATCGCTTTTGCATTTACATGGTCAAGGCTCCCTGTCGGCTCGTCTGCCAATATCAGCTTTGGAGATTTAATCATTGCCCGGCAGATTGCCGCCCTCTGCTGCTCGCCACCCGATGACTGCTCCGGATAATTATTTTCACAATAACCGATATCCACACACCGCATCACATCCGCATATTTTTGCTGTATTTCTGTTTCACTCAGTTTTTGCAAAGTCAGTGGCAGGATGATATTTTCTTTCAATGTCAGGCCTTCCAACAGGTTAAAGTCCTGAAATACATAACCAACTGTCATCTGGCGGTGGTGGTCATAATCCTGCTGCCCATAATCTGCCATATTAGCTCCATTGATGTAGACAGTGCCAGAGGTTGGCTTTTCCATGCCCCCTAAAATCTTTAGCAGGGTACTCTTACCACTGCCAGACGAACCCATGATACAAAAGATTTCGCCCTGCGGGATATTGAGGGTAACATCAGATAAAGCTGTTTTTGCTGTCCCCTTTGATTGGTAAGACTTAGATAGGTTTTTGATCATTATATGGTATTGCATATTTATACCTCTCCATTTCTTTTTTAGGTTTCAGTACAATAACCTTGCTCTGAACTATTCACTGAAATCCTTGTTTTACAATACCAAGATGGTCGGTTGCGTTCCATATATCCCTCTATACATCTACGCAACCAGTGGTAGAATTCTAAAGTCAATTCGTAGAATTCCCCAAAATCAAACTTTCAGGTTTTACTTGTCTCTCCCTGCTCCCCGATTCTCCAATCTGCCGGAAAGCCGAGGATGCCTGCCCTGTCCGGCGCGGCTTTGACGACCTCGCTTTTCCGCGGGGCGAGGAACTTATTCCCCATATAGATGCCCTGCGTCGCATCCTTCCTGGCATATCCGGCTATCTGCTTCCGGAGGGAATCCGACAGTTTCCATTCCTTCTTGGATGATTTCTTCCCTGTCTTTTGGATGCCCGCTTGATGGCTTTTTGTTATTCCTGTTATATCCATTTCAATCTCCTCCTGTTTTGCCGGAACACTGCGGATGTCCGAATATTTTACAACCACATTTTATTTATCGCTGATAGGTGGTTCTAACGGATTCTTAACCAAATACCAACGCCCCTCTATCAAAAGATAACAGTCTTCTGGTCCGTTAATGACATAAGAAAATTCTGAATTATCTTCTTCAGCAAAGGTAAAACTATAAAATTCACCACCATCGCTATCTCCGGGAGATTCACCTTCTTCATACTCAAAAAAGGTATATTCCAAACCATTAAACCAATTCCTCAAATCATCAACCCCAGCTCCTTCTACCGCCCATTGCGCTATTTCTCCGCTGACATAATGTTCAACATTAACTTTGGTTATATCATCAGAAATCTTAAATACGGATGTCTCAAAATCCGCCTCTTCTCTGCCGCAACCGCCAATATTAAGTGTACCTATTATTAACATACAAAGTAAGGTTAAATATTTTTTCATAATGCCTCTCCATTCCTCTATATCTTTAATCGATCAGAGCCGCATTCGCTCCCTTGCAATAAGTCCGAGCGGTTCATTACCCTATAAATACACTCCCCCTCACCTCCGGGCAGACCGCAGAGGCAAAGCATTATGCGCCTCTGCGGAATAGGGTGTAAAGGTTATATCTGTATATCCAATTATGCCTCTTTGCGAATGCCAAACATATCATTCAGCATGGATAACACTTTCTCCATGCCGCTTTCCTTAGAACCGGAAGTCTTGTAGGCATCCCTCCATTCCTGTGCCAGCCTTTTCATTTTCTGCCCGGCTGTTTCCGGGGCATCTCCATCTGTCCCCTGCGGCTTTTTAGAGGCATTCGTGGAAAGCCCTTTCCCTCCTTCAGTTCTGAGCCTCTTAAACTCGCCCTCAATCATTTCCCTGGCATCCGCCCTGTCCGCCATCTTCTGGAATGCCCGGTCAAGCCCGCTTAATTCTTCTTCCATTGTCATTTTGCGGAAACCCGTCTCTGAATTTTCATCCTCCACATAACGCTCCCTTGTGCCGTCCTGGTAGCCACGCACGATTTCATCATAAAGGTTGCCATACGCCCTGACGGAATCCTCCAGCTCGTCTGCAATGCCGTATGCGCTTCCTGTCCTCTGCCCTTTCAGCTTTTCCATTTCCCCGGCCAGTTCGCCGCCATAAGCGTTTGCAGACAGTGCGCTTGTGGCCTGTTTTGCCTGCCTTATAACGCTCTCCTTGTTCCCTTTTGCAACAACCCTGCCCGATATCCCTTTTTCACGGGTCTGTTTCCGATAATTCTCAATTCCCTCCTGCGAAATGGAAACTTTCACCGCATTGTCCGCCTTCGGTTGCGGCGCATCCTTTTCCTTCTCCTGCGGACTGACCGCTCTGCTATTCTGATACCATCCGCTTGCTGCACTCGCCTGGCTTATATTTCCCTCTATATTTACTGACATATCAAATCCTCCATTTCCAAATTTATGCCCTGAAATCCACTCCGCCGAGCGTCCCATCAAGCTGGTCTAAAATACTGGTGTCAAAAGCGTCCCCCGGTTTCCATCCCGGATTGTTCTGTTTTACCAATGCCTCCAAACGGCTTCCATAATCCCCTGCCATTCTGTCTAATGTCCACGAAGCAGAACTGCGCTGTTTTGAAGGAAGAGTGTTTAAATACTTATTGATGACATCGTTTCTCCTGGTTCCTTCCGGTATGCTCTTTCCATTGGTGCTGATAAAATCCTGTTTTACCACCTCTGCCAGTTCTGCCTTTACTTCATCTGACACAGACACAATTTTTTTCCAGTCACTTCTCCCCGATATACATCTGTCCGCCTGCTCTTTTGACATCCAGGGAATACCGTTCTCATCATAGTATAAATTGCTGTGCTTATGCTTTACCCCTCCGCTAATAGCAGCACCCATCTGGTTAGATGTACTTGTTTTATTTCCATTCTTCTGCGAAAACAGTTTATTCAAAAGGGAATACTGCGAAAACCCTCTCAGATTGTTACTGCTGATATTCATATCCTCGCCTCCTCTTATATCTTCAAATCCAGATTTGCGCCAACCTGCGGCTGATCTTTCACAGTGGTTTTGCCCGCATCCTCTTCCCGGGCAGCTTCGATGATTGTTTTCATATCTGTGTCATTCAGATAAATCGTGCCATCTTTGGAAGCAGCCATTTTTTCATTTATGAGCTGTTCGGCCTTGTTGTAAGCTGATCCACCCTCTGCCTTTTCCGCTTTCTTTTCTTCTAATGTTTCCTCTAATTTTTCTTTCTTTTCTGCTGCCTTTTCCTTCGTCTTTTCAAGCAGTTTCTCAGAATTTTTCTTCCTTTCTTCCCGGAGTTTGTCACTCATGTTCAGCATAAAGTCATTTCTGTAATGTCCAACAGAATGGTATTTCCCATTTTCGTCTATGTAGCTATGCTTGTATACGACAGTCCAGCCGCTGGCTTTATTGATACTGTCTATCAGATTCATTGCCGATTCAACGCCTCTGATCAACTCCTTCGTTTCCTTTGCCTGCTCCGAATCATTCTGCATTTTTTCCAGAAGTTTAGGATTAATGGTCAGGGTTTTACCGCTTTTTGCTGATGAGCAGCCGTTTCCAACCATAAAATCTACGCTTGGGACAAGTTTGGCCAGTTCATCCGCATACCCTGCTGTACTTCTGGATTTACTGCCCTCTGCTGTCTCCTGTGTTTTCTCAGTTTCCTTCTTTTTCGTGTTGCCTGCCATGCCCTGTGCCGCATAGCTGCTGTAATTGTTTGTAATCTCCATCGCCATAATTTTTTCCTCCTTGATAATAAATTTATTGAAATCCATTTCGTTTCCATACTGTGCCTATAATAGTTTAAGCAGTTCCATATACCAGTTATCCAGGATGCTTTCATAGGGTATCTGCACTACCCTGTCTCCTGAACCACTTTCATAAATACAGGATTCCGCTGCGCCAGCCAAACCAGGCAGCTTATAAAACCCTCCAAAAACAATCCATATTTCCCCGTCTGCATTGTTTTCAATTAGGAACTTCTCAAAAGCCTCCCTTTCTACATAAACGTACTCGTCATCATATGAAATCATCCTGCTTAACTCTTCGGTGTCGTATGAAACAACTGCATTTTCCCCATCATATTTACCGACCAGAATGTCCCTGCTTTCATTGCTCCGTGCGTAGGAATGTGTATGTACCGCCAGCATCAGTGCCGCAATCACCAGAACGGCTGCGGCTGCCATGCCCGCGCACATCCTTTTACGGTATGGACGGAAACCGGCAATCTCACCCATCCGCCTTTTCATGTCTGCAAATTCCTTTTCCCCCGCATAGGTGACGGCGGGCGGCGTACCCTCCGATTTTGAACTCAGCAGTTTCAGGGTTTTCAGCAGCACCATGCCATATTCATGAGCCGTCCTCCCGCTGCCCTGTATGCACACCCTGTCACAGATGTCCTCCATATCCGCCCGGAACTGTTTCTGGCAGACTGTCAGGAACGGGTTCACCCATAAGAGGCACCGCAGGACGTCCCATACAAGCCCGAACCATAAATGCCCCAACCGGATATGCGTCCTCTCATGCTGAATGACAGACCTTAATTCCTCCCTGCTGTAGCTCTCCAGCATTACCTTTGGGATGACAATCTTCGGTGCAAACAGCCCCACGGTAAACGGCGTCACATTCATGTCTGTAATCCTGACCTGCATATTATCCAGAGAAACCTTTTCCATCCCGGCAACCGACTTCCGGAGGCACAGCCGCTTTCCGAATATACAGACAGCAGCTATAAGGATACCCGCCATATAAATATAGTCAGCCCACAGGCAGGTCATGGTTCCATGCGTTATCCGTCCTGTTATTACCACCACTGCCTTATTCTCATAAAACAGCTTCAGCTTTCCAAGAAACGGGATGAGCAGGAAGGATGACCATAACAGCCCCCTTATGAATGTCCGTCTTGAAAAAAACATCTTTCGGAGCAACATCACCAGTCCGAGCAGCAAAAAGGAAAAAGCCGCACACCGCACAAGCTGAGTAGTGTAATATGCCGCACAGAAATCCAGCAGGCTGCCAATCCATGACCAGTCAGGCATGGGGTTCACCCTCTTTATCCGTGGATTCTGTCCCCCGCTCCTTGCTTTTCTCCAGAATCTCCTCCAGCTCTTTTATCTGCTCATCCGTCAGTGCGAAGCTCTGCAAAAGCGCCGCCATCGCATTTGTCCCGCTGCCGGAAAAATAGCTGTCCACAAACTTCCTGCTTTTCTCCTTTACACATTCCTCCCTTGACCTCTGCACATAATAGTGGTAAACCCTTGAATCATGCTCATCCACCGTATAGCCGAGGATATCCTTCTGGTTCAGGCGGTTCATCAGCACCCGCACCATCCTCATCGACATATCCACATTCCCCTGCATCCTCTTGTAGACCTCGGAGGATGTCAAAGGCTCCCCGCACGCCCACAGGACTTCCATAATCTGCCATTCACTCGGTGTAATCTCTTCCTTTGCCATACCGTTTCCTTCCTTTCGTTTTATTTCGTCACTTTATATATCGGTCAATTATCGTTAATTGTTAAGAGCTGTTGACGCTTTTATGTGATATAGGTATGGATAGAGGACAGATTATAGTTAAGCACTTCCCCTCTTTCCAAGTAATTTCCGGCCTGCCTGCAGAAATAACAGACCGCCGCATATAGAGAATAAGTCCACAGCGGCGGTCACTACTCGGTTACTTTGGTTTCAATTTTGCTTCTACCAACTCCTTATGGTAAAAATAATTTATATGTTTTATTGAATGTTCAGCGCAATATTCTTCAATCTCAACGGAAAGATTGTTCCAGAACCCCATGTTCCCTTTTACATATATTTCATCATATAATTCCACTAATTGTGGGTAGGCATTTTTTATGTAGCTGAGGATATCCTGTTTATAACTCCCACGCAGGTTCAGATTTTCAAACCAGTATTCATCCACGAATCTGTGTGTTTTTACTATTATTTCCTTATAATCCGTTATGCCCGGAAAAATAGGAGACATAAACAAAACAGTGTATATGCCATTTTGATGCAGTATTTCCAGTGTTTCCAGCCGTTTCATGATGCTGCTGGCATGATCCATATCATTTTTAAACTGCTCATCCAATGTATTGACTGATACCGAGACTTTCAAATTATTACACTGTTTCAATAAATCAATATCCCTCAAAATCAGATGGGATTTTGTTGAAATATTCAGTTCGCAATTTATGGAAATTAGCTGCTCCAGTATCTTCCGTGTATTACGGTACTTTTCCTCAAATGGATTGTAGCAGTCCGTCACAGATGACAGGAAAACAGACTTCCCCTGCAGTTTCCTTTTGCTTATCGGCTTGTCGCACCGCTTAATGTCAATAAAACTCCCCCATGCCTCACTATGATTCGTAAACCGCTTCATAAAACAGGCATAACAGTACCTGCACCCATGAGGGCAGCCTACATAAGGGTTTATCACATAATCGCTTGCTGGAAGATTTGATTTTGTAACCAGATCTTTTACTGCTACTTCTTTTTCTACCATGTTCATAAGATAGTCCCTCCGTGGAACATACAGGCATATACCTTTTTCTGCCTGCAATATATCCGTTCCTCTCCTGAAAAACATTCAAAATCACCCTGCACCTGGCACTGGTACATATAATCGCCTTTCTGATAGAATTCCGGCCCTCGGAACGGCATGGAAACCGACACATGGGAAAGCGCTTCTTTCAAAAATATAATATCAAAATTCTCATCCAGGCTCTCCCCGTAATAATTCATAGCCCACACTGCATGATTCCTTATCCAGACACGTTCCCCGCCTATGAATTTCTGCCCGCCAAGGTAAGTATCCATATACAGGTAATCACCATCTTCATAACGGAAATCGTGGGAACCAGGCTGTGACGGCATGATTTCATTTTCACCCGTGATATATGTGTTATTTTTTGCCCTGACCAAAAAAATCCTGATATCCTGCATAGGATATTTCTGTTCACAAAAAAGACTGATTGTACAGATATCATTTTCCTTCACAAGCCTGTCTATGGAAACTTTAAAAATCTCACTAAGCTGTATAAGGTTCTGAATATCCGGAAAAGACTGTCCATTCTCCCATTTTGTTATAGACTGTCTTGATATATCCAGCCTGTTAGCAAGTTCTTCCTGTGACAGTTTCATATTTGTTCTTAGTAATTGCAATTTTTCTTTAAATTCCATTCTGACATCCTCCAGACATTCATTATACTTTAGCGTTTTTCCATAATCAATCCACCTATGCGTTCCAATCCGGCAACTGTTGGTTGCTTTCCAAAAAACAATTCTTCACTCTCTCTAAATTGAAAGGGGCGAATGCCCCGCAAAGCGTCACAAGCGCAAACCGCCGTGTAAGCATATTAACTCTGTTTTCCCCGCTTTCCAAGCAATTTCCCTTATCAGGCCGCCCGGCCTGCCTGCGGAAAAAGCAGACCGCCGCATATGGTGATGAAGTCCATAGTACGGCGGTCTTTGCACATTATCCTTTTATTTATTTTAACATAAGGCAGGCATAAACTTGGCAAACAGATATAATCCCTCTGAACCTGCAGTGACTTCATGCGGTACGCCTGCCTGCATGATGGATATTGTACCGGCTTCATACGGAATGGTGCTGCCTGCGTTTACACACTTTCCGCTGCCCTTTATCACCTCATGCGTTTCCAACTGCGTTTCGTGGATATGGTTCCCAATACTGCAATCGGGAGCAATCCGCACCAAGTGGTAGCTGAACTTCCCGTTTGTGTCCTTCGCCGTGATGATGTGTTTCAGCTCAACGCCATTAAAAGCCTGATGCTTTGACCATTCAATCTTGGCAAAGCCGGCCTCCTTTTCCGGCAAAACTAATTTCCCATTGTTAAACAATTCAAATGTATCCATTCTGCACCTCCGATAAAATATGTGATTTTTCTTACACTCAGATTATATTGATCAGAGGCTGCCATGTCTTGTAAAAAATTGTCCTATGTAGACTGACGTATCACTTTTTTTGAGCCAACATACTCCGATGGGGAAATCCCGACAATCTTCTGAAAAGCCTTATCAAAATGGCTCTGGTCATAGAATCCCATTTCCGCCGCAACCCCACAGATTACCTGTTCCGCATCCAGAAGGCTCTGCGCTTTCCGTATGCGGTTCTGGATACAGAACTGGTGCGGCGTCATTCCCACGATTCTTTTAAATTTCTTTATGAGATAATACTTGCTGACAAAAATATCCGCCGCCAGGGTTTCTATGGGCAATTCATATTCCGGGTGGCTTGTAATCCTGTCAGCAAGATTTTTTATGCCTGTATCCATCTCTTTCCCGCCCTTATCCCAACCCCGGAAAACTGCCCGTGCAAAAAGTAACAGCTTTTCTTTCTGCGCTTCTCCAAAAATACCCTGCCCCACTGCATCATTTAACAGTTTCCGGACAATGACTTCTGCTGTTTCAGAATCCGTCTCTGCGGCAAAGGCTGTTCCTATGCACATAGACAGCAGACGCGCGTCCCTTTCCTGGCACACCGAATGCACAGCATACGGAGGGATGGTAAACGCATCCCCTTCATGACACACCAATTTCCTGCTTTCCAGATAAACCGTAACCTCTCCCTGCATGACCAGAGATATGACATAATGCCCTACATGGTTATGGCAGTCAAAACACTTATCAATATTCTCTGACACTACAAACTCTATTGGATATTTTTCACACTGATAATACCGCATACTTTCCCTAGCTCCTCTATCATTCCATCTCCCTGAACGTGCCGGCCATTCCCCCGACAAGGCTCCACTGGCGCTGCATATAGGATTTCAGATTTTCCGTGCTTTGCCTGTATACTTCCCGGACTGTTTCCGGGTTATCCAAATGTTCCATAACTGCACTGGCGGCACAGTATCCGCTCTCCATCCCGGCAGATATGCCCTCTCCCATCGGGTTCAAGAACCCGGCAAACTCCCCCGCAAAAAGGATTCACTTATCCTTTTATTTTTCAACCTTACTGTTTCCACTATTTTTTTCATTTCCGCAATAGGGGCAATACTTGCCTTTCGTTATTTGTACTTTTCCACAGTACGGACACCTTGTAGAAAAAAGCATAAGTATTCCACAGACAGCTAACATCAAGAAACACACATATCCTATATATGATTCTGGAATGACATCATAGTCATGGCTAAATATCTTTATACCAATTATCCCTAGATCAATTAACAAAACAACAAATAAAATGACTAAACTCCATTTTAAGATTTTTTTCATAATTCGGTCTCCTTAAGATTCTAATTTGCTGAATGGCTTCATTCTACCACAATATACTTCAAAGCAAAAGCATCCACTGAATTATACCATAAATATTTTCTGTTTTTCACCCGATGGCATGAAACGACTATTTTTCGGGAATGGAAAGCAAAAAAGAGCCATCAACCAGCCCTTGTCCTCCCGCTAATATTTTTCAATTTTACTGTATACTATCACGCAAAACCCCATATTATCACGGAAACTCATATACAAACACGAAAACTCTGAGCAGTTTCCGTGCTTGTATCATATCCCTCGTTTTTCAACAGCATTTTCCGTCAAACTAATACGCCTTTCAGCCAAAACCGCCAATACCCTACACCTTTTTACCTTTCCGTTTTATACTATCACGGAAACCCCCGACTTTTGCGTGAAAGTATACTTTTGCCTGATAGTAC
>ERZ808044.1050-NODE-1050-length-18781-cov-11.889863_pt1 | contig 18781 bp, 15 predicted proteins | sample MGYA00380195_ERZ808044 | MGnify/ENA primary metagenome ERZ808044 (study PRJEB31490, sample SAMN06133423) | mouse gut metagenome | isolation source: Z7_2 | host: mice | place: China: Chengdu | collected 2015-05 ...
CCATCCGCTGTATGTGGGGAATCTGGGAATGCACGGAGCCTATGCGTGCAATATGGCTGTAGGAGAATGTGACCTTCTGTTCTCCATCGGAACCAGGTTCAACGACCGTATCACAGGGAAGCTCCACTCCTTCGCACCGCATGCCAGGATCGTTCATATTGATATTGATACGGCGGCGATCTCCAAGAATGTACAGGTGGATGTGCCGATCGTGGCAGATGCGAAGGAAGCCATCACCAGGATGTTAGAGTATGTGACGGAGTGTGACACGAAGAAATGGCTTGACGAAGTGAGAGAGTGGCAATGTGAGCATCCGATGCAGATGAAGAAGAAACCGATCATGACCCCTCAGGATATCATTGATACCATCAATCGTGTCTTTAAGGAAGCATTTATCATCTCGGATGTGGGACAGCACCAGATGTTTACCGCACAGTTTATCGAACTGAATGAGAAGAAGCGTCTTCTGATGTCCGGAGGGCTTGGAACCATGGGATATGGCCTGCCGGGAGCCATAGGTGCGAAGATCGGGAATCCTGATGTGCCGGTCATCTCCATATCCGGCGACGGCGGAATGCAGATGAACAGCCAGGAGCTTGCGACGGCGGTCTTAGAAGAGCTTCCGATCATCTGCTGTATCTTCAATAATAATAATCTGGGGATGGTTCGTCAGTGGCAGAAGTTGTTCTACGGCAAGCGTTATTCCATGACCTGCTTACGTTCAGGGGCGGCATGCAGGGGGAAATGCGGAGAAGTAGAATGTCCGACGTACACGCCTGATTTCATTAAGCTGGCAGAGAGCTATGGGGCGCAGGGGATACGGGTGACGAAGACAGAAGAGATCGAACCGGCATTTTGCGAGGCAATGAAGAGTACGAAGATACCTACAGTTATAGAATTCGAGATCGATCCTGAGGACCTGGTCTATCCGATGATTCAACCGGGCGGGACTCTGGAAGATATGATACTGGATTGTTAACGTTTGCTAAGAATGAAAGAAAAGGAGAAAGAAGATATATGAACGGGAATGGTATGAAGAAGCGCTGGATCTCCCTGTATGTGGAAAATCAGGTGGGTGTCCTCTCGAAGATCTCCGGGCTTTTCTCTGGGAAATCTTACAATCTGGACAGCCTTACGGTGGGAACGACAGAAGATCCGACGATTTCCAGGATGACGATTGCGACTGTCAGCGACGATGAGACCTTTGAGCAGATCAAGAAGCAGCTGAATCGTCTGGTCGAAGTCATCAAGGTGATTGATTTTACGGATGTATTCGTACGTATGAAGGAAATCCTCTATGTAAAAGTGCGCAAATGTACGCCGGAGGACAAAGTGGAGCTGTTTCAGATCGCAGAGACATTCAAGGCGAAGGTGATAGATTATGGGAAGGACAGCCTGCTGCTTGAGTTTGTGCAGACTGCAACGAAGAATGACGCCGTTATTAAGCTGATGAAGGAAGAATTTAAAAGCATCGAGGTCGTGAGAGGCGGAAGTGTCGGGATCGAGTCCATCAGCATGATGGAACGGTAAAAAAACAGAGTGCACTCTTGAATTTTGAATCGTGTAGGATTATAATAGGCACAGATAAGATATAGAGAAAAGAACGGAGGATATGAAAGATGGAGAAGAAAAATATTGATTGGTCTAACCTTGGATTTGGTTACATTCAGACAGATCAGAGATACGTTTCCAATTATAAGGACGGGGCGTGGGATGAAGGTGAGTTAACCTCCGATGCGAATGTGGTGATCAATGAGTGTGCGTGTGTACTCCAGTATGCACAGACCTGTTTTGAGGGGTTGAAGGCATATACGACGGAGGATGGACGTATCGTAATGTTCCGTCCGGACCTGAATGCAAAGAGAATGGCGGATACTGCCAGGAGGCTGGAGATGGCGGTATTCCCGGAAGAGAGGTTTCTTGATGCCGTTCATAAGACAGTCGAAGCCAATGCGGCATATGTTCCGCCCTACGGCTCCGGTGCAACATTGTATATACGTCCGTATTTGTTTGGCTCCAATGCGGTAATAGGGGTAAAACCGGCGGACGAGTATCAGTTCCGCGTATTTACGACACCGGTAGGACCGTATTTTAAGGGCGGTGCGAAGCCGATTACCATCCGTGTGTGTGATTTTGACCGTGCGGCGCCTCACGGAACCGGACATGTGAAGGCAGGCCTTAACTATGCCATGAGTCTTCATGCTATCGTGGACGCCCACAACCAGGGCTATGATGAAAATATGTATCTGGATGCGGCTACCAGGACCAAGGTAGAAGAGACAGGCGGTGCGAACTTTATCTTCGTCACAAAAGACAATAAGGTTGTAACACCAAAGTCCTCTACGATCCTGCCGTCTATCACAAGACGTTCTCTGATGTATGTGGCAGAGAAGTATCTGGGTCTTGAAGTGGAAGAAAGAGAAGTACCGTTTGAAGAGGTTAAGGAATTTGCAGAATGCGGACTCTGTGGAACGGCAGCAGTCATCTCACCGGTGGGCAAGGTGGTTGACCATGGGAAGGAGATCTGTTTCCCAAGCGGAATGGATGCTATGGGACCGGTAACGAAGAAGCTGTATGATACACTGACCGGAATCCAGATGGGACAGATTGAGGCACCGGAAGGGTGGATTCATGTAGTGTGTTAGAGTGAGGTTGTATGGGTAAGGTATTTAACGTCATTGCTGACTGCAGGCCCGAGCTGCACTATATGGTAAATATTGATGAGAGGCTTGAGCAGATAAAGAGTATGGTAGAGCGCGGGCTGTATTTTACGATCAACCGCGCCCGCCAATACGGAAAGACAACGACTTTGCACGCATTAGAACGCCTTTTGAAGAGTGAATATACGGTGATCAGCCTGGATTTTCAGATGCTGAGTGCGGAGACATTTAGCACAGAGAGGGATTTTATCGAGGGGTTTTCGGCAGAGATTCTGGACAGAACCATCAATAGTCCGGATATTCCTGGAGAAGTATTGGCAGAGTTGGAAGGAATAGCAGATCGAAGCCTGCAGTATGATAAGCTTTCCGCACTGTTTCGCTGCCTGAGCAGATGGTGCCGTCTCTCTGCAAAAAAGGTGGTACTGATCATTGATGAAGTGGACAGTGCATCGAATTATCCGATATTTTTGGATTTTCTTGCACAGTTGCGGGGGTATTATATCGCAAGAGATAATAAACCTGCATTTCATTCTGTCATTCTTGCAGGTGTATACGATATCAAGAATCTGAAGAATAGATTTGTAGACGAGCATAGGATGAACAGTCCGTGGAATATTGCCGCTGATTTTGATGTGGATATGAGTCTGACGGAAGCCGGAATTGCCGGAATGCTGGCGGAATATGAGAAGGATCACCATACCGGAATGCAGGTAGAGGAACTCGCCGGGCTTTTGCGTGCCTATACATGCGGCTATCCGTTTCTTGTGTCCAGAATCTGCAAATTAATCGATGAAAAGATTGAGGGAAGCAGAGAGTTCCCTGACAAAAAAGCGGCATGGACAAAAGACGGATTCCTCGCGGCTGTCCGTCTTCTGTTGACAGAGGAAAATACTCTGTTTGAATCTCTGGACAATAAGCTGATTGATTATCCGGAATTGAAGCAGATGTTGGAAGAGCTGCTGCTTGATGGAAGGACCGTGGAATACGTACCGGGAGATATGGGCGTACGTGTAGCATCCATGTTTGGGTTTGTGACAATTGAGGATCAGACTGTACATGTGGCGAATCGGATTTTTGAGACAAGGCTTTATAATGGTTTTCTGGCCGAGCGGTCCCGCCATAATCGATTTGCGCAGAACGCTATATTGGAGGAGAATCAGTTTTTCATCGGCGGTCAGCTGGATATGGAATTAGTGATCCGTAAATTCGTTGACTATTATAGTGATGTTTTTGGAGCGAATGACGAGAGCTTTTTGGAAGATCAGGGACGAAGCCTTTTTCTCTTATATTTGAAACCGATTATTAATGGAAAGGGTAATTATTACATTGAATCCAGAACCCGGACAAACCGGCGGACAGATGTTGTGGTAGATTACCGCGGACGGCAATACATTATAGAATTAAAAGTTTGGCGCGGTGATGAATACAATAAAAGGGGAGAAAAGCAGCTTGCGGATTATCTGGATCTGTATCATGCAAGACAGGGATATCTCATCAGCTTTATTTTTAATAAGAAGAAAGAGATTGGAGTAAAATGGGTCCGGATAGGTGAGAAAGAGATTCTGGAAGCGGTAGTTTGAGTTGGCATAGGTACACTGGCAGTTTTGGTTGTCAGTGTGCCTTTTTGATATTCCAAATCTTGACTGATATCCCGGTTTTAGGAAAGAAGGCTGATAAACTGTGCTATGTTATGTATATGGCAAAGAGGAGGAAAAGAATTGCTTTTTATAGGTGTAAATGTTATTATCAATGTATAAGTAGAGTATTGACGAATATGGCAGGTAAAATCCGATAAAGAACGGAGGAAAGGATATGGTAGAAGCTATGACAGATAAACAGGTAAGATTTTTAACTTGGCTGATCACTGCAGCAACTGATAAATGTTCAACGATTGAAGAGGTACATGAGCTGAATCAGGAAATCAGAAGGCATTCAGATGGATTGATAGATTTGGCAGAAAAAGGAGATAAGGAAAAAGAATAAGTATTTTTATGCGGCGCACCCCTGACAGAATCCATGAAAACATGGTTTCTGTCAGGGGTGTTTTGTGTTTTCGGCTGACTTTTTTGTATCTTGTGAAAATGAATTCTGTTTGCTTTGCAATAGGGTGTTGCACTTCATAACAGGCAAAAATCATGATAAAATTCCCACATAATTCGGTTTCTCAAGGCTGTTTTATCCTGATTAACAGAAGAATGTTCAAAGTACAAAGGAGGAGAATTATGCCACGAAAAGGTGAAAACATTTACAGAAGAAAAGATGGACGCTGGGAAGCACGCTACATTCATCATTATGAAAACGGAAAGGCGAAATACAGGTATGTTTACGGCGCGACTTACAAAGAAGCAAAGCAAAAAAGGATCGAAGTGCAGACAACACCGCAATGGGAGAATATATCTGCAGATAAGAGACATGCGACTTTTGAGGAACTGACGGAGCATTGGTTTAAGGATATCAAGGTGACGGTGAAGGAATCAACGTATACCAGGTATTACCGTACGGTACAGAATTATCTGCTCCCCAGATTAAAAGACAGGTCTCTGGCGAAAATAGATTTGGATTTTTTAAAGGGACTGACGGAGGAGCTTCTCCTGGAAGGCAGCACACAGAAAGAGCCGCTGGCCCCTAAAACAGTTTCTGATATAGTATGTGTATTGAAATCTATTCTTCAATATGGAAAGAACAATGGTTATCCATGCCCGGATTTTTCGGTCCTGCGTCATCCGCAGAAATTACTCAAGCCTGCCAAAATCTTGACAGAAGAAACCCGGCTTAAACTTGAAAAAATATTATTGAATGCCGAAGACACCACAAGTCTTGGGATTTTGTTTGCCTTATTCACAGGGGTGCGGATTGGCGAACTGTGCGGACTTCGCTGGGAGGATGTAGATTTTGATTCATTTACGGTGAGTATCAGGCGGACTGTTGAGCGGATCGCAGACTTAGATCCGAATACATCCACGAAGACAAAGGTCGTTTTAAGTGAGCCCAAGACAGAAAATTCGATCCGTACGATCCCCTTGCCGGGATTTCTCGCAGAATATCTCGAATGCCGAAAGCGGGAACCAAACTTTTATCTGTTGACCGGGAAGAGGAAATATACCGAGCCCCATCAGTTCTACATCCGGTATCAGAATTATCTGGCAGAGCACGGGATAGAGAATTATACGTTCCATTCCCTGAGGCATACATTCGCTACACGGTGTGTGGAGATGGAGTTTGACACAAAGTCTCTGGCTGAGATTCTGGGGCATTCTCATATCAGTACGACACTTTCTATCTATGTACATCCGTCTCTTCAGCAGAAGAAGCTACAGATGGATCGGCTGGCTCCGGGTAAGGAATAGGACTATTTCAATCGCAGAATTTATTTGACATGCCCTGTATATGCAAATATAATTGTGTTATTCAGATAAACAAACGCTTTGGCCGTTCCTGGATGATTCCAAAAGATGCAGACGACCGAATGATTTGAGAAGGAAAGGCGGTTAAAACATGTATAATCCCAGGCTTGATACTTTTCTGCGTGTGGCGGATGCGGGCAGCTTCAATAAGGCGGCTGAAGAATCCTATATTACGCCGACTGCCGTAATCAAGCAGATTAATTTGTTGGAGACAGAATTGGGCGTTCAGCTTTTTGAGAGGACACACAGGGGGCTGATCCTGACCAAAGCAGGCAAATCTCTGTATCAGGACACGAAATACATTATCCAGTACTGCCGGGATTCCGTGACACGGGCGAAAAATGCGATGCAGGAGTGCAGCAGTATCGTCAGGATCGGTACTTCTCCCATGACGCCGGCACAGCTTTTGGTGCAGTTATGGCCCAGGATCCAGACACGCTGCCCGGACATAAAATTTCAGATTATTCCCTTCGAGAACACCCCTGAGAACGCCAGAGAGATATTAGCGAACTTAGGAAAGAACATTGACGTGGTCGGAGGGATTTTTGATGAGACGATGCTGACACTGCGGGAATGTGCAGGGACGGAGCTCTCACGCAAGACGTTATGCTGTGCTGTTTCTATCCATCATCGGCTTGCAGAGAAGGACAGGCTGACTATTCAGGATCTGTATGGTGAAAATCTTTTGCTGATGCATCGGGACTGGAGCCATTATGTGGATGAGCTGCGGGATGAACTTTGGAAAAACCATCCCCAGATACATATCGTAGACTTTGATTTTTATAATATGGAAGTTTTTAACCGCTGTGAAAATTCAAACGATGTGCTGCTTGCTGTTTCCGGATGGTCCAATGTACATCCGCTTCTCAAGGTCATTCCGGTGGAATGGGATTTCAGCATACCATTTGGGCTGCTGCACTCCCAGGAACCGTCGGAAACGGTAAAAAGGTTTCTGGATGCCGCAAAGGAAGCCGTGCGGGACGGAGTGGAAATATGAGATAAAGATATTACCTTTCGGTATAAACTTATGAACGAAACGAGACTTCTCAGGAGGTCTTGTTTTTTTATACTTTATACAGAAACACCCTTAGGGCATGTCGTTATGCCCCGGAAGCATGGGGAAATTAAAGAGAGGATGAGATACGGTTTGAAGAGGTACAGTCGGATCAATGGTCCATGGTTATTTTTGCTTCTTATCCTGGCTGTATTTTTGCCGGGCTGCCAGTGGTACTATGTCAAGAAAAAGTACAAGTTAAAAGTGAACTTTTCTCATAACCTTCCATTTTTATCCAGCCAATCTTTCCATCTTATTCAATTTCTGTTCATACACATTCTCGTATTCATTTGGGGATAGATATCCACAATGACTATGGATTCTTACCGTATTGTAAAATGTCTCTATGTATTCAAATACTAATTTATAGGCATGGTCATAATTTTTTATTTTAAATCGATTCAGCCATTCTCTTTTGATCAATGCATGAAATGATTCTATACAGGCATTATCCCATGGATACGCTTTTTTCGAATAACTTCTCTTCATTCCAGCGGTTGCTTCTACATACTCCCTGCACACATACTGGATTCCCCGGTCTGTATGCAGAATCAATGGTTTCTCCACATTCCTCCTTCTTTTTGCCTTTTCTACCGCTTTTACGACATATTTTGCTTCTAATGTATCACTTAATACCCATGAGATGATCTTTCTCGAATACAGATCCATTATACTTGTTAAATAGACAAAGCCCTCATAAGTCCAGATATATGTGATATCCGAACACCAGACTGCATCCGGTTCTTCCGGATTAAATTTCTCTTTCAGAATATTTCTCAATCTGCTGCTTAGATCCGGTTCTATTGTTGTAACGGTATAAGGTTTTACGTACTGTGCTTTAATCCCCAATTCCCGCATATAATTCCCCACTGTTTTGTCTGCTATGTTTTCTCCTTCCCGGCGCAGACATTCTGCTATTTTGGGGGCTCCATAATTCTGATGGGATTCTTGATAAATCTCAACGATCCTCTTTTTTATCTGCTTTCTTTTCTCCTGGTTTGAAGGGAGGCGGTTTTTCCACGCAAGGTATCCGCTTCTTGAAACACCTAAGATCCTCAGCACACCGGAGACATTCGGCCGGCGTTTCCCCTCTTCCAGAAGCTGCTCTTCATACCGGGCAGTCTCCAGGAAGAAAGCCTCAGTCATTTTCCCAGTATGCCGATTGCTTTTTTTAAGATGTCTAAAGCATCCTGTGTATCACGCAGCTCTTTACGCAGGCGTGCAAGCTCCTTTGCATCATCACTTTCAAAATTCCCCCTTCCTCTGGTTGGGACTGTCCCCTCATTTGCATCATATACCTTTCTCCAGTTAGAAAGAGCTGTCTTACTAATCCCCAGATTCTTCGCACACTTGGCGATCCCAAGCTCTGGATGTTCCTTCCAATATCTTACTGCATCATTCTTAAATTCTTCTGTATACTGTGTAGCCATGTTCATTCCTCCATCTGTTCTATTATACTTTCCTGTTGGGAATTTTCCATGTCTAACTTGTACTAATTATATTCTAACACCAATACCTATTTGTCAAAAGTGTGCAGTCTTTACCGCATGGCTTGATCTGGAGAATCTGGTCTATCGTCCGCTTCTTGAGCATGTGCTTCCGTTTATCGGAATCCTGCTTGGCAGGATCTGTGATTCGGCGGTGGATGGAATCATTGTCCTGCTTCGAAAGACCCTCTATAAGGACGCGAATATCCCATACAGGACAGGGACGCTTCCAAAGCTCGAGACAGTGCTGGGAACGCTTCTTGATAAAGGGGAATCCTATTTGAAGCGGCAGGAAGAGGCCATGTCATACAGGTGGAGTATCCGGCGAAAAAGGCTTGCACATCAGGAGAGCAGGGATATGATACGGTTTTCTCTGTCCTATGGCTTGAGCCTTTCCGGGATTGGATTGATATTTGTGCTGATCTATCTGTTCCTGTAGGATGGTGTTTATGTTCGTCAATCTTGCTTGTTTTGCATATAATGTAAAGAAACGTAAACTAAAAAGGTATGCCAAGATATGAAAGAATATGTTATTTTATCGCTGGAAACGCATCTTTTTTTCGGAAGGATTATGAAGGAACATTCCATATTCCTGCTCGCCGGATTTCCCGCAAAGGAAAAAGCGTTTATACAACGTGCAGACCGGTTCCGGGAAGAATTTGAAGATGGGCTTAGTAAAACGGTAAAGCTTGCGGATGGCATCGTAGGCGAATCGGTTTTAAGCTCCGGAGAAGTTGTAACAGAATTCACCAGAAAGGCGGAATGCCAGACAGAAAACCTGACAGGGATTTTGATTGATGAGAGGATTACTGAAGCAGAGGAGCGACTCCTTTTGGCAGATCATGTACTCCGCGAAGCGAATCATTATCTGCGGCTTCTGGAACATGCACAGAAGGGTGGGGATTCGTATACTTTTTAGTAATGAAAATTGTATCTATTGTGTAAAATTGTCGGCAATAGATCTTTGAAGGTGTATTGTATGCATGTTTTTAAGTTTATATATTTTATTATATAAATCAAAAACAGATTTTGAGTACCTTTAAAGGACAGGTAGAAATTATCTGGAACTGACAGTAAATGTGGCAGGTGCATGTGAGGAAGGAGATATGTCATCAGAAAAGATATGTAAGACAGTTCATCAATATAATAAAGAACCGATTGCAAAAGATGATATGAAGAAGCTTTTAGATATAGCAGAAGATTACCGGAAAGTAAAAAATTATGTGTATGACAGATTTAGCGGGATTGGCAGTCTGGCAAAGATATATCCCGGCTATACGGTACAGAATGAGATGACGGACAGTGGGTACCGGGAATCTTTGAATATGCCGTCAGTATATTTTTATCTCGCTATATTCGATGCGCTCGCAGATATCAAGAAGCAGTGGACGAGGACAAAGTCGAAAGTATCTAAACTGATTAATCGAAATGAAAGATTTACTCCTGAGGAAACGCATTACCTTCGTTTCATGTTAAAAGTAAATAATGCTTTTGAAATGGTTTTGAACCAGAAAACGGTGGAACTGACAAAGGCATTGCAGAAACAATATAATACGTTAGCAACGCAGGTAGAAGTGGAAAAGATGCACCGCTATCTTTGCAGGCAGGTAAGAAAGTATCATGTAAAATTACATGCAGAGAAAGCGGATGGATTTTCCATAGCAGAACGCGCGTATCGCTATGCGGATCATGGTATTTACATTTCCATAAAAGAAAAGAGAAAACGAATCTTTGTGCCTTTGACGGATAATAACCAGTATAAGTCGCAGTTGTATATCAAGTTGTATCCAGAAAAACAGAGCATTGAAATAAAAGTTCCAATTTATGTGACGGTGCAAAAACATGATGATTATATTCATTGTGTTGGCGTGGCTGTTGGAATACACACGATGCTGACAACGGATGAAGGACATCGATATGGCGAGAGGCTGGGAATCTATCAGAAAGAATATGCGGAGTGGATACGTATACAGACAGGAAGCTATAACAGTAACCGCACCAATAATCCGGGACGTAAGAAGTACTACGCAAAAAAGAAGCGGATGGAAGAGCAGATGCACAGTTACATCAACCATGAGCTTAATCAGTTTATTCAGATAGAAAAACCGCAGATTATTTATATGGTTAAGCTGCCGAGGCCACAAGCAGGAAATGGGACCAATAAAAGGGTGAATCATCTCATGGCACAATGGCAGAGGGGATACATTCGAAATCGTTTGTCGCAGAAATGTAAAGAACAGGGAGTGAAGATTGTGGAAGTCTTAGGAAAAGATATCAGCAATGAATGCAGCAAGTGCGGTGTTATCGGTAAAAAAGTAAATGGAATGTTTACCTGCCCTATGTGTGGAAATTGTATGGAAGAAAAGATGAATACCGCATGTAATATCAAGAAACGAGGACAGGGGGACGGAGTATTGCGATAATGGATCATTAGGACAGCTATTCAGATAAGCCTCGGTGATGAGCCGAAGTTTTACCGTAAGGACTGGAAAGCGGGTTCATGATATATAAAAAGATCCAGAGTTTATCGGGACGACTGAGGAACCGTGGACTCTCGATCAGACGGCATTAGAAGGCGGGTAATTGAGGAAACTTAAAGAGCCGCGGATTGGGTATGCCAGGACTCTGTGAACATGGGAGTGGCATGATGTAGCAGAGAGCGAAACGGATATGGGAATGCGGAAAGCAGGGAATGTCCGTATCATCTGAAGAGATGACCAATATACCATATTTGAGATATATTCCCGTATATAGCAGGAAGGAATGTGGAGATGTAATGGGAAAGTATAACGAAATTTATTTGAGACCAGCGATGATGAATATGGTGGAAGAAGACGGAAAGATATGGTTCGCATTATTGAACAGGAATGGTATCTGTGAAGTTGATAAAGTAACAAAAAAAGCAAGAATTTGTAAAGTATTTGAAGATCAGCCGTTAGAGAAAGAGGTGCTATATTGCCATGTGAAAAAGGTAGATCATTATCTGGTATTTTCGCCTAGTGTGTCAGAAAAAATAGCGATTTATGATTTGGACCAAGATTATTTGAGTTATATTCCTATAAAAAAACTGGATCGACATTATAAACAGAGTCAGGATGAAGCAAGATTTTGGAATATTATCCGATATCATTCGGATGTATATCTGTTGGGGTATTCTTATCCGGCAATTGTTAAGATTAATATAGAGACTATGAAAGTTACTTATATTACGGATTGGGTAAAAGAGGTAGAAAATTATATCGAAGACGGAGATAGCAGAGGATATTTTGGAGATGGGTATATTATCATAGGTGATTCTGTACTAATTCCGCTTGGATGTATGAATGCCGTGGTGGAATTGAATTTGAATGCTTGCCGAACAAAGATCAGAAGAATAAATACTTCTATGAAGGGAATCGGCGGACTTTCTTCGATAGATAATGAAAATATATGGCTAGTTGGGAGAGGTAGTGGGGTAAACAAGGTAGCTTGCTGGAATATAAAGACGGATAGGATAAAAGAATATAAAGTGCCAGATTTGGAGGAAGGTATTTTTGATCCGTTTTACGCGCCGATTTGTACGCGGAAAAAAGTTTTTTTTATGCCAATCTCGGCTCCGTCTATATATGAGATTGATATAAATTCCAATAGAATAGAAAAAAGCAATATTTTAGGAAGAGAGTTTGAAGATGGGGCAGGTGTGTTGTGGACATGGTGGAAAATAATGGCTCCTACAGTAGAGGAAGATTGGCTGAAATATATGACTTGTGATGATCTCGGCTGGCATGAATATAACGTGGCAACAGGTGAACGACGAGAATACTATGTTCATATTGAGGATGGATCAGGAGAAAACCAAAAGTATTTTGATAGTGTTTATTCAAACTATAGGGTAAATCAAAGGCTACTTTCGGAAAGAAAAATACCACTGAAGTATCTAATTGAGAGGAAGAAAGAAGTAGACAAGCGGAGTTTAAATGAAAAAGATGTACATTTTTTAGGCGGAAAGAAATTGTATGATAGTGTGTGCTCAAATGTATAATCAACACAAATATTAAAGAAAATGAGATGGTAGAAAAATATGTATGAATACGTCGTTATCGGGGCAGGTGTCACAGGACTGACATTATGTAAAAAATTTAGGGAAGCTGGTATTTCGGATATTCTTGTGTTGGAAGCTAAGAATAAGGTAGGGGGATTGTGTAGGACAGAAGAGATAGATGGACACCAGTTGGATATTGGTGGAGGGCATTTTTTTCATACAAAGCATCCGGAAATTTTTGAATATGTTTTTTCGCATCTCGCAAAATCTGAATTTAATTTCTATAAAAGAGTGTCAAAAATTGCGTTGGGGGAAGCTACGATAGATTATCCGATTGAATCTAATGTATGGCAGCTTCCGTTAGAGAAACAGATAAAATATTTGATTTCTATCATTAGGAATGGGGAATCGCAAAACAAACCGGAACCTCAAAACTATGAAGAGTGGGTACGATGGAAATTGGGAGATGTGATTTGTGACAGTTATATGATTCCATATAATGAAAAATTATGGGGAGTAAAATTGAATCAGATGGATTGTGATTGGCTGTATAAAATCCCACAGGTAAATGTTGAAGAAGTTATAAGATACAGTCTTGAGAAACATGCGGACGTAAATAAATTTCCTGCGCATATTCATTTCTATTATCCGGTTAAAGGAGGGTTCCAGAAAATTGTAAATGCGTTGGCAGAGGATGAGAGAAAGTATATTCGGCTGAACACACGAGTTATTGATCTGGAATACAGAAATAAGCGGTGGATTGTAAATAAAGAATTTGAGGCTAGGCATGTAGTAAATACCGTACCGTGGAATAGTCTTTACAAAGCTTTGGGAGAACCGATAGAACTTTCTAATGATTTTGCTAAGATTCAATATAATCGATTGATGATTTCACTGTATGAAAAATCTTACAATCATAATTGGCATTGGAGATATGTGCCAGATATTCAAAAGACATACCATAGGGAGTTCTTTATTCATAATTTTGCCGCAGATAGTAAGAAAAATGGAGTGTATTTAGAGTCAAATTTAGACAGATACCGAAATCATTCACCAGAATATGATGGGAAACTAATCTTTGAGATCGAGACGGATGCGGCATATCCTATACCTGTAATAGGACATAAAAATGCTATAAAACATATTTTGGAGTACTATGAGCCGAAAGGGTTATATGGAGTAGGAAGATGGGGACAGCATCAATATCAAAATGCGGATGTAGCTATGTTTGAGGCAATAAAGTTTGTGAAAAACCAGATAAATGAATATCAGTAAACTATCTAAAATTTTATAAAAAAATAGAGGCAGAGGAACAATCCGCCTTGTTCTTAGTATAATCAGGTGGGTGACTGTAGTTGGTTTTGTTATATATGGTTAAAAAGTTTATTATGAAAGCGACATATGTGAAAGGAGATTTAAATGATATTAAAAGTACCTCTATCGAAATGCAATATTGTAAAAAAAGATGAGTTGGAGAAAAATATAATATTAAATAATGATGTCTTTAAAATATGTACGGGGTGCGTGGATCAATACATTGTTACAAATGATAACCAATTATATGGTATGATATCAAGTTTTGATATTGAGCGCAAGATAAATAAAGATGGAGATTTTGATGTTGAATCCATTATTAATAGACATCCGATAACAGTTATGCACACTGAACGATTTGAAAGAGGATTAGTAGATTATATTTTTAAAAATACAGTGTATGTCCGTTCTATTCCAATCGTTAATGGGAAGAAACAGATACAATATGTTTATATTAAGCTTAATAAAGCTTTAGAAAAATTTGTAGAAGGATATGATTTCCAGAACGATGTAATTCAATATCAAAAAAATATTAGACAGGAAATATTGAGATTAGAGAAAACATATTCTAAGATGAATATTCATGTTTTGACGGATTTTAACAGATATGAAATCAATTTAGATGAAGATATAAAGGGATATTATATTGATGAAAAAGAAATTGAAATGTTGCATCCATGTAGAGATTTTGTATTATTAGTCTATCTTTATGATTTTAATTGTATGAATGTGATAGGAAGGTTAGCGGAAAAAAGGATTAAATTTTATACATCTAATTATACTAATCGAGATATAACAGCAGAAGTAACGCCATATTTTAAAATAGATGAAGCAGCTAAAAATACATTACTTGAAGAAGCATATTATAATGGGAATTATTTTGATTTGTATGATTTTCAAAATATATTTCAAGCGATTCATATGACAGAAGATCTACAAGGTTGTTATGTGGAAATTGGAACATATCGGGGAGATTCTGCAAGGGCGGCGTTATCTTATATGAACAATAGTGGAATCATAAAAAAAGCGTATTTTCTAGATACATATGAAGGTTTTTCGTATACAGAAGCTGAAAAATCGAGTGATTGTGAGTGGGCAAATACTCATACGGATACATCGTTAGATTTTGTAGATGAGCGGTTACAGGAGTTTTCGAATTATAAGTTGATTCAATCGAATATCATTACAGATAAACTACCAGAAGAAATTGTGGATATTGCCGTTTGTAATATAGATGTTGATATGTTAGAGGCTGTTAAAGCTGCACTCGAAAAAGTAAGATCTAAAATGCTTCCAGGAGGAATAATTATTGCAGAAGATTTTGGCCATACTCCTGCATTGTTTGGTGCGCAATATGCGGTGAAAAAGTTTTTGAATTTATACAAAAATGAGTTCTATAGTATGTATTTGCAGTCTGGACAATTTATTATGATAAAAAAGTAATCTGAAAATGTTATTCAATGCGGATGTCAGTTCCTTGTCAAACATCGAATTATCTGTTTTTTGGATCGGAGAATGTGGAAGAATGCCTGTCACCTGCAGAAAAAGAAATAATCCGAGTGTATCGAAGCCTTGATGACAGAAGAAAGAAATGTATTCAAGAAACACTAAGATATTTCAAAGAAAGCAGTAAAAAGAAAAATGAGTGGTTAAAAACAGAATTGTCGAAAAATCACTTTTTATAGAGGAGAAAATAGTGGCAGTATGATAGAAAATAAAGATGTTTTTGTTGTTCATGAAAATGATTTGGATTCAAATAAAGATTTATTTAATTTGTTTTGGAAGATGAACAATAATATTTCTTATGTAGTAGATGACATAAATCGTTTGGTTGGAGTTATTACTAATAGAAGTTTATTAAAACAGATTGAAAAAAATGGACAAGAAATACCGTCTATTAATAAAGAATGTTCTGTAATAGAATATGGAAAAGATAGATATTTGTTTGAGAAAGCAAAAAAAATTTTTGAAAAGAACAATATTAGAATTGCTATTCCGGTATTAAATGAAAAAGGGTGTATTTGCTTCGAAATTCGTAAAAAAGAAATGGATGAGGAGAAAATAATTGCAGGATTTCGTGGAAAATTTAGTAGATATGAAAAAAGTTCTTATTTGGGAAAAGAAGTAGAATGTTTGAGAAGATTATTAGAAGAACAGAATATTGTTGTAATAGGAACAAAAGAAAGATTTAATTATATTTTCGGAGATTTGATTTTAAGGAAAGATAGAATAACATTTTTGGATGGACTGGAAAATGCATATGAATTCATGTGTGAGAACGAGAAACTTTTCGTTGATTTATCACCTGTAGGATTTAGAGGAAGATTTGATATTTACTCTTACTGCAATAATGGTTATCATTGGAAACAGTTTGTGCAGCTGATCCAAAATGTAATAGAGTTAGAACTTTGTAGCAGATTTTATCGGGTATTGGATAATGAATTGGTTACGCTTCGAAGTTTTTTAAATAGGTATATGGATAGTAAAAGTTATTTTTCAAACAATGGTCTGTTTACACATGATATTTTAAAGTACCTAAAAAAGTACAAATTTAATGTTGAATACTCAAGGGGAGTAAAAAGAGGAGAATCATTTCAATTTGATTTGAAATTAAATGGGATAAAAGTAGGTAAAAATAGAAATGACGATGAGTTTACTCCAATTATATGTACAGATATAATTTTACAATTAGCTATCTTGAGTAAAAATTTGAAAAAAAGAGTGCCGGTATTAAATTTTTGTTTTGATGAAATAGTAGAAATGACAGATACAGAGCAAGATAGAATAGAAAAAGAAGATGGTAATTTATATTTTTCTGAAAGATTACAGGATTTTGCTGAGCTGTATAGTTTGGGAGAAAATAGCAAAGAATATTTAGTCGAGTTAAATAATTCTATTCATTTTGAAGTTACAAGAACATTTGAAAATAATTTAATTTTATTAAAGGACAAAAGCAGTAGGCTCGTTAATGTAGAAAACGGAATCCGAAGGACATGTTATCAACCGAAAAGTTATGATGGAACTATTTATTGTCTAGGGGCGTGTACTATGTGGGGATGGTTGGTTGAGGATCGGTATACCATTCCATCACTTATTCAAAAATATGTAAATGATACTGGAAGTAAATATCGAGTAATAAATTTGGGGTGTGGAGATTATATTCATGCAGATCATTTGATTGAAAGTCTTGATATTAAAGAGAAAGATATTTTTATTATTCTTTTTCCATTTCTTACGGATAAGATAAGAAAGGATATTTCTATTATAGAGATAGGAAAACATTTTAACAATTTCAGAAAAAATAAATATGCAGGTGTAAACTGTTTTTTTAATATGGTTCAACATTGTGGAACAAATGGAAATATTATTTATTCTGAAATTATTTATGATAAGTTAAAAAATTATTTACCAAAGATTGAACAGACAAAAAATATAACGGATAGTATATACCATGTGTTTCGCAGAGATATCAAAGATCTAAATAATTTATATGGATATGGGTCGTATCTTGAAGAAATGAGAAATGCGACAAGACAAGCCAGAGTTGATAAAAATAAGCAGATTGGATGTATTGTAATGAATTGTAACCCGTTTACTTTAGGACATAGATATTTGATAGAATACGCTATGGATAGGGTAGATTATCTTTATATCTTCGTTCTTGAAGAAGATAAATCTTATTTTTCATTTGCGGATAGATATGAAATGGTGAAAAGAGGTACTGATGATTTATGTAATGTGATAATTCTCAGAAGTAGCAATATGATAATCAGTTCAATAACATTTCCTGCCTATTTTACAAAGGGAGAAAAGCTACCAGAAAAGAGAGAATTTAACGTAAGTATAGATTTGAAAATTTTTGCACAGTATATAGCACCTGCTGTAAATATTAAAATACGTTTTGTAGGAGAGGAGCCAACAGATCCTATAACTGCTATATATAACAAGAAAATGAAAGAAATTCTTCCAGAATTTGGAATACAAATAGTGGAAATTCCAAGAAAATATATGGATGGAGAAGCGATATCAGCATCGACAGTAAGAAAATATTATAAAGAGGATAATTTTGATAAAATAAGAAGGCTAGTACCAGATACGACATTAAGATACTTAATGGATATGAACTAGAGAAAACAATATAAGTAAGGTTTTTGAAATATATTTATAATTAGAGTAGTGTTTGGTAACAGAGAAGGATGAATATTAAGGTATTGGAATGAATAGAAAGTTTGGAGAAAAAAAAACAGAATTTGAGAGTCAAATATATAAAACAGAATTAGGTAAAAGGACATTTAAAGATATATTTGAAATTAGTGAATTGAATAAAAATGATACGTTTCTTCTAATATTAACAAAAAATGACAAGTGTATTCATTATGGAGTAAAATATTTAAAAGATTTTGTGAAACTATATCATAGGAGAAGGATTTATATTTTGTTGGATAATGTATTATTTAAAGATTCTTTTTCCAAAGCAGGTGGAATTGTTAAGGTATGTGATCCTGACCAAATGCAGAATCTAGCTTGTTACTTTAATCTGTTTCATATGAAAAGGGGTTTTGACACAAGAATTATTTTCCTCACAGAAAAAGATAAATACGGAATTTCTGTAAACGAGTTATTAGAAAAAAAAGAATTTTCTTTAGAAGAATATGTGGCAATCTCTTTGTACCATTTAAAAAAATTAAAAGAAGGAGATTAATATTTGGAAAGAGCTGAGGAATTAATAATAAGGAGTTTAAAAAATCTAATTGATAAAAAGAAATGGTGTTAGTCAAAAACTGTGTTGGTCTTGCTGGGTGTGGAGATTTTTGAACACCCAAAGTGGTATCATATGATTA
>ERZ808044.1051-NODE-1051-length-18758-cov-5.442856_pt1 | contig 18758 bp, 17 predicted proteins | sample MGYA00380195_ERZ808044 | MGnify/ENA primary metagenome ERZ808044 (study PRJEB31490, sample SAMN06133423) | mouse gut metagenome | isolation source: Z7_2 | host: mice | place: China: Chengdu | collected 2015-05 ...
TATACTATAATCAAAGCAATGTAAAATGATGTTATATTTTATAAAAAAAGGATACTATTACTGAAGAAAAGAATTATATTTTTTCATTATGTGAATATTATTTTGTTTTTATTGCAAATGAAATGGTGTTGTAATATAGTTAAAGTAGAATCATATTTTTAAAGGAGTTAGCAATGTATACAATAGCAGTATGTGACGATGAACAAAAAGAAATTGATAAAATAGTTACAATATTAAAAAAGTATATCAAAAATAGTGGATTAGAATGTAATATTAAAACTTTTTTATCTGCAAAAGAATTATATTGCTGTATCAATACAGGGTACACACCAAATGTGTTATTTTTAGATGTTTATATGGAATATGAAAATGGTATGGAAGTTGCTAAAAAACTTCGTGAAATTGGATTTGAAAACAATATTGTTTTTATTACAACATCAAAAGACCATGCATTGGAAGCATATAGTGTAAACGCTATACAATATTTAGTGAAACCATTAGAAGAACAAAAACTATTTTCTATTATGAAAAAATTAACAGAGCAATATCAAAAAGAAACAGAACAATATATTGTATTTCGTATAGATGGTATGTTAGAACGTATATCAATATGTGATATTATATATTGCGAATCGCAAAAAAATTATCAATGTATTCATTTAATAGATGGAAGCAATAAAAAGATTAGAATAACTATGACTGCACTATATGATTGTATGCAAAAATGGACAGAGTTTATAAAATTAGGTTCTTCTTACATTGTAAATTTATACCATATCAAAAATTTTAATTCCAAAAAATTAACATTTACAGATGGAAAAGATTTTTATTTGCCTAGGGGAGCATATGCTAAATTAAAAGAAGCATATTTTGAATACTACTGTAATTAGGGGGGAGTAGTATGGCATTAGGGATTACTACACAACTTAGTATTTGCCGTAATTTGATTGAAATTGCTCAATTATGTTTTTTATTTCTTATTTTAGACAATCCAAAATATTCCTGTAAAAAAACAATTTTTTATTATATATTTTTTATATTATTTCATGTAACAATAGGTACACTATGGGTATCTGTTGACAGTGAAAGTTATTCAAAATACTGCACAATATCTATTGTGATATGGTCGATACTATTTTTTTATTCCATGAGTAAAGATACACTATTTCAAGTAATATATAATGTTTGTTTACAAACATTTGTACTATTATTTGGTGTTTATATTTGTATTTCACTTGCCTATATTTTATGTGATGGAAATCCTTGGATGGATATATTATTTAGAATATTATATTTTATATTTATTATTTTTGTATATCATTATACTTTAAGAAAAATATATAGGGAATTAGCAAATACATTAAAGGTTAATTGGTTTATACTTGCCTTGATAGCATTTTTGGGAGATATATTAGTTATTTATTGCGGAATTCACCCTACTCATGTTATGTTAAGGTCAATACGAGAGCAGATTATATTTGTTGGCATTAGTACGATATTATTTATAACGCACATTGTTATGTTTCAAATGATGTTTACTATGTTAAAAGAAAATTTAATAAAAGAGGAATTAAAATATACTGCTATGAATAATGCTTTTTTAGAAAAAGAATTTTCAGAAATACAAAAAAGTATATGGATATCAAAACGTATCAGACACGATTCCAGACATCACAATTTAATCATTGCAGAATATGCAAAACAAGGTGATATAGATGGATTACTACAATACTTAAATGAACAGGAGCAAGAAATTGAAAATAATGCTTTTAAGGTATATTGTGAAAATAGAACAATAAATAGTATTTTCACGGTCTATGCAGAAAAAGCCTCAATGGCAGGTATTGCGCTATCTATTGATGCAAAAGTAGGAAATGATATTAACATAAGAGATATTGATTTAACAGCAATATTAGGGAATATACTTGATAATGCTATACATGGTTGTCAACAGTCAGGAAAGGCTTCTCCTAAAATTGATGTGATATTACATATTAAATGCAGAAAATTAGCAATTATAGTAAAAAATACTTGTGGTGATGATGTATATTTTGAACAAGGGATACCAAAATCAAAGCAAAAAGAGGGGATTGGTATTCAAAGCATGATTAGAAGTATCAATATTTATCATGGCAATATTGATTTTAAGTGTGAAAATAATCTTTTTTTGTGTAGAGTATTGATTGAAGTATAAAACAAAATAGATAATAAAAAGTTCAAAATATCCCAAACAAATGAATTTTTATGTAATTTTTTGTAGAATATTGATAAATAAATAGAAACAGTTTTATGAGTAAATCAAATATTTGAATTGCTTTACGACCCCATAAATAGCATTTAAATTGTTTCCCGTTGATATGCTCAAATATGACGACTGTAAAATATTTATTTTATAAAAAAGCGCCTATTACACAGACACTAGCATAGGCGCTTTTATTTTTTTGTTCATTATTCTCAAAAATTTTAAGGGAATAATGTGCAATTTATTGAAATAAAACAAATATTATGGTATACTCAATTTAACATTTAAGAATAAAACAAATGTAATCATTACGTGAGGTAAGAAAGGTGTGAAAAAGAAATGATGGACGAACAGCAAAGCCTATTAGAATGTATATTGCAAGAAAACAACAATATACAGCACAATGCATTATCTCATAATGAAATTCAAAATTTGTTTACTGGAACACCAGAACAAGAAAATAATTTTGAAGAATATCAAGGAATGACATTACAGCAATTTTTTTATGCAGCAGTTCAAAAAACAGAACAAAGCTATAAACAAGAAGCAGAAGAAATTTTAGCTTTAGGAAAATACAATACAAGAAATGATAACACAGGACGCAATATGGTATTTGGCGCTCCTCCCGATTCTACTGTAAAGGTTTATTTTGAAAAAGATGATATTAGAATGAGGGTATTTATTACACCTCCTAAATCAAGTGGAAAAAAAATATCGTATGAAATGCTTACGGAGATATTAGAAGAATATGGCGTTGTATATGGCATCAAACAACAATATGTAAATCGTTTATCCAGAACTCCAATATATAACACAGGTTTTTTAATAGCAGAAGGCATTCCTCCAGTTGTTGGACAAAGTGGAGAAACAGATTTTCAATTTGACCCAGAATCAAAGATAACTCCCAAAATTGATGAGAAAAGCGGTAGAATGGATTATAAAGAGCTTTCTTATGTAAAGGAAGTAAGAGAAGGAGATATATTATGTAAAATTAAAAAACCAAGACCTGGTAAAGATGGCATTAACATTTTTGGAAAGGTGATACAGGCAGAAGAAGGAGAAAAACTGAGAATAGAGGCAGGCAAAAATACGAAATCAGTAGTAGAGGACGAAGAAACGCATATTATAGCGACTTGTGACGGTGAGGTACATTATGTTAATAATACTATTTATATAGACAAAATACTAACTGTTCAAGATGTTGATGCTAGTACAGGAAATTTAAGTTTTATAGGCTCTATTTATATAAAGGGTCATGTTTCTTCTGGATTTAAAGTAAAAGCAAGCGGTAATATTACGGTAGATGGTGTAGTGGAGGATGCAAAATTATCCGCTGGAGGTGATATTGTTGTGCGTGGAGGCATAAAAGGTAGCGGTATGTCTGAAATTAAAGCAAGAGGAGATATTAGTGCCTTGTTTATTGAGCATGCAACAGTATCCGCTCAAAAAAATATTTATGCAGATTATGTATTAAATTCTAGTATAGAATCAGAACAAAAAATAAGACTTTCTGGAAAACGTGGTTTTATCATAGGAGGAAGTGCAAAAGCGGTAGAAATTGTAGCAACAGAAATAGGAAATCCTTCCTACAGTTTAACAAAAATAGAAATCAATTATCCTAAAGAATTACTTCAAAGAATTGCTGAGGCAAAAAAAGAACAAAAAGAATATAAAAAAACAATAGAACAACAAGAACAAAAAATTAAATCTTCTAACTCTGAAGAAGCACAAATCATATTATTTCGTACAAAAATGGCTACAAAACGTTTAGAAGTAAAGTTGAATGAATTGGAAGCACGACTAAAGGAGATTAAAAGCAATGCAACAATAGGTGTTCAGGTAAAAGAACAACTATATCCTAATGTAACAATTCTAATGGAAAATAGAAATTATCATAACAAAGAATTAAAACCAAGATGTTCTATTAGAAAAACAGATGGGAAATGGCAAATTAAATATTAAAAGATTATAGGGGATAAAACCATATGAATAAAAAGAATTTTAAACAAAACAAATTTTATATTTATACTATAATTACACTAATAGTATTTGTTATTGTGATTACAACATTTTCTATATATTATATGAAATTTGCTTTAGAAAGAAATAATATTGCATTATTAAATGAAATTTCAGAAAAAAGTAGCAATTTAGTATCAGAAAAAATGCACAATACAATAAGTTCTTTACAAACAGCAGCAATCAGTATGGCACAGGAAGAAGATATTTTTTCACAAAAAAATATAGATGATATGAATGTACTTGTTCAAGAGCATGGTTATGATTATATGTTTTTGACAGATAGACAACAAGAAAATACTGTTTTTTCTGATGGTATTAGGAGAGAACAAATAAATGTTATTTCTATGTTGAAAAAAGAAAATATTATTATTTCTGATGTACAAAAATCGGACGATGGAGAAAATATATTATTTATATCTGTACCTATATTAAAAAATACAAGGAGAATTGGTTCATTAACAGGAGTATATCGTGCAGAAGAATTTGCACGTATTATGGAAACAACATTATTTGATGGAAAAGGCGTTCATTATATTATCAAAAAAACAGGAGAAGCAGTTGTATTACCTGAAAATGAAACAATACATTTCGCATTTGATTTTGAAAAAGGATTTATACAAAATGGTATGTTTGATGATATACCAGAACTTTCTAAATTGCCAGGAGAGATACGAACATCACAAAGTGATATTGTAAAATTTATGTATGAAAATGAAGTGCATTATATATCTTATCGTCCTTTAGATGTAAGTGATTGGTATTTAATTTCTGTAATGCCTTCTGGACAATATTCGCTTCATAGTGTTACAAATATTATGTTTCGTATTGCATTGTTCATTGACGCTATTGTAATATTACTTGCTTGTATGGTAATGCGGTCTTATAAACATAATAAAAAAGAAGTTGTTGATGTAGATAGTATTACACAATTAGCAAATAAACAAAATATGGAGCTTTTTTATAAAAAAATTTCTTCAAAAAATGGTTATACATTTGCTATGATAGGAGTAGATACATTTAAAACATTAACTGATACATTTGGTTATGCTATGGGCGGTCAAATATTAAAAAATATTGCTCATGTTATACAGTCTTTTATAAAAGAAGATGAATTAACGGCAAGATTAAAAGAGGATTGTTTTGGCTTGATGATAAAAGCAAAAACGAAACAAGATGCAACAAGGCGATTAGAAGAAATATTAACAGAATTAAATCAATTAAAAGTATCAGAAAACGACTATATTTATTGCGATAGTATACGTTGCTCTGCTGGTATCAATGTATTAAGTGAGAAATACGAATTTGATAAACTTTTAGAATATACTACATCAGCATTAGAATTGGCAAAACAATCTAATGATAAAAAAATAATTGCTTTTGAAAAAGAATTACGACAGCAATTAGCACTTCGTGATGCATTGTTGCCTGATATGTATCGAGCACTTCAAAATAAAGAATTTGTTCCCTATTTTTTGTTACAATTTGATATAGAAAATAAGGAATTTATGGGGGCGAAAGCAATTGCAACATGGAAACATCCTGAAAAAGGTATTGTTATGCCTGAAAATTTTGTGTTGGTGTTAAAAGAAACCGGAATATTATTAGAAATGGATATGCTACTTTTAGAAGAAGTTTGTAAAAAACAAAAAGATTGGATTGATAGAGGACTTGTACCACTTCCATTAACAGTTAGTATTGCAAGGCTAAACATTCATAGAGAAGACTTTTTCAATAAAGTAAAAGCGATTGTGGAAAGATATGATATTACACCTTCTCTTATTGTATTAGAGATAGAAGAATCAGCAATATATGATGATATTGATAGAAGTGTAACACTAATTGAAAAGTTAAAAGAATATGGTTTTATGATTTCTATATGTCATTTTAGTTTACAGTATTCTTTTTTAAATATCATGAAAATGATTACTGTAGATACTATCAAATTAGAAAAAGGATTTTTACCTAAAAATAATATTACAGATAAAGAACGTATGATTATCAAAAACATAATGGATATGGCAAAAGAATTACAAATACAAATCATTGCTGAAGGTATCCAGACAGATAAACAAGCAAAATTATTAAAAACAATAGGGTGTTCTATAGTAGAAGGATATTCTTATCCAGAACCAGTGTCAGAGGAAACATTTGAAGAAATGATATTCTATGAAGAAATATAATTGTGTAGGGGCTGTTTTTCTAATGAAAAGAAAAGCAGCTTCTTGCGTCACAAGAACGATTTATTATAATAATAAAGGAGATAGTATATGTTTTTAAATCAAAATATTATATGGCAGATAGTATTTAGTGTATTGTGTTTTTTTATTGTAGCATCTTGTCATGAATTTACAAGGGCAGCAATATCTACAGCATTAGGAGATAATACACCAAGAAATGAAAAAAATTTAACATGGAATCCATTAAAGCATACAGAGCCTGTAGGAGCAATATTATTTATTATTACATCGTTATTTGGATATGGTGCATTTGGGTGGAGTAGAACAGTGCATACTAGTTCACTATATTATAAAAATAGAAAAAGAGATACGCTACTTGTAGCAATATTACCGAGTGTAGCAAATATATTACTTGCTTTTATTGCATTGATTGTATGGAAAATACTACCCTATAACAATAGTATGATAAGTACATTTTTAAATTTACTTGTTGTTTATAATGTATCATTTGTTGTTTGTAATTGTTTGCCTGTACCTCCTATGGATTGTGTAAAGGTACTTTCTGTTGTTTTGCCAGCAAAACAATATTTTGCATATATGCAGTATGAGAAAGTAATACAAGTACTGTTTATATTTCTATTACTATTCGGTTTATTTGGTTCTTTGTTAAATACCATAACATTTACTATAATACATGGTATGGAATTGCTTTTATTTTTTTTGTAAGGAGTCATGAGTGTGGAAAGTATTAATGTACGTTTAGATGCATTTGAAGGACCTTTTGATTTATTATTTCATTTAATAGAAAAAAATGAAATTGATATTTATGATATACCTATTGCACAACTAACAGAACAATACATTGCTTTTTTAGAACAAGCAGACTATAAAAATATGGACGGTATGAGTGAATTTGTAATGATGGCAGCAACACTTTTAGAAATCAAATCAAATATGCTTTTACCAAAACAAAAGGAAATAGAACAGCAAGCTGACCCAAGAGAAGAATTGGTGAATAAATTGTTAGAATATAAAAAATTCAAAGAAGTAACACAAGACTTTAAAAAAAGAGAAGAAAGTGCATCATTTGTACTTTATAAACAGGCTGATAAGGCAATTAAAGAATTAAAACAAACACAAAAAGATGACGTCACATTAGATGACTTTTTGTGTGGCATTACATTAGATAATTTATATGAAGCATTTAAAGAAGTCATGAAAAGACGAGAAGCAAAAATTGATAAAGTGCGTAGTTCATTCAAATCAGTGGAGAGAGATTTATATACCATTGATGATAAAATTGATTATATTAGAGATTTGCTGATACTTCGTCCTCGTGTTTTCTTTCATACTATTTTCCGCAAAAAAGCAGCAAAAATGGAAATTGTTGTCACATTTTTAGCATTATTAGAGTTAATTAAAATGAAGGAAGTTTCCGTGCAACAGCAGGGGACATTTTCAGAGATATTGATTACAAAAATAAATATCAAAAATAATGAAATTGCATAGAAATACAAAAGTGGCGGAAAGAAGTGATATATATGAAGTTAAAAGAAATTGAGGCAGTGGTAGAGGCATTACTTTTTATATCAGGAGAAGCATTGCCTATTTCTGTAATTGCCCAAACAATAGAATTGGATAAGGCTACCACAAAAGCAATTATTATGACATTAGCAGAAAAGTACGAAAGTGACAAAAGAGGAATACGTATTATAGAAATTGATGACGGCTATCAAATGTGTACTGCAGCAGAGTGCTTTGAATTTATTAGAAATATGTATAAAAGCCCCAAAAGGCAGGGTATGACACAAGCGTTATTAGAAACACTTGCCATTATTGCGTATAAACAGCCTATTACTAAGGCACAAATAGAAGAAATTAGAGGTGTTAGCGCAGACCATGCTGTTAATAAATTGTTAGAAAAAAACTTAATTTGTGAAACAGGACGATTAAATGTAGCAGGGAAACCGATATTGTTTGGTACAACAAATGAATTTTTGAGATATTTTGGTTTTAAATCTACAAAAGAATTACCACCTTTAAAAGAAGAAGAAACAGAAGAAACAGAAGAAACAGATGTATAAAATTTCCAGTTAAATTTTATTTTTGATTTGACATACTAATCCAAAAGATAAAAAAAGAGGGATTGTATGAAAAAATTATTGATTTGTATCACAGCAATATTGATTTTTTGCCAAACAGCATATGCTGAACAAACACCACCTTCTGTATATGCAAAAGGAGCTGTATTGATAGATGGTGATAGTGGACGTGTACTTTGGGGTAAAAATGAATCAGAACCTTTAACAATGGCAAGTACTACAAAAATTATGACAGCAATTATTGTTTTGGAAGAAGGTAATATTGATGATATGGTAACAGTCAGCTCAAGAGCAGCAAAATCGCCACAAGTTCGTATGAATTTGACAGCAGGGGAACAAATAAGAGAAGAAGACCTTTTATATGCCATGATGATGAAATCATATAATGATGCAGCGGTAGCGCTAGCGGAACATATAGGAGGAAGTGTAGAAGAATTTTGTGATAAAATGACACAAAAAGCAAAAGAAATTGGTGCAGAAGATACTGTTTTTGGTTCTCCGAATGGTTTAGACAGTCATTTAACATTTGAACAACATCATTCTACAGCAAAAGATATGGCTTTAATTGCACGTTATGCACTACAAAATGATAAATTTGTAGAAATTATCAATACACCTTCTATTACATTGCCTTTAAAAGGCGGGGAAGGAAAATACTATTCTATTACAAATGCAAATCGTTTTTTGCAGGAATATAATGGAGCGATAGGTGTCAAAACAGGGTATACTAATAAAGCAGGACAATGTTTTGTAGGGGCAGCAAAAAGAGAAGATATGACATTGATTACAACAGTATTGGCAAGTGGTTGGGGACAAGAAGGCAGAGAACAAAAATGGAAAGATACTAAAGCACTTATGGATTACGGTTTTGCAAATTATAAAAAAGAAGTGATAGCCCAAAAAGGACAAAAAGTACAACCAACTGTTATACGATATTCTCAAAAACAAAGTATACCTGCAGTACTTGCAGATGGTTTTGAAGGCGTATTTTCTAATGATGAATTAGATAGAATGAATTTATATGCTACACAAATCAAAGAAATAGAAGCACCTGTTGTAAAAGGGCAAAAGTTAGGAACAGCAGAAGTGATGCTGGGTAGTAATTGTATTGCAAAAATTGATATTATAGCAGAAGAAGGAGCAGAGAGATATACATTAAAAGAAATGTTGCAATATTTAGCAACAAAATGGAATGATTTTGATTTAGATGTAAAAATTTAATATTTATGATAGGGGAGGAAGTAGTAAATATATGGAATTAAGATTACAAAAGTTTTTGGCTGAGGCAGGCATTGCCTCCCGTAGAAAAGCAGAAGATTTAATTGTTATGGGAAAAGTAGAGGTAAATGGAAAAGTAGTAACGGAATTAGGTACAAAAGTAGACACAAAAAAGGATATTGTATTATATGAGCATAAAAAAGTAGTATTAAAACAAAAATTTATTTATATTATGCTTCATAAGCCAGAAGGATATGTAACAACAGTAAAAGACCAATTTCAAAGAGCAACAGTAATAGATTTGCTAAAGGGTGTAACAGAAAGAGTATATCCTGTAGGACGTTTGGATTATGACACATCAGGATTATTACTGCTTACAAATGATGGAGATTTGACATATCGATTGACACATCCCAAACATAATATTGAAAAAACATATGAAGCAAAATTATTTGGCACACCTTCAGAACAAAATATAATACAATTTCGTAGGGGAATTTCAATAGATGGCAAAAAAACAGAGCCGGCAAAATTAGAAATACTGCAAAAAGGAGAAAAATATTCTACTGTTCGTATTACCATACAAGAAGGTAGAAATAGACAAGTTAGAAAAATGTGCGATGTTATAAAACACCCAGTAGCACAATTAAAAAGAGTGGGAACAGGGAAATTATTTTTAAATGATTTGGAAAAAGGAAAATATCGCTATTTAACAGAAAAAGAAATTCAATATTTAAAAAGTTTGTAATTAGTATAGTAGTGTCCAAAAAGAGCCGATTTAAAAATAATTTTATTTAATAAATAAAACAAAATAAAAGTTTCTGACAAGTCTTTTCAAAGGCTTGCGGAGTTTGAGGCAGAGCCTCAAGGTTTTGTATTTATGGTTGACAGAATAGTAAATATATGATAGAATCCTTTGTAAACGTGATGATAGAGAAAGTAGTGCTGTGGAATCTTTCAGAGAGTCTTGTATTGGTGTGAAAAGGCAGAAGAAACAGTAACGAAAATGGCTCTTGAATGGTGTACCGAAGCCTTTTAGGTCTAGGCTACAACAGGTTCGCCTGTTACAGCGAAACAGTATAATCCATTTATCATATCTGGACGTACTGGAAAAGAGGTTTTCTGTTTTTACAGAAAATAAAGTGAAGTGGTACAGCGTTTGATACGCCTTCATAGGACAAAATCCTATGAAGGTTTTTTTGTTTTATAAAATACTATAAAATTTAGGAGGAAAATACTATGCCAATCAGAATACCAGATAATTTACCAGCAAAGGAAGTATTAGAGAAAGAACATATATTTGTTATGGGAGAAGAAAGAGCTTTTCATCAAGACATTCGTCCATTAGAAATTGCAATATTAAATTTAATGCCTTTAAAAGAAACAACAGAAACACAATTATTGCGCCTTTTGGGTAACACACCATTACAAATCAATATTACATTACTATTTCCTAAAAATCATCAAACTAAAAATACGCCAGCAGAGCATTTACAAAGTTTTTATCATAGTTTTGATGAAATAAAACATAAAAATTTAGATGGTATGATTATTACAGGCGCTCCTGTGGAAGATTTACCTTTTGAACAAGTACATTATTGGGAAGAATTAAAAGAGATTATGGAATGGACGAGAACACACGTAACATCTACACTGCATATTTGCTGGGGAGCGCAGGCAGGACTTTATTATCATTATGGAATACAAAAACATCAGCTTGATGAAAAAATGTTTGGTGTTTTTGCACATACAGTGCGTGTAAAAAGTGCAGATTTAATGAGAGGATTTGATGATGTATTTTATGCTCCACATTCCCGCCATACAGAAGTAAAATTGCAGGATATTTATAATGAGCCTAAATTAGAGGTACTTTCTTTATCAGAAGAATCTGGACTATATATTGCATCTTCTCGTCATGGAAGTCGTATATTTGTTATGGGACATTCAGAGTATGACCCTCTTACATTAAAAGAGGAATACCAAAGAGATTTAGGAAAAAGAAATGATGTTCCTTTCCCAAAACATTATTTTAAAAATGACGACCCAAATGAAGCACCTGTTGTAACATGGAAAAGTCATAGCAATTTATTATTTTCAAATTGGTTAAATTATTATGTATATCAAGTAACTCCTTTTGAAATTGAAAGGGTAGATGGTAAACCAGAATATAAATGACTAAAATATTGCATAAAATATTTTATAAAATATCATTCCTTTTAAACAATATTTTGATATTAAAATATTATAATGGTTAAATTTTACATTTATATTGTGATAAAATATACTATTTTCTGTATCTATTCTGCGTCAAATATATGCTATAATACATTTGACGCTTTTGTATATTAAAATTGTGGGTATAAAAAATTGTGAAGGGTATTTGTATTTTTTAACGATAAAAGTAAGTGAAATGGGCAAAATAATATTGCACATATTTCACAAAAAGGAAAAGACAAAAAATAATAAGGGAGGAAAAAAATACATGGAATCCTATGATTTTTTATTCGTGTCAGCAATTATTTTATTATCAACAAAGGTGTTTGGTATATTATCAGAAAAGGTACATATGCCACAGGTAGTAGGGGCTTTAACAGTAGGTATTATATTAGGACCAAGTTGCTTTAATGTTTTGCACGAAACAGATTTTTTATTGAAGTCAGCAGAAATTGGTGTAATATTACTTATGTTTCAAGCAGGATTGGATACAGAATTTGAGGAATTGAAAAAAAATGGCAAAGCATCGTTTATCATTGCTTTGATTGGCGTTATTGTACCGTTTATAGGCGGTACAATCGTTTATTTATTATTTTTCAGAGATTCTCAAATTACAAATATAGATTTATTAAAGGCTTGTTTTGTAGGTGTGATACTAACAGCAACATCTGTTAGTATTTCTGTAGAAACATTAAAAGAAATGGGAAAATTAAAGGGGAAAATAGGTACATCTATATTAGGTGCTGCCATTATTGATGATATATTAGGTATTATCGTATTGACAATTATTACAGGTGTGACATCTCCTAATCAAGGTGGTGTGATATGGGTATTACTTAAAATTGTATTCTTTTTTATATTTATTACTGTTTGTGCATTTATCATATTAAAAACATTAAAACGTTTTCCCAACATATATCCAACTGGAAAAAGACGTACAGCAATTTATTCTATTGCATTTTGTTTGATTATGGCATATTGCTCAGAAGTATTTTTTGGTGTTGCAGATATTACAGGGGCATATTTTGCAGGCTTGATACTTTGTAATACAGGAGAAATTCGTAATTATGTTGCAAGGAGAATTAGCATTGCATCATATATGTTTTTTACACCGATATTTTTTGCAAGTATTGGTATGAAAACGGTTTTGAGTGGTATGACACAATCATTACTTTTATTTTCTGTTGTTTTACTGATTGTAGCAATACTATCAAAAATTGTTGGTTGTGGACTAGGTGCAAAGCTGTGCGGATACACCAATCATGAAGCACTTTCTGTGGGTATTGGTATGGTATCTCGTGGAGAAGTAGCATTGATTGTAGCACAAAAAGGTTCTCAAGCAGGTTTAATTGCACAGGATATGTTTCCAGCAATTATATTTGTAGTCATTATTACAGTACTTTTAACACCAATATTATTGAAGGTACAAATGAAATAATATTATAAAAAAATGGGGGAGTTCCCCCATTTTTTAGTTTTTTGTAAATTCCATAATTTCTAAACGTCCTGAGTTATCCTCACTTAAAAGTAATGTAGCGATTCCTTTTTCTCCTGTTTGAGGCAATGTAACTGCAACAGATTTTATTTTTCTTTCTGTTAATAGTTTTTTTATCATACTATCTTTAAGGACAATGCCATAATTTGATACACTATTTTTCCATATTGTAAATTTACAGCCGTTTTTCCATTCACTACAATAATATCCTTTGCTATGTTCCAATATACTGCCTTTTTGACAGAGCGGACAAACTCCTAATTTTCTAATTCTTTTTTTTGTATTTCTTTGTTCCTTTTCAAAAACAATATCCTGATTGATGTGAGAGGACTGCTCTATTAAAAAACAAACATATTTTTGAATACTTGTCATAAATTTTTCATCTGTCATATTACCTTTTGCAATAGAAGAAAGTCCTTTTTCCCATTTACCTGTTGTTTGAGGAGATTTTAATTCTTCTGGTACAATTTCAATCAATTTCATACCTTTTTCGGTAGGTACAAGCGATTGTCCTTTTCTTTCAATATAGCCTACTGTAAGTAATCTTTCAATAATTGCTGCTCTTGTTGCTGGCGTACCTAATCCGTTTTCTTTCATTTGTTCTTTTAATGATTCATCTTCTATAAAACGCCCTGCGTTTTCCATAGCAGAAAGCAATGTATTTTCTGTATAGAGTGGAGGAGGTTGTGTTTTCTTTTTGTAACATTTTGACTGCTTTACAGTTATCTGCTGTCCTGATACCAAATCTGGTAATATTATTTCTTCTTTTTTATTTCGCTTTACTGCCATATCTAATACTTGATATATTTCTGTCCAGCCTTTTTGTATGATTGTTGTTCCTTTTGATAAAAAATGTTCTTTTTCTACCTCTGTAGTAATTTTAGTAATCATATAAATATATTGTTCATAAAATACAGATAAAAAACGAATCACAATGGTATTGTATACTTTTTTTTCATCATCAGTTAGTATATCCATATTTATTTTTTTTGTTGTAGGTATAATTGCGTGATGGTCTGTTATTTTACTGTTATCAATAATACGTTTTCCCAAAGGCAGTACAGGTAATGACAATAATTTTTCTGCATATTTTTGATAGCGTTCCACCATATGTAATTTTTCAAGCACTTGTGAAATCTGTTTTTTCATATCATCACTTAAATACCTGCTGTCAGTACGAGGATATGTAATCATTTTTCTTTTTTCGTATAATTCTTGTGCAATAGTAAGTGTTTTTTGAGCAGAAAATCCAAATTTCTTATTACAGTCCCTTTGTAATTCTGTTAAATCATAAAGCAATGGAGGAGGGAGTTTTTTTTCTTCTTTTGTGATATTAGAAATGATACCCGTTTGATTCATTACTTTGTCTGCAATACTTTTTGCTTGTTCTAGTGTTTTAATTTTTGTTTGATTTTCTTTTGTCCATATTCCTTTAAAATTTTCTTTGTATTCTACTTCCACCTCATAATAATCTTCAGGAATAAAATTATTAATTTCTTTTTGTCTTTGTGTCATAATGGCAAGTGTAGGGGTTTGTACTCTGCCTATACTTAATAAAGTATGATATTGTATTGTGTATGCTCTTGTGGCGTTCATACCTACTAGCCAATCTGCTTCAGAACGGCATTTTGCAGAAAGATATAAATTATCATATTCTTTGCCATCTTTTAATTTTAAAAAACCTTCTTTGATTGCTGTATCTGTCATACTGGAAATCCATAATCTTTGAAAAGGTTTTTTACATTTTACAATGTCATATATATATCGAAATATCAATTCGCCTTCTCGTCCACTGTCCGTAGCACAGATTAAGCTGTCTACTTCATTGCTGTTCATGAGTTTTTTTAATATTTTTAATTGCGGAGCAGTTTTTTTGATGACTTTCAATTTCATTTGCTCTGGAAGTATTGGCAATGTTTCTATATTCCACTTTTTATATTTATTGTCATAATCTTCTGGCTCTGCAAGTGTAACTAAATGCCCAATTGCCCATGATATAATGTAATCATTTCCTTGAAAAAAGCCTTGCTTTTGATTTTCTTTTTTACAACCCAGTACACGAGCAATATCTCTTGCAACAGATGGCTTTTCTGCAATGACTAATATCTTACCCATTTGTCAATTCTCTCCTTAAATATTTTGTCATTTTCATCATATCATGATTGTAATGATTATGCAAATAATATAGCATTGACAGTTTCCATCATTGCTTATAAAATAAATATCATAAATATAACAACAATAAAAATTTATAATAGTTTAGGAGATATTTTATGCAAAATTATAAATTATTTTCAGATAGTTCTTGTGATTTACCTGCTTTTTATGTAGAAAAATATGATATTGGTATCGTTCCCTATACAGTTTCGTTTGGTGATGAAATATATTATAAAGAAATATCAGAATTACAACCCTATGATTTTTATGAAAAAATAGTATCTCAAAATATTTTTCCAAAAACTTCATTACCCTCTATACAAGATTATATGGACGCTTTTACTCCAGCATTGCAAAACGGTAAAGATGTAATATGTCTTTGTTTAAGTTCAAAATTCAGTGGTTCTTTTCAAAGTGCGTGTAATGCCAAAAATATACTACTAGAATGTTATACTGATAGTAATATTGCAATTATAGATTCTCGTCAGGCAACAGGAGGGCAGGGGCTTTTACTTTATGAAATGGCACAAATGCAGTGTGCAGGCTATGAATTTGAAAAAGTGGTTTCAGAAGCAGAACGCTTGCGAGATACTGCAAAAATCAATTTTACAGTGGAATCTCTGGAGTATCTTCAAAAAGGTGGACGTATTGGAAAAGCGAGTGCGCTTGCAGGTACAATATTAAATATTAAACCAATTATCGTTATGGCAAATGGAGAATTAAGTCCTGCTGGAAAAGTGAGAGGATTTAAAAAAGCTGTAAAAACAATTATAGATATGACACAGAATGAAATTGGAGAAAAATTGGAAAACTATCAACTTTGTGTACTTTCAGCACAAAATATGGATAGAGCAGAAGAATTAAAACAATTATTAAAACAAAATGCTTGTTATGATATATTAGAAATTCCCTTTCAAGTGGGTGTAACAATAGGCGCTCATGCTGGACCTACTGCTTTGGGTATTTGCTATATTAAAAAATATAATTGTATATAAAAATAGAATTTGTTTTTATGTATTAGCTGTGATAATATAATAGTATAGAGTGTGGAGGAGGATATTATTATGAAATTAACTAAAAAAATATTATTAGTGTCTATGGCTTTTAGTTTTACAACTAGTTTTCAATTTAGTGAGCAGTCTTTAGTACAAACAGCCTATGCACAAGAAGCAGATTATAGGGCATCAAGCAATGCAGTTGAAATGAAAACAATGAACTATTCTAAAGTAGATACTGGTGCAATAAAAGAGGGTAACTTTAATGTTTATGTCAATGGTAATAAAGTAAACTTAACAGACAAAATATTAGTAGTAAATGGCAACAGCTTCCTACCACTCAGAGCAATAGGTGATGCCATAGGTGCAACCACAAGTTGGGATGCAGTAAACAAAGTAGCAAAAATAGAGTTTACAAATCATGATAATATTACTACATCAATAGAAATGTCTTCAGATTGTACAAAGATGTTAGTAAATGGTATAACAGTAGTGAATGTATCAAATCAAAATACAAGTACAGCAACATTCATTGACCCTAGCACAAGTCGTATTTATTTACCAGTAAGAGCAATCTCAGAAAACCTAGCAGGTGTGAAGATAGAATACTTCAATGATACAAGAACTATAAGTATAACCACAAACAGTCTTACACCAACAGACCCAAATGTGCCAATGACAGTAGACCCAGATGCAGAAAAACCAGGAGAAAGTGATGCAAAAATAGGAACTCAGCCATCCGTTGTAGTTAAAGAAGGTGATAATATTCATAATGGTGAAATTATGCCAGATTATAGAGGTAAGGTTAATGGAGAGAAATCTCCTGGCGGTAATTGGAGATGGGTAGATTATGATGGCGGATATTGGGGAAGACAAAATAAGAGTTTTGTAACTGATGCTAGTCATATTAAATGGGATAAAGATTGATACAGAGGTGTGTAATGAGTAGGGATATAGATTTTAATAAAATAAAGATTTCAGATAATACTTTATTTTCTAAAATATTAGAAGTTGAAGAAATTACTAAAGGGATTATAGAGTTAGTTATTGGTGTTAAAGTTATAAAAATAGAGCGTATTATAAGAGAATAGCCAATAGATAATATTGATGGTTCTCGTGGTGTTAGATTTGATGTTTATGTTGAAGATAATAACAATAAAATTTATGATATAGAGATTCAAACCTCTGATGAAAAGGATTTATTAAAAAGATTAAGATATTATCAAGGATGTTTGGATATTAATCATTTAAATAAAGGTGATAACTTTAATGATTTAAAAACTACATATATCATTTTTATATGTATGTTTAATCCTTTTAAAGATTTAGGTTTGAATAATTATATTTATAATATTGAACCCTATATTAAATATGACGATATTGTTGTTAAAGTAAATGATGAATCTCATAAAATAGTAATTAATACAAAATATGATATTACTAAAATTGATAATATGGGGTTGAAATCTTTTATAGAGTTAATGAACGATGGTTTTAAATCTATTACAAAAAGTGATTTAACAGATATGATAGTAAATGAGGTAAATAGAATTAAGAAAGATGAGGGATGGAGTGAAAAATATATGGAAGTAATGGAAAAATATGCACAAAGTTATGCAGAAAAGTATGCTTCAGAAAGAATAAAAGAAATAGTTATTAAGATGTTGCATGGTGGTATAAAAGACGATATGATACTAATGTGTTCTGGTTTGACACAATCACAACTAGATGAAATTAAAAATAGTTTAAAATATTAAATATGTAGTTAGTGAGTATTAGTTATTATTTCTAATACTCACTATTTTTATTTTCAAAAGAGATGATTTGATAAAAACAGTTTTTCAAAAGCGATTATTATCTATTGTATTAGTAATCACACTAACTATACCTGTTATACCTGTTTATGCTTGGACACCCAGCTTTACAAATAGAGACCCATGTATATGATATGGTTCAGGTATGACAAATAATTACCCTATTGTAAAACAAGGTGCAAAAAAACTTGATAGAATTACATTTTCATTTATCATATGTTAAACTGGAGATAATCATGACAAAAAGTCAAGACCACCGGCTTAGCCGGTGGCTTGTATTTACCCTATAAGGGTCCTTTACCTGCCACGCCTGTAGGCGTCT
>ERZ808044.1052-NODE-1052-length-18745-cov-5.786801_pt1 | contig 18745 bp, 20 predicted proteins | sample MGYA00380195_ERZ808044 | MGnify/ENA primary metagenome ERZ808044 (study PRJEB31490, sample SAMN06133423) | mouse gut metagenome | isolation source: Z7_2 | host: mice | place: China: Chengdu | collected 2015-05 ...
ATTCTCATTTCTGACAAGAGAAGTACAAAACAAAATCCAAACTTTTATATCAGAAAATGCCTTGAATAAAGGATTTACAGAGGAAAGTTTGGATTTCTTCTAAGTTTGGATTTGTGGAAAAATCCAAAAGTTTAGATTTTTCCATAATGCTTGTCTTTTGCCACAGTAAGCTTCCATTCCTCCGGGATAATGGGTAAATCCGAAAATGTCCACTTTGCATACCGCCCGTCATAGCTTTCCGGGGGAGCGTATTCCGCAAGGTGCCCGAAACACCAGCTTACAAGGCAGTCTTCCCCGGAAAGATACCCGTCCTCCTTCTTCCCCGCTTTCAATATCTTTGCCAGCGCCTGCGAGACGCTGGGCTTCTCACCGATGACTAAAAACATATGTTTTCTCCTTTTTTGCGCAAAAAAAGAGCAACCAATCCTGATTGCCCTGGTTAATAAAATATCTTTCCGTTCCCTGTTACACAAATATCTTTATCTTTCTTTTAAAATCTCCTGCATGATTATTCTTTTATAAATGCTTTATCTGCTTCCGGGACTCCGTCTTCATCAGACACATACCGCTCCACTTTCATATGCAGGCCGTATTTTTCCCTGAGCCCAATGATCTTTGCCATCATTGGGGATGCATGGTGGGCATCTATGGAATGCTGGTCTTCCCAGCTGTCAATCAAAAGCACTGTCTCTGCATCCTCCATCGGGAAAAAATATTCATACCTGATGTTCCCGGCTTCCGCACGGATATCATCAGCCACGCCGCTTGAGACCATTTCCTCCGCAAATTTCCTTGCATTTCCATTCTCGCCGCTGTAATAGATGTTCACTGTAACCGCCATTGTGTTTCCCTCCGTAAATCCATTGTCTGGTCATAATAACGCATTGCTTTTTCATATAGCTTCCTGCACTGCGCCTCATCATGGTAAGACAGACAGTCATCTGCATAACATAACGTTAAAAACGGTTCCTCCCGCCCTGTATCCCGTGGCAGTTTATTCCACAGGGAATACATCTTCCCTGCAAAAACCGCAATATCCGTATCTTCATATATCCGCAGGAGTGACCGCATCAATATCTTCCCGAAATATTCTGTGTCGAAGCTGCTCCCCTCCATAATAGAGAGGGTATGCAAAACAGCCTCTTTGGGTGCCATTCCTTCCAGAGTAAGATAGGCCTCATTTTCCATATCTTCCATAAAGAGCCGGTCAAGTTTATCTGCATACAAAGGCCACACATCAAAGCCTTCACTATATAGCAATGCATATACAAACAGTTCCTCCATTGGTTCCCCCATACAGTTATGAGCATTATCACGCTCCCTGTGAACAGAAAGCTGTCAGATCAGCTTAAACACCATCTTGCGATATTTTCAATCAATTCTGCAGGCAATGCTTTATCATAAGGAAAATATATTGCATTTTTATTAGTGGCATATCCGTTTAACTCCGATGCAAATTTTCCAATGGCTTCAGCCCCTGCATAAAAACTGATGTGCTTTTTACAGGCAGAAAATGTGATAGATTTTCCTTCTTTCTCATAATACGGCATGCTCCAGGATATACGTTCCTTTACACACGGAACGCTGTTTTGTAATAAAACCATCATTTCCGTTAAGCGGGGGCGTGTTTCTATAGGCTGCGAATCTATATATTCCAATACTGTTCCGGGTGCTTTCCCGCAGTAATGGCCTTGATTGGTTCTTTTAAATTCTCTCCCGCACTTTGGGCATATCCACATATCCGTTTCCTCCGTAAATCCCGGTTTTCCTCTCTCTCCATCCCCGCAGTCTTTCTTCTGCAGCTGCCTGTTTATCAGAGAAACATCTATTCCCCGGAAAACAGGATTTCCCCCACTCCCCCGGCTTTCCCGAAATTCCCATCCGCCGCAAAAACATTGACCCTCTCCGTATCGCTGCTCCTATCCTTGAATGCCGGGAACAGGAACCCGCACTCCGGCTCTCCCGGCTCGTAATCGCCGCCCACCGGGCAGACCGCACAGACCAGGAACCGGTAGACCTCCTCCGACTCCCACAGGCTTTCCTTATCGTTTGCTTTCAGCGGGACATCATAGCTGCCATGGAAAAAGTAAATGGCATAACTTTTACCCGTCCGGTACCTCTGCCCGAATTCCTCATAAAAGGTATCCAGCATCGCGTCATTTTTCAGGCCGCACTCATTCAGTGCCATAAGGAGCTGCCAGATGCTCCCCGGCCTTCGGTCCGCCTCAGTGAAAGCATACTCTTTCAGCTGCACGTTTGTATCGGAAAAGGGAATGGCCTTTGCAATATTGAGGTTGTCCTGCTGGTCTTTCTGCGACAGTTTCTGGAAATGCTTGTTGAAAGTCCCGTCCACAAATCCCTCTTCGTCCAGATATGCCCCGGCAATCCTGTCAAAGCAGTTCCGCTTTAATGTCATGCGCCTTGTCAGCTCCAGCATATCCTCTCGGTTGATCTTTCCCATATCCGCTATCCCTCTGCTGCATACTGCCGCACCCCGGAATGGCATGCGGCAGTGCTTCCCTTTTTTCTGCTATGGAAAATTATAGCGTATTTTCTGCCGGAGGGCAATGCCTGCCCCTACCGTCTGTCCGGATATATATCCCCTTTCAGTCCTCCGTTTCTTCTTCATTTCCGTTTTCCCGATCCTCATTGACATAAGCGCCCCCGTCATAAAATTCAAGGTCTTCGCTCTCCGCCTCCTCTTCCTCACGCTTCGGCTTCCATATTTTGAAATAATAATAGGCGCCGATGCTGCCAGCGCCCAGAAGAATCATGGTAAGCACCGCCCCCATTCCCATGCCGCCTTTTTCCGGCTCCGTCCGGGGTTCTTCCTGTACAGGCTCCAGCCGGGGCTCTTCCACCGCCACCGCAGGCTTTTCCTCCTCTAGTTCCGTTTCATCTTCCCCAAGAAATTCTGCAAGGTCATTCTCGTCAATCAGGGAGAGGGCGGGGTTTCTGGCAACTTTGCGGCGGTATTTCGCTCTCAATATCTTTAGTGCCGCAAGCGGGGATTTTGCCAAAGCAGCGGCGATATTTCTCCCTCTAATACTTCAAACCAGCAAAAAGCAAAATGAACGTTAATTTGCGGAAATTTCCCCTCATTCCTTACAAAACCACGCAAGCCGGAATAGGCGGGAATTTTCAGAAATTTCTTTCTATTCCCTTTGCACGGCATAATACCGACGATTTTTGAAAATGCCAAAAATGGGCGCAAAAAAACAGGAAACCTTTTCTTGATTTCCTGTCTTGGTGTGCCGTTTCTATGTAGCGGCGGTTATTCAGTTTTCTGTTTGCTACAATTCTACAAAATGAAATTTACTCAATTCTAACTTCTACACCCTCAACTTCGACATAAACAGTTATATCTGTGTCTGTTTCATTTTGCATAGATATACCAACTTTGAACCATGCCCCTTTTTCAACGTCCATTTTTACTGGCATACCAGGCGTAAGATATGCTGGTTCATCATACGCATTTTCTTCTTTAACTTCGATTGGTTTTAACACTACTTCGGTATCTCCCAATCCCTCACCAGAAGAAATAGTAATCTTATTTCCGGTAGGGGATATTTCTTCGTCCGAATAAACGTATACCTCTGTGCTTCCGGCAGGAACGGTAATTCTAATCTTGTACGAATCATTCTTTCCGCAACCTGTTAAACCCAGCACGAAAACTAATGTTAAAATCAATGCAGTTACCTTTTTCATATAACCACACTCCTTTGTCATTGCTTTATTATATATCCGTTTTCCCAAAAATGAAAGCGATTTCTTATTCCCTCTGTTCATCAAAGCGGAACTTGAACAGGGCGGCGGCAAGCTCCCCATTGGTGAGGATAACTGTCTGACCGCATATCGTAATAGGGTATTCCTCATAGAGTGCTTCAAAATATTCGTCTGTTGTGCCTAAAGGGTAAAACCTTTCTTCTGTGAGGTATTCAAAGGATATTTCTCTTTTGTGTTGCCTGTGCCGGTCACGCCATGCTGTGATAGCTGCATTGCGGATAACGACTTTGCAAAAACCATGAAACGTATACATGATGTGTTCCTTGTATGCTTCCGTGCAAGGCATAGAAAATTCCTCCTTTCTCCCACATGGGGCTGTGCATGGTTTTCTTTTTTACTCTAATGATTTTAACGATTCTCGATAATGCTTCATTTCTTTTTCTTCAACCGTATCAATAACATACTGCAATTCTGCGATTGCCGAATTACGCTCTTTGGGCAAGTATGCCACAATAGGATAAAAGTTGGACTTTGAGTTAGCAAACAAATGTGTCCGTATTTGCAAACTTTGAATAAACATCTGTAATTCTTGAATACGCTCTTTTTCTCCGGCTTGGATAAATTTACCGTCTTTTTCCATGTCAAAAAGTTTCGTTCCGGGAAAGAGTGTAAGTGAATCAACAGAGATAAAATAAGGGTTAAGCTGGCTAAAGATTTTCGCACTGTTTATTGCATTTCGATAGCCCGCCCCTTTTCCTGCCAATCCTGTCATGTACACAAAATAGTATTCTATTCCTGCTTCGTCTAATTTGCGGCATTGTTCCAAAATATCCTGTGAAGTATATCCTTTATTCGCCAATACAAGCGTATCATCATCACCGCTTTCAACGCCGATACTAAGCCCATTTACACCCATAGCCCGTAACTTCCTCAACTGCCATACTTCTTTGTTTTTTATATCCCGTATACTGGCAAACATAGCTATGCTTTGACATTTAATCAGATAATCACGGACAGTCAAAATATACGGCTTCAATTTTCCATAGCTCAATGCAAATGGGTTAGCGCCTGTTATAAAAATTCTTCTCGCATGAGGTTGATATGATTTAATCTCGCTCAAATCTTCTTCAAACTCTGATAGCGGCGACATTGCAAAAGGTTCATCTTTATACAAGTTGCAAAAGTGGCATTTCTGATAAGTGCAACCAGCAGTTAATTGAATGATGCAGGAATCAGCTTCATAATTCGGTCGCCATGTTCTTCCTGTAAAGTGCATATAATCACTCCTTATAAATGTCGGAGATTTTTGCGGTAATCCCGCAATTCATCTTCGCTCACGCTTTCTATGATTTTATCCAAAACGGATAAAACTTTCTTTTTGTCGTTAGGTAATGTGCCTTGAAGCGGTATCGGATTGGAAGCCCCCAATGCTCCAAACCAGACAGGGATTTCTAAGTGTTCAACTAAAGCTTTTAATTCCTTGTATTTTTCAATCTCTGCTTCTTCCTGCCAATTCCCTTTTTGTATTTCCTTGTAAAGCTCTGAATTGGGATAAATTGTCAACATACTCGCTCCTATGATTTGAGGGTGGAGCTGGTTACATATCCGGGCGGTTGCCTTTGCTCCCTGTTCGCCTTTTCCCATGCCGGAAATACCCGTAAGGTAAAAAAAGTTATAGCCGATACCTGCTTTATCAAGCCTTGAACATTGGGTGACAATATCCTTTGAAAGATACCCTTTGTGCATAAATTCCAATGCTTTATCATCACCTGTTTCAATTCCTATCGTTAAAAGGTCAAATCCGGCTGTCGCTAACGCTGACAGTTCTTCATCTGTTTTCAAGGAAATATCTGTTACCCTTGAAAAGCAGCCAATCGTTTTATTGCTCGGAAAGTATTTTTTTATGAGGTCTGCAATTTCCATTAACCGTGAAAATTGCAGTACAAATGGGTTTGCGCCTGTCAAAAATGTTCTTGAAACTCTGCTGTTTTTCCATAGCTTCATCTGTGCCTTTGCTTCTTTTAAATCAGCTTCTATGTCTGCAAGCGGTGACATTTTGAATTTGAATGGCAAATCAGCATACAGTGTACAGAATTTGCAGCTATGATGTGTGCAGCCTGCGGTGACTTCCAAAAGCAGTGAGGACGCTTCATAAGGCGGTCGCCATATTGTTCCTGTGTAGTGCATAATTTTATCGCTCCTTTTTCTTTCAAAATTTTCTTTGTTTGTCATACACCTAAAATATCTCATTGCTTCGTGTACTTCAAGGACTGTCTTTTTTTAGTAGTAGTACTTTTTTAGATACTAAAGATGTTAAAAGACCGTACCTTGATTTTTTCTCATTTTTGAAATATACTTGAAGCGGAAATGGGTGTTTCTATGTCTGAAAACAAATTCACCAACAAAAACGTAGTAGCCCGCTGTGTGCCTATGAGTAAATTGCAATCAGTCATAGGCGGCAAATGGAAAATCTTAATTCTGTGGTATGTTGCTTTTTATAAGGTGCAGCGGTTTGGGGAGTTAATGCGCCGTCTTGAGGGCATTACGCAATCTACACTTACAAAGCAGCTCCGGGAGTTAGAGAATGACGGTTTTCTACATAGGGAAATATACAAAGAAATTCCTCCAAAGGTTGAGTATTCCCTAACCGAATTTGGAGAAAGTTTTATCCCTGTTCTTCAAACAATGATGACTTGGAGCGAAAAGTATCTATGCCCGGATTATGTAAATCCATATAAAGAAATTATGAATGAATGGCTTCCGCGTTAAAGCTGGCCGAATTCTATCTCAAAAACATACCAAATAAAAAATAGATCAATATTCCTGTTGATCTATTTTTTATCGTTATTATCATATGATCTGGTCCTGCTGCTTATAATAGAGATAGAAACCACACAGTCCTTCTTTAATGCCTTCCTCAATGCCTGACACCATAATATGTCATTCTTTAACGGCCCGGCTCCCAATCAGAACTTTCTTCCCACAGAAAGCAAAACCATATTTGCGGATACACTCTGCCGGAATCCCCTTCGCGACAAGGCCGGCCTGATAGTTTTTCTCCTCGATCTGCCGCAGCGCTTCCTCTACCGTATCAGACAGCTCCTTTTCCTCAGAACCCTGAACTTTAAATTCAATAATAATGGCATCGCGGCTGCCGCCATTTCCCGTTCTCGGCTCCAGCATCACGTCATATCTGCCAAAACCGCTTTCCCGATTGGATGTGATGCTATACTGGTCGGCCAGCTCCACCATCAATCCAAGCACAAATCCATGATAGAAATGCTCCGGCTTCTCCGTCGAAGAATTCCTGCCGGTGTCGAAGTAACTGAACATCTCCGCCGTTACCTTATTCATGTAAAGGTTCATGGCCTTCACATCGTCTATCAGTAATGCCCTGATAAAATCATTGTAATCGGATAACGCAGGATCAAACCAGCCGCTCACCATCCTGCGGAACATGACCCGCACCTCAAAATTGGTCAGTTCCAGTTCGTAGTCTTCTTTCCATTCCCCGTATTCCGTTTCGTGAGTCTCAAAATTTTTCACTTTCAGATAGCCGCCTGCAAGCAAAAGGCTCCACACCGCATTCCGCTTCACAGCCAGCTGATCATAAATGATCTGTTCATCTATCTCCATCCGGATGGTTCCGCCCTGCAGCAAATGCTCGAATATCTTTTTCATGTCGGCATCCCCTTCTCGGATCAGCTTGCTGACCAGACTGTTAGAACTGGTATTTGCCCAGTAAGCACCGACTTTTCTCTCCTCAAGGAAATTGATGATAGACCATGGATTATAAATATCCTTTCTGTTCCCGAATGTAAAACCGTCATACCACTTTTTTACCTGCTCCTTCTTATCAGACAGGCCAAATTCATCCAGCGCCTCATAAACTTCCGGCTCCATAAAGCCAAAACTGTCTTCATATTGCCCGGATGTGGTCGTTACTACTTTCAGATTATTCAGATCAGAAAAAACAGATTCTTTGCTGACCCGTGTAATGCCCGTCATAACAGCACGTTCCAGATACTGATTCGACTTAAAAGTGGAATTGAACAGACTCCTCGTAAAGGCCACCAGTTCCTTCCAATACCCGTTCACATAGGCTTCCTGCATGGGCGTATCATACTCATCCAGCAGAATGATCACTTTCTTCCCATAATACCGGCTGAGAAAATCCGAAAGTGAGCGCAGTGACACCGCCGCAATACTGTCCGGCATTTCTGTGGAAACCATCTGGTAGAAAGCCTTCTCTTTCTCGTTGAGCAGGTCGCCTTCCAGCAGATAATCATGCTTATTATACTGCTCTTCTATACTCATACAGATATTCCAGCGCGCGCCCGCATAAGTATTTTCCTTAACGCCGGCAAAGGTCAGGAAAAGCACCGGGTATGTGCCCTGCAGCTGCCTGTATGCCTCATGCTCCCATATCGAAAGACCCTGAAACAGATCTGCCCTGTCCCGATAGCGGACAGAAAAAAACTGCTCCAACATACTCATGTTCAGCGTCTTCCCGAAACGCCTTGGGCGCGTGATCAGCGTCACATCATCCCCGCTTTCCCACCACTCCCGTATAAAATCTGTCTTATCAATATAAAAATAACCGTTTTCCCGGATTTTTTCAAAATTCTGATTGCCGATGCTTACCGTTCTCGCCATAACCCACATCACTTTCGATAAATAACTTCACCACAACGATCAGATCTGCATCTCATCCCACTTCCGCTCCATATCCGCCACAAGCGCCAGCTGTGTCCGGCAGCGATCCAGATTCTGCCCCTCACGGGAAGTCTGATAATAGGTATCTCCCTGCAGATAATCCGTGAGGAACCGGATTCCCTGCTCTAATGTGATCGTCTTTGCACCCAGGGGCAGCGTCTCTATCTCTTTTGGCGTAAGCCGCTCACCGCAGCCCTCCATAAAGCCTTTTACATATGCCTTATACAGCGGCAGCGACAGAGATACCCTGCTCGTATCCGGTTCGTCTTCCACCGCCGTGTTGGCGCCGAAACGGATCGCATCCCCGAAATCATATGCCGTAAGTCCCGGCATGATCGTATCAAAATCTACGATACAGACTGCCTCGTAGGTTCGCGGATCAAGGAGAACATTGTTCAGTTTCGTATCATTGTGGGTAAGCCGCAGCGGCAGTTCTCCCGCCTTCAAAAGATCGGTCAGTATCTCCGTCTGGGCTTTACGCGCTTTGATAAAGGCAATCTCCGCCGCCGCAGACGCTGCCCGTTTGCAGCAGTCCTCTTCCACCGCCTTTTCAAACGCCTGATAGCGCTTCGGCGTATTGTGGAAATCCGGGATTGTCTCATGCAGCGTCTGTGCCGGATAATCCGCCAGCTGCGCCTGGAATCTGCCAAAAGCCAGCCCGCTGGCATACAGCGCTTCCTCATTCTCCGCCTGATCCAGAGAAATCACATCATCAATCAGCCTGTAAACGCGAAAGCAGCCGCCCGCTGCATCCTTAAAATAATACTTTCCGTCCACAGCCGGCAGCGCCCGCATCGTTCCCCTCTCAGGATCGCCGCCCTCCTTCGCGATCTGCCTGCGCAGATAATCCGTCACGTTAACGACATTCTCCATCAGTCCTTCCACATCCTTGAAGATCTCGGTATTGATCTTCTGCAGAATATACTTCTGCCCTCCCGCGGTCTCCACGGCAAAAGTGTGATTGATGTGCCCGCTGCCGTGCGGCCCCACCGACACGATCTCCTCCCCCGGAAAGAACTTCTGCAAAACCTCTCTGATCCCTGCATCCATGAAACTGTTACCTCCTTAAACCCGTTTTACTTTCTATGTTTTGTATCCGCTTTCTGTTTCTTTAAGCAGCATTCCGTTCTGCCGTTCCCTGTCTCTTATGTCTGTTCCTCACACACTGTCCTGTTCTGTCCCTCTGTCTCTGGGGACTCACGCTTCCTTCTGCCGCAGAATATACTCCCCGATCCCCAGCAGGATAAAGATAAAGGGCGTGCACAGCACCTGCTGATAACAGAAAAAATTATAACACATATAGGACACCACTGCCGCACCGATCCCCGTCAGCAGGCACAAATCTTTCCCTCTACCGCGCAGGAATCTTACGACTGCCGTCACATAGATTCCCGCATAAGCCGCCGCGCCGAAAATCCCGCCGTTGATCAGAATGGTAAACCATTCATTATGTGCATTGGTAAGCATTTTCTCGCCCCAGAAAAGAGACGCTTCCTCACCGTGATATGCCATCACGTAACTGTTAAAACAGTCCGGGCCCACCCCGAAGAGCCTGTGGCGCATATCTTCCCGCGCAAACACGCTCCAGGCAAATTTCCAGATCCTTCCTCTGCCGTTGCCCCAGTCATCGCTCCAGTTCAGATAAGAAACCGCCGCCATCTTCTCAGCAATACCGGCCGGAAGCACGCCACGACTCTGCAGGCAGATCAAAAGCACCACCGTACCGATCAGCAAAAACACGACCGCCACCACCCCCCGGCGAAGCCGGCAGATGACAACAGGTGAAAACACAGGCAACCGCCCGGATATGCCGGCGTCAGTTTTTACACCTTTTGCACCGGATCCATGCAGCATAAGCGTCGCCGCCAGACACAGGAGCAAAAGTCCCCAAGTCAGCCTGGAAGTCCACATCAGCTGCGTGATAAAATCCGGTTCCAGCGCCGGGTTGGAACGGATCCGCGTCAACAGATACATGATCTTCCCGGCTGCAAAAAACATTGTCAGCATTGCCGTAAACCGGCACAGCAATTCTCTCTTCTCACAGGATACCATAAAAAAGACGATCAGCATACCCGCCAGCGCAAAATAGGCGCTGTCACTGTTCTGCGTCACCAGCGTGCAAAAGCCGGTCAGCATATAGATACCGGCGATCACACGCCGCTTTGTCTGCGCAGTATAGAGAAAAATCCCCATGCCCACGGGCAGCGTCACCGCCAGAAAAGCCCCGTACCATGTGGCCTGACCCAGCGTGGACAGAAACTGCGCTTTCTGGTCATTTGTCAGTCCGTCATAGAAACCGACGGGATCGATCATCAGCCTGTGCAGGATGCCGATGCCAAACACCACCGTCGCCGCCAGACACAGGGCCCATAGCATCGCCCGGTAATATTTTCCAAACCGTGAGAGATACAGATACAGCAGCACAAAACTCACCTGCGTCAAAAAGCCCATATTCCAGCCAAACGCGCCCCAGAGCGCATCCTCATAAAACCCGCCCGACACAACCGAAGCCCCTGCCAGCAGCAGATAGGCAAACACGAAAAGGTCTGTGACCGATACCCCTTCCGGAAAGCCTTTATGCGGCCGTACCGCATCGCCCCCACGCGAAAGCCGCCTGCCTGTTACCCGGCACATAAAGTACACTGCCGTCAGCATAAGCAGCACCCCAAAGCCGCCGATCATGATCCTGCGGTATGCCTCAAACTTGGCATTGCCGATCTGATGATACCCGTCCCTGGCATACAGCGGCACCACCACGCACAGAATGACCAGCACCGCGGCAAGCAGATATTCGATCACTTCCCTGATCAGCTCCGTATATTCCATTTCTGTTTTGTTCTTTTTGCTCAATTTATGGCTCAATTATCGTTTCTCCGTTTTTTCTTTCTGTATTGCATCTCTTTTTTCTTCGCATGTGCGCTCCGGCCGCAGATCATCCATCCGCTTCTTCTGTCCCGTATAATCTGCCGTCAGACTCACCGCCATCCCGCAATGCTCTCAGCAGCCCCTCTCCGATCCCCAGCACAATAAACAGGTACGGTGTATGCAGCACCTGCTGAAAGCTGACCATATTGTGGGCCGTATAGGTCAGCACTGCCACTGCGCACACATAGAGCAGCGGCTCTTTAGACGCCCTTCCCGCAAAACGTATAAAAGCTGTTAGAAAGGTCCCCGCGTAGCAGAACAATCCAAGCATCCCTGTGTTGACGAGAACGGTGATCCACTCATTATGCGCATTGGTCAGCCGCAGATCTCCAAATCTGTCCACCATTTTTTCCGCCAGCTCCGGCACCTCATAGATATAGTCCGCGAAGCAGTCCGGCCCGATTCCGACCAGTTTATGTAAGCCGTCCATACTTTGGACGGCATCCAGGCCGCACATCCAGGAAGCGCCACGGCCATTTCCCCAGTCTTCATCCAGCGCCGGTTCCAGATACCCGTCCCGCTCCATCGTCCCGTGCACTTCCCGAAACCAGATCACGCCGCTGTCCACCAACAACAGCAACGCAGTAATGCAGCCGACCAGCGCCACGGCCGCCGCCGACATCCCCCACAGCCATTTATGCTTTTCTACCCGGAAGCCTCTGCGCTTTTCCAGCCCCCGAACCGCCGCATAACAGCATATCAGAACAAAAAGTGCTCCCGGTGTAACATCATAACCGATCAGCATATCCGTGATCATCGAGCCTTCGCCCGGCTGATAGCTTCGATAGTTATAAGTCAGGCCCGGCACCTCCTGCAAAAGCCTTCCGGCCTGACAGGCACCCGCAAACATCATGCACAATTCCAGAAAACGATACAGTCTCCGGTTGCTCTGCAATGATAAAACAAACAGTACAGACAACAGCACAAGAAAAACCAGCCAGGCGCTGCTGCTTCCCTGTGTCACACCGGTGAGCATCGCGATAAAGCTGAACACTCCTGACAAGAGCCGCGCGGCACCCTTTTCACTGCACCAGTAGAACATGATTCCCACCGGCGCCGTCACCGACCAGTAGCCGCAGTACCAGTTGATATTGCCCAGCGTGGAGAGGAAGGTTTCCGTCTGCCCCTCCATCCCGATCGGATACAGAGAGTAGCGGTTGCAGATGCCCAGCACAAATACAACCGTCGATGCCGCCAGCCAGACGCCCAGCCATTTCCATACAGAAAAACCCCACGGCCCTGTCCTCTGCCGTCGGCCTGTCCCGGCAGTTCCCCCGCCGGCTGCCTTTTTCCCATACCCACTGCAAAAATACCGCGAAAAGAAAAAATAAAGGAGCGCGAACATAAGCTGGCTCATAACACCCATATACCAGCCCTGAACGCCCCACAAGGCATCTTCTTTGTAATCAGAACACAGATACGACAACATCACGGTCAGACTGTAACCGTACACCAGCCAGTCCGTGACCGACATCCGGCGATACTGTTTCACGATCCACTCCCTGTCCCTGCGCACCAGCGCCGCCAGCACAATGACACCGCCCGCTGCCGCCAGCATGACCAGTGTCACATTCCGGAAGAAAAAATATTTGACCTCACCGATCCGCGCATACCCTCCCGGCGCATACAGAGGATAAACCATCGCCATGATAAAAAAGTATACGGCAAGAATCCCCCGGCAAAGCCTCGTATGGAGTCCCGTATTCTCCTCTATCCTTTTTTGATCACCTTTTATCCCGTCCAACTTGTCTGTTCCATTCTCTCTGCCATGATTATAGTATGGTTGTGGTTTTTCCGCGTCAAGTGGCGGAAATCCTTTTCTATCGTAAGCTTACATTATCCTCAGCCTGCCGTCGGGCGGGCCGCATGGCCATCCATGTTGTGAAAGTCGAAGACTTTCATAGTAAACGACATTGGAAATTTCGTTTACTATATCTTATCATAATCGAACGTCCTCGTTTCGTCAAATCCGGATGTCTTTCCTGCCACGTATAACGGTTCGATATCGTTACCTCGGCCTGATCGGCCGGATGCCTTGCAGCGAAGTACAGGCCACCGTGAAGCAATGTCCGGCACCTAAGCCGGCAATTCCGTTTTCCATATCTCATAAATTACGATCAGCGCCAGCGGACCCTTGACAATCCCGCCCACACCAAACAGCTTCACCCCGGCATAGACGGCAAGCAGCATAAAGACCGGCGCGATGCCGATCCTCTTACCGATCAGCTTCGGCTCCAGCAGTTCTCTGGTCACAATACACACGCCGTACAGAATCAGACATACCACCATCCGCACATATTCCCCGTTCAGCAGCTGCCAGACAGACAGCGGCACCAGCACGATTCCCGTACCGATAAAGGGCAGCATATCCAGAAATCCCGCCAGCAGCCCAAACAGAATGCCGCCGGGAATCCCGGCAATGCCCAGCACGGTGCCGCACAGAATGCTGATAATGAGCAGGATCACTCCCTGCGCCTTGATAAAAGTAATGATATAAGACAGGACCCCTTCCACCACGGACCAGACGAGACTCAGTTCCGGGGATTTCTTGAGCTGTTCCACCAGCCCCGCATATTCCTTTTCCATCAAAAATACCGCGATACACGTGATCGCCAGAAAGCCCACCGCCGAAAAGATCCCCTTGAAGCAGCTGTAAGAAGAGGATAGAATCTGCGGCACCACCTGTATCTGCACGTTTTCCATGATCACCGTCATCTGCTCGATCAGATACGTCTCAATCTGCTGCCCGTCCCAGCCAAATTTCCCGTCCAGTCCGCCACAGCATCTGTGAAAGAAGAACTCCAGCTGCTGTCCCACCTGCGTACAGAAAGCCGGCAGCCCTTCCAGCTGCCTGCCGCCGAACAGCACTACGATCCACAGTACCGCCACTACCAGCAGAAAAAGCGGAAGGATAATGCCAAGCGCGAGAAATTTCTTTTTGACGGGGATCCGTTTCTGGATACGTTCCAACAGCGGATAGCACAGCGTGATCAGCAGAAAGGCCAGGATAAAGGGAGCCACCAGCGTAAAAAGAAAGCGGAAGAAAAACCACACGCCGACACAGATCACACTCATCCGGATCAGCTTATTGTCCCATAATAGATTGCTCTTCTTGATCATCCCGCCATGTACCTTTCTCAACAAACATTTTCAGTATTGAATGCATTGAAAAAGAAGCAGAAATTTACTGTCTCTGCTTCTCCTGATCTTGTATTTCCTTTATTCTATTATGTTTCATTTTGCGGGCATTATACTGCATATGATGCAATATTATATTATAAATCTAAAGCGATGGTTTTCTTTTTTATGCCTTTTACCGCTCGCCTGCCTGTTGCAGTACCATCTCTTCCAACATGGGATCAATATAAAAGCCGTTTTGTTTCATTTCTGCCAAAAATGGATACAGACTATCTATAATTCCCTGTCGCTTAGCTTTTATTAGAACACCAAGTGTTCCGGTAACAGTAAGGCCAGGATATTTTGCTGTTTTCTTCGCAGCATTATCATCAATGATCACCAAATCCGCCTTCTGCTCCTGTGCAAGTATCATCACTTCAACCTCGCCATCGTGCAGCTTCGCCTTATACATCTTCTTATCCGTATACTCTCGAATGGATTCCACATGCACCCATTCCAAAGCATTCTTAATTTGTATACAGGCTGAATCTTCCACTACTGTAACTTCACGGTATACAGCAGTCGGGATGAAAATTTCATGATACAATTTTTGTAAAATATCCAGGCGCCCAATTTTACAAAGTATAATAAGTGGCGTTGAATTAACAACCACCTTACGCATTATTTAACTCCTCCAAAAATTCCTCTCTATTGTCAAAGTGAAAAATGGAAACCTGATTTTTCCCAAGATATTGTATAAATTCTTCTTCCGTCAGTCCCGCTATCTGCGCGCAGTACCCTATCGACACACCGCTTTGTGTATAATATCCAAGTGCTACGGCGCATCTTGCAAATCGATTTGCTTCTTCTCTGTTCATTTTTGTATCATATAAAACTTCATTTGGTATGTCGATCGCTATTTGACACATATAAATCCCTCAATTTTCATCATTATCATAATACGGCTCAAATTCTTCCACCTGAAAGCTCTTCCCTTCCGGCCTGATCCGAAAATCCATCCTTCTTCCGCTCTCCGGATGAAAAAAGGAAAGCCGGTAGGCGCACAGCGCCACTTCTTTTACCTGCAGCTGCTTTGAAATCCTGATCGTCTGTGCATCGGCATATTTATAGTCCCCTAACAGGCTCATACCTGCATGGCGCATCTGCACGCGGATCTGGTGATGTCTGCCGGTATACAGGCGGATTCTGGCAAGCGCCAGTTTCCTGCCCCCGGTTCCGCTTTCCTCAGAACCTGCAATGCCGTCTCCGCTTCTCTGCCCTTCATGGTCATGGTATCCTTCGACATCTTCCGCGGCCCCTCCGGCTGCCGGCACGTCCTGTTCAACCAAAATCTCATAATGCAGCCGTGCCAGCCGCGCATCCTTTATTTCCGGCGACACCACAGACGAAGTGTTGGTTCTGCCGTCTTTCAAAAGATAGTCTTCCAGATCGCCCTGCTTCTCATATCCCTGGCCGCAGACTATGGCGTAGTAATATTTCTCCGTCTCATCCTCCGCGATCTGTCTGCTCAGCCTGGCGGCGGCTTTCTTATGCTTCGCCAGAACCAGCACCCCTTCCACAGGCTGGTCAAGACGGTGGATAACCCCGACATAGGGCTGCGACCCCCTGCTGCCATTCAGACTTCGCACGGCATTCTTCCCTGCCCGCGACAGATAATTGGCGATCCCGCTCACCATGTCCGCCTGTCCGATCCTGGCAGTCTGCGTAGCAATCCCGGCCGCCTTGTGACACACTATGATATCCTGATCCTCGTACAGAATCCTCTTCTGACTCATATGATCTCTGCTTTCCTGCTTCCCTGCATTCTAACGGCTTCCTGCTCATGATCCCGCAGTTTTGCCGCCATAAATCAAACCTTAAACCGGTAGCCGACGCCCCAGATGGTCTCGATATACTGAGGCTTGGCGGTCTCGTATTCAATCTTTTCCCGTATCTTCTTAATGTGCACCGTCACCGTGGCGATATCGCCGATGGAATCCATATCCCAGATCTCCCGGAACAGTTCTTCCTTGGAATACACATGGTTGGGATTCTCCGCAAGGAATGTCAGCAGGTCAAACTCCTTCGTGGTAAAGATCCGCTCCTCGCCGTCCACGTAAACCCGTCTGGCCGTCTTGTCAATCTTAAGGCCCCTGATCTCGATGATGTCGTTGACCTTCTGGCTGCTGCCCACCAGCCTGTCATAACGCGCCATATGGGCCTTCACCCTGGCCACCAGCTCCGAAGGGCTGAAAGGTTTCGTCATGTAATCGTCTGCGCCGAGTCCCAGCCCTCTGATCTTGTCGATATCGTCCTTTTTGGCAGACACCATGATGATCGGAATATTCTTCTCCTCGCGTATTTTCCTGCATACCTCGAATCCGTCCATGCCGGGCAGCATCAGATCCAGGATCACCAGATCGAACTCTCCAGCCATCGCCGTCTCCAGCCCTTTGTCACCGGTATTTTCGATCGTGACTTCGAAATCACTCAACTCAAGATAATCTTTCTCCAGATCGGCGATTGCTTCCTCGTCCTCCACGATTAAAATTTTACTCATGACTTTCACCCTTTCTCCGTTTATTCTTTCTGTTTTCATCCTGCACATTTCCTGTCATATTTCTGCATGATGCATACTTCTTTCGTTTCTCCGCTCTACAGCCGTCGTACTGCTGCGGGCGCCTTACGTTTACTGTTCCGGCGGAGCCTGGTACTTTCGGATCACGAAGTGCATGCAGGTGCCCTCCTTCTCCCTGCTGGTGGCCCAGATATACCCGCCGTGATCCTCTATGATCTTCTTCACAATGGATAAGCCTATGCCGCTTCCGCCCTTGGAAGAATTACGCGAGGCATCCGTGCGGTAAAACCGTTCAAACACGCTGGGCAGATCCTTGGCCGCGATCCCCATGCCATTGTCCTCGATCTCCACCCGGATGGAGTCAACCTCGTCGAGAATGCGGATGTCGATAACACCCTGTTCCTTATCCATATACTTTACACTGTTGCCGATGATATTGTTGATGACCCGCTTAAGCTGTTCCGGATCCGCAATGATCTGGGTGGAGGGTTCCACCAGATCGTCGTAATTGAGCTGAATGTTCTTGGATTCCAGATCCAGTCCCACTTCCTCCACACAGTCCCCGAAATAATCCGCCACATTGATCCTGCGGAACGTATACGGAATTCTGTTATTGTCAATGCCGGAGTACGTGGTCAGCTCATTGATCAGCCGGTCCATGTCATTGGCTTTATCATAGATCGTCCTGATGTATTTGTTCATCTTCTCCGGCGTATCCGCCACGCCGTCCATAATACCCTCCACGTATCCCTTGATCGCCGTGATCGGCGTCTTCAAGTCATGAGAGATATTGCTGACAAGCTCCTTGTTCTTCTGCTCGTGCTCAAACTTCTCGTCCGTCGATTCCTTGAGGCGCAGCCGCATGTCCTCATAGTTGCGGTAAAGCTCACCGATCTCGCCCTTCTCCTCCGTCGTCAGCATATATTCCAGATTGCCTTCGGCGATATTCTGCATCGCGATATCCAGCTGGTTGATCGGCGTAAAGATCCCTTTCTGGATCCACTGCGTCAGCACCAGACTGGTAAAAACAAGTACCAGAATAAAGGCAATGATCATATTCCGCAGTACCTTCCTGGAGATCAGGGAACTCACGCCCGACACGATAAAGAAGCTGCCCCGGCCGCCGTCCGCAAAAGTAAAGTCGGCCTGTTTGACAAGTTTCTTCATATCGTTATAATAATAGCCTGTCTCCATATCCGGCATCTCGATTCCATATTCTGGAAGCGTATCGAAAATCTTCTTTGCGGCATTAAGATTACTAGTATAGTAGATGCCGTCCTCTTTTCTCACAATAATATAGGAAAATTTGCTGTTCAGATGTGCACTGATCTCATCAAGATAGTTTTTGTCTTCGAGCCTGACAGGATCGCTGGCGATCTGTTCCTTCACCTCATGCAGCAGATCCTCCGAGATCCGGCTGTAATTCTCGATCGTATAGGTAAAAGGGACCTTATTCATATCCAAAAGCCCCAGCTCCCCTTCTGCATCCTCGATATGGCTGCCCACCAGAAGAAAGGCGGCACACGTCAGCATAAGCGGCAGCAGCACGATAACCACCGATGTGACCATAAGTCTTGTTTTAAACTTCAACGCGATGTCCCTCTTTTCTAAGTTAGCAACCACCACTTCAAGTGGTGGTTTATTGCTAGCCCTAAAAAGGGCTGTTTGCGTGCGCGCCTGAAA
>ERZ808044.1055-NODE-1055-length-18671-cov-15.846026_pt1 | contig 18671 bp, 17 predicted proteins | sample MGYA00380195_ERZ808044 | MGnify/ENA primary metagenome ERZ808044 (study PRJEB31490, sample SAMN06133423) | mouse gut metagenome | isolation source: Z7_2 | host: mice | place: China: Chengdu | collected 2015-05 ...
TAAGTGTCACAACTTAAAGATACCATAAATCTATACGAAAGGGTTATTTTTTTGCGATAGAACTTTTAACTCTCAAGAAATAATTGTCGTGACCGAAATTTAGGATCGTTCAATCGGAATCTTTTTATATGTGCTTCTATGAACCGAAGTTCTTTGTCAGAATATGTATGTGAATCTTTAGCGGGTTCGAATTCCATATTCATTACATTATACTGTAAAATTAGTATTTCATTTGATTCTTTGCCTTGGATACCCATAGGCTGTAATAAAATCTCTGCATCTGGAAAGCTACTGTACTTTTCTTGTAATCTTCTTAATGCTTTACAGGGAACAGTGCATTGTTTACGATATTTAATTGAGCATTTACTAGATTCCTCATATTGAACAATATCCTCTTTTTTTATTTTTCTATTTTTTTCTCCAATTCGTTTAAATGTCTGGTTACAGATCGGACAAGATAACCCTATATTAGGTATGCATTCTATCAATTTATCTGAATTGCTTTTTTCAATTGCATGTTCCAAATTAGCGTATAATTTTCCATCTACACGAACCCGTGTATAACAATACATGCAATATCCACCTGTGCTTTCTTCTAAAATGCCTTTCAAATTATTTTTTTCTTTTAAATTTGAATAACCATATTTTTTCCATTTTTTATAATGCGGTCGAAATACTGGCATCTCAAATAACAAAAAATCTTCCATTTATCATTCACCAATCTTGTATCTGACGTACAATTATCTGTTGTGAAGCAGTCAGTTTTTCGCTCTTTATCTGCGCAAGACATGCTTCATCTTGTACACACCATGCGCCATTAATCTTATTATTTAGTAACCTTCTTAATATATTTTCTGTCTCTGATTTGGAAATCTCATTATTCCCAAATATTCGTTCAAATATGATTTGTACTTCTGAAATAGATGTATAGTCATTGATATCTACAACTTCATAGTTGCCGTTATCTAAAATTATTAAATTAGAATCGTTTGTAGATGCCACTAAATCGCAAGAATGTGTTGTTACAATCCATCTTGCCCACGGAAATATTTTCTTAAGGAACTTCAATATCATAGCAGAAAATCTGGGAGATAAGTATTCGTCCAATTCATCAATTATAACCCATGCATATTCCAAAGTATTCCTTTCAGTTTCCATATCCTGATAATATAGCAATTCAAGTAATATGCGTATTATCGCCTGATAACCGCTGGATAAGAGTCCTCTCCCGTTTCCAAAATCTACCTCTCCTATTGGATCGTCATAAGGAATTTTAAATCTGTCACCTGTCAATTCATAAAATAAATCCTGAATTTCTTTTTCGTATAATTGATAAATAATTTCTACTCTTTCTGTCAGAGTTCCAAAACAGTTAAAAGAATCAACTAAATTAAAGTATGCTTCTTGTAACCTCGTCTCTAAAATTGTATTTTTATATTCTGGCTTCTTATTTATTTTTGATACTTTTTTAACATCAAATCCTCGATTAACTGCATCAATAAAATATACTGCTCTATCATTCTTTATTTTCTCTATAAATAGCTTTAGCAACAGCGTTTTCCCACTAGAGTTGTCACCTATGATAATGCTGTCTTTATAAGGCAATTCTTCATTAAATAATTTATCAATGATATGATTTATTATCTCCAGACCAAATTTCATACACAGTTTTCCACCTTTCATTCATACTTTTCATTTTAACTGTCCCCTGACGTGCATGGGATATATATCTTGAGTCATGCAATATTTTGTTATATATTACAGATGTAACTGGCTTATGAATACCTAGTTTTTCGTAAACAATATAAAAACTCTCCAGCAAAGCTACCTTTGATGACTGAGTTACATTTACTTCAAACAGATCAAAGAAGCAACTCAAACTACTCTTATATTCTTTAATTTGCTCTTCATCAAATTTCATGGCATCCTCTGAAAATTGATCTAAGAGCTTTGAATAGGAACTATGGTAGTTTTCTATAACAAAATTGAAATTTCCAGAATTTTTTTTCTCAATTCTGACATATTTTTTCAATGCGCATAACCGCAAAAGAGTTTCCATATCACGTTCCGCAGCATCTTCTTTTCCCCATATTTTTCTCCATTTATCATCATGTCGGTTATATTCTTGCAGCATATTATAAAAATCACATACGTATATTCCATTTCTCAATTCTTGCTGCGTTAACAGAGAACCTTTTGCATTCAAATTTTCAAAAATTTTTCTTAATATCTTTGTACGCTGTTTTTCATCATCAATTTTTATCTCTATAACGGTAATTGATGTATAGTCTATACGCCTTTTCATTTCCATGGGAAGATCGGCATAGTCTATATTAAATCCTTTTTCATTTTCATTTTTTAGCTGAATATGAAGTTCCTCTAATGGCAATTGACTTATCAAGGCTTCTTTAAAAGAACAATTTTCTATTTGAATTTCTGAAAAATCTACGGAATTACTTTTTTTTCTGTCTAAATAATAACCTATGTAATAAAAAAACAGACTCAAAACACGCTGCTGCCCATCCAGAATTTCTAATTGGTTCTCTTTGTTTCTGCAAGTATAAATTGGCGGAATCGGCAAACCGCGAGCCAATGATTCAACTAATGCTATAACTTGTTCCTTACTCCAGCGATATTTTCTCTGATATTTGGGTATAATATATAAATTTTCGTTTACACCTTCTACTAGTGTCCGAAATCCAACATCTGTTTTATATTGTTGAATACTTATTCCCTTCAAATCACTCATCATGCTCAATATCGTTTCCTCCTCAGATTCTTTGACTTACATCCCCTCTGTCCAAACTGGAGTAGTGTCGTAAATTTGGCTCAGGTAATCCGACCAAACCATGTCGATCCGTCAGCTTTGCATCTTGATTATTTGTTTTTAGTATATCCTAAAAAGTTATCTCTCTCAATATGCTTTCAAAATTCTTATGTATTTCTTTTAATAGTGCTGTGATTTCAATTTCCTTATATAGCCCATGGCTTGGAACAGGCGCCGGCCTTTTTCATCTGCGTAATCCGTAAATATATTTGCGTTATTTTCCAGTAAAATCAGAGCACATTATTATTTCTTGGATCATTTGTCCAATTGATTATATTAAAAGCATCAGTTATCATTATAAAAATGTTGCGAAAGGAAATTAGCTATGGAGAGAACAATAAATAATCAAATACCGTCAGAAAATAATAATTTAGAAGTTTTTCCAGATGAAGAAGCTTTTCAGAAAATCTTTGCTGAATGTCTTGAAAATAACCCTGCGACAATATCCAACGCTACTAAATGTTATTATGATCAGATGCACAATCTGTTTATTAAATATTTGGAAGCTATTCAGGAAAATATGTTTCGATATGCTTATCAATGCGGCTATGAAGCTGCTTCAAAATTCAAATATAAAAGAGAATGAGAATATCTTTCTCACAATCATATTGGATCATAATGTCGTCTGTCTCAAATTTTTACAGACGCATATCGCCGAATGGAACAAAAGATGTAAGCCTTCATGTGTACGGTATGGCTGAAAAGAAATTAGGCAGCATGTCTAACATTTCCATATGATTTTATAAAAAATTTATTTGTGTTATCTCATTTTACATATTAATCTATCTTTGTCAATATTTGCAAATCTTGCAATATCTGCTTTTTATTTGGCCGATCTTTTTCCATTTGCTTTCCGCCATTCCCTCTGTTCTTAAACATCATCATTGCTTACATCTGTATGTTCTAGCACACACAAACAACAGAAACACACTGTGTGAACCGCCCTTATATTGTAATCAGAAAGAGTAAAATTCTATTCTCTTCTCCCCACCAAAAAAAGGATTCTTCTATGTACAAACGTAACGTCAACTGGCATGAAGCTGCCGTCTGTGCCATGCAGATCGAACTGCGTGACTATTCCCATCTTCTTGATTTCTACTCAGAATACATCCTTGGCAAAAATAATTACCGTATTGACCTGCTCATCATCCATAAGCTTCCTGATACTCCAATTTGCAAAAACATTGCCAGGCTGTTTAGCACCTACAACCTCTTTGAAATCAAAGGCCTCGGTTCTTCCCTCACCTCCGATGCCTACTACAAAACCAACGGCTACGCCGGACTTTTGATTGATTCCTGTGGGAAAAGGAACCAGTATTCCCGGCAGAATATCAGCCTGTCCTTTTTGAGCTGCCACTATCCCAAAAAGCTCTTCCACCATTTAACGAAAGATTGTAAATTAATGCTTGAAAAAATCTCCCCAGGCATTTATTATATAAATAACGAAATGTATCGGACTCAGGTTCTGGTCACCTGTGAGCTTCCGCCTGAGGAAAATCTGTATCTCCACTGCCTGCACAGAAATATGAACAATCTTTCTTTAGCAGAGCAGCTCGCCAATGACTATAAAGCCCACCCGAATGAAAAAATCTATAATCAGTATATGGAGCAATTAACCAGAGCCAGCATGAATTCAGAAGGAGGATCTAGTATGGTTTGTGAAGGTATCTTAAACATCTGCGGCACTAGTTCCAAAGAAATTGAAAAAAGGACGAAAGAGGCTGCCGATGCGTTTTATCTTCCTCAGATTGAGAAGCTAAAGGAAAGAATTGCATATTTAGAAGCACAGTTGGCTTTAAATAAAAGTGAATGAAAATATCTTTCTCACAAATACATTTGTTCATAATGTCGCCTATCTCAAATTTCCTAGACGCGTGTCTCTGAATACTGTTTGGGGAAAAAATATCAATTTTTCAAAAGTATTGCAGGATGTCCTATTGCCAAAAGTACAATAACTATGATTCATAGCTGTCCAAAACAGAACATACTTTTTCCATGAAAAATGCCGTTCCGACACTCGTGCTTTTTAGACAAATATACTGTCTTTTATTGGGGGAACGAAAAATGCATAAAAATCATTTTTATGTTCAAGAGATCTCCTAGAACATCATATACCGTCCCCAAATTTCATGATAATTTTTCTAACTATCTTCTGGCTAAAGTCACGGTTACACCAAATAATAAACAGACATGTCAAAAGAAGATCCACATAGTTCAACCACAATAAATTTAAATAAGAAACTGCAACCTGGTAAACAAGGAAGAAAAGAATGACTAGATTTTTCCTCTCAAAGTATAACTTATTCTTTTTCTGAATATCAAGAATACGGGCAATAAATAAGACCACATAGGAAAGTAATGTCGATAGAGCCGCCGCATAGATCCCTGTAAACCTTATCATTAAAAGGTGCGATGTAATATTGGCTATTGCTGCAACCGACGTAGTTATTCCATTCTTTTTTGTATTTTTTTTCGCTATATATATACCGCCCAAAAACTGTGCCAGCATAGAAAAAATAATAGCTAATGACAAAATAGGGACTAGATAATATCCCATTCTATATTCAACTGGAAAAATAAATTCGAAAAAAATGAAATTTGTCGCAAGCATACAAGAAACAAGACTACAGACAATTTTAACCACCTTGTTCATAATGTCATTATAAAATGCATCCCTGTCCGTGTCACCCACTGACTCGGATGCACTCTGTATCCAAGACAAATGAAAAACACCAAACAAGCTCTGCGCCAGATTAGGTATCTTGCAAGCTATCGCATAGACAGCGTTATAAGAGGTTCCTAGGACGGCACTGATAATCGTCCTGTCAGACACATTTACCACCCACCACGACAATGCATTGGGCAACAACGGAACTGAATACGCTAAAAACCTCTTAATGATCTTCAAATCCAGCTTTGATTGAAATAGATGGTCAAACAAATCGCCAGCCACACCCATATAAATAATGCTGAAGAAATATCCCGTTACATAAGCTATGATAATGCCTGCCAGCTGCCAATCCAGCACTTTGATATAAATGAATGCGGACACTGCCATAACGAATACATAGATAATGCTTGCCATCGCATAAATATTAAGTTTTTTCACCCCTCTGAGGAGCATCGTAAAATATTCGTAGACAAGTTCTCCCCCAAAAATGATCATAAATAGAAAAATGTAATATTTTTTATTTGGGAAAAGGACAGTTGCAAATGCAAGCAGAACCCCTATGATAGGAATTCCCAGAATGTATATTTTTGTCGTATTTCCAATTATGGTATTCCGCTCCTCATCGCACTTGCAGTCCAACAGAAAACGGAATGCCGCTTCCCCAATGTCCAAAGTCACTAAAGGGATCACCAGTGATACATATGTGGTCATCAGATCAAATGCTCCATAATCTTCTGTCGGAAGCCATCGTGTCAAAAGGGGGGTCATGATAAACATGATTCCTTTCGTGCAGATATTTCCCAACGCCAATATGATGGTGTTTTTCGCTAAAAGCTTTTTCCTTCTTTCCATTTCCAATCACTCACCTACTCCCTTTCAACTTAAGAATAACAACTTTCCTCCGCTTATCCGTATAGGTCGAGTCTAGGGCTATTCTTTTGCAGGAAGGAGAAACCTTTGGGTGTAGATCACACCTCCTTTCACCGGACATTCTGGGATCAGAGAAAAGGGACGCGATCTCCATCCCGATCTTGTTTTTCATGTCATACTGGATTACATGCTGAAATTTCGATTTGTCTGGATAAGTGTCCGTCACCATCCACCCTTCTTTCCCGAGCATAGAAGGGTGTCCATCCTGACAAAGCAGGGAATCTGATATTTCCTCATAGTCTCCATTTTCCACGTCATATACCCTGTAAAAATACGTATTATCAGGCCTCGTGATTCCTGTTATTAAAATCCTGAAATCAGAAATCCATGTGTAATGTGATACGTTCGCATCATTTTCTAGAATATGGAAGTTATTTCCCTCCACATCAATCACGCATAATTGAGTTTTCCAATAGATGTTAGCAGATTTGGGGTATGTAAAAATATGGAAAAACATAACTTTCTCTCCGGATGGGGAAATGGAAATATGGTTGATATAATGTATATATTTTCCTTCAGGATCATTACTTTTTGCCAATTTTTCCAATGAGATCAGAAGCCTCTCTTCCCCGCTGTTCATATCTACAGCAGAAACTCCTGAGTCAGATGGCACATTTACTTTTTCCGATGGATCCGTAATATTGCTGTACCCATATCCCGGCCTATATTTCTGAAGCCTGACAAAATCACAGGTAATTCCTATTTTCTCATCTCTTGAAATATCGTAAAGCGCTTGGGGGATTCTCCGTTTTTCTTCTTTCGAACAGATATCAATTTTGCTACAATAATATTTTCCACAGTCAAACTTGTTGACATATATGCAGCTAGGATCCTCCAACGACCACCTCAGCCTGCTTCCCTGTTGCCAGTTCCACGCCAATGTCTCCGTTATTTTCTCAAACCGGTTTTCCTGGTAATCAAAGAATCCTATCTCCGCAGCATCCTTTCCAGTCACTGCATGTTGTCTTATCACATGCACCAATATCCTATGATCTGTCTCTGAAAAAAGTGGAACATCATAATAACCTCCAAACACATGTTTTTTTTCCAGTTCCAACACCTGAACATCTTCTACATATTCTGTATGGATTTCCATACAATTTTCACTATTCAGGTATCCACGGTGTTTTGCAATGTAGAAAATACCCTTTATGTATTGGGTACCATCTTCCCCGACTATTTTTTTAGCTGCTTTTTTTATACCTTTCTCTATATCCATTCAAATCTCCTCTTCATCCTTAGAATCAACTACTCACTCTGACAAAAATTTTATTTTCCCCCGACTTTCTGAATTGGTAGCCACGAGTTGCCATCTTTTCAGCCACAAGTAAATCTATCTGATTATTCAACAGCCACTCATGGGTTTCAACCACCAGCATATAGCATGCATTAATCCAACTCAGATCCCCAAACTCAAATATCTCCGACTCCGCGCCCTCTATATCCATTTTTATGAAACAGTCATTAAGCTTGTATCTTTCTAAAACACTCTGGATGGAAAGAGCAAGCAAAGCTCCCTCTTCCCCTTTTTCACACTCGCCTATATAGTATGAACCTTCACTGCATACCCCGCTCCGCTCCATCAGTACCCTTCCAGGAAATACCTTACAATACGCCTCCCTATACCATACACCATTTTGAAGACATACAACATTATTGAATTGCGCAACATTTCGCTTTAATAGCTCAAAATTCTCCTTTTCAGGCTCTAACGCAACGATTTTTTTGTCAGGATAACGAAGCGCATACATGATTGTAAATAATCCTATGTTTGCTCCAAAATCTAAAATACTGTCAAAACAATTGTCATTGCAAGAAATGTCATATTCCCCCACACAATCATTGTCTACAAAGTTGCCGATCCATATACTGTTGAAAAAATCTAAGTCACGGGAAAACATTCTCATATAAAAAACATACATTCCATATAGTTTGAATCTAACCACCTTTTTCCCAAAACTTTTTATGTAGAAATGTTTATGCATAAAGTAAACTATGAAATATTTTACCCCCCCCTCAAGCCCAAAATGGAATATAACTTGTAGGACCAATTCGCTCTTCTCCTCACATAGCAGGGAATTTTTTGAATCATTGACATGATTTTCTTCATCTTATAATTCTCCATCCTTTCTCCAGAAACTATTTCTCATCACTATTTTCGTCTTCACACGCTGCCACCAAAGTGAAACTGCCAATTCCTTAAAAAACAAATATAGATACTGTATTCTAAAATCCAATATCAGTCTGACTGATCTTAACCGTTCATTTCGCAACATCCAATGCGCAGCAAACCTAATCAGAGTTTCCCTTAAAGCATCCTGCTGATACACCCTCGCTTCTTTATTAGAATCAATGATATGCTCTATGATATCGAAAGCTTTCCTATATTCCTCATCTGTGTCCACCTGTTCCTTCACAGACAATTTTCGATAGACGTTCCATTCCTCTCCACTTAAATGTACTCCTAGTTCTTTCAAAAGCTCTAAACGGACTCTGTCTGCATGTTTGCGCTGACCTCCAGACTCAGACAAGGTAACCGACTTTGCATGCATTCTATATTTTATCAACGTATCTTTTAAATTACCTAACTTGTAATGATGCGCCACCCTCGTCATAAAATCATAATCCTGTGACTGTCGGAAAGTTTCGTCATACTGAAAACCATATTTCCAATATAATTCTGCGCGGAACATAAAGCCAGGGTGTGGCAACGCAGGATTTAATAATAAAAAACACTTTATTTTTTCTGATTGGGTATAAGAATGTATAAATAAAGGCTTCGTTTCCCCAATTGTTAACATGGTACAACTACATAACATAATCTCTGGATTCATATCTAGAAACCGTATTTGCTTTTCAAATCGTTTCGGATGGCATATGTCATCTCCATCCATACGGGCGATATATTTTCCCCTTGTCTGAGCCAGAGCAGAATTTAAATTGACCGTCAATCCTCTGTTTGATTCCATCTCAAATAAGCGTATCCTATCATCTTTTAACGCAATTTTTTGGATAAGTTCTGTCGTACCATCATTCGAATGGTCGTCATAAATGATAAACTCAAAACTCTGTTCCGTCTGATTTAATATACTTTCAATAGATTGTTTTATAAATTCTTTTTCGTTATAAACAGACATGATAACACTTATTAACGGCTTTTGAGTTGTTTTCTCAAAATTATTTTCCTCTTTTTTGGGCTCCATGTTCCATTCCCCCCTTTTAGGTTCTAAATTATACAAAAATCTTTTTGACTATATAGCAAATTTGCGCGTCGCAAAAAATATTACAGGTGTAAGATATAAAGACATAAATGACCATGCATCAGGACCGCAATACCAAGTTGTCCTAAATATAGTAGTCACAAAAGGAATCCAAAATATTGCCATATATCTGCTTGGCTTACTTAATACAAGGCAAAGAAGCATAATATATATATATGAATAAGGAAACACTCCCCAAAGTCCAAAATTCATTATCGGTTCAACAAAAAACAGTCCTCCACCTACTGTAAAATAATCCTTTTGAATCAAAATCGCCGGTGCATAAACATTATTTGTCATTCCACTCATTCCTGGTATCCAAAATGTCAGATAATTTAGAAGGGTATATCCATGATACAGATTTCCTTTTTTCCACATATCAACACTGCAATTAAATACATAAACAACATCACATGCGGTCCCTTGTGCATATATTTTTTTCAGCGTAAACTCACCTGATTCGCCCATCCGGGAATATTGTAAATATACCCCTAATAAAACTATGGCAATGCCTATTATTGCAATCTTTAAAATATTTCCTTTTATTAACATTTTTATTAGACTTACATCAAGTCTATTTGTTGTGTTTACATATTTTAGCATTATATAAACCAGAAAGCCAAACACTGCGACTCTTTCCCCATGGAACAAGATCCACAAAATACTTATCCCCCATAGCAGCGATAGTGATTTATGTTTCATAGCACTATCATATGTAGTTGCAATCAGAAATAATGCTATCGGTGCCCAACGTTCCGATAAAATAAACCCTTCATTTCTGCTCAATCTCCCAGAAAGGCTAGGCAATGAGGGATACGAAAGAAAAATCAACAATAATGCACCGACGCATATACCGATTGCAACAATATATTCCATCCTAATATTCTGCAAATACATTTTTCTTTCATTCTCTAACACCGAAGACGTTGCAAATATCAATAATTCAGTAAGATAAAATATCTCAATACATACAAAAAGCTCCTTATAGTAAATCGGGACACCTCTATGGCCCCATAACATACCTCCCGCAAAATATACATCAATGCTGGCAATAAATTCCTGCAATAAATTAAACCATAATATAAAATTAAATATAGAAAAGAAAGAAAATTTGGCTACCATAATAGTATATATACCCATTACGCTCGCAGTCACAAACATAATGCTCTTATTGCCACTTATATATGCCAGGGCAAAGACAATAAGTAATAAAAAAAATGCTCTTATTTGCCGTCTTTTGAACTTTAATTCAAATCTTCTTGTTGACCTGTTTCTATTTGAATTATTCATATATTCACCATATTGAAAATGCTGCTTTCATGTCAAGAAAGCAAGTGTCTTTTTTTATACCAAAGATAAATAATTGTATATAATGGATAAGCAAAAGTAAATAAAAAAATCTGTCCTTTCCGCGTCTTAGGAATAAATTCACATCTACATACTCTTTTTATATGCTTCCATGCGAACCGTTGTACCTCTCGCACCACACTCATGTCCTGATAGCCTGCTAAAATCATCATATTAACAAAAACAATTTCCCATGTTATCTTGGCAACGACAATATTTGGACAATCAATAGAATACTTGTTTATAATAAATTTATATTCCTCATTAATTGCTTCATATAGATGATATGTTTTTTCCCCAAAAGCACTATGTCCAATAGAATCACTTCTCTTTCGATAATGGTACAATGGCGTAGTTAAGAAAACAACTTTACTGCACCTGTCTATTATTTTGTAAGTTGTAAACTGATCTTCAAACAGCTTCCCTTTCGGATGTCGAATACCATTCCACAAAGAGGTCTTGTAAAGTTTCCCACATACACATGGTGTCAAATAATCGTTAAACAGAAAACAGTCAAATGCTTCCTCTTTTGTATAGGTAAATACCTTATTATTATGATTGTTTGATTTCTTCATTCCGTTTTCATAGAAACTTTCAATGCCGGAGACTACCATATCAGCGTCTATTTCCACCATCCTCTGATATAATTTTTCCAACATATCTTGCGAAATCCAGTCGTCGCTGTCTACAAATGTTATATACTCCCCCTTTGCAATATCAATAGCAGAATTTCTTGCACCAGACAAACCTTCATTTTCCTGATGGATGACTCTGATCCGCATATCTCTCTTTTGGTATTCATCACACAGTACTCCACATCTATCCGTTGAACCATCATCCACAAGAATTATTTCTAAATTTTTATAACTCTGTGCTATAATGCTGTTTATACACTCATTTAAGTATTTTTCCACATTATAAATCGGAACCACAACTGTGATTAAAGGATCTTCCTTCTGCACAATAATCTCCCCTCCTATATGCTATGTATAATTTTTTCCCCTCCTTTGTTCCATTTATCATTGCCTTGATGTAATTCTTTTTATCAGGAAATAGGAACACCACTTTTAACCACTTATATAGGTACATCAATATACTTTGAGCAGATTTGTACCTATAAATCATCCATATCAATCCTCTTGCCTGCATAAAATACCTCGCAGGTACATCATAGCCATATAAAAAAGTTTTTTTGAAAAATGTAATTTTTTTTGTTTTGGCAGGACAATGTTTTATAATAGCTGCTCCGCATTCTATGATGTGGTGACCTTTTTCTCTAGCTCTAAAGCAATAATCCATATCAAGTCCATCAACAAATAGGGTCTCAAAAAATCCCCCCAAATTGACAAAAGTTTCAATATTGATGGCGCATCCAGATGTCATCGCCCATTTTTTCTCCTGATATCCATCATAAGCCTGTCTTTGCTTTCTATCATATGTATGTACAGGTGCAAAAATCGCAATTTGTCTCTCTTCATATTCTTTCATCGCTTTCCTATAAATATTGAAAATATCTGGAGAAAAGTTACTGTCAGCATCAAATACACAAGCCCATTTACAGCCAATTTTCATCAAGCACATTATTCCTTCATTAAGAGCTTTGCACAATCCCACATTTTCAGAATGGCTGATATAGGTATATTTATCTTGACAATCTATAATCCGTGCTATAAGTTCTGCATTATTTTGTGGAGAGTTATCCATAATAATTGTGTGTGCGACAGCAAAGACATACTTCCTTATACGAGCAAGTTCCTCTAAAACCGGACAAAACAATACGACAACCACACCTATCTTTCCTACTTCACCATATTTTTTTTGAAATATTCGAGTATTCAAGCAGTTAGAACAACCAGACATAAATGAGTTCCTTTCGTCCTACCTTTATCTTTCACACATAAGCCCAAATACCTCCAAACAAATACAATCAGTCTTACAATTTAATTTTTTGTATCAGTCCGAATGAAATGGAACCTTAAACTATTTCTTATCATATTCCTCTATATCCGATCAGAATAAAGATATCCATTCTCCTTTTGCTGTTCATTCGAGAAGGCATCTATTCTCCCTTTACTGTTGTTTTCCTTCTTTAATTTTTTCGACAGCATAAGCCTATTTATCTGTGGCCGTATATATGCCTGCAGAATTCCTGCTAGACACAAAGCTATTTTATGCGGCATGAATCTATAGAGTCTAACCCCATACCGCTTCCATGCAGGTCTATTATCATCGCGCAATGCATTTGCCCTCCATGGACTCATTTCCTTATATCTCAACCATTCATTTGTATACCGATGGCAACATTCTCTCATCCACGGTCGTTTGCTTAAAAAACTAGTGGTGAAATGGATAATGGAAGGCTCATTTATAGCTTTTAAAAGCTCACCTTTTTCATAATAGTTAAGAGGCTTCCTATAAGTAAGCATGTCTTCATATGCAAAATCATAAAAGATTGTCACAGAATTAAATCTTGGTTCAAAACAATATACATCATCACTAAGAACGGCGTTCAGTGCTCCTTGATCTCCTTGTTGTATTCTCCCATTTCTAGACCGAATGAACCAAAGTAGTTTCTCCTCATAGCAATTCATCCTCCAGCGTACCAAGTCGATTAGCATCACTCCGGAATTAAACATAATATCATTTCTCCCCAAGCCAATATTGACACGGTATTGTGGAGAAAATGCATCCATTAAGGCAGACACTGTCTTCCCATGCATATTTAGGTTCCATAGCTCCCGAATGGACTTACAAATAATAGTATCGCAATCCAGATATAAAACCCTATCCACCCCTTGTGGGAGATTGCTTGCCACAAACAACCGTGCATATTGGCTTCGTGATCCCCTATCTGCCATGACCTCCATTCCAGCTTCTTTGCTTATATCCTTTGCCTCAAGCCATATAGGTTTTTGTCGATTGTAATTTTCAGCCACCAATTCCAGCTTCTGCTTATTGCTTTCCAAAATCCCACTATCAAGGATATACACAGCAATTTCATCCATATCTGTACTGTTAGCATAGAGAGAAACCATGGAGATACCCATAATTTCCGCAAATCTATCATCAGAAGCATAAACAATATGAGCTGTATTCATGCCGTCACCACCACCTTTTTGCAAAACAGCTCCGGTATTACACAGAAAAATGCCAGATTCATTTTAAGTATTGTCTGCATATATTTCATTTTTTCTCCACATATCTACCATTCAATAATCCACAATTCCTTTTCCTTGCATACTGTCGCTCCTGCTACAACACCCCCGTCGACTCTTGAATGTATGATTTCGTGTACTGCACTTCCTGATATTCATTCAGTTACATCATGGTATACTTATTAAAGTATTCTTTTAGAATTCTTTATTATTGAGGTTGTCTCCGCCCTTTCACCACCTCATCCTTAAGCCCAGACATCCCCCACATAATCACCACCACCAGAGCCGCTCCTCCTCCAAAGACCAGCATCCTCTTGACCAGATCTCCGACGTCCCCCATCGCCGAGTACTGCGCCGGAATGGAAATCCTATACGCATTCGCATATAGCTCCGCCTCAAAATATTCCTCTGTCGTATCCTGCACTAGCTTCCCCCAACTCTCTACTGTGGAAACCAGGTTTTCTAATAAGGTATCTGCATAGGTATAGTCTTCCTCTTTCAACGACTGTTCTGACGCATTCAATGCATTCACCATATCATAGGCTTCATTCAAAGCCGTATTCATCTCACTGATCTGTTTATTCAAATCCAGCTTCTGCTGCAGAAGGCCATTGTAATACTCATCCGTCTGGGATGTCTCCGTCACGGTCTCCTGACTGCTTACTACAATCACTGGATCCTTTTCATAGCTCTCTATCGTCCTCTCCACATTCGATCGTTGGGTTTGCAATTCCTGGAGCTCTAGGTTATACTGCTTGATTTGGTAATTGTAATAATCGATCTGTACCCCCGCATCCCTTGTCAGGTTGTTGGTCTGTACAAAGGAGATGAAATTGTTAAGGTCTAGGCGTCTCACAGTGGCAATGGAGCTTGCCAGGTCGCTAAAAGAAAGACCGGTAGAGTTGGCTCGAAAGTTTGGCGCTTCCTCCGCCTTCGCCTCCACATAGTCTTCTATCATATCGATCTCATTCCCAATCATGTCAGAGGCCTGCATATAGTCATAGGTCTTTACATCCAGCACTTCTGTGGCAAACCCTAATGCCGTCATCCCTGCATAAGAGTCCATAAAATACTTCCTGTAGGCTATGAGAATGGCATCCAAGAGCTCCCTTGTCTCATTCCCATTCATCCCTTTGCATCTTTGTAGTGTCACTGTGTACTGGGATGGGAAGTAGTTTAAGTCCTCTATCGTGGCATAATATTCCGCTGCATCCTCTGCTACCGTGTTGATCACTGCGATCTGCTGCTTCACGGAATCCGGTATCACTCCTTCTATCTTTATGTTGGAACGGATTTCCTCCACATCTTTGTCATCCCAGCCTAATTCTCCCAATGCCTCATTGATCACCGCTGTGGATTTCAGCTTCGTTACATCGAATAATCCTCCACTCGGATCCTTTCCCTCATCAATCCCATCAAAGCTGAAATTGATCACTGCTGTCGCATAGCTCTTATCTCCAAATAAACCCTGGAGCCCAAGGCTGGCTGCTGCAATGATAAAACCAATGCAGACTGCCAACACCAGCAGGTAGGCATAAAACTTCCACTTCTGCTTCATATAGCCTGCGATATTCAGAAGATCAATGACCTCCTCATCCTCCCCGCTGCCTTGCTCCACCTGGAGGATCACTGTCCTTGGGTCTTTCTCCCTCTGGCTCTCTCTTCTGGTATCTGTTCTTCCTCTTCTCCCCCACTCTTCTTCCGGCAGCGGAGTGTCAGTCCTTGCTGCCTGTCTCCACTCCGACTCTCTGGCCGCTACCTCTTCCCATCCTTCATTCCCTGTCAGGATTTCCTCTTTCTCCAGTTCTCTCTCTTCCGGTTTGAGCATCTGCATCCTGCTTTCCATCTCCGCTCTCCGGCTTCCGTTTATTCCTGTTTTCTCCATGGCCTTTTTCTTTTCTCCCAGGTCCTGTCTTTTACTTTCCATTCTTTTTCTCTATATTTCAAATTTTCCTGTGTTAAATTCTCTTTTTCCCTTGGATGATCTTCGTTGATTTCTTTTTCTGGCTGTGCTTTTTCCTTTCAGCTTTCCTGTGGGTCCTGTTTCTATTTTCATCCGAAACACTGATACTGCCTTCACTGACTCCCTTCCTCATCCGCTTCATCCTTGTCCAGCAGATCTGTATCATCCCACCGCAGAGAAGCACAACTACAATACCGGCAATCCGTGCCTTATCTATCCTCAGCCCATTGCTTTTGCTGGCTTCTGTACTAACATCCATTTCTGTAGAGCTCCCTCTCTCCTTTATCTTTTGAGAGTTGTTCACGACATATTTCTTTGTCTTGCTATTCTGCATGTGAAAGACAGGTACTGCATCCTCATCCTCTGGGGCCCCTTCTACACCATCCTCCGGACTTTCTTCACCTTCTGGAGCTTCCTCATTTCCATCGCCATTACTCTCTGGTGTTCCTCTGCCAGCTTCCTCTTGTGCTCCGCCAGCACTTTCTCCTGTCCCGGCAGTGCTTTCCTCTGGCCTGCCTTCTTCTGCGGGTGCAGCCTCTCCTCCCTCCGGGGGATTGACCGCAGGCTCACCATTATCTCCCTCTCCAGACGGAGCTTCCTGTCCCTCCTGACCTTCCGGTGCAGGTTCCCCCGTTCCCATCTCTATCTCACGATCTCCTCGGATATAACCACTAACGCCTCCCGCTGTCGTGACCTGGTGCCATACGCTCCCATCCTCCGCTGTCACATCTCCTATGTATTCAAAGGAGCCTCCCTCTACAAGATTCCCTACTGCATTGCTTCCCTCACTTGTCTGTTCATAAACTGTGGCATCTGGAGACCTCAGAGTTGCCGGTTCCGCCTGGACGGACAATAAAAAGGGCTCTGTAAACACCATTATGAAGGCTGCACATCCTATGCCTACCACATTCCAAATCCCCGATTCCGTTTCTGCACATCCTCCCCTATTCAGTTCTCTATGTGATTTCTGTCCTATCATTTTCCTTTTTCCATTGTGACGCTTTCTACTTAGTACATTATCTACATTTTCCATCCGTACCAGCGTCTATCCTCCCAGTTTTACCTCTTTATAAAATACCTTGATCATCGTCTCTTTTAGATTTCCCTCATCCAGATAAAGGTCATCATAAAAATCCCCCGTTTCCTTCCCATCCTTTACAATCGGAACTGCTTTATCATCCCCCTCTAAAAGACGGATATCCTCCCCACTGAATTTGTACCCTGCCGCCTGCGCTGCAAGATACACCATCTCATCAATTCCTATATCTGTATTTACATATCCCGCCACCGCATCATACATCTCCTTCACTACCATGGGGTTTTCTTTCACTTTATCCTTCATCTTTCCCGCTAACGCCGTCAAATACTGCTTCTGACGTGCAAGTCGCATCGTCGGGCTCCCGATCACGCTTATATCCCTAGACTTCACATAAGCAAGCACATACTTCCCTTCCAGATGCAGATTTTCTCCTTTCTCATAGCTCCCAAAAGGAGTAGTAAGGCTCTCAAGCGCCACCACATCCACTCCCCCTGCCATGTCATTGATTCTGCTCATTGCCTCATATCCTACGGCAACCGCTCCATGAATGGGGAGATTGTAAAGGAGCTTACTCACTGCCTCCTTTGTCTTCTCAAGTCCATGCCCTGCTCCCCCTGCATAAGGGTACTGCAAACAGATCTGGTCAAAGATTGTCCTGGATATATGCTCCTCACTGTCATACACATCCACGTTGGTCATAGAGTTGCGGGGCACCCCTATGACGCTGACGCTCTTATCTGTGGGATTTATGGACACCACAAAGATAGCATCTGTCTGACCGGAGAGCCACTTCTCATAATCCGGCTCCCTGTCCATCTTTCCTTTCTTATCCACCCCCAGCACAAGCAGGTTGATGCGGTTGCTGTCATAGGAATAGACCTTTCCGTCAATGGCCACCCAATCCTCCTGCCATTGCACGGTTTCTAACCCTGCCTTTAATCGAAGTTCCTCTGCCACTTCCTGATCGGCCAAAAGTCCCGCATCTGGCGCTCCCCTTTGGGCAGCACCAAGGATCTTCGCCCGGCCGGATAGATAGGCAGCCGCAAATACGACTAGGATGACTGCCGCAGTAGCAGGCAGTGCGGCTAACACTGCCGTCAGAATTCTCTTCTTTCTGCTGCCTCTTCTCCGCTTCTTTTTAGGTAGGGCTTTCCGCGAAGTCTTTCTTCTGTGATTGCTGTATTCGTCCTTCTTTCTCGCTTCTCTCTTCTCCTCTTTTTTCCTCATCATCGCTTGCTCTTTTTCAAACACTCTTTCTGGCTTAAGCACGAAAAGAAATATCTTTACTATTTTTCTTCCCATGCTTAAACCAGGGAGTTTTGGGGGACTCCCTGTGTTAAAGTATTGCTCTTATCTGTCAGCTCTTTATTTTGCCATTACAACAGATACTGTGATGGTCCTAGGGGTTCCTGTGAAGGCTCCCATTACCTGAAGGGTAACAGGATCTACGGTTCCTTCTACGATCTCTGTGGTTCCATC
>ERZ808044.1059-NODE-1059-length-18588-cov-3.815947_pt1 | contig 18588 bp, 9 predicted proteins | sample MGYA00380195_ERZ808044 | MGnify/ENA primary metagenome ERZ808044 (study PRJEB31490, sample SAMN06133423) | mouse gut metagenome | isolation source: Z7_2 | host: mice | place: China: Chengdu | collected 2015-05 ...
TTTCTGATTTCTTCTGCTACAACTGCAAAACCTCTTCCGGCCGCCCCGGCTCTTGCCGCTTCAATGGATGCATTCAGGGAAAGAAGGTTGGTCTGCACCGAGATGGAAGTAATAGTATCAACAAAAGTATTGATGATTTCTGATTCCTTTTTTAAATTTTCTATGCTTTCACCTACTTTGGAAGTAATTTCAGTGGTTTCTTCGGCACGTTTTCCCAACATGTTTACGATTTCCATGCCCTTATGAATCATTCCTTCGGTTTCATTTACCAACAGTTCTACCTTTTCAACGACTTTTCCAACTTCCTGTATTTCATCAGATAATATATTGGTGCGAGTCACACATTCCTGGGCATGTTCTGATTGTTTGCTTATACCATCATTGATTTCACTGATTGCCTGGGTAATTTTATTGGAATAGTCAGTGATTGTGTCAGATACCTTTTCCACATCCTTAGAGGATTTTTCCAGTTCGCCAGTTGCTTTGCTTACCTTTTTAACAAGCTTTTTCGTGTTGGCTACCATATTTGATGCCGAACCGGCAAGACCTCTGAATTCATCATGTCCTTTCGCGTTGATTTCAACAGTCAGATCACCTTTTGATACTTCCCCAAGCTTTCCAGAAATACGTTTCATATTGTTTTGAATGCCTGCCACAATGATAATTCCAATAATCATTGCAATAATGCCGGCAAGAACCGTAAGCTGCATAGTCAGTGTCCGTATTTCAAGTGCCTGATTGGTGACAACACTCATAGGAACCAGGCCGCATATCGTAACATTAATTTCACTGCTCCTGCTGTAGATAAAAAGATATTTTTCGCCACGGAAATCCACTTCAAGGGCGCCTGTGGGATTTTCAAGATCAATTGACTGAAAAAATTCCTGATCAAAAAATATAGTTTCATTGTCTGAAGCTTCTGGAGCTGCATTTTCTCCATCGGCTGATGCCTGTGAAATGATCTCCCTGCCATTTTCAGTCACAAAGCCTACTATGCTTCCTTCGCCTAAGTTGATTCCATTGATAAACTCTTCGATAAAAGACCGGCTGATATCTATTACAACACAGCCATCACTATACTTAGTCAATTTTTCAAATGATAATATATAAGATGAATAATCAGTTCCTAAAGCAGCGTCTAAAGCGGAGTGTGAATCAATCCATTTTAAAATATTACGTTTGGAAGAAGCCACTTCCTGTCTGTGTTCTTCTAAAATCCCTTTTACATTTTGACTTGCTCCCGTGGTAAGGATTGCAAAATTTTCATTTGGTATGATGTGAATGCCGCTGATAAAGGAATTTGCCGTAAGAGAGGTACGCAGGTCCAGATTTAGGTTTTCCAATACAAGCATTTTATCTACTGGATCGTTTTCCAAGGCACCTCCCACATAGTTGGAGACATTTGTGGCAAAAGCATACCTAGTGCCTTCACTTTCTATAAACATACAACTCATTTCTATGTAATCTTTGGCCATGCTGATAGTCTGGATCGTACTTTCCTGAAAGTTTTCACGCATTCCTGTTGCAGCTTTCCGATAGGCAGAAACGCCAACGATTATCATAAAGATAATTGGAACCAGAAAGCAGAGTACGACCTTGTTGCGAATGCCAAACAGCATAAATGATGAGTTGCTTTTTGCTTTTTCCCGTTTCATTTCATACCCCTCCATGGTGTCATCTGTAACAGCATTATTATACAACATATTTCAATACTTTTGTATTTTTTTTCAACATTTTTGTACCTTTGGAAGGGACATGAGTTCAGGATGATTGTTCTTTCAGAATTTATTCAAGTTTCTTCCGGTTTTCTTCCAGTTCAGGATAGCTTTCCAAAATAACAGAGATAATCGTGCCGCATGCCTGCATTCTGGTAATAGCCGGATAGATAAAAAAACATCCAAAAAGCAATGAAAAAAGCATTAAAAATGCTGTGGTTTGATTAGGCTGGGCAAGAGCGGCTGAACGGTGAAAAGTGGTGCCGGATGCTGGGCATACAGGCGGATGAAAACGGAAACCATAATTATGACTTATCCATAGTAAGTAATAAGTCTGTTCAGATCACCTATGAGGATATGGTGGTCTTTACTTCCCCAGGCCATTTTTATTCTCTGGACTTCTCTGTAAAGTGCGGTATTGTCTGGTAATAATTATGCCGGAATAAATGGTCGTCCACCAGCTCGGCTAAGCGGTTCATTTCTTTTTGTGCATCCATGCCTGCCGCTATGTTGTAATAGGCGTAGGCAAACTGCTTACTGAAAAAGGGATAAGCCGGAGTCTGCGGTCTGGTAAAGGAGGAGTGATGAAGCTGGGAAAACAAAATATTGGTGTTGTTGGAAACTGTATTAAAGTTATCCATCACTTCATAAATCTCTTTTAAAACTGGAATGCCGGTATATTTACTGATTTTTAACTGGTTTTGAATGGTAAATACATATTGGATAAACTGGCAGCACTGGATAGGGTTTTTGGTCTGTCTGGACATGCAAAGCCCCCAGCTGCCATGAGGCGTTGCCGCCTGCAGCCCCTTGGGAAGCGGTATGATCCCTACATTTTTACTATCCTTCAAAGATTGAAAATAGGCGCTGGGAAGGGACAGACTCATGGCGAAGTTGTCCGGAAAGCTGGCGCTGATATTTTCAATATGGGTGTAATGATATTTATGAAACAAATCGCCCAGCCACTGCATAGCAGCTACGGAAGGGGCTGAATTGATAAAACCATTGGTTTTGCTTAAGTCGCTGCTAAAAAGACTGCCCTTGTTCTGTAAAATAAAAGGAAGGCCGGAATAGCTGTTCCACTCTCCTGATTTTGGGGATAAGCCCCGCCCTGAATCCATAAGAAGAGGATAGGGAAGGGAAGTTTTTTCTTTGATCAGGCGGCAGATGGATAAGAATTCCTTCCAGCTCCAGGCTTCCGAAATATTTCCAGGAATCCTGATCTGCAGACTTTCAAACAACTCCTTGTTGTAGAGAATGCAGAGTGTAGATTCTGTATAGCCCAAGTGGTAAAGCTTACCCTGATAGCTTCCCTGCTGCAAAATTTGTTCCATAAAGGAATTCAAAAAGGAAGGCTCCATATAGTCATCAAAAGGAAGCAGGGAATTCATGTAAGCCCAGTAAGCTACGTCGGGACCGTCAAGAGAGAGGATATCCGGCGCATTTCCGCTGGCAAAGCTTTGTAAAAGTGAATCACGCAAAGGAGACTTTTCATTGGAAAGAAAAGTGGCCTTTACGGAAAATCCCTGATTGGAATTATTGAATTCATCAATTAAAGAAGTCCAGAACTGTTCCTCCCCCTGCTCCATGGGACACAAGTATAAGGAAAGAACCAGCTGGGATTTGGAGCGGTCAGTGACAAAGCTGCCCTTTCCCTGCTGGCGGATGATATAGCCCTCCGCCTCTAAGTTCTTTAGTGCCTGAGTGATGGTGCTTTTACTGACGCCCAGCGAACGCATCAGTTCATTATCAGAAGGAATGGCATCTCCCGGAAGGTAGCTGCCATTTTCGATTTTCTTAATTAATGTATTTTTTATGGTAACGTACTTTGGAATACGTACATTTGTAGTGTGCATTATAGTTCCTCCTGAAATTCACTGTTTATCCCTTAACAGTTTGGAAAAGGGATTGACAAAGCTTTTTTTGTATGGTAGTATCATAACATAAGTTGTTCGAATAATCAAGCGAAAAGGTAAAACTCCTCATAAAATAAAGAGGAGTTATTAAATAAAATAAGTTATTCGAACAACCGAATAAGAGAAAGGAGGATAAGCAAAGGATGGGAAAGATATTTTCGAAAGAAGAATTGTATGACCGGACTCCCAGAGTTTATAAAAGAGATGCTTCTCAGGTACGTTTTCTGTTGGGAGGAATCGGGACAGGCAATTTTTCAGTAGATGCCCGGGGAAAATTTCTGGATTGGGAAATTTTTAACTGGCCGGCAAAGAACACTAAGTTTCCCCTTTCCTTTTTTGCCATTCGGGTGGAAAACGAAAAAATGAAGCAGCCGGTATCCAAAATACTGGAGTCCAGACTGCTTCCGCCTTATACCAGCTCACATGGATACTTGCAGGCGGAGCTGGTGAATCTGCCTAGGATGGAGGATTCTAATCTTGTGTGCGAGTACCCTTTTGCCCAAGTAAGCTTTCAGGATAGAGAACTGCCGGTGGAGGTATCTTTAGAGGCATTTACACCCTTTATTCCTTTGAATGCAGAAGATTCGGGCATTCCCTGCGGAATCATCCGGTATAAGGTGAAAAACAGGGCGGACTGCGAAACGAAGGTAAGTCTGGTTGGAACTCTGCCCAATGCTTCCGGGTTTGAAGGGTATGATGTAATTGAAAACCTAAAGCTTGCCGGCAGCGTGAAAAATGAGTACCGGAAGTCTGGAAGGATAAAAGGATTATATTATTTTCCGGAAGAACTTTCAGAAGATCATCTCCGCTATGGAAATATGGCGATCATGATGAACGAGGAAAATGTGACATACAAGACAGAATGGTTTGACGGGGAATGGGTGGACGGAATTCAGGACTTTTGGGATGATTTTACCGGGGACGGACTTCTTGAAGAGGAAACAAAATCGGAGAGCGTGGGCTGTGAATTTGCCCAGTTTCATAATTTCAGTTTTTTAAAAAGGCGGGAAAAGATAGGTTCCATCGGCACCTGGCAAGTTTTAAAACCGGGAGAAGAAAGAACATTTGAGTTTGTGATCAGCTGGTATTTTCCCAACCGGGTAAAGGCTTGGATCGAGTTTGACGAGGACTATGATAAATTTTTAAAGGGAGAATACGGTACGGTCAGAAATCACTATGCAGCAAGGTTTAAAAATGCATGGGAAGTGGGAGAATATGTTTACCAGCATATGGAGCGTCTGGAAAAAGGAAGCAGGGATTTTAAAGAAGCAATGTTTCAAAGAACGACACTTCCTTACTACGTGATTGATGCGCTGACTGCCAATATAACTAACTTGCGGAGCAATCTTTGTTTCTGGCTGGAGGATGGAACCTTTGCCGGTTTTGAAGGAATCCGGGATGATATTGGCTGTGGCTACGGAAGTGTACCTCATGTGTGGAATTACGAGCAGACAGTAGCCTTTTTGTTTCCAGAGCTGGAAAAGACCATGCGGAATGTAGAGTTTTTGCAGGAAACAGATGAAGAAGGATGTATGTCCACCAGAATGTTTTCGGTGTTTGACCAAGAGCGGTATGCTATGGTGCCTGCCTGTGACGGAGAGCTGGGAAGTATTGTCAGAATCTACCGGGATTTTAAGAATCTTGGAGATATAGAATTTTTAAGGAAAATCTGGCCCAAGGCATCTGCAGCAATGGACTACTCTATGAGGCAATGGGATTTAGACCATGACGGAGTACTGGACGGACAGCAGAACACCACCTATGATATAGAATTTTACGGACCGAATCCCATGACTGACAGTATTTTCCTTGCGGCGCTTAAGTGTTGTGCGGAAATGGCGGATATTCTGGGAGATGTTTCCCATAAAAATAAGTATGAAGAAGAATTTCAAAGGGGAACGATACGGGCAGATGCGTTAATGTTTAATGGGGAATACTATATTCAGGTACAGGAAGAAATTGATAAATATAAATATCAATTTGGCAAAGGATGCCTTTCTGATCAGCTTCTGGGACAGTTCCTTGCATATATGGCGGGAATTGGGGAAATTCTTCCCAAGGAACATATAAGATCCGCAATGAAGGCAGTATTTCAATATAATTATATGACGGATTTTTACCATACGGATTCTGTCCACAGGGCTTATGCGTTAAATGAAGAACATGGACTGGTGATTGCCACATGGCCGGAGGGCGGAAGGCCTAAGTTCCCCTTATCCTATGCAGGAGAAGTGTGGACGGGAGTAGAGTATGAGGCGGCGGTAAACCTGATTTATACAGGCTGCCTTGAGGAGGGGCTTACCATCATCAAATCGGTGCGTGACCGCTATGACGGATATAAGCGGAATCCCTTTAGCGAGGTGGAGTCAGGCCATCATTACAGCAGGGCAATGGCAAGCTGGGGTGTGTTAAACGCACTGCTAGGACAAAAAAGTGATATGTACCGGCGGACTTTAAGCTTTCACCCGGTTATTGATGAGGAAGAGTTGTCCAGCTTCTTTATCTGTGGAAAGGCGTGGGGCGTGTACAGCCAAAAGAAGGTAAACGGGAAACTGGAAAAAACAATTGATGTACTCTATGGCACGTTAGACGGAATTACCATAGAGGAAAGAATGGAGGAAGGTTGAATGAAAAGAACAGGATTAATGAAAAAAGCAATCAGCATGATCAGTATTACAGCGCTGCTATTAGCGTCAGGCTGCGGAGCGAAGCAGACAGAGGCTGAAGATGGAGCAAAGGACAGCGCCAATGGGGCAGCACAGGATACAACAGCGCAGGAAGGGCAGGAGACTACAGATCAGGAAGCAGCAGGATCGGATGTCACCATTCATTTTTCAGAGCATGTTGCCAATATTGAAGCCCAGGAGCCTCATATGATGAAAATTATTCAGGCTTTCGAAGAGACCTATCCCAATATCCATATTGAGATCACTGGGAAAGAGGTTTCCGAGCATAATACCCAGATGACGCTGCTTGCAGGAGAAAATAATCTGCCGGATATTTTCTGGCTGGAGCAGGCTCCTGCAAAGGAATTTGCCCAAAACGGATATCTTTTTGATTTGACAGATGCTTTAAAGGAATATGGTATTAATGACAGTCTGCTTCCGGGACTGGTAAATTCCTGCACCGTAGAAGGCAGAGATTACGGAATTCCCAGCGAAGTTATGATGGTAGGATTTTTCTATAATAAAGAGCTGTTTGAACAGGCAGGAATCGAAAAAGCGCCTGTTACCTACGAAGAGTTTACGGACGCAGTAAATAAACTGAAAGGGGAAGGGATTGTTCCTTTGACTGTAGGTGCACAGGATAATTACAGTATCTGGGCTTTTGAGACAATGATTGCAAGATATGGATTCTTTGAAAAGCTGGAAGATTTAAATGCAGGAAATATTAAGTGGACAAACGACGATTTTATCCATTATTTTGAGAAAGTAGAAGAAATGCGTGATAATGGTACCTTTACAGAGGACATCGCAAACATTGGCTACTTTGAGGCAAAGGAACGCTTCCTTGGAGGAAATGCAGCAATGTTCAATACAGGTGCATGGGATATCGGCGATTTTGAAAGCAGCGATATGGCACAGAACATTGGATTTTTCTGGGGACCTACTTTTTCAGACAGCAAATATCCTCAGCAGATTGGAATTAAGGCATCCGGCGGTGTGTATGTGGTATCCGCAAAGGCGGCCGAAGATCCTGCGCTTTTGGATGCAATTATGAAGTTCTGGCAGTTTTATTACGGAGAAGAGGGGACTAAGATCATTGCAGAAGATACCTCAGCATTGCCCTGCTCCAAATATAACGGCACCATAGATTCACAGACACATCCAGTATTGGCAGCCATGATTACAGCTTTAAATGACGACTGGGATGCAGTGACAGAACCCTTTAATTCTATGTCAACAACAGTGGCTTATGGTTATTTTGATGCTACTTTTGGGGTGATGACAGGCGTTTATACACCGCAGGAAGCAGCCCAGTACGTAGAAGATCTGCATATGGCGGAGAGATAGCCTATGCATTGGTTAAGTACAAAAAGAGCAAAAGCATTTATGCTGCTCCCAACCCTGCTTATATACAGTATTTTTATCATTATTCCGGTATTTATTGCGGTATACTATAGCTTTACGGAATATAGTGGACTTGGAAGGGCAGAATTTACAGGGATAAGCAATTATAGCAGAATGTTTGGCGATAAGCTGTTTTTGATTGCCCTTCGCAATACGCTGCTTGTGCTGGTTTTGAGTACGATTTTCCTTCTTGTGGGTTCTTTTCTGGTGGCGCTTATCATGAATGTGGATTTTAAGGGAAATGCATTTTTTAAGATGATCATCTTTGCGCCTTATGTGATTGCCCCCATTATTATTGGAATTATCTGGGGATATATTTTGAATCCCAATTACGGGATGCTGAACAGCCTTTTAAGGAGTATTGGACTTGACGTGCTGGCAATTGAATGGATCGGTGGAACCAAATGGTCGCCTCTTTCCCTGGCATTGGTGTTTACCTGGCAGATGCTGGGTTTCCATGCAACCATATTTCTCTCCGGAATCAAAACGATTCCGGGGGAAATGTATGAGGCGTGCGCCATAGATGGTGCAAACGGATTTCAAAAGGCGTTTTTTATTACGATCCCCATGCTGAAAGAAACTGTTATTATTAATACAGTTCTTATCATCACTGGCGTGTTTAAGATCTATGAGCTTGTTTATCAAATGACAGGAGGCGGGCCGGCACATCAGTCGGAGCTTTTGACCTCTTATATGTATTTTACTGTTTTTACCTCCAGAAGATATGGATATGGCATGTCCATTGCAGTTATGATTTTGACGCTTTCTATCATCGGCTCCTTTGCATATATCAGGATCGTGGCCAGAAAGCAGAAGAGGGAAGGAGATGTGCAGAAATGAATTTGGCTATAAAAAAGAATATTTCCCTCAAAAGAATTTTATTTTATATGCTGGTTGCAGCTATTCTTGTTATTTCCACGCTTCCCATTCTGTGGTCGGTGCTGCTTTCTTTTAAGACAAATCAGACAATTGTAAACGCGCCGCTGGCGCTGCCGGAAGTTTGGAGCTTTGGAAATTATCAGAGGGCAATGGATACCATTGATTTTGGAAGAATGTACTTTAACACCATTTTTATTGTGATCATAGCAACATTTTTTAGTGTGGCAATTACCTTTATGAGCTCCTTTGCCATTGCACGTATGACCTTTCAAAGAAAAAATACGGCAGATTACCTATATTTTTATCTGCTGATGGGAATTGCCATCCCGGTTTATGTACTGCTTTTTCCCATTTACCGGATTGATTCGCTGCTTGGCATTCTGGGCACCAGAGCCGGACTTATCCTGCCATATATTGCGGTAAATATTTCATTTAATACTTTGCTTTTTGTGGGCTTTTTAAGAGGGATTCCAGAGGAGCTTGAAGAGGCAGCGGTGATTGACGGATGCAGGCTTATGGGGCTGTGCACCAGGGTGGTGATTCCGGTGATGAAGCCTACCTTTGTAACTATTATAATTTTTAATGCGGTATATATTTACAATGAATTTCCTTTTGCATCTACCTTTATTCAAAATGACAAGTTAAATACCGTATCTTTGATGACCTCTATGTTTAAGGGGCAGTATTCTATGGATTACAGCGGTATCATTGCCGCCAGTTTGATGATTATGCTGCCGGAACTGATATTTTATGTGTTTTTACAGAAGTACATTATTGGAGGGATGACCGCGGGGGCGGTGAAAGGTTAGTACAGGAAGTTGTAATGAAAGGATACTCAGGCACAGGCTGTAAAGCTTGCGTCTGGGTATTTTATTGCAATAATCATTCTTACATGCATTATAGGTAAATTGTTTTCCCTAGGTGATTACGATTAAATTTTATTAAGTAGAAAGGGTTTCACAGGTCTGTTTGATTTCCAGCATCCTTTTTTATGATACAAGAAAAAAAGGAGGTAATTTGTATGGAATTATCAGTATTGTCATGGAATGTCCGTGGCGAGAACGAAAGAACAAAGGATTATCTTGAGCATGTGCTGGGGTGGCTTAAGGATAACAAGAATGAAGGACAGGAGGTGGACTTTATCCTTCTGCAGGAGAGCTCGGCAAAAGATAATAAGGATTCTCTGTACCGTGCCTTATTGGAGCCTTTAGGCTACAATGTGTTCAAATTCAGGGAGCAGAGCTGTGGACGGGGAGACTGCTATCTTTTTGCAGCAAAAAGTGATTGGACGGTGGGTGAAAATGCAGGATATATTCCGGTGTGGGATCCTGCGCAGTATAGTGGCTCCACTGTAATACGTTCCCCCTATTTCATTGAAGTAGAAAAGAATGGGGTACAGATACGCCTAATCAACTTCCACAATGCATTTGGGCTGCCGGGTATGGTCAGCCTTGCATGGTTCAGTGAGCCTGCTCATCCGGGGACTACAGTAGAATTTGACTGGAGCATCATTTACAATTTTGTATGGTCCCGTCAGGGTGAGCTGATTCCCGGAGTTACCTTTAAGGCGTCTCAGACAATTAACACGGAGCCCTCTGATATTACGAAGAATTCCATTGGCTTTACAAAGGAAGCAGGAGCATACCGCTTTATAGAGACAAACAGAACAACAAAATCAGGAACCCTTGGAATTTATACAGATCAGACTGTCCCTCATGGCGAGGCCTCCGTTGGTGTTGGTATGTCCGGCAGCGGTACATTTGCAGTAACTGCAACGCCAAATTATAGTTTTGCGTTTACCCCTCATCCCAAATACTGGGTGGTATTTGGAACTTATGAAAAAGGTGAAGTTATGGACATTGAGTCACTGACTAGTACAGCAGAAATTATTTTTGAACCGGATGTTTATTCCATGAAAGCAATTTTAAAGAATGACAACACATGGGAAGTAAAAAGATAAGCAGCACAGGCTTTACAAATGCCCGGATAGCAGCATCATCCGGGCATTTGCCTATGGAGAACCAAAATAGATGAAAAACGAAAAAATTACAATAGACTGTTTTGGCAGACTGTCCATTAAAGTGGGGGACAGGGAAATGGGCAGTTTAATGAAATCGCAAAAAGCAAGAGAGTTGATTGCATTTTTAATGACTTATGAAGGGCGCTCCGTGAAAAAGACTATTGTATGTGATGCTCTTTGGAGTGACCATGATCCTAAACATAGTGCGGACAGCCTGTATAAGCTGGTGGATAAAATTCGTAATATGCCAATTCCCTTTCATTTGGAGTGCAGGCGGAATATTATTCAGCTTCATCTAGATAATGTACATAGTGATCTGACAGATTTTACTCACTGTATACGTGACAAGGAAAATATCAAAGCATTAGAATCAGCGATTCCACTTTATCAGGGGACTCTTTTTGAAGAAGAAGGGTATGAGTGGATTCTGGATAAAGAAGGAAAGTTTGACATGCTTTATCTGGGGGCTCTGCAGTATTTAGTGGATCATTATAGTAAAAAAGGAAGCAAACACAAATTATTTTATTATGAAACTTTAATGGAGCGGTTTTAAAAAGTGGAGGAATTTTTTATGCAGAAGTATTCACTTAATGTAACCAACAATTCAAACTCTTCTGGAAATGTATGTGCGTCTCAGAATTTACCGGATCAGCCGGAAAATACGGTTAGCCTTGTATGGTTCAGTAAGTCTGCTCAACCTGGTACTACAGTGAAATTTGACTGGAACATTGATTACAATTTCGTATGGTCCTTTGAGAGCGGATTGGCTCCCGGCACTGCTTTTAATGCAATACAGACAATTGAGGCAGAGCCTTTCGATATTGCCAAGAATTCCATCGGTTTAACCAAGGAGTCAGGTGCATACCGTTTTATAAAGACAAACAGTACAACAAGAGCAGGAAAACTTGGCATTTATACAGATCAGACTGTTCCTCATGGAGAAGCATCTGTCGGCATTGGTATGTCTGGCAGCGGTGCATTTGTAGTACCTGCAACGCCGAATTATAACTTCACTTTTACACCTCACCCAAAATACTGGGTAACATTTGGAGATTATGATAAGGGTGAAGTACTGGATATTGAATCTTTAACTGACGCAGCGGAAATTATTTTCGAACCGAATGTTTATTCCATGAAAGCAGTATTAGAAAATGACAATGTTTGGGAAATTAAAAAATAAGCAGAGTATTGAATAAATTGGTGGATAAAATCCATGATTTAATGGATTTTGAAGATTATATATAAAAGGCAGTGTGGTATCTGATGATACCCATTGCTTTTTATTTTTTTGCAGATTTTTTGATTGGCTGTTTACAAATTTCTTTTTATTACCTCTTTCTTATATAGCCGGCAAAATTATGGAAAGGAAAGGTAATGATATGGATACGAATTTAGAGGAAAACAGGGTACTTTTTGCAGCGGGAGATGGCACAGCGGAAAATCCCTTTGTTATTTTGGACAGAGACGGGCTTGAAGCTGTTTCTGATAATTTGTCTGCTCATTATAAGCTGGGGGCGGATATTAATCTTTTGGGAGAAGCGTTTGTGCCGATAGGGACATCAGCATCCCCCTTTAAAGGAAGCTTTGACGGGGACGGCCATGCAGTGAGAGGACTGAAGGTATCGGCAGCCGGCTATGCAGGCCTGTTCGGGAAAGCCAGTTATGCAACATTCAAGAACCTTAAGATAGAAGGAGCGGAGATAGAATCCACAGGAAATTATGCAGGGATCCTTGCAGGAAGCATAAACGGAGGAAGGATTGAAAGGTGCGGAGTGACAGGAAGCGTGAAGGGAGCGTCCGATACGGGAGGCCTTGCCGGAGAAGTGAGGGACAGCGCCAAGATAATGGAATGCCGCATGGAAGGAAGCGTGGAAGGAACAGAGCGTGTGGGAGGCCTTGCCGGAAGCCTGTGGGGAACCGTGGAAAACAGCTGTGCATCGGGAAGCGCATTATCCACAACAAACAGGTACAATACGGGAGGCCTTGCAGGCTACAGCTATTCATCAACCATAAAAAACAGCTATGCAGCAGCACAGATAAGTAACAATGGTCAAGGATTAGCTTACGTTTATTCTTATACTACAATCCAAAACTCCTTTTTTGACAGCGACATTGCTGGAAAAACATCACCGACCAGTCAGGCAAGAACAACGCAGCAAATGTTCAGCAAGGATACCTATACAGGCTGGGATATGGAAAGCATTTGGGAATATAAGGAAGGTGCATATCCTCTACTTAGAAAAATTGAGTTCTTAAAGAATCAGCTTTTTGAATTACAAGTCCATAATCGAACCTGGCATTCCGCAATCATCAGATGGGAAGCAATCTCGGGCGTTGCAGAATATGAACTGCACTTTAATGGAGAGGTCAGAAAGATTTCTGAGTCGGAAGTATTCATAGAAGATCTTATTCCTGATACAGATTATGAGTTAAAAATTATAGCAAAGCTAGATGATTCGATTCAGGTAACATCCCAAATCTTAAAGTTAAGGACCAGAAAAATATCTTCCATCAAAGGCCTCCACAGTACGCATAAGGAAGAAGATTCCATTACCCTTACCTGGGATCAGATTGCTGATGCAAAAGGGTATGAAGTAACCTATGGTGAGAACGTCATATTGACAGATACAAACACATGTACACTAACAGAATTAAATAAAGATGTGCCTTATGTGATTTCTGTCAGGGCACTTCTTATGGATGGTGGAGAATTAATAAGCAGTCCAATTGTGGAAAAGATATATGAACTGGTGCCTCAAACAGATTATGCAAGTGAGCTTTTGGCAAAATGTGAAGGCCAGACATGGTTTATAGACGAAGTAGAAAATCTGCTGAACCAGAAAGGAAAATCTATTTGTACAGTAACTTCCGGAAGTGATTTTGCCACGATATATGCACTGAATCTTTCAGGCAGGGGAATCAGTGGGCAGATACCTTCTGCAATTGGTGAACTTTATCAGCTAAGATATTTATATTTGGCAGATAATAATTTAAGCGGTCAGCTGCCAGAAGAAATAGATACTCTTGAGTATTTGATTGGTCAGGATTTGTCAGGAAATCAGTTCACAGAATAAAATTTTGGTTTACTACGAAGTTTGAGAATAAGAAGATTCACAACATTTGCAGCAGCCTTCAAGGTCAGGCAAATCTGACCTTGAAGGCTGCTCAAAGAAAAATAAGAAAGGTATGGATAAAATTATGGAACAATTAAACTTAAAATTAACATTAAATGAAAATGGCTCAATTACTGCCAACTGGGATGCTGTTCCCAATGTAGTAAGGTATCACGCGTATATGTTTATCAGGAAAAAAGGAACGATCTATAACGAAACAAATCTGACAACTACGTCCTATACAAGCCGGTCTGGTCTGGAGGCTAATCATACTTATAATGTTGTGGTAGTAGCATATGGAGCGTCATCTGTCATAACATCAGATGGTGCAGAATTATTGCTTCATTCAGATTTTTACAACAACGTTCCTCTGGATATCCCCCAAAATATAACAGCAGCTGCAGGCCCTGTGTCTGTCAACATAAGTTTTGACAAAGTATTAAGAGCCAGTGGATACGATATTCTTTTAAATGGAACTGTCTACAGTACGACAAGCAACCTTAGCCGGATAACGAAAGCGATCAATGGACTTACGCCAAAAACAAGGTATTCCTATGCAGTCAGGGCAAAAAATTATTATCGGACAGGCGAATACAGCAAAGAGCAGACATTTACGACCCCGGCAGTAAGTCCTGCAGCTCCTACCGGTATTACAAAGTCTGCTACGCAGAATTCCATAACCATAAGCTGGAACCCAGTGAAAACAGCAACAATATATGACATTGTATTTAATGGAAACATGTATACCATAGGAACTACATCAAGAACCTTTACCGGATTATATCCGGGCACAAGTTATCCTTTTAAAATTCGTGGTGTAAATTCAGATGCGCAGGGAATATTTACCCATGAAATGACAGCGACAACCGCACCGCAGGTCCCCACAGGGATTAGTACGGTAAGCACGGACACTACGTTCACAATCAGCTGGAACGTGATGCAAGGTGCGACTAGTTATTTTGTCTATTTCGAGAATCAGGAGATTGCTGTGCCGGGTACAGAAAACAGTGTAACATTTACAAACTTAACATCTAACACGTCATATACTTATAAGGTATGTGCGAGCAGTGAAGATGGAAGAAGTCCGTACAGTGCAGAGATGACGGCAAGAACCACACCGCCCGGACCTTCAGTGCCCGAAGAAGCTGCACAAACTTCTACGGAAAATTCAGTTACACTTAACTGGAATGCAGTAAACGGAGCTACCAGCTATGACGTTATATTTGACGGACAGACCTATCATGTGACGAGAAATACAATAACCATTAACAGTCTGGCGCCCAATACCAGTTATACCTATCGGGTAAGGGCAAACAATGCCAACGGTTCCAGCGAATATGGACAGGCAAAGACAGTAAAGACAGCACCGACAGCACCGGCTGCGCCAAATGAATCAGCCACAAAAAATTCAATTACGATTAGCTGGAACGCTGTTCCGGGAGCAGTCAGCTATGACATTTTGTTTAATGGAACTACCTATAGAGTTACAGGAACATCCAAGACCATTGAAGGACTTTCTGCAGGGCAAAGTTATTCCTATCAGATCAGGGCAAACAACGCAGATGGTTCCAGTTCCTATAGTGCGCCTAAAACAGTATCTACGATACCGGATGCACCGGGAAGGCTGGGAGATGTCAGCGCCAAGGCCACTACAGAATCAATAAGTATTACATGGGTGGCATTACCCAGAGCAGAAAGTTACGATGTACTGTTTGAAAATACAATTTATGAGACAGCAGGAACAACGATCACTATAAGCGGATTAAAGCCCTATACTGAATATACGTACCAAGTGCGTGCAAAAAATGCAGGAGGTGTGGGTTCATATTCTGTAGCAAGGAATATTAGAACGTTGATGAAGGCTCCGGACAATATCACAGCCACAGCAACAAAAAATTCAGTTACACTTAGCTGGAGTGCATCTTCAGGAGCCACCAGTTATGACGTATTATTTAATGGAAAAACCACCTTTGGCATAAAGACCACTTCCTATACTGCTATTGGTCTGACTAAGGGAACGACCTATAGTTACTCAATATGCGCAAAGAATTCATCAACATCCAGTGCGTACAGTCCCACAGCGACAGTTATGACAATTCCGGATCCCCCGGAAATGCCTGCAAATGTCAGGGCAAGCGCCGCTGCAAATTCAGTTACAATTAGTTGGAGTGCAGCAACGAGAGCGGCAGGATATGATGTTTATCTTGGAGGTAACGTTTATGGCGCTGCCGGTACAGAGACGACGATTACAGGATTGTTTTCGAATGCCAGTTATAAATATCAGGTGCGTGCTAAAAATGCAGGCGGCACTAGTGCATATACCACATCCCAAAGCATTACCACGATGCTGGCAATACCGAAAATTATCAATCTTACTGTTAACATGTATAGCATTACAGCAAAGTGGGGTTCTGTAAGCGGAGCAAACAGATATGAAGTGTCATTTAATGGCACTACCAGCATTATATATGGAACCAGCAAAACATTTTTAGACCTGACTCCGGGAACAAACTATACTTTTGCGATAAGAGCGCTAAGTGCTTCAAACAGTAGTGAATATTCTGAGGTGCAGACATTGCGAACCATTCCAACTGCACCTACGACGCCGACAAATATCAAAGCAGCTGCTACATCAGAATCCGCTACGGTTACCTGGAATGCAGTATCGGGCGCAGACTGCTATGAGGTGTTGTTTAACAATAAGACTTATTCAACTGCGACACCATCTATTACAATAACCGGGCTTACAGCAAATACAAGCTATACCTACAAGGTGTGTGCTAAAAATACAGGCGGAACCAGCTCTTATTCTGCCTCTCAGACGGTTAAGACGTTGGAAAAAGTTCCGGAAACCCCAGTAAATGTACGTGCAACATCTACTTCATACACCATTACAGTGATGTGGAATTCAACACCTTGGGCGTCCAGCTATGATGTTTTTATTGGGGGTGCAACCTATAATACAACAGGTACCTATTTCACAAAAACCGGACTTGCAGCGTCCAGCAGTTATACTTATCAGGTACGTGCCAAAAATTCGGCTGGAACAAGTGCCTATTCCCAGGCCCAGACGATTATGACTTTGATGGCGCCGCCGGCAACACCTTCTAACGTGACCGCTACATCTACCACCAATTCTGTCACCATAAGCTGGAGCGGAGTGAGCAGGGCAGACAGTTATGAGGTTTCATTTAATGGAGGTACTTATAGGGTGGCAACAGGCACCTCAAGAACCTTTACCGGACTTGAAATGGGCACTAATTATACTTATGCAGTGAGGGCAAGAAATGAGGGGGGAGTCAGTGCTTATAGTACTACTAAGACAATCCAGACTGTTCCTACAGTTCCGCCGGTACCATTAAATGTAAATGCGTCGGCAAAGGCAGATTCGGTTACAGTGAGCTGGAAAAGGGTAGGAGGAGCTGCCAGCTATGATGTCTTGTTTAATGATGTGGTTTACAATGTAACAGGCACATCCAAGGATATAGCAGCACTTCAGGCAGATACTGTTTATTCATATGCTGTCAGGGCTAAAAATTCAGTAGGAATCAGCTCTTACAGTAGTACGAAAACAGTGAGAACACTTCTGCCTATACCTGATAATATTCAGCCCATAGCCACATCTGATATGGTGCTGCTAAGCTGGAACGAAGTGGCCGGAGCATCTGCTTACGATATTATGTTTAATGGAAGCACCTACGAGACAAATAATACATATAAAGAGTTTTCAGAGGTTGAACCTGATACAGAATATACCTTTTCCATCCGTGCCAGAAATGATTTTGTGGCAAGTGAGTACAGTGATGAGCATAAGATTCGAACCATGATTCGGATACCTCAGATTCCGTCAAACGTAACAGCCACATCTACCTTAAACAGCATTACAGTCAGTTGGGATGAAATGGAAGGTGCAGAAATCTATAATGTTTTATTTGACGGAGAAAAAGTTTCTGTTCTGCCGGAAAGGGAAGCACGTGCAGGAATGCGCACCGCAAAAGCCTTATCAAAACCCACCCGGCAGCAATCCATGCGCATGGCTAAAATCTTTTTCGGCCTAAAGCCGGATACGGAGCACACCTACTGCGTCCGGGCAGGCAACCAGGGGGGATTTAGCGAATACAGTCCAATAGGAACCATTAAAACATGCAGCAGCCAGGAGAGCACTCTCCCTGCCGGAAAACTGAATAAGACCTACCCTGCGGGAAAACTTCCCCATACAGGACTTGATCCGGTGGATCCCATAACAGGCGCTTTTTTGTGGAGCCATACCTTTTTAGAATCTTATGGAAAGGATGCGCTGCATTTTACCATGATGTATAACTCACAGGGAGAGGTGCCGGTGGCGATCTTAGGAAAGAAGTGGACTCATGCCTTCCAATACTATCTGTATATGAAAGGTGAAAAGGCATACTTTGGAACGCCCTATGGAGAATTTGTTTCCTTCATAAGAGAAGGGGAAGAAGGCAGTTTCCAGCCGGCGCAGAAAACGCCATCCGGTTATTCCATGAACCAGAAGGAAGACGGGACTTACCAGATCAGGGAGGCGGACGGGACAGAATATCTCTTTGATGAAAACTTAAATCTTTCCCAAATCATGGAAGGCGGCCTAATTACCTGCCGGTTCCATTCAGATGAAGAAGGAAGGATTATCCTGATAGAAGGAAGACATGGGGGGATTCTCACATTTACTTATGCAGGTGACCAGGTTTCCAGCGTGGCAGATGCACTGGGAAATACAGTCCGGTTTACCTATGAGGAGGACAGGCTTGCCCAGGTGACAGATCCTGAAGGAAACAGCATATCCTTTACCTATGACAGCCAGAACTGGCTGCTTGGGATCACAGACGCGTCTGGAACCGCCTATCTGGCCAACCA
>ERZ808044.1062-NODE-1062-length-18555-cov-8.068027_pt1 | contig 18555 bp, 19 predicted proteins | sample MGYA00380195_ERZ808044 | MGnify/ENA primary metagenome ERZ808044 (study PRJEB31490, sample SAMN06133423) | mouse gut metagenome | isolation source: Z7_2 | host: mice | place: China: Chengdu | collected 2015-05 ...
TTTTTGTCCAACTTTTTTTCAAAAAAGTTGGTGGGTGTGGGTGAAACCCACAAAAAAAGACTTTATTGACAGACTGAGCAGGTGAATACCTGCTTTTATTTGTATTTATTGATGATAGATATAACAGATAAATTTGATTACAAATCATTTTATATTATAGGAATAGGGGAGTGAAAATGATTTGATTGTTACAGCAATTACACAGCAAAAAAATAATAAAGATAGGTATTCTGTATTTATAGATGACAATTTTGCTTTTGGTTTAATTATGCAGGATATTGTTTATTTTAAACTGAAACAGGGCGAGGAAATTACACAAGAAAAATATGATTTTATACAAAATGAATTAATTTATATACAGGCACAGAATACGGCATTGCATTATATTGGTTATAAAATGAGAACAGAACAGGAAGTACGTAAAAAATTATTTGAAAAAGAGTATACAGAATATATAATAGAACGTGTTATAAATTTTTTGATAAAGTATCAGTATATAGATGATATGAAATATTCTGAAAGCTATATAAAACAACGTTTACAATATAATCCTAAAGGAATTTATGTATTGAAAATGGAATTGAAACAAAGGGGAGTCAAACAGAATGTAATTGATAAAGCAGTTGAAAATATGAATATAGATGAATTGAGTGATGCTATAAAATTACTTCAAAAAAAATGTTTCTATTTGGACGATATTGACGAAAAAAATAAAAAAAGACTGTTTGCATTTTTACAGCGTAGAGGATATTCCTATGATATAATAAAAGAAGCCTTTGCATATGTTACAAAAAATGAATGATTAAAATAAATGTGAGAGGTGGAAAGGATTTGATAAGCTATGGCTTTTTATATTGGAGAAATTATAAAATTAAGACGAGAGTTTCAAGAGGCACATCAAAACAAAGAACATATGGAGGCAATTGCACTAGGTAAAAAAATATATGATTTATATAATGAAAATAACGATTGCAATACAATGGAATATGCAAATGACGTAAATAATTTGGCGATTGCTTTTGATGATGTTTGTATGTATGAAAAAGCGCAGAAATATTATAAAGAAGCAGCAGAATTAAAAAAAGAAATTGGAGGGGAATGTAGTTCATATGGTGATACATTAAATAATTTGGCTATCACATACAGCAATATGGCAAAATATGAAGAAGCAGTTGCACTACAAAAAAGAGTGTTAGAAATTAGAGATAGACTACTTGGAAGAGGACATGAAGATTATGTAGCAAGTTTGTATAACTTAGGTAATGCTTATGAAGATATGAAACAATATGATAAAGCAATAGAAATGCATAATAAAGCGCTTTTGAAAGGACAAAGATTAAATAGTGTTTCAAAAATAGATTTAGTAGATATTTTAACTAGCTTGGGACGCTCTTATGAAAAACAGGGAAATTATAAAAAAGCAGAAAAGGTATTAAAAAGGTCTTTGGATATGTTAAAAGTAGAGCGTGGAGAGGAAAGCTATTATTATATGATGAATCTTTTACGCATAGCAACAGTATATGAAAAAGCAGGTTTGATTGAAAAGGCAGCTGATAACTATGAAAAGTCAATGAAAATCAGAAAAAAAATTACAACGGAAAGTCATTTGGAATACGTTACAAATTTGAATAATCTTGCAGCATTATATACAAGAAAAAATGATTATGAACGTTCTCTTGAAATACACCAAAAGGTTATGACTATTGTAAAAAATTTGTTGGGAGAATATCATACATTTTATGCAGAATGTTTAAATCACATTGCCATGGATTATTGTGGTTTAAAAGATTATAAAAAGGCATTACAATTAAATGATATGTCATTAGAACTAAAAAAACAACTTATGGGTGAAAAACATGGACAGTATGTTATAGGAATATTGACAAAAGGTACAATATTAGACCAAAAAGGTGATTATGATGAAGCACTAGAATGTTATCAAAAAGCATTAGATATGAGAAATGAATTATGTCAAGAAAAAAGTATTGCCTGTGCAGATACTATGCTTGCTATAGCAAGGGTATATTCTCATAAAGGAGATATGAAAAGTGCGGAAAACTATTTATTGGAAAGCAAAAAACTAAGAAAAGAGTTAAATGAAATAAAAGATAGTGCTTATATATTGAATTTAGAAATGCTTACAGAATTGTATTATACACAAAAAGAAATAAAAAAAGGAATACTTGTATGTAAAGAAGCATTGGAAATACAAAAGAAATTATATGGAGAAAATCACCCTTATTATGCAAGAATGTTAGTATATTTGGGTAAATTATATGCAGAAACAGAACAAAAACAGTTTGCATTAGAAATACTTCAAAAAGTGGTTGCTATAGAGGAAGAAACATTGGGAGAAGAAAATGATAGATATAAGAGTGATTTAAAGATATTGGCAAGAGTATCCTACACAATAGGAAATTATGAGTTATCTATGCAATGCTGGGAAAAAGTATATAATATGAATTTTGAAGAAACGCCTGAAAAAAAATTTGAATCTGCAAAAATAGAAATCTGGTTGGCAAGTTGCTGTTTGCAAATGGATAATATTTCAAAAGCAAAGGCATATTATGAAAAGGCAATGAAAAAAAGAGAAAGTTGTGGGCTACTTCCTGATAAAGAGTGGGGACTTATGATAAAAACATTTTTGATTGCCTTGACAAAAAAAAATGAACAAAAAATTAATATGGAAAAAATGAAACAATTAGAACAAAAAGGTAAAAAGAAAACGCAAAAAACAGAACTAAGTTTTGAAGAACAAGAAAAAGATTTGCTATATTGTTATGAAAAAAGTGTTTCAAAATTTGGTGAAAATCATATATATACTTTGGAATATTGCATAAAATTAGGAGATTTTTATGGAGAAGCAGGAATGTATGATAAAGCATTTGTTTGGCTGGAAAAAGCAGAAAAACAAGGCGAAGGAGAGATATATGCTCAAGCACTTAGAAAAATAGCAATATTATATCTTTTAACAAAAAATTATGAAAAATCATTTGAAAAACTGACACATGCCATACAATATCAGGAAACATATGGTTCTGAAAAAGGGGAAGAATACTGCATATTGATGGGATTGATGGGAGATTTTTATTTTACTATAAAAAATATAGAACAGTCATTTCATTATTATGAAATATGGTATAAACTTTTTGGAGAAAAGATACTTAAAAATCAGCTTTATCTGGAAAGAATACAAAGAATGGGTGTTGCACTAGAAAAAATGAAAAAGAGAGAACTTGCAAGCACTTATTATAAGGAAGCTGTGAAATATATTAAAAAAGAGCAAGGAGAAAGTTTAGCTTTAGCAAAGGCATTACTAAAATTGGGTGAAAATCTTCTCAAATTAGATAAAAAAAGTGAAGAAGGACAAAAATATATAGAACAAGCAATTAATATATTTGAAACAGAAAAAGGGAAACAAAGTAAATCATATGGTAAACTGATGAGTAAATTAGGTAATTTATATATTTCATTAGGAAAAATAGAACAAGGTATATCATTTTTAGAACAGTGCTATGCAATACAATGTGTTTATGAACAGTCAAAAATATTAAGCAAAAAAGGATATGAAACATTACTAAAATATTTAAAGGAAAATAAATATACTGAAAAGTATCAACTCATGAAAAAAGGAAAACCTCTTTATTGATATATAAAAAATATATTTTTATCTAAGAAGTTTTTGGAATATATTTAATTTTTATATAGAAGGTATTGACAGAAATGTTTGATTATGATACTATAACGAAGTATGTTCAGCCGCACGAAGAGGTCATAAATTCTGAAAAGAATACCATATTCGGCGAGTTTAGTGATGAGGAGGTGTACAAGAAATGTACGCAATTATTGAAACAGGTGGAAAACAATATAAAGTAACAGAAGGCGATGTCATTACAGTAGAAAAGCTTGCTGTAGAACAAGGACAGCAATATGATTTTGATAAAGTAATTATGGTTGCAAAAGAAAATGATGTTACAGTAGGCGCACCTTATGTTGCTGGTGCAAAAGTATCTGCTTCTGTTTTAGGTGAAGGCAAACATAAAAAAGTTGTGGTTTATAAATATAAATCTAAAAAAGGATTCCACAAGAAAAAAGGACATAGACAGCCTTTTACAAAATTACAAATTCAATCTATATCATTATAATCAATATGATAAATATAGTATTATATCATAACAGTGAAAAACAGCTTTGTGGTTACTGTATTTCTGGACATGCAGGATTTGCACAAAAGGGAGAGGATATTGTTTGTGCTGCTGTATCAGTATTGAGTATTAATACAATCAATGCGATAGAGCAACTAACGGATACTGATTTTTTGTGTGATGCTGATGAACAAAAAGGCGGTTATTTAAAAGTAATACTTTCTGATATGAAAAAAAGAATGGATTGCCATGATGCAGAAATTTTGTTAAAAGCAATGGCTATAGGATTAGAAGATTTATCAAAACAATATAAAAAATATATCCGATTACAATATGAGGAGGTGTAACAATATGTTGAAATGTAACCTTCAATTTTTCGCTCATAAAAAAGGTGTTGGTTCTACAAGAAACGGACGTGACTCTAAAGCAAAAAGACTTGGTGCAAAGCGTGCTGATGGTCAGATTGTAAGAGCTGGAAACATTTTATATACACAAAGAGGAACAAAAATACATCCTGGTGTAAATGTAGGCAAAGGCGGAAACGATACACTTTTTGCATTAGTAGATGGTCGTGTAAGCTATGAAAGAAAAGGTAGAGATAAAAAACAAGTTTCTGTATATCCAGTGGATTTAGCAGTAGCTGAATAATAGAGAAAATAGAGGGGCTTCAAATGACGAACATTTGAAGCCCTATTTTTTCATATAAAGGTATTAGAAAAATGATGTTTATTTGAATGCCTGCAATAAGGAAAGAAGGAAAAAATGTTGTTCAACAAAAAATCTAGAATAATTGCTGTAATTATGTTGATTTTTGCAATAGTATTTTTCATTTTTGCTGTAACGCACCCAACAGCAAGTTTTAATTGGAGTAATACAATAACATACTCTATTTATGCAATTTATTTTTTGATTATGGTGATATTGTTTATTGCACCTTACAAAAGGGGAAAATAAATATAAAATAAAAGAGGTGATAAAATGTTTGTAGATAGAGTCAAAATTCATATTAAAGGCGGCAATGGTGGTAATGGTATGGTTTCGTTTTATAGAGCGAAATATATTACTCATGGCGGTCCAGATGGAGGTGACGGAGGTCGTGGGGGCGATGTCATATTTGTAGGTGACAGTAGTATGAACACACTTATGGATTTTAGATATAAACGCTCTTTTAAAGCGGAAAATGGACAAGATGGCGGAAAATTAAACTGTTTTGGTAAAAGTGGTAATGATGTTGTAATTAAAGTTCCTGTCGGTACTGTAATAAGAGAAGCCAATAGCAATCAAATTATGGCTGATATTACAAAACATGGAGAACAGAAAATTATTATAAAAGGCGGAAAAGGTGGAAAAGGAAATCAGCATTTTGCTACAGCAACAAGACAGGCACCCCGTTATGCAGAACGTGGACAAACTGCAAAGGAATATGATGTCATATTAGAATTAAAATTGATTGCAGATGTGGGACTAATTGGTTTTCCTAATGTAGGAAAATCGACTATATTATCTATGGTAACAAATGCGAATCCTAAAATTGCTAATTATCATTTTACAACATTAGCACCAAATTTAGGTGTTGTGCAAAGTAGAATAGGTGAGGATTTTGTTTTAGCAGATATTCCAGGGCTTGTAGAAGGAGCAAGTGAAGGTGTTGGGTTAGGACATGAATTTTTACGCCATGTGGAAAGAACAAAGGTATTTATTCATGTAGTAGATGCAGCGGCATTGGAAGGAGATGACCCTGTTGAAAACTTTCAAAAGATTAATCAAGAACTCATGGAATATAATCCAGAGCTTATGAAACGCCCTCAAGTAATTGCAGCAAATAAAACAGATATTCCTGATGCAGAAAAAAATGTTATCCGATTAAAACAAGCATATGAAAAAGAAGGCTATCAAGTGTTTGCTATTTCTGCTGCAACGAATAAAGGACTTGATGAAATGCTCGAAGCAGTAACAAAAATATTAAAAGAATATCCAGATGATATTATATTTGAACAGGAATATGAAGAATATCAAGAAGTAGAAGTGGATAAAGAACCATTTACAATAGAGGTATATGATAATAATTATTATGTTGTAACGGGTACAGGCGTTGAGAAAATGATAGGGTATACCAATATTGATACAGAAAAAGGATTTGCTTTTTTCCAAAGATATTTAAGAGAAAAGGGCATTATAGAATCATTAGAACAAAAAGGCATAAAAGAAGGGGATACTGTAAAAATATATGGTTTAGAATTTGACTATTATAAATAAGTTTTGTTATATGCTATATAATATGAAAATTATTTGATATAATAATTTTATTAACTATTTTAGCCATATGATAGTTATTATGGAAACGCTGTTTATTAAAGTTAAATTTGCAAAATAGAACCAAGTAACATGGAGGATATAATATGTTGACAAGTAAACAAAGAGCCTATTTAAGGAGTATGGCGAATGGTTTGGATACTATATTTCAGATAGGCAAATCTGGTGTTACACCAGAAATAAGAGATGCTGTAGATAAGGCATTAGAAGCACGAGAATTGATAAAAATGAATGTATTGGATAATACTATGATAGGAGCAAAAGAGGCTGCTGGTATATTAGCAGATAGAACAGGAGCAGATGTTGTGCAAGTAATAGGCAATCGTTTTGTTTTATTTCGTGTATCCAAAAAAAAGCCTACAATAGAATTGCCTAAATAATGAAAAGAGTGTAATTTTTATGAGAAGTGATATAGAAAATTTTAAAAATTGTAAAAGTATTGCCATTATGGGAGGAACATTTGACCCCATACATTATGGGCACCTGGCAACAGCAGAAGCAGTTCGTCATAGATTTAAAGTTGATAAGGTAATATTTATGCCTACAGGTAATCCAGCACATAAATCGGATAGAAAAGTGACACATCATGAGCATAGATATTTAATGACAGTATTAGCAACAATGAGAAATGAAAATTTTGATGTATCACGTATTGAAATTGAACGCCCTGGAAAAACATATACTGTAGATACCATTGCGGAATTGAAAAAGATGTGTCCACCAAATGCAAGGTTGTATTTTATTACAGGAGCAGATGCAATACATCAAATTTTTACGTGGAAAAATGCAGAACTATTATTAAAAATGTGTGATTTTGTTGCGGTAACTCGTTCGGGATATGGAAAAAATAGATTGTTTGATGAAATAACCGAAATTAGAGATAAATTTGCTAGTAGAATACATTATATGGAAGTACCAGGACTGGAAATTTCGTCTTCTGATATTAGAAAACGTCTACAGAATGGTGTACCAATAAAATATCTTGTACCCCAAGAGGTAGAAGATTACATTTATAAATTTGGACTATATGAAAATGGAACAGAAAAAGAGGTAAAATTTATGCTGACAACAGATGTTATGAAAGAAAAATTACAATCTGCTCTGTCTGTAAAAAGGTATATTCATACTATGGGTGTGGCAGAAGAAGCAAAAAAATTAGCAGAGATTTATGGAACAACTCAAGATAGAAAAAAGGCAGAAGTGGCAGGACTTTTGCATGACTGTGCTAAAAATTATCCTAATGATTTAAAAATAAGATTATGCAAGGAATACCATATACCATTAGATGATGTTTTAAAAGAGCAAAAGGATTTAATCCATCCTTTTTTGGGAGCAGAAATTGCAAAAAGAGAATATTTAATAGAAGATGAGGATATTTTAAATGCAATTCGATACCATACAACAGGCAGAAAAGAAATGAGTTTGCTTGAAAAGATTATATTTTTAGCAGATTATATTGAGCCAAATAGAGCAACTTTTGATGGATTGGAAGAAGCAAGAAGGCTTTCTTATTTAGATTTGGATATGGCGATGCGATATACATTGGAAGATACTATAAATTATGTAAAACAAAGAAATATGAAACTGCACCCTCTTTCATTAGAGGCACTAGAATATTTCAGAAATAAATAAAGGAGGAAATATTATGGAAGTAGTAGAAATTGCAAAAATTGCACAAGTAGCATTGGAAGATAAAATGGGAGAAGATATTAAAGTATTAGATTTAAGAGGAATTTCTAATATTGCAGATTATTTTGTAATTGCTAGTGGGAATAATGTCAATCATTTAAGGGCTATGGCAGATGAAGTAGAGCAAAAATTGTTTAAAGCAGGTGTAAAACTGCATCATTCAGAGGGATATACTGTAGCTACATGGATACTGTTGGATTTTGGAAGTGTGTTAGTACATTTGTTTAATAAAGAACAAAGGGATTTTTATAGTTTAGACCATCTTTGGGGAGATGCAAAAAACGTGTAAATAAATTATTTTACAACAAATGAAAAGCAGGGAGTATATTCCCTGCTTTATCATTGATTAGGAACGTTTATTCGCTCTTTTATTTAAGCCAGCTTGTCTTTCATTAGATTGTTTTAGCCAGTCTTTCATTTTATCTTCAAAATCAGAAGGTGCAGGCTGTGGTTTAAAATAATCATCAGCTGGACGAATTGTTCTGTTTTCATAATTTGATTTTTGCTCTTTTGAGCGAAGTTTTTTTTCAAAATGTGCTGGTTTTGTTGTTTTAGATGAAGAAGGAAGTGCCTCACGCATAGAAAGAGAAATTTTATTTGAGGCTTCGTCTATAGAAAGAACTTTAACTTTTACAATATCACCAACAGAAACGTGCTCGTTTATATCTTGTACAAAACTATTTGCTACTTGTGAAATATGAACTAACCCTTGTGTTTTATCACCTAATGAAACAATAGCACCAAAGGGTTTGATGCGTAATACTTTACCCTCAACAATAGTACCAACCTGAACTTTTTCTGACATTAAATTTTACACTCCCATTCGATTAATCATAGTTTTGATATTGAAATCATTGCACAGTGTTGATTAAAAAAAATAGAAATATTAGGTTTTTGAAAAAATTTTGTTTCATAAAATAATATTATTTGCAAACAATATCAAAAATTCCTTTATTTTCTATTCATTTACCGTAACAAGTATAACACAATTTATATTAAAATACAAATCATTTTGTATGCTTTTTTGGAGGAAAACAGATGAAAAAAAATGATAAAATAATAGTAGACATAGAAGAAGTATTATTTCCTAATAAAGGGATTGGATATGTAGAAGGACAAAAGATAATTGTAAAAAATGTTTTGCCAAAAGAAAAGGTATTGGTGCGTATTACAAAAAAAAGAAGTAGTGGTTTAGAGGGTGTTGTGGAAGAAGTAATTACACAATCTCCTTTTGCACAACAGTCAGAATGTTCTCATTTTTCAATTTGTGGGGGCTGTACTTATCAAAATATGACAATAGAATCTGAAAATGATATGAAGGAAAAACAAGTGATGCATTTGTTAGAAAAAGCAGATATATTTGTAGAAAATTGGGAAGGAATCATTTCTTCTCCAAAACAAAAAGGCTATCGTAATAAATGTGAGTTTTCATTTGGGGATGAGCAAAAAGATGGTGCTTTAGCATTAGGTATGAGAAAAAGACAAAGTTATTATGAAGTGGTAACATTGACAGACTGTAATATCGTAGATAAAGATTATATTGATATAATAGGTGCAACAGTATCTTTTTTTCAAAAAAGAAACATCCCTTTTTATCATAAATCACGTCATGATGGTGTTTTGAGGCATTTGGTTGTAAGAAAGGCAGAAGCAACAGGAGAAATATTAATTAATTTGGTTACTACATCAGAAATTTGTTTTTCATTAGAAGAATATAAACAAATGCTTTTAAAATTAGAATTGCAGGGTAATATTTGTGGCATATTGCATACTCAAAATGATGGTTTAGCAGATATTGTAAAAAGTGAACAAACAACAATATTGTATGGCAGAGATTATTTTATAGAAAAACTATTTGATTTAGAATTTAAGGTATCTGCATTTTCATTTTTTCAGACAAATACAAAATGTGCAGAAAAATTGTATGATATTGTGAGAGATTTTGCAGGAGATTTAAAAAATAAAATTGTGTTTGATTTATATTGTGGTACTGGTACGATTGCTCAAATTATTGCTAGATATGCTCAAAAGGTAATAGGTATTGAGCTAGTAGAAGAAGCAGTTGATGCCGCAAATGAAAACGCAAAAAGAAATGGATTATCAAATTGTGAGTTTATTGCAGGAGATGTACTAAAAAAAATAGAAGAATTACAACAAAAACCAGATGTCATTATATTAGACCCACCAAGAGATGGTATACATACCAAAGCGATTGATAAAATTATCCATTTTGGTGCGCCTGAGATTGTTTATGTTTCTTGTAAACCAACTTCTTTGGCAAGAGATTTACAAATTTTTCAGCAAAATGGTTATGTTGTAAAAAGAGTAAAATTAGTAAATCAATTTCCTAGAACAGTTCATGTAGAAACAGTTGTAAAACTTTGTTTAAAAAATGATAACTTAGACCGTTAAAAAATATGTTTTATAAAAAGAGTATTAATTGGTGCTGAATATTGATGATATATTCAGCACTTTTTAAATTATAGTAAAATATGATAGGATTTTTTATAAAAGTGATTGACTTAAAGTTTACTTTAAGTAGTATAATGATAATTATATTATGATATTAAACGGAAGATAAAGGAGGAATAGGCATGATTTATAAAAATTTTAAAGACTTAAAACTATCAGCATTAGGTATGGGATGTATGCGTCTGCCGATAATTGACAATAATGACAGCAATATTGACCAGCAAAAAGTGGCTGAAATGGTTGCTTATGCTATGAAAAATGGCATTAATTATTATGATACTGCTTGGGGTTACCATAATGGTAATTCAGAAATTGTTATGGGAAATGTTTTAAGTAACTACCCTCGTGAAAAGTATTATTTAGCAACAAAGTTTCCAGGTTATGATATTTCTAATATGGATAAAGTAGAACAAATATTTGAAAAACAACTCGAAAAGTGTCAGGTGGAATATTTTGATTTTTATTTATTTCATAATGTATGTGAAATGAATATTGATGCCTATTTAGATGAAAAATATAAAATATTTGAATATTTAATGAAACAAAAGCAAAATGGACGTATTCGACATTTGGGTTTTTCTGCTCATGGAAGTTATGATGTTATGAAACGTTTTTTAGAAAAATATGGAGAGAGTATGGAATTTTGTCAAATACAGTTGAATTATATTGATTGGACATTCCAAAATGCAAAATCCAAAATAGAGCTTTTAAATCAATATCATATTCCAGTATGGGTAATGGAGCCTTTACGTGGTGGAAAAATTGCTCATTTAACAGAAGAAGAAATGAAAAAATTAAATATACATAGAAAAGATACTAGCGCAGTAGAATGGGCATTCCGATTTTTACAAACACTTCCAGAAGTCACAATGATACTTTCTGGTATGTCAAGTTTAGAACAATTAAAACAAAATATTGAAATATTCCAAACGGAAAAGGTACTTCAAAAAGATGAAGTAGAGGCATTGCTTGCTGTTGCAGATGGTATGCTGAATGGTAAGTTGCCTTGTACATCATGTCGTTACTGTACAAATCATTGTCCTCAGAAGTTAGATATTCCAAAACTTTTAGAACTTTATAATGAACATACTTTTACAGGAGGAGGATTTATTGCACCTATGGTAATTGCAACAATACCAAAAGAAAAGCAACCTAGTGCCTGTATCGGATGCAAGAGTTGTGAAGCTGTATGTCCTCAGCAAATTAAAATATCAGAAGCCATGTCAGATTTCGCATCAAAATTAAAATGATATGTTTTAATCATATTTTTATTTTGAAAAAATTTTTTCTAAATTAAGGAGAAGTATAATGAATAAAGATGTAATAATATGGACAGGAGCAGGACAGATTGGTATGGCAATTGTTAGAAGAATTGCTTATGGGAAAAAAGTTATTGTTGGTGATAAATTTATAGATAATGCAAGGTCAGTAGCAAATACTATGAATCAAGTAGGTTTTGACGTAACACCAATTGAAATGGATTTGTCAAATCGTCAATCTATTCAAAATATGATTATAGAAGGGCAAAAATATGGAGATATTACCATGCTTGTAAATGCAGCGGGAGTTTCTCCAAGTCAGGCATCTATTGAGCAAATATTAAAAGTAGATTTATATGGTACAGCTGTATTGCTTGAAGAAATTGGAAAAGTAATAAAAGAAAAGGGGGTAGGGGTAACTATTTCGAGTCAATCAGGGCATAGAATGGCACAGCTTACACTAGAAGAAGATGAACAACTTGCTTGCACACCAACAGAAAAAATATTATCACTTGAATTGTTAAAAAATATAAAAGATACTCTTCAGGCATATCAAATGGCAAAAAGATGCAATGAGAAACGTGTAATGAGAGAAGCAGTTATATGGGGTAAAAAAGGGGCAAGAATTAATTCTATTTCTCCAGGTATTGTTGTAACACCCCTTGCAATGGATGAATTGAATGGTATTAGGGGAGATTTTTATAAAAATATGTTTGCAAAAAGTCCTGCTGGAAGACCAGCTACCGCTGATGAAATTGCAAATGTTGCAGAACTTTTAATGAGTGATAAAGGAGCATTTATTACAGGCTCTGATTTTTTAATTGATGGTGGTGCAACAGCAAGCTATTTTTATGGTTCTTTAAATCCTAAATATATATAAAAAAGGTTCAGATTATTTTTTATTTAGTATTGATAAAGTGTTTATTGTTGCATAAATAAGTTTTTACTTTTTCGATTTTATGATTGTATAATTATAAAAAATAATTAATAAGGAAGGTAATTTATATGAAGGTATTATTGATAAATGGAAGTCCCCATGATAGTGGTAGTGGTTTTACAGCATTAACTGAAATGGAAAAAGTATTTCACAAAAATGATATACAAACAGAAATGATACATATTGGAAATCAAATTGTGAGAGGCTGTATGGCTTGTGGCTATTGTATGGAACATGGCAAATGTACTATTAATGATATTGTGAATGAAGTTTCACTAAAGTTTGAAAATGCAGATGGTATTGTAGTATCTAGTCCTGTGTATTATGCTTCTGCAAATGCTACATTGATTGCATTTTTAGACAGACTTTTTTATAGCACACATTTTGACAAAACAATGAAAGTAGGTGCAAGTGTTGTGACTGCAAGAAGAGGTGGATTATCTTCTACATTTGATGAATTAAATAAATATTTTACAATATCTGGTATGCCTGTAGCATCTGGGCAATATTGGAATAGTGTACATGGTAATCATGCACAAGAAGCACAACAAGATAAAGAAGGACTGCAAAGTATGCGTGTATTAGCTGAAAATATGAGCTTTTTAATAAAAAGTATTGCTTTGGGTAAACAAAAATATGGACTACCTCAAAAAGAAGAAAGAATTACAACAAGTTTTATAAGATAGTATAATAATAGAGCAGGAAAAAATTCCTGCTTTATTTTATAAAGATATGATTATATATATTATAATGAGGAGGTATTTTATGCATTATAGAAAAGTTGGCAAAACAGCACTAGAAGTTAGTGAAATTGGTTTAGGTTGTGAAGGATTTTTAGATAAGGATAAGGCTTTTACAAATGAAATGTTTACACTTGCATTGGAACATGGTATAAACTGTATGGATTTATATAGTCCTAATCCAGAATTGCACAAGCGTATAGGAAATATAATTCATAAGCAAAGAGAAAAATTTATTGTACAAGGACATTTATGTACAATATGGCAGAATCAACAATATAAAGCAACACGTAATATCAATGAAGTTAAATTAGCTTTTGAGGCGTTGCTCCAAAATTTGAATACAGATTATATTGATATTGGTATGATTCATTATGTAGATTCTCAAAAAACATGGAATCAAATTGTAAATGGAGGAATTATAGAATATGCTTTAGAGTTAAAAAAACAAGGAAAAATTCGTTATATTGGTATGAGTAGTCATAATCCTATTGTTGCATTAGAAGCTGTAAAGAGCGGATTGATAGAAGTACTTATGTTTAGTGTGAATGCTTGCTATGATTTGCTTCCAGGAGATGAAAATTGTGAGAATTTGTGGGCAGAAGAAAGCTATAAAAAGCCACTTTTTAATATTGACCCTCAAAGAGAAGAGCTTTATGAAACTTGTCACCGTTTAGGGGTAGGTATTACTGTTATGAAAGCATTTGGAGGAGGAGATTTACTTTCAGAATATTCTCCAGCAGGGAAAGCAATGACGCCAGCACAATGTATTCATTATGCATTAACACGCCCAGCAGTATCAACTGTATTTTCTGGAGTACGTTCTATAGAAGATTTAAAAAATTCTCTGTATTATGAATATGCCTCTGATTCTGAAAAAGATTATGCTTCTGTTTTTGCTGAATTTGATAATATGACATGGCAAGGACATTGTATGTATTGTGGACATTGTGCACCTTGTCCAAAACATATAGATGTGGCTTCTGTTATGAAATTTTTAAATTTAGCAAAAGCACAAAATAGTATACCTGAAACAGTTTATGAACATTATATAGCTTTGGAATCAAAAGCAAGTGATTGTATTCGTTGTGGGGCTTGTGAAAGTCGTTGTCCCTTTAATGTATCCATTATGGAAAATATGGAAGAAAGCAAAAAATTATTTGGAATATAAATATTATTTAGAAATAATGATACTATAATGATATGAATTATACCATATTTATTTAATAGGTAATGTTTTGCTATTGTATGACTTTTTTATGTATACTTTACTATTTTTGGTAATATTTATTTACAATATATAGCAATTTTGATATAATAGTATAAAAGTAATATAATTATAAAAATATACATATGGAGGGATATTATGCATATCAAAAAAATGTTGATAATGGGAGCAGTTGGAGTATTATCATCTGCTTGCTTAGTGTTCCCAGCTTTTGCACATGGACATCATAAACAAGTACAGGTTAGCACAAATTATACAGCTGTTTGTACAATACAAGGTTGCACTGAAACAGGATATCGCATTCATAATGGAGTAAACTATTGTGGTTATAATCATAGTAGTGGATATTGTGATGGTTCTTGTGCTACAACATATTCAGGTAGCGGACATCATGGCTATCATTAAGTAGATATAATAGTATAGATATTTATTGCTTGGCAAAAAATTTATTATTTTCTGCCAAGCAACATAAATAATCGTTTGAGTAGTTGTAATATTTTTTAGCGCGGGGTGGAGCAGTTCGGTAGCTCGTCGGGCTCATAACCCGAAGGTCGTTGGTTCAAATCCAGCCCCCGCAATGTGAAAAAAGCCTTAGAAATCAATAGTTCTAGGGCTTTCTTTTTTTGCACTTTATAAGTAATATTTATAATTTGTTCTTTATTTGTTCTTTATCATTGTACTTTTTTTAAAATATTTTGCAGTGTATTACAAGCTGCTTCATCTGCTGACTGTATAGCATGAGCATATATTTTTGTAGTAGTAGCAGTTGTGGCATGACCTAAGCGCTTGGATACAGTAGTAATATTTACACCATTTGCAATTAAAAGGCTTGCATTTGTGTGCCTTAATGAATGAATACTTACAGATGGCAAATTGTATTTTATTATAAATTTTTTAAACCAAGCCGTTAGGCTATCGGGGTGCATGGGTTTTCCATTCCATGAGGTAAATATATAATTTAAGTTATGCCATTGGTCACCACATTGTAAGCGCTGTATATTCTGATTTTTTTTGTATTCCTTTAGTAGCTGTAAAGCAGTATCAGAGACTTTTATAATACGCTGGGAACTGCTTGTTTTTGTGCTATCCTCAAATATGCCCTTATTGGGTAAATAAAGCACTGCCCTTTGTATATTGATAGTTTGTGTATTAAAATCAATATCACTCCATTTTAACCCTAAAATTTCACCTCTACGCATACCCGTATAAACAAGTAACGTAATAAGTGTTTTATATTGTATTGCTTCCTTGTCTAAACAATGGAATAGTTCCAAAACTTCTACATCATCAAGGAAACGGCTTTCCTTTTGTTCTGCTTTAGGAGGTTTAATTCTTTCACAGGGGTTATATAATATAATTTGCCATTGTACTGCTGTTTGCAGTATAGAAGATATTAAGCGGTGATAATGTTGTATTGTTTTTGGTGATAATTTTGTACTTTGACTATTTTTTTCAAAAAGAAAGTTTATTTGACAATTTAAAGCAGCTGCTATTTTGTTAGCAGAAAGATAAGAAATATTTTGCCCTTTGTATGCTTGATTAAGCGTATTGATAGAAATAGTTGCTTTTTTAGCTAATACTGTTTTGCTTATGCTGGCATCAGCAATTATTTCTTGTAATTTTGGTTTTGACCTATATTTTATGTCACTTCTAATATTATCTTCTGCTAGATTGTCATAGAAGCGTAAAAGATGTATGGGCTGTAGCTGATTCAATTTGATATGTCCGATTGCCTGGTTAATTCTTTTGAGTAAGTCTTTATAACGTGCTATCGTTTTTGCTTTTAACTGCTTTTCTGCATAATCAGTAAGCCACTTTTCAGCAAAATCAGCAAAACGAATATTGCTGCTTAAATACAAGCCACTTTTGCATTTTTCTTCAAATAATACTGCTTGCTTTTGTACTTCCTTTTCCATCTGTTTTACTGTCATGCCTGCTTCCGGCTTCCATGTGATACTATGTACAATCTGCTTACCCTGCATATCATATCCACAAGATACACGAATTAAATAGCTGTTACCTCTTTTTTTGATTGTAGCCATAAAAAAACCTCCTATTTTCTAAAATTGGGTATAGAAAAATAAGGGGTATTCTGATATACTTTTTTTTAAGGTTTTGGGTGTATCAGATACCCCGTTTATAGAAATGTCCTTGTACGCCAATACAGGGGTATTTTTTTATTTTAGCATTTGAAATGCGTAAATAATGTTATTTAAGGTTGTGAATAATGCTTACACCCTTTTAAGTTTTTCTCAAATTTGAGAAAAGTCTTTATTCCATTTATGGAAAAAAGGTTTAGCGATTTGAAATCGCTAAATTACTTGTTGACTTTAAAGCTAATGTGTTTTGTAAGCATATCAAGTGTAGCTGAAATGGCAACACCTTCCGCTTATCGAATGGATACAAATAATATTTGTACCCTTGGGACAATAATGCTAGGCTGTAAATAGTGTTTACGCCCTTTTAACTTTTGAACAAATTTGTACGAAACTTTTTGAAAAAATGGAATAAATCCTTTTACTTATTTTTGAGTAAAAGCTAATTCATATAATTTATATGTTAGGGGTCGGAATAATGTTACGAACCTTTCAAGGCTGATACGTATATTGTACGTTTCAGGGGATATAAAACAGCGCCCCCTTTTTTCTATTTTTGGAAAAAACCACTCGTACAAATAGTACTAGCCTTTGTTTATTTCCCCTAATTTTGGGGCAAGTATTTTCCGATTTGAAATCGGTAAATTGTGTTACTTTCCAAATTTGGAAAGTAAGGGGTTACGTTTAAAACGGATACCCTAAAATACAGTAGTCCTTAATGCTCAACATTGAATTGATGTCTAGGACTATAACAAATTGTTAGAGCTGTATAAGCATTACTTAGAGTGCTAAAGGGGTAGCAGAATACGACACCCTTTAATAACTTTATTGTTGTGTAACAACTGCTTTACTCAAATAATATAAATCATCAGGGCAAACATCTTGCCCGTTTATTCATTTAACGGTATTACCTGCTATTTTGACAGTTTTAAATATACTCATGTCTTGCAGCTCCCCGAACCATTCCCCGTTGATGAGTGGCTTTACATCAAATATTTTATGTTCTCTATTGTCGAATACAAGGGATAGCTTGTAGTCCTCTAAGGGTGCTACTGCTATTGGTTTTGGTCTTAACATATCAATAACCCTTTCTTGATTGTGGTAGGTTTTTAACATTGAGGTTGAATAGGTTAATCTTTATTATCTGATTGTTCTTTTTTTATTGGAACATTAGCATCTCTTAGTAATTTCTCAATGCAAGCAATATATATACTATCATCAATAGTTTCATTATCTAATAATTTTCTAAATCTAGCTAAATCTAACAAGTAACCTTCAAATATTGCTTCAATAAAAAATATTCCAATATCTTGAATTGTTATAATCTCTCCATTACCTGCTTCTATTTTACGATTAGCCATATCATCAATTACATAAGGTACAACATCACTTATTTTTATAAGTGTTTTTAAAACATCAGAATAGGTTTTATATTCTTGATTATTTTGTTTACTTTTTGTATCACTTAAACCACATAACCAATCTAAAGAAATCTCATATTTCTTTGCAACTTTTAGTATTAGGTCTAAAGAAGGCTTTTTTAAATTATTTTCATATGCTGAAAGTGTAACAGGAGTAATTCCCATTTCTTGAGCAAAATCTTTTTGTGTCATTCCTTTTTCTGTACGAATTTGTTTTAATCTTTTTGTTAATATTTCAAAATTATCTATATTCAT
>ERZ808044.1072-NODE-1072-length-18394-cov-3.281651_pt1 | contig 18394 bp, 10 predicted proteins | sample MGYA00380195_ERZ808044 | MGnify/ENA primary metagenome ERZ808044 (study PRJEB31490, sample SAMN06133423) | mouse gut metagenome | isolation source: Z7_2 | host: mice | place: China: Chengdu | collected 2015-05 ...
CTGTTCAATAAAGATCCTGTCAGATAGGGTCATGTGTTTTTGGGTATGTAATTCATTAGACATAAAAAACTCCTTTCCAACAGACATACTGCATTGCCTGGTATACAGCAGTCAGTGACAGAGATAAATCTGGTAAGGGTATATAAACTGGAATTTACTTTGGCATTTAAGGTAACCATTTTTAGAATATTTCCAGAACTTGTATATTTCGAGATTTTGTAATATAATTTTTAAATGAATAGTTTTGCAGGGAGGATTGGAGATGGACTATTTGACTGTTAAGGAAGCTGGAGAAAAATGGGGCATTTCAAGTCGTATGGCAACTATATACTGCAATAAAGAACGTATTCCAGGAGCTATTAGGAAAGGAAACCTGTGGTTGATCCCAGAAAATGCTGAAAAGCCCAAAGATTTGCGAAAAAATGAGAGAAATGGAAGAGAGGAACAGGGCATATATGTTTGTGGATGAGACAGGTTCGACAGTAAATTTTATAGATTTGTTTGCAGGTGCAGGTGGTCTGTCCGAAGGTTTCATTCAGGCAGGCTTTAATCCGATCGCGCATATAGAAATGAATGCCATGGCAGCAGCAACTTTAGAGACGCGGGCGGCATATCACTATATGAAGAAACACAAGCCATTGATGCATTGGTATTATGAATATGAAAGAGGTAATATTACCAGAGAAAAGCTTTTTGAGCATATTCCTAATGAGGTGACAAAAACAGTCATAAATGCGGAGATGTCGCCGGAAAATATTTCTGATATATTCAGGCATATTGATGACATCATGCAGGAGGATAATGTAAAAAAGGTAAATATAATCGTTGGGGGGCCGCCATGCCAAGCGTATTCTCTTGTAGGCCGAGCACAGAGCAGCCATATGCTGGTTCCTATGAGTGAGGATCCCAGAAACGAACTGTATAAGATGTACACGCGTTTTCTAAAGAAATATCAGCCGGATATGTTTGTTTTTGAAAATGTTGCTGGTTTGAAAACGGCCAGAAATGGCGAGTCATTTAAAAATCTGCAGGCCCAGCTTCGTCGTGTCGGGTATGTGATTGAATGCCATGAACAGAATGCTGTGGACTTTGGAGTTCTTCAAAATCGCAGGCGCCTGATTATTATTGGATGGAGAAAAGGAACAAACTATCAATACCCTGTTTTTAAGAAGATTCAGAGTAATGCGTTGGTGAATGACCTGCTTTCTGATTTGCCTGTACTTGAACGGGGAGGGCAGGAATTTACATACAGGGTTCCCTATGCGCAGGCGAGTTGCTATGTTAAAGACAATCAGCTTCGTACACGCAGTGATGTTCTTACACATCATGTGGCAAGAAATAATATCCCACGGGATGTCGAGATTTATCGTCGCACGATAGAGGAGTGGAATAATGGTCATCAGCGTCTGAAATATGCGGATTTGCCGGACGAATTGAAAACACACAGGAATCAGACAGCATTTGCTGACCGTTTTAAAGTTGTTGAGGGTGACTGCACCAGCTGTCATACTGTGCTGGCCCACCTGTCAAAAGATGGACACTATTTTATTCATCCGGATATAAATCAGTGCCGTTCCATTTCGGTAAGGGAGGCCGCCAGACTGCAGACATTTCCGGACAGCTATTATTTTGAAGGCAACCGTACTTCACAGTATGTGCAGATTGGGAATGCCGTTCCGCCAATAATGGCAAGAAGGATTGCAGAAGCGATTCGCAGTATGAAAGAAAGTCAGATAAAAGAGGAAGTTGTTTGTGAAAAAATCAAAGGGAAATCAAATGAACAGGAAACCAGCGCTTAACAAAGGTCTGCTTTTTGTAATTATAATGCTGATTGTTGCTCCTGTACTTATCAATGGTGGTTTGGCTGTTACGGATGTCTTTTGCGATAAATGGGGTATAACTTTAACTGCAAAAGGATTGGACAATGAAAGTTGGCTGGATTTCTGGAAATATTACCTGTCAACTGCAATTGCCTTTTTTGGTGTGTATCTGGTGTGGGATACTGCAAATAGGGATAGAAAGAGCAGGGACAATAAAGATGATTCAATTCAGTACCTAAATCGTGTTAGTTTGGAAGAAAAAACGCTGGTTGAGGTAGTCCAGTGTTTTAATACAGGGGTAATATATAAGGCATTAAATCAACTCGGCGAAACCACAGTACAGGAGTGCAAAGCTGTTTTGCAGGTTGCTAGGGATAAGATGGATGAAGCACATATTAAATTTGAGATGCTGACTGATATTGTGGATGATTATGTAAGGTGTAGCAGATGTGAACATAATCCATGTTGGGACAGGAAAATAAAAGAGAAAGTCAGTGGCACATTTTATGATATGGAAAGGCGTTATAATAACATACTGAATGTAGGAGACGATTATCTGAATAGAGTGGCTGCAGAAAAACGAAATTTGGAAATGACGGGAATTCAAACCCAGATCAGGGATAATTTGAAAAATCAAATTTCTTATTTACAGCAGAGAGGTTACTCTTATGAGGAACTTGTACAAAAACAGGAAGAACTGTCAAATGTAGAGAGGCAGATTCAAGAACTGAACAGGATAAAAATGAGCCTGGAGGAAATGCAAAAGCTTGTTCAGTCTGCAGAGGAAGAAATTGATTGTTTGGCTAAAGAACGAGCTGAATTTATTGGATATTGCAAAAGTTACATAAATCTGCAAAAGGGACATGCAAGAGATTTAAAGAATAATGGGGTTGTAACATATATGAAGGCGGAAGAAAATAGTATCCAAGAAGATGTTTGATGATTGAATTACTTATCACAAAATGCTATGGGCAATACTTAAGTAAAATTTATGGTAGTAAATACTGGAACAGTGTGATTGGCAAAACTGCTTGGAAATCTCCAAACAGCATCAGGTGAATTTCATTAGGGAGGCAGCTCGTATTCAATCTTTTCCGAAAAACACTATTTTGAGTTTTCAAGAAAAGTCCGGCTTATACAAGTGAGCAATGCATTGTCGCTAATGATGGTGAAAGGTATCAACGAGGAATTTAAAGACGAACTACGTCAGGAGGAGTAGGATGGAAGCAAATCTGCTTCTTGAGCAATACGGGAGATATAAAAGGCTTGCATTGGAAGAGTCACCATATCGATGCCTCTTAAATGCAAATATAGAACTTAACCCGCACCAAGTTAATGCTTTTTGTGCCGCAATTCAGGCTTTAAAGACTGGTGGCATTGTGCTTGCAGATGAAGTTGGCCTTGGAAAGACCATTGAAGCCGGACTTGTTTTGAAGTATGTGCTCGATTCGGGTGCCAAGCGTGTTTTGATTGCGCTTCCGGCCACACTTCGCAAACAGTGGGAAATCGAATTGGATGAAAAGTTTGGCCTTGAAGCAACTATACTTGACCGGATTATAGTTGAGAAAGATTACTACGAAACAAAAAAATGGATTGAAGACACTAAGGAAACGAGGATTGTTATCACATCTTATGATTATGCGTCTAAGTTAATGAAACGATTCTCGTCAGTAAAATGGGATTTTTTGATTATAGATGAAGCACATAATCTTAGGAATGTTTTTCATGGAGCAAAGAGAGCTAAGAATCTGTATGAAAAAAGTAAGAGGATTCCAAAGATTCTATTGACGGCTACTCCTCTGCAGAATTATTTGTCGGATTTACATGGACTTATTTCATTTATTGATCCAAGGATTTTTGGCAATGAGAAGGTTTTTAACAAAAGATATGTGACAGAAAAGGACTATGACGGTCTCAAAAGAGAACTTGCTCCAGTTCTTTATCGTACATTACGGCGGGATGTCGGCAAGTATATGAATTTTAGGAAGAGGAAGTGTAGAACGGTAGATTTTGAGTTATCGCCGAATGAAGTAGAGTTGTATATGAGGGTGAACGAGTTTTTGAAAAGATCTGTATTGTATTCAATTCCAACTTCAAATAAGGCACTGATTATATTGGTTATTAGGAAACTTCTGGCATCCTCTAGCTTTGCACTTATTGAGACATTTGAGGTGCTGGCAGTGCGGCTTGAGAGGCTGAAGCAGGGAACGAAATCTGCGAAGGCCCAAGAAGGGTTTGATCTTTTCTGGCAATATGTAGAGGATGAACTGGATGAAAATGATTTTGAAGAGGATGAAGATGAGGAAATGGTCTTTCAGAAACAAGTCATCCAAGAAGAGCTTGATGAGGTAACTAACATCATTGCTACTGCAGAGAAAATCAAAAGCAATGCAAAAATAAGAGCCTTACAGACAGCTATAAAAACAGCATTTGAATATCAAGCAAGTATAAATATCCCGCAGAAGGTTGTGGTATTTACTGAATCAAAACGGACCCAGAAATATATTGCAAATGAACTGAGGGGGAATGGGTACGATGAGGAGGATATCCTGCTGTTTAATGGAAACTTTAATGATGCGATGACGGGCGAGATATACCGCGCATGGCAGGTGAAGAATTTTGGAAGGACAAATTACGGAAGAAGCGTCGAATACAAACATGCTATTGTGGACTACTTCAAGGAAAACGCAAAGATACTGATTGTTACAGATGCTGGATCAGAAGGGTTGAATCTTCAGTTTTGCAATACAGTTATCAATTATGACCTTCCTTGGAATCCACAGAAAATTGAACAGCGCATAGGACGTTGCCACAGATATGGACAGAAATATGATGTGGTTGCCATTAATCTACTGAACACACAGAATGAGGCAGACAAACGAGTATATGATATTCTGTCCCGAAAGTTTGAATTGTTTGAGGGTGTATTCGGAGCCTCCGATGTGGCTCTCGGAGCATTGGACTCTGGTGCAAGTTTTGAAAAGACAATTCTTGAGATTTACCAGACATGTAATTCGGCGGCCGAAATCAAGCGAGAGTTTGACAAGTTGGATAGAAAACTGGAAGCCAAAAGAAATAAGAAAGCGACACAGCTCCGATCAATCCTCCTGACAGAAAGTAGTAATGCTAAAGGAGCTTCGCTTGAGAAAACAAAAGCTGATATTGATAGATATCTCAGGGAGGTTGAATATTGGACACAGATGAACGACCCGGAGGTCGATGGCAGCTTGCATTATTGGAGGATTGATAACTGGGGAGAGGAATGCTTTGGTTCGCATGGAACACTGTTTCTCGGAGCGTTATGTGATTCCAGCAAGATTCTTTTTCCGGTTGTGTTATTATGTGATGAAAACGGAACGTATATAGATTTTGATGAAGAGGATATTATGGCTGCACTGAACAAAGCAGACGATTCAGATGTGAAATACTTTGTTCCTACGGATGCAGAGGTAGCGGAGTATCAGAGGATTTATGACAAACTGACAGCTGAGATGATGCAAAAGTATCAAGCTGCGATTACACCCTTAAAAACATATAACAAGCGAAAGGTGGAAAACTGGGCAGAGATACAGAGAGAACAGCTGAATATAGAAATTGCGGACATGCTTGCAGAGATTGACGAACTTAGCTCTGAGGAAGCGGTAGCCAAAGACTTTCTTGAGAAAATCGATATTCGCAAAAAGATAGATGAGAAGAAAAAGCACCTACAGCGATTCCAAGAATCGTTTCATAAAAAGGATTCTTTCATACAGGAAGAAGCAAAGAAAGAAATAAAGAATTTTGATGACCAATTCAACATAGCACCAATTCTGGTAGTGAATATTGTATTGAAGTTTTAAGGAGACGATATTATGCAAAAGAGCGGAAAACTCGAACTTACATGGGTGGGCAAATATGAAGAAGATAATCTTGAGCCACGAATACTCATAGAAGACAAAACTAGGTCATATGGTGATTCGGATACTGAGAATATGCTTATACACGGGGATAATTTGCTTGCTCTGAAAGCATTAGAACAGGATTTTACTGGCAAAGTGAAATGTATTTATATTGATCCGCCTTATAATACGGGTAATGCTTTTGAACGTTATGATGATGATTTGGAGCATTCGATTTGGTTAAACATGTTATTCAAAAGAATTCGTATACTTCATTCGCTTCTTTCTGAGGATGGAAGTCTATGGATGAGCATTGACAGCACAGAAGGACACTACTTGAAGGTGATGTGCGATGAAATATTTGGCAGGAGTAATTTCGTGTCGGATATAACATATGAAAAATCTAATGTTACGGGTTTAGGGCAAGGAGGAGCGATTTTTAATACAGGCGAAAAAATTCTTGTATATAAAAAGAATAGCCTTGAACTTAACGAGGTTCTTGCTACAGAAAAGCTCTCAAAAAAAACAATGCAGCGATACCGAAAATACATTAAGTCCCCGGGAGAAAAAGAACTTGTTGAGGAATTCAATTCAGCTTCAAACGGATTGCCGGTAAGAATATATAAGCACACCAATTATGAAATTGGAGACATATCATTAAAGAATTTTGAAAGTCGGGAAGTTGAAATACGCGCACAGTACTATGAATTTTTTGGTACTATATATCGTACATATGTGGTTCAACAAGAAAATGAATTCCAGAATTTGCTTATGGCAAAAATGAGTAAGAATACCCTGTTTTCTGTCGAATATGTCCCAAGTAGAGGAAGAAATGAAGGAAAGGAAACAACTTTATTTTACCATAACGGAGAACTATGCGCATGGTTGAAGGACACTGCTTTTCTTGAAGGCAGAGATGTTGTGAAAACCGCAAGACTGTCAAATGTCTGGAAAAATGATGATATTCCCAAGGCGGATTTGGGAAATGAAGGAGAAGTTGCTTTTCCACGTTCCAAGAAACCGGAAAAATTGATTGAAAGAATTCTTCTTATGGCCACTAATGAGGGGGATTTAGTATTGGATAGTTTTCTGGGATCGGGAACAACAGCGGCTGTAGCTCACAAGATGGGACGTAAGTATATAGGGATTGAAATGGGAGAACATTGTTATTCACTGTGCAAGAAAAGGCTTGATAGAGTTGTTGATGGAAAAGATAAAGGTGGAGTTACAAAACAATATAATTGGCAGGGTGGTGGAGGTTATAAATTTTATGAATTGGCACCAAGTCTATTGGTAAAGAATTCAAAATTACCTATATATCAGATTAATCCTGAATATACATTCGATATGCTTTGTGAGGCAATTTGTAAAATTGAAGGTTTTAAGTATAAGCGCAACGGTGCTTATCACGGGTATTCTTCAGAAAATCGATTTATTCATGTAACACAAGAGTTTGTAAATGGTGAGTATATAAAATCCGTGTCAGCAATTCTCGGAGAAAATCAGTCATTATTAGTGTATGGCACAAAAGTGCAGTCTGATTTGAGATTGCCAGACAATATAGAAGTTAAGAAAATTCCTAAGGATTTATTGGAAAAATGTATCTTTGAGAGCGAGGTGCGATAAAATGGCTGACATGACAAAAAGAATAAAGTATGCTATGAGCCTCCGTACCCCGCAGGAAGAAGCACTTTCCTACTTGGATGCCATCTCACAGCATTGTGATTACAAAAAGGATTTAAAGGCAGAAATCGAGAAAATTGCCAGCGAATATTGCGAGAACCAGAATAAGGTAAAGGTTTCCGATAAGTTTGATTTCCCGTCCTTCTGCTATGCTATGGCAACAGGTATCGGTAAGACCAGACTGATGGGAGCTTGTATTTATTATCTGTACAAGACAAAGGGGTATAAGCATTTCTTCATCCTTGCTCCTGGAAATACGATTTATGAGAAGCTGAGGAAGGAATCCAATCCGGGACACCCGAAGTATATCTTTAAGGGACTTGAGGCGGAAATGGGACGTCCTAAAGTGTATGACGGCGAGAATTATACCACTTATCCTACGCTTTACGATCAGATGTCACTGACTACAATGAAGACATCAGAAATCCAGTTATTCATTTTCAACATCAGTAAGATATTCAACAGCAGGACGGATACACAGTTTAATTTTCATAAATTCAAAGAAAACTTGGGTATGTCCTTTGCAGATGTATTGTCTGGCTTTGATGATCTTGTCATATGCATGGACGAGGCACACAGATATTATGCTCCAGCATCTATGCAGGCAATTAACTACCTGAAGCCGATACTTGGCTTGGAATTTACGGCGACACCGAAAAGCACCAGCAATGTCATTTACTCATATGATCTTGCCCGTGGTGCTATAGAAGGCTATTTGAAGACTCCTGTTGTCATGGGACGCTCAAATATGGCTGGGTACAGCGATGAAGACATTGAAGAAATGAAGATTCGTGACGGATTGTCCTTGCACGAACACAGGAAGACTGTTCTTCGAGAATACTGTAATGAGCATGAGGATGTCAATTATGTTAAACCAATAGTTCTTATTGCCTGTAAGGATACTATCCATGCTAAGCATATCAGGGAACTGATTGATAATGACAAGTTCCAGAATGGCAAATACAGGGGAAAAGTGATAGAGATTCACTCCAATATGAAAGGGGAGGAGACGGAAGAAAATGTGCGCCTTTTGCTCTCTATTGAGCGGAGTGACAATCCTATAGAGATTGTTCTCCATGTTTATAAGCTGAAGGAAGGTTGGGATGTAAATAACTTGTTCACAATTATTCCTTTAAATGCGGCAAAGAGTGACATTCTTGCCATGCAGACGATAGGTCGTGGACTACGTCTCCCGTTTGGACGGGCAACGGGCAATGAGGATATTGATACTCTCGATATTGTGGCCCATGACCATTACCGTGAACTTGTGGATGAAATAAAGAATTCGGACATGTTCCGCTATCGTGATCTGGACAGGACTGAGGTGGAGCCTACGGATTCAGTGGATGTCAATACCAGCATGAACGAGGGACAGCTAAACCTCTTTGATATGGTTTTGTCGGATACCGGAGTAAAGACATTTGTCGAGGTTCAGCGGAACGCAAAGACACAGCAGAATCTTTATGAAGCGTATTTGAAGCTTTTTGGTGAGATGAAGTCCCGAAACAAAAAGACGGAGGACGAGAATCAGCTGACCATTTTCTCTTTTTTGAGTACAGAAGAAAACGGAGAAAGTAAAGAAAGTGCAGAGCAGCCAACATTGGCTGAAGGTGCCGAGGAAACTACATCGGAATATAATGCAGGGAAGCTGATGAGTAAGGAAGCTTTTGTCAAAAAGATAAAGGAATACTCGGCAAAAGCAATTTCAGTTCCGAAGATATTAGTCCAGACCACTTCGGAAGTGAAGTTTAATCGGTTCCAAGTTAGGAGAACTATTCAGGATTTTGAAGTTGCAATGGCCACCATTGAGCGTTTTGATGCCATTAACCAGCAGCTTTTGACTTCTGTTGATGCGCAGATACTTGAGGTAGATGATGCATTAAACACTTTAGCGTGTATGCTTCTTGACTCCATCAGTGAGCTTTCGTATGAGGATGCGGATTTCATCATAGATGTTGTGGGCCAATACCTTGAACAGATTGAAGGCGATAATGAGAACAGGAGAAGAATTGTCCGCCGCTATGCGACTCTTATTGTATCGGATATCCGTAGGCAGATATATGAGCATATGGATAGAAAGACTTCAGATGTTCATATCATTCAGAAGGATCTTATTCTGTTCAAGAAGTTTGTAAAGAGCGTGAAAAAAGACGGCAAAGTACAATTTGATAAGCCATTTGCAGATAAGTCCAATATTAAGAAGTACTTATTTGTTGGATACAAGAAAGCTTATTATCCGGAAAATGCATTTGATAGTGACACAGAGAGAATCTTCTCTATCATTTTGGAGGAAGATGCAGATGTTATACGTTGGATCAAGCCCCCGCTTAACCAATTGGGGCTCTTCTGGAAGGCGGGTCAGCAATATAATCCTGACTTCCTTGTGGAAACGCAGGATACAAAGTACATGGTAGAGGTAAAGGCTGCTAATGAAGTTAAGAATGAAGAGGTTGTAGCGAAAGCGCATGAAGGAATCAAGTGGTGTCATTTTGCCTCCACTGCAGATCCTGACGGGAAGCCTTGGGAATATCGTCTGATAACAGATGACAATATTCATCTTGGGAATACCTGTAAGTACACGCTTGGTACAGCCCATAAAGTATCGGAGGAATAAACATGGAGGATCGTTTTAGGTATTCGGCAGTGCGGCAAAGAATTATTGATGCCATGAGGACAGACCTTATGGGACCATTGTCTGATGAAGAGGTTTTGGATGAAAATCCTAAACATGCATATATCATTGGGCTGCTTGCTCCGCAAAAAAATATTTCAAAAGGAAACGAGGATGATACATCTGAGCAGGAGATAGAATCCGTCCTTTCGTATGAGGAGGGGGAGGATTACACTGCTGGCGAGGATGATGACAATGAGCCTATCAACACAACTCATTTTCAGATACCATCTTCTATCGGTATAAGCTTTTATGTGAGCAGACAGACCGGTAGCATTAGTCTGGATGTTTCGTGGGGGGATTATGCTAAATCCACAGAGAAGGTTACGTCTAAGGATGGCAAGGAAGTAGATAGGGCTTCCTATACCAGAATCCCGATGAAAGAGTCAGTTCTTGTTGATTTTGCGACATTTGACCGGACTAAAGAATATAGCCTGATTTGCGATTCTAACGTCAAAGTACACGTATCCAGAATACTTTTGAAACAAGGGTATGCTCTTGTTACGATATATGTTATGAATCGCCGTAAAAATTCAGAGAGTAATTTGGAGTCATTGATGTTCCAAGTGAATATCAAAGCATATGATGCCAACAAACAGGATATCTTTATTGCAGAACATATCTGTCGAAAAGTGTTAGCTGCTGATGAGTTCTATTTTGAGCAAAGACCAATTATGGGAAGAGGCCGTGGGTGTGCCGCTTCTTGGGGAAAAGTCATAGATGGTAAAACATCTTATGTCAAATCGGATTTTATTCCTCAGTACGAGTTCCCAGGTGTAAGTGCCGCACTTCCGAGATTTGATAAATTTTTCTTTTCTATGCGATTTATGTCTGTGAAGAAAAGGAAAGATGAGATCATTGTCAAGTTAAATGTATTGGCTGATACATACGAACAGTGGATATCTGAGAAATTGCGCAGTGACCAGAAAATGGCGGAGGTCGAATTTGCCTCGGAGGTCGGCAATAAAGTTATTGAGGAATGTGATTCCGCTCTCCGAAGGATTAGGGAGGGAGTTGCTCTGCTGATTGACAATGATGATGCATTTGAGGCATTCTGCTTTATGAACAGGGCAATGCTTCTTCAGAGGAACATTATGAACTATTCGAAGAAGCATGGTAGTGGCATCACTTGTAACTTTGGTGATTTTGTAGACCCCAAAAATCCGGACAATGATTTCGGCTGGAGACCGTTCCAGATAGCGTTTATCTTGATGAACTTGTCAGGAATCGTCTATCCTGAGCATAGCGACCGACAAATAGTAGACCTGCTCTATTTTCCGACAGGGGGTGGTAAGACGGAGGCATATCTTGGACTTATGGCATTTGCGATTGCGAATCGTCGTTTGAATAAGGCAGATGATCAGTTTAACCGTGACGGTGGAGTAACAGCAATACTTCGTTACACTCTTCGTCTACTTACAACTCAGCAGAGGGATCGCATCACAAAGATGGTTGTAGCTGCTGAGATGATACGCAAGAAGGAGTTTCTGAAGTTTGGGACAGAACCAATCAGCATTGGCTTCTGGGTTGGAGGAGGAGTAACACCGAACAGGTTTGATGACCTCAAGGAAAACTCGGAGAGGCCCTATGAAGCGAAAAAGCAGAGAAATCTGATCTATAAACAGCTTCTTACCTGTCCATTCTGTGGGGAACCACTTACAGAGAGTGAATTCTATATTGATACAGAGAAGAAATCTGTTGACATATACTGTGGCGATAGCGATTGTGTTTTCTACAAATATAATCCGAATAAGATGCAGATACCTGTATATTTAGTTGATGAACAGATTTATTCAAGGTGCCCGACAATTATTTTGTCTACGGTTGATAAGTTTGCGAAACTTCCTTGGGATCCAAAAACTAATGCAATCTTTGGACGCGTTGACAGATATTGCAGCAGGCATGGTTATGTTGCTATTGGTGATTCGCATGAAAATAGCCATAGAAAATCAAGTGATCTTCCGGCGGCAGAGACAACCCTTGTAAAGCCATTTCTTCCACCAGAACTAATCATTCAGGATGAGTTGCACCTGATTACCGGTCCGCTCGGAACAGTCTATGGAGCATATGAAACCATCATAGAGGATCTGTGCAGTTACGAGGATGGCAATAAAAAGATAAAACCGAAATATGTGGTATCCACAGCAACCATCAAAAATGCACCGGAGCAGACCAAGTGCCTGTACGCAAGGAAAGAGACAACCCAGTTCCCGCCTAACGGCTTTGAAATTGGTGACAGTTTCTTTATAAAGGAAATTCCGGTCGAATCAGATCCCTTCCGCAAATATGTTGGTGTCTGCGCTCCGGGACAGTCTGTAAAAACCACATTGCTGCGAACATATGCAGTGATTCTTCAGACGGTATATGAACTTTCAAAGCAGGAAGAGTTTAAGGATATCATTGATCCATATTACACGCTTGTGGGGTACTACAACAGTATTCGAGAACTTGGAGGAGCAGTTCGCCTTCTTCAGGACGACATTCCTAAGAGAATGTGGCGCTTGACTAAGAAGTACGGATATGAGCATCAGCGTTATCTGGATAGAATACGGAATATTGAGATTACTTCGCGTATGACATCTTTTGAGATACCGAAGAAATTGAAGCAGCTTGAAAAGCCATATGAGGAGAATAATTGTCTTGATACCGTAGTCGCTACCAACATGATTGCAGTGGGTATGGATGTTGATCGCCTTGGACTTATGGTAGTAACAGGACAGCCGAAACAGAATTCCGAATATATCCAAGCAACGAGCCGAATTGGGCGAGCGTTCCCTGGCTTAGTAGTGACCATATACAATCCGTATCGTCCGCGAGACCTGTCTCATTATGAGAATTTCACAGGATATCATTCTCAGCTTTATCGTTTCGTTGAGGGAACAACGGCGACACCTTTCTCTGCAAGAGCAAGGGACAGGGTGCTTCATGCATTGGTAATTTCAGCTATCAGACTGAAGTACCCGGAGTTTGCAGCTAATGATACGGCAGCAAATATTGATAATTTATCTGATAGCCAGATAAGGGAAATCAAAGCGGTTATTCTTGACAGGTTGAATATCATTAAACCTACTGTACGAGAGGATGCAGAAAACGAAATTGATCAGTTTATAGACTGGTGGAAGATGCTTTCACATAATCAGAAGTCTCTTCGGTATTATGTTTTCACCACGGATAGATATAATCGTTTAATGAACTACTATAGCGAAAACTGTACGGATTCGGAAAAAGCGACTTTGAGCTCAATGCGAGAAGTCGAGAACGCTGCAAATATGTATTATTACATGGAGGGCTGATTTCATGGCATTCAATAACAATAAGTTAGGCGAACTGAGACCTAACCAGATAATTACAACTTTCGGTCCTGGATCCATTGTTGATGCCGTAAAAGACTCAGTAACAGTGTTGGACACGAATTACTGGTCTGAAAAAGGGAAGAAAATCATAGATGGGCGGTTGGCATCTTATCTTGGAGTGGACTGCTTCTATATGCCACGGACATCCTATATGGGAGATGTACCTGTTGTGACCTTTCCATATACCCATGTTTGCTCCAATCTGAAGTGTGGACGCCTATTTGATGCACGTGAAAAATTTGATATTGAAAAATATCTGAAGTATGGAGTTACCTGTCCTGATTGTCATAGGAATGCATATCCTGCACGTTTTATAACTATCTGTGAGAACGGGCACATGGATGACTTTCCTTGGAAATGGTGGGTGCATCGCGGGAACTCAAATTGCAATGGTAAAATGAAGATGTACTCCACAGGTAACACATCTACTCTTGCTGATATGTTTGTGGAATGCTCCTGTGGAGCAAGACGTAGCATGAGCGGTGCTACACAGAAAGAAAACTTTGAGGATTTAACTTGCACTGGACATCATGCTTTCAGGCCGAATACCAAGAATAAGAAGTGTCCCAAACCGATAATTCCTTCACAGAGGGGTGCATCCAATGTTTATTTTGCTGTGAGCCGCAGTGCAATCTCTATTCCTCCGTGGATTAACCCCCTTTACAATCTCTTAGATGAACATTACAAACTCATCGAAGAGACAAGGGATATGTTCGGAGATGCGGCCATCACAAAGATTTATGAGAAGTATTTTTCGGCATATACCCGTGCGGAGTTTGATGAGGCCTTGGAGCGGAGAATGAATAATATCACTGAATTCAAGGAAATCAAGCAGATGGAGTACGATGCCATCACGCACCATAATGATCCTGCTTACGCGTCTAATAAGAAACACTTTAAGGCAGAGGAAGACAATATGCCTTCCTACCTAAAGAAGTACTTTAGCCGTGTTATACGAATTACTCGATTGAGGGAAGTAAGAGTTTTGATGGGTTTTACGAGGGTTGAAGCTCCTGATCCTGATGCAGATGATCAAACTAATATTGTGCTGTTGAATAAGAGCGGGTCTGAACGCTGGCTTCCGGCAGCGGAAATACATGGAGAAGGCATTTTTATCGAGTTCAATAAAGACACGTTGAATAAATGGGTTAACAGTTCAGTAAAGAAGCTTTCTAAGAAATATGAGGAGTGTTATAAGGAATTTTGTGAGGCGAAAGACTGGAAGGTCACGGTGCTGAGGAATGCTGTTTACGTATTGATGCACACATTCTCACATCTTCTTATAAAGCAGATGTCAATGTCATCTGGCTATTCTTCTTCGGCAATCAGGGAGAGAATATATTTTGGAGAAAAGATGTCAGGGATTCTTCTTTATACGGGAAGCGCAGACAAAGAAGGTTCTTTAGGCGGGTTGGTTGAACTTGGAACAATGAACAGGATGAGAATGCTTATGCAGGATGCATTCCAAGAGGCATTACTTTGTACTAATGATCCGGAGTGCATGAACAACATGCCTGCCGGAAACAACTCGAACGGAGCAGCATGTCATTCCTGCTGTATGATTTCAGAAACAGCCTGTGAGAATGGTAATCGTATGCTGGATAGAGGATTAGTCGTTCCTATTGCAGGGAGAGAGGATGAAGCCTATTTTAAGGAGTTGGTGTCAGATTTATGTCAACTGGAAATATAAGTTTAGACATTCTATTGGATGAAATGAAAAATTCTATTGCTGTCGGAGGTGATATTTCGACAGAGTCACTTCGTGCAATTAAGAAGCGATTCCCATCAGCATCGGATAAGGAGGCTCACGATATTTATGCGCTGGTATCTGGAGCACTTGATTCTCCGGCAAAGGAAAATGCATCGATTGTATTGACTGCACCACCGTCATTTTCATTTAAGGCGAAGACAACCAAAAACACAGTTTCCAGTATGTTGGAGAATTCACAGAGGAGTATTTTAATAACTGGATATACGTTGTCTGAATATTTCAGTGATATGGTCAATCTCATAATCGCAAAGAGCCAGCAGGGGGTTTTTATAAAATTCTTTGTGAACAATATTGAGAACCAAGGCAGTTTTGATAAGCTGTGTCGTTATAAAGGTAGATTCTTGAAGATATATAACTACCCCAAAGCCCAAGATGCAATGGCGGCTCTACATGCGAAGGTAATTTCTGTGGATGGAGTGAAGACCTTAATAACTTCAGCCAATCTTTCTTATCATGGGCAACAGGGTAACATTGAGTTGGGGACGGTCATAGAATCCAAAGCGATAGCAAAACAGGTTGATGATATATTTACACAGTTAATTTTTAAAAAAGTTTTTGTGGAGATATAGTGTGGAGTATAATTTGTATTTTATCATTTGAGCATCGTAAAGTGATGCTTAAATAAATTTGGTACAATGGATTGGAACAGAATATTAGGGAAAACGCTGAAAATAAGGAGTTCTGGCACATTAGACGTTGGCAGAGTCTTTTGTTTGTTTTTGCGAGTGTGTTAGAGCGGTGTGGGAGTAGTGGCCGCGTATGTCCCCTATGGCTAAATCTGCCCTCTCCGTGATTTTTTTGACACCTGTTGTAGCTGATCGTTTGACCTTTGTGGTCTTGATTTTGCCCTTTTCCTTGTCCTGTTTGCCCCTCTAGTCTTTTGATGCTGACATAAAAAGTGGGATATTACTTCATATCACAGAAATATGAAATGCAATAAAAAGTTTGATTTCTCTGATTGGACTTTTTTTGTGTCACAATCTGCGATATTTGACAGTATCATGACTGCATTCCGATAATTTAAGACACATAATTCTGGTATAATCTCCTTATCAACAATAAATAAGGGGGTTTGGCAAAATTGTCTATCAAAAGCTGTTTCCCACCGTCGGAAGGGAACAGCTTTTGCAGAAAAAACGAAGAATTAAAAAAGGGATTTATTCCAATAGCAGCATCGTAGCCAGTAAAAAGGTTACGGTGCTTTTCTTTTCGACAAAATATTATTTTATACCCTATAAAACTGCCAAATTTATGGGGAAAGCGTCCATCATAGATCATTTAGTTTTGCTTTATGGGATATCTGCCTGTCAAACCGTATTGTTAAAAAATGCGGTACTCATCAGGTGCAGGGGTCCGCCCTCCGAGATTCTGAAACTATTTCAATTTCAGATTCGGAGGGTAGAAATGGCAGAAAAAGAATATTTCTTATACATAGAAGGAAAGAGGATTGAGGTTACAGAGGAGGTTTATCGGGAGTATTACCGGGGGGAGAGCGCAGGGAGCGCTATTTTATGGAAGATCTGAAACATGGACGGACAGTTACCAATCCGAAGACAAAGGAAAGCCGATATGTGCTGGGCGTGAGGATTCCTTGGAGCGGCTGATGGAGAGTGGCGTACAGTTTGCCGAAAAGGGAGAGGACATGGAGGAGCAGACGATAACTTCCCTGTTGTTGGAGTGTGCTTTGAAATTGCTGACACCTGTGGAGCGGGAGCTGGGAAGCGGCTGGGTCTTGCCAAGACCACCTTGAGACGCAGGCACAGAGAAGTATTGGACAAGCTGCGGAATTTTTTGGGGAGGTGTCCGAGAGATTTTTGAATTAATTTTATGTTTTTTCAAAAAAGCGGACCAAAACCATGCGGCCGGCGGGTAATAAGTAAGGGGGTTATGGCTCCCTTTTGGAAATCGTGCAAAAACGGCGAAATGTATGGGCCGTGGAGGTCGGTTCTGAAGGCTCTTTGACAAATAACAAGGGAGTTTCCCTTGTTCATAGTCAATATCCGGGTTTCTTCCACTGTGCGGGGCTGAGAAGCAAGCGGCCCAGGCATGGACGCGATGACTGCCTGCGGGTACGGGCGGGGAAGGCTGTGTTTTGTATCTGCGCAGCCTTTTCCCTGCACCATCCCGTCAATAAGATGACTTCAAAGGTACGAGCGGTAATCCAAAGGGCCTGTGACCGGCGCCGGCCGCGCCGGGATCGCCATGAGCCGCCGATGGAGAGAACCATAATTCCCGTTCCCCAGGGTAAAAGGGGGATGCTGTGGGCATGGCATGGGCGGCTTAGTCAACCGCTGTCACCTGTTGGCGGTATCAATGGCATCTGGGTGTGAAGATTATTTAAGACAGCGTGATTTGCTGTCTAAAAAACGTCACGCCTTTGGCTGTAGACGGCCCGGATATTCCCAGCGGAAATTTGTTTCCGTTTGTGCCGAGGGGCGAGAAGCAGGGCGGTCATGCCGCCTGAGAATACGGCACAATTTTTATAATGATTGGTTTTGTTGCCCGGATTGAATATGACCGGGTGTTTTTGGGATGGAATGAAAGAATAAAAAGTTATTTAGAACAAATGGAAAATCCCTATCATTATGTAGATAACGGCACAGCGGTCAGGTTGCGGTTTGCAGATACAAGCGAGAGCTTGACAGATAGATTGATTCTGGCGGCGCAGGCAATAGAAATGTGATATGAAATATACGGAGAGATAAGGTTGAAAAAATTCGTTTCAACTTTTCTGATTTGAGTGCGCGCTGAAGCGCGCAGACGGGAGCAAACATGGATAGACTGAAAAATTTGTAATAAGATTTGTGCAGGAATTGGTTGCGTTAAGACTGATACTTTGCTATACTTTAGTTGGTCAATAAAAAATATACCGCATACGCGGATCACGCAGACACCATATTGGATTTCCTGTGACAAAAACAGGAGGTTTAAGTATGGTTTCAGAAAAATCTATATGGTATGCCCTCACTTATTATCGGTTATTAAAGGATGACTGCATGGATAAGGAGAGTGGAAATACTTCAGATCAACAGGAAAATCAACGATATTCCGGCAAAGAAAGCAATAGTATAATGAACCAACGCAAACTGATCCAGGAGTTTATTTCGGGCTCAGAGGATATTATATTTCTCGAAGAATTTTTTGATGACGGTTTTACAGGAACGAATTTCGAGCGACCTGGTTTCCAGAAACTGATGTCAGCGCTGAGAGAAGGACGT
>ERZ808044.1077-NODE-1077-length-18265-cov-8.278975_pt1 | contig 18265 bp, 19 predicted proteins | sample MGYA00380195_ERZ808044 | MGnify/ENA primary metagenome ERZ808044 (study PRJEB31490, sample SAMN06133423) | mouse gut metagenome | isolation source: Z7_2 | host: mice | place: China: Chengdu | collected 2015-05 ...
GGTTAAGAATTTATTAAGTATTTATTCATAAAATGGACATATTTTTCCAGTATACTAATTTCAGAAGTTAAGAGAAACAGAAGCATCCCTAACTTCTTATACCGTATCTCCCCGCCCCGGGAGATACCCCCCTTAATGAATAAAAAAAGAAGGCTTGTAGTATGACAAAAATAAAATTAGAAATTTTGGAAATTTATGACTGTGAAATAGTAGATATGAATAGAACAAAGAAAATAAATAAACCAAAATGCAAGCGAAAACTTTTTTTTGAAATAATTAAAAATTGCTTCGTATCAACCTTCCCCAAGGTTGAATGACTATATATTGAATGTTTGACAATATGACAAGCTCCCCTCCTCACATTTGGAGCTGTGTCAACATAATTACCCCCCTCTCTTATGACTGATGATACCCCTCATCAGTCATTTTTTGTTCTCATTTCAAAAATATTCCAAACACAAAAAATAAAATCAAAACCTTGGAACTTGCCTAACCCACTCGCTTTTTTGAAAAAAAGCGAGGCAAAAAACTTTACTGGAAAAATTAACGTTTTTCATTGTAAAATCAATATTTTTTAAAGAAATGTAGTTTCCTTTTAAAGCTCTTTCTTTCTTTTAAGAAAGGAAGTAGAGTTTGAAAGCAACGCCCTCAATGTTTTTTGACAAGCTAAACCCCCTTATACTATATCAGTATAAGGGGGTTTATTTACTTATGTATTATTATTATTATTTATTGTCAATGACTTTCATTTCATCATCAGAGAAACCGTCCAAGTTATTATCCCAAAGATATTTCTTTGTTTCAGAAACAATAACACCGCTTAATCCTAACAATGCAACACAGTTAGGCCATGCCATCAAACCATTTAATATATCGGCAATCAACCATACCAAGTCAAGAGCTGTTACACAGCCAACAAATACAACAAGTGTCCAAAGAATTCTAAATGGCATCAATGCTTTTTTACCTAAAAGGTATTCCCAACATTTTTCACCATAGTAAGACCAACCTAATATAGTAGACCATGCAAATGTAATCAAACCAATTGTTAATACAATAGGACCAACTACTGGAATAGCAGAAAATGCGTGTGTTGTTAAATCTCCACCTGTAAACAAACTGCCAGTTGCAGGGTTAATTGCAGCTTCAGGCTCTTTAATAATTGTAGAAACAAGTACAAGTCCTGTCATTAAACAAACAACGATAGTATCCCAGAATACACCAGACATAGAAACCAATGCTTGACGAACAGGGTTTCTTGTTTGAGCCGCTGCGTCTGCGATAGGAGCAGAACCTAAACCAGATTCATTTGTAAACAAACCACGGGATACACCAGAACGAAGTGCTACCATCAAACCGCCACCCATAACACCGCCAGCGATTGCTTGTTCTGTAAATGCACTGCTTATAATTAAAGCAATTGCTTTGCCCATATAAGGAGCATTCATAATACATATAATAACGCAACCAAGAATATAAAGTCCAGCCATCAAAGGAACTAATTTTTCACAAACTTTTGCGATAGACTTTACACCACCAAGTATAACACAACCAGTACCTACTGTTAATACAATACCTGTAATAAATGGAGATACATGGAAGTTGTTTTGTACCATTGTAGAAATGGAGTTTCCTTGTGTCATGTTACCAATACCGAAACATGCAACACCTGCAAACACTGCAAATGCAACACCTAACCATCTTTGTTTTAAACCATTTTCCAATGCGTACATAGGACCACCAAGCATCATGCCATCAGATGTTTTTACTCTGTATTTTACAGCCAAAAGACCTTCACCATATTTTGTTGCCATACCGAACAAACCTGTTAACCAGCACCAAAATACTGCGCCAGGACCACCTGCTGCAATTGCTGTTGCTACACCAACGATATTACCAGTACCGATTGTTGCTGCAAGTGCTGTTGCAAGTGCTGCAAATGAACTAACGTCACCGCTTGCTTCTTTATCAGGTGTAACAGAAAGTTTAATTGCCTTAAATGTGCTTGCTTGTATAAATCTTGTACGGAATGTTAAAAATAAGTGCGTTCCTACCAAAAGTATCAGCATAGGAGCACCCCAGAGTACATTATAAATACTTTGTAATACTTGCATTGTGTTTCCCCCTTTTCATTATTATAAAAATTTCTATATCTATACTTTGACATTTCATACAGAAAATTAATAAATATAAATAATTTCTAAAACCATTTTTATGTATTTAATAAAAGCTCCTTTCACCTCTTATTATGCGATTCTGTATTAAATGTTCAAAATATTGCTGATAATTATATTTTAATTGTCTTTTTTTATTATAAAAAATTTTTGCTATAAAAAGGCTAATATTGCATAAGTATATAAAAATGGCATTTTTGGGAGGGATTACATTGCATGGAGGAGTACTAAAAAGAAATGTAGTAAATGCATTGGAGTTACCTAAAGAGGTAATATTGAATCTTCCTTTGATTTCATTAACAGGAAAAGAAGAACTAATTATTGAAAATTATAAGGGAATTATAGAATATAGTGATGAAATTATGCGTGTTAGCACTGCGGTAGGCGTGATAAGAATAGAGGGAAAAGAATTACTTTTAAAGCAACTGACATCTGAATGTATTGTTGTAACAGGAAATATAAAAGGAATCTCCTTTTTGACATAATATAGATATGAGGTGAAGTAATGTTTTTAGCATTATGGTATTATTTGCATGGATATGTTATGATAACAGTATCTGGTTTTTCTGTAGAACGTTTTGTTAATATGGCAACATTTAGAGGAATTTATTTATGGAATATACAACCAAAAGGTAGTTCTGTACAAATGAATGTTTCTACAAAAGGATATACTCTTTTAGAAGAATGTGCAGAAAAAACAGGGTGTAGATATGATATTGTATGTCGATGCGGATTACCTGCATTAATCAGAAAATATAAAAAAAGGAAAGTATTAACTCTTGGCGTTCTTTTTTTTATTATGTCGCTATATACATTGTCTTCTTTTGTGTGGACGGTGGAAGTAGAAGGAAATGAGCGTATTGAAAAAGAAGATATATTAATAGCATGTGAGAATATGGGTATGTCAGCAGGAAAATTAAAATGGAATATGCATACAGATGAAGTAACACAAAAATTATTGGAAATATTTCCAGATATTTCATGGGTAAGCGTATCTATTAAAGGAACAAATGCATTAATAAAAATTGTGGAGTCGATACCACAACCAGAAATGATTGATAAAGTGACACCAAGTGATTTAGTAGCAAAGAAAGATAGTGTAATACAAAATATTACAGTAGAATCGGGAACACCTGTTGTAAAATCAGGAGATGTGGTGAAAAAGGGAACATTGTTAATAAGTGGTGAAGTGATTATTGCAGCAGGAGAAGAAGCAGAAGTTGGTAGAGAATATATTCATGCCAGAGGAACGATATTAGGAAAAGTATGGTATACTTTAGAGGAGAGTATCCCTTTACAGTATACAGAAAAAAGATATACTGGAGAAGAAAGAAAAGATAAAAGTATTATGATAGGAGATACCATATTAAATATTATACAACCTAATATGGAGGGGAATGTATATGATACAGAAAAAACATCTGTAAATCAATTTGCTATAGGGGATTTTAAATTACCTGTTGCATACATAGAAGAAACATACAAAATATATGAAACAATACAAAAACAGAGAACAGAAGAACAAGCAAAAAAGGAATTGGAAAATAAATTGAAACAAAAAGCAGAAGAAATTGTAGAAGGAGAAATTGAAAATATTGATATAATATATAAAATAGAAGAAAATAATGTAGTAGCAGTAGCAACAATAACAGCAGTGGAAGAAATCAGTGCAGAACAAAAAAGAGAAGAAAATATTGCATATGAAAATAAGGAGGAGTTATGAGTCAAATAGAAAAAAAGTTACAAATAGATAATGAAAATATGATAGCTATATTTGGTCAATACGATAGTAATATTAAAAAAATAGAAGAAGTATGTAAAGTTCAAATTGTGAATAGAGGAGATGATATTAAAATAATAGGAGAAGAAGATGAAGTAATATATGCAGAAAATATATTACATTCTTTGGAAATATTAGCAAAAAAGGGAGAAGAAATTACAGAGCAAAATGTATTGTATTTACTCCAAACAAAGGAAGAAGGTAATTTAAAGGAGATAGAGAAGGTATATAATGATTTTATATGTATGACAATGAATGGACGTCCAGTAAGACCCAAAACATTGGGACAGAAAAAATATATTGATTTAATTAAAAAAAATACAGTTATATTTGGTGTAGGACCAGCAGGAACGGGTAAAACGTATTTAGCAATGGCGATGGCAATTACAGCATTTAAAAATGAAGAAGTGAATAGAATTATATTAACAAGACCAGCTATTGAAGCAGGGGAAAAATTAGGATTTTTACCAGGAGATTTACAACAAAAAGTTGACCCATATTTAAGACCGTTATATGATGCTTTACATGAAATTATGGGTGCAGATACTTTTATGAAAAATATGGAAAAGGGATTGATAGAAGTTGCACCTCTTGCCTATATGAGAGGGCGAACACTGGATAATGCTTTTATTGTATTAGATGAGGCACAAAATACTACACCAGAGCAAATGAAAATGTTTTTAACAAGAATAGGATATGGCTCTAAAGCAGTGATTACAGGAGATTTGACACAAATTGACTTAGCAGAAGGAAAACATTCAGGACTATTGGATGCCACAAAAATATTGTCTGGTATAGAGGATATTGGTATAATCACATTAACAAATAAAGATGTTGTAAGGCATCCTCTTGTACAGAAAATTATACAAGCATATGAAAAATTTGAAAATAGAAAACGGAAGTGAAAGTCATGGAAAATGAGAAAAAAAAATTTTCAGATGGAAAATATTTTTCTGTTATATTATTGTGTATTGGTTTGTTTATTACTGTAATTTGTATTGCTACAGGTTCTTATATGCAAACGATGGAAAGTATACAAATAGGTTCTGTGGCAACACAAAGATATGTTGCCTTAAAAGATGAAGTTGATGTAATTGCAACGCAAAAGAAAAAGGCAGAAGCGGCTGCAACAGTAGGACCTTTATATCAACATGATTCTAATATAGAACAGCAGTCTATTTCAGAAATAGAAGAATTTTTTAAAAGATTAGATGAAATGCAAGGAACATTAAGAGCAGGGGAAAGTCTTTCTGACGCTATTAAAAATACATCTTTGAAATTACCAGTTGTATTATCTGTAAGGCAGTATAGTGCTTATCAAGCACTAAATCAGCAGGACAAGCTAGCATTTCAAAAAAGTTGTACAGATATTATAAATGGTATTTATGAACAGGGAGTAACAGCAGAAGCAGTAGAAAAAAGTAGAGAACAAATTAGTATAAATTTACAACAAACAACATGGAATGCAGAATTGCAAGAAATGGGTATTGCGATATTAAATAGTGCTTTAAAAGCAAATTTGGTGTTGGATACAGATGCTATGGCATTGGCAAGACAAAAAAAAGAAGATGAAGTGGAAGACATTATTATTAAAAAAAATCAAAAAATTGTAGATGAAGGAGAAATCATTACTTCTGAAATTTACCATAAATTGGAATCTATGAATTTAATTAATACACAAGATACAACGGAAACAATTTTACCAGTATTAAGTAGTATTGTTGTAGTATTATTGATATTTGGCAGTGTATTTTTGTTTTTTTATTCTAGTAATAAAAAGTGGCATAGCTTGAAGAAAAATGAAACGGTAATACTTTTTACAATATATATTATTATGGTACTTTTATTAAATGCCATGAGCGAAGTACCTTACTTTACATTAATTCCTTTAGTTGTATTTCCTATGTTGGTATCATTGTTAATTAGTAGGAGAGTTGCATTGCTTTTAAATTGCTTTATTAGTATTATAGGCTGTTTTATATTTAATGGAGATGTAGAATTTTTATTATATTTTTTGCTGACAGGAGAATTTGCTGCACTGATTACAAGATATGCAGAAAAAAGAAAATATGTTTTTCCTGTTGCTGTTTGTATGGCAGTAATTAATTTTGTTTCTATGATGGCTGTAGGATTGTTTTTTGAAAAAGGGTATTCTCAAGGGCTTTTATTTTCAAGTGCTTATGGAGCAGCAGCAGGATTAATTGCTGTGATATTGGCAATAGGTAGTTTACCGTTTTGGGAGGCAATATTTGAGGCAAATACACCATTAAGGCTTTTGGAACTTACAAATCCTAATAATGAATTATTAAGAAGACTTATGATTGAAGCTCCTGGAACATATCATCATAGTTTAATTGTGGCAAATTTGGCAGAAACAGCAGCATATGAAATTGATGCAAATGCAGCATTGGCAAGAGTGGGTTCTTACTATCATGATATTGGTAAATTGAAATATCCTTTGTATTTTAGTGAAAATCAGGCAGGAGAAAATCCTCATGACCAAATGGAACCTCATAGTAGTACACAAATTATTACTGCACATACAAATGCAGGTGTGCAAATGGCAAAAGAAAAGGGTCTACCAAAAGCTGTTATTAATATTATACAGGAGCATCATGGAAATTCGCTTGTAAAATTCTTTTATTATAAAGCCTTAAAGCAATATGGTTGTGATAATGTAAAAGAAGAAGATTATCGCTATTCTGGACCAATTCCTCAAAGTAGAGAGTCAGCTATTGTTATGATTGCTGATACAGTAGAAGCAGCAGTGAGAAGTATGTTGGGACAAGGAAAAACATTAGATGAGGTAGAAGAATTTATTAAAATGTTGATAAAGGACAAATTAGATGATGGACAACTTGATAGAAGTGGACTTGCTATTTCTGACTTAGAAAGTATTAGAAAGTCATTTATAGAAGTATTTAAAGGAATGTATCATAATAGAGTGGTTTATCCTAAAAAAGAGGAAATGGATGAAGCGAAAAAAACAAAAATACCAGAAGAAGGAGATAATAAGCAATGACAGTATATATAGATAATAGAACAACGTTTGAATGGGACGAAAAATGGAATGAAATTGTAAAAAAAGCGGTGAGGACAAGCCTCGATTATGAGGAGTTTGAAACAGAATGTGAAATTAGTATTTCTATTGTAACAAATGATGAAATACAAAAATTAAATAAGGAATTTAGAAATATAGATAAAGCAACAGATGTACTCTCTTTTCCTCAGCTTACATTTGAGGAGGGAGAGATTGCTGATGTAAATGAGGATAATGAAATTATATTAGGTGATATTGTCATTTCTATTGATAAAGCAAAACAACAAGCAGAGGAATATGAACATTCTTTAAAAAGAGAAATTGCTTTTTTGACAGTACATAGTATGCTACATTTAATGGGTTATGACCATATGGAACAACAAGAAGAAAAAGAAATGATTAAAAAACAAAAAGAAATATTACAGAAAGCAGAACTTACAATATAGTTTTTGTTTATAGCTAAGGGGAGATAGTATGACAGATAAGGCATTAATAGAACAAGCAAAAAAAGCTATGGAAAATGCTTATGTACCATATTCTCATTTTAAAGTGGGGGCTGCATTATTAGATAAAAATGGTACAGTTTTTAAAGGATGTAATATAGAAAATGCTAGTTATGGTGCAACTTGCTGTGCAGAAAGAACAGCTATATTTAAAGCGGTATCAGAAGGAATAAGGGAATTTGAAAAAATTGCTATTGTTTCTAATCATAATCAATTAACACCGCCTTGTGGTATTTGTAGACAAGTGCTTTTTGAATTTATGCCAGATGGTATTGTGATATTACAAAATGATAGAGAAGAAATTAAAACGTATACTGTAAGAGAATTATTACCAGTTGGCTTTACATTGTGAGAAAAGGCGTATAATTATGAAAAAAATATTCAAGAAAAACTGGATAAATCGTTTGATAGAAGGAGAAACCAAAAAGGCAGAAGTAATTGTTTCTCTTTCTGTTCAGGAAGTAATAGAAAAGTTATGTTTATGGGGAAAATGTGATGAAGCAACAACAGATGTATGTAGCATTTCATTGGAAAATGAGCAAGAAGTAATTACAGCAGTGCTTTCAAAATATGATGTGACACTTTTAATTGTGGTAAAACAGTCAGAAGAAGGGGCAAAAGTATATCTTTCAGCAAGTATGAAAGGAGGAAATATTCGTAATAAAGTAGAAGAATATTTAGATGAAGCAATAGATGCTTTACGGCACTATATAGTGAAAATAGAAAAACAATAATAATGGTACAGCTTGTCAAAAAAACTTGAAAGCGTTGCTCTCAAACTTTCACTTCTTTCCCACAGAAAGAACCAAAGAACTTTAAATGGAAACTATGTTTCCTTAAAAACATTGATTCTATTAAGGAAAAATATTAGTTTTTCCAATAAAGTTTGCAGGTGTGGACGGAGTCCACAAAAAAGACTTTATTGACAGACTGAGTATTCATGAATAGGGGAATTTTGAAGGGAATGTTAATATATGTATGATGATATTTATATTACACTTTCACCAGAAGAAGGAGCAAAATTATTACAGCAATGGGTGGACGAAAAAGGAAACTTTATTCGGAAAATAGGCAAAAATATAATTGATAGTTATGTTATTCATTTTGGAGAAAATAAAAAAGCGATTATTACTGTAATAGAATATTTTACATGGCGTAATAATCAAATGACGGCAACAATAGTGTTAGACAATGTAGAAAAATATACGAAAGTACATATTGTGGTAGGCGGTAGCAGTCAAGGAATCATTTTTACATTTGACTATGGAGCAGGTGAATCTTTAGAAACAAAATTAAAATCTATTTTTGAACAGTATCAAATCAATGAAACGAGGTGAAATAATGTCAGAGAAAAGTTGGGAAACATTAGAGGGTGCTTGTTACTATTGTAAAAAATGTAGATTGTGGGAAACAAGAAATCATGTAGTAATTGGAAAAGGTAATAAAAATGCGGATATTATGTTTATTGGAGAAGGTCCAGGACAACAAGAGGATTTGACAGGAATACCATTTGTAGGACCAGCAGGACAATTATTAGATAAAATGTTGAATGCAATTCATCTAAATATAGATGATGTATATATTGCAAATATTGTAAAATGTAGACCTCCTGGAAATAGAGACCCTCATGAAGATGAACAAGAAGCATGTTTAAATTATTTACGATACCAATTAAAACTGGTAAAACCTAAAATTATTGTTTGTTTGGGAAGAATTGCAGGAACAGCAATTATTTCGCCTACATTTAAAATTACAAAGCAAAGAGGACAATGGATAGAAAGAAAAGGTTATTGGATTACTGCAACATTTCACCCTTCTGCATTATTGAGAGATGAAAGTAAAAAGCGTCCTGCGTGGGAAGATTTTAAAAGTATACAAAATAAATTGATGGAATTAAATGAAAATAAAATGGAAAATTAAGGAGGAATTATTTTGCAAAAAAAATTTCAGTCAGGGTTTGTTTCATTGGTGGGTAGACCAAATGTAGGAAAATCAACATTGATGAATCATTTTATTGGGGAGAAAATCGCAATTATTTCCAATAAACCACAAACAACAAGAAATAAAATTACAAGTATATTCACAAGGCAAGATTTTCAATGTATATTTATTGATACACCTGGTATTCATAAACCAAAACACAAACTGGGGGAATATATGGTAAAATCAGCAGAAAATGCATTGAATGAAATAGATGTTGTATTGATGTTGATTGAACCTACAGAAAAAGTACTGGAAAAAGATAAATATGTCATAGAATATTTAAAAAATGTCAAAACACCTGTAATATTGGTAATCAATAAAATTGATACAATAGAAAAACAAAAATTACTGCAAGTGATTGATAATTATAGAAATTTGTATCATTTTGCAGAGGTAGTACCTATATCAGCGATAAAGGGACAAAATACACAAGAACTTTTAAATGTGATACAAAAATATTTGCCAGAAGGACCTCAATATTTTCCAGAAGATATGGTAACAGACCAACCAGAAAGACAAATTGTTTCTGAAATTATTAGAGAAAAAACATTACATTTGCTTCAGGACGAAATACCTCATGGTATTGCAGTAGAAATTATGTCTATGAAAAAAAGAACGGATAAAGATTTAGTCGATATACATGCCACAATATATTGTGAAAAGGAATCTCATAAAGGCATTGTGATAGGAAAACAAGGAAGTATGTTGAAAAAAATTGGCTCTCGTTCTAGGATAGATGTAGAGAGATTATTAGGTTCTCCTATTTATTTACAATTATGGGTGAAAGTTAAAAAGGATTGGAGAGACAGTGACCTTTTGTTGAAAAATTTTGGATATGACAGTAGAAATATATAGTATGTTTAGATTTTCATTTTTTATGTCGTTTTTTGCCAGTATAGAGAATATAAAATAGGAAAAAGCTAATTGTATAAATGACACAGCACAGAAAAGAGGTTTATGCAAATATGAAACAAATTCTTTACTGGAAGAAATTTGCAGAAAGCGGAAATGTGTTTGACTATTTGGAATATAAACAGGCGGAAAAACGAAAAAAGCGAATAGAATATGAGAATAATATTGATTCAGCTTGTCAAAAAAACTTAAAGGCTGGTAAGTAAACTCCTACAAGTCTTTAAAGAGGCTTGAACATTAAAGGGAAACTATGTTTCTTTAAAAATATTGATTTTATAAGGAAAAACGTTAGTTTTTCTAAAAAAGTTTTTTATCCAACTTTTTTTCAAAAAAGTTGGTGGGTGTGGGTGAAACCCACAAAAAGAACTTTATCGACAGACTGTACAATATGAGAATAATATGGATTGTCACACCATCAAAAAAATATAGATTAAATACTTCGTAATGAAATAAAGTACTTTGGAAATGCAGGTGTCGCTTTGGGAACAGAAGTAATAAGAGGTATTGTTTTAAAAGAAATGCCTAAGGGAGAAACAAGTAAACAGATTATTGTGTTAGCAAAGGGATTAGGAAAAGTATGGATAACGGCAAAAGGAGCAAGAAAACAAAAAAGTAAATTGCTTGCAGGCACACAATTATTCTGTTATTGTGATTTTCAAGTATATGAGAGTAAAAATCATTATTATGTTAATCAAATTGATATGATAGAGAGTTTTTTTGATTTGCGTTTGGATATAGATAAATTATCTCAAGCAATTTATATTGTGGATTTGGTAGAAAAAACGGCTTTTATGGGTATGGAACAAGATAATATATTATTATTGCTTTTAAAAACATTGCAGATATTGTCTAAAGGAAAATGTCCTGCAACACTAGTAAGTCGTGTATTTGAAATGAAATTTTTGCAGACAGCAGGTGTTATGCCAGATTTAACAGAAAGATGCTGTATCTGTGGAAAAGAGTCAAAACAATATTTTCATGCTGCTGCTGGCGGTATGGTATGTGATGAGCATATAAGTGGAAGTAGAAAACTGTCAGCAGGAGCAAAAAATGCTATGGAATTTGTATTTTCTCATGATATAAAAAGTGCTTTTCAATTTTCTGTTTCAAAAGAAGTGATGAAAGAATTATATAAGATATTGGAAGAATATCTGGCAATACATATTAACATACAACTACCAACAAGGGAATTTAATAAAAAAATAGAATTTTAATAAAAAAGCCCCATATAAGTGAGGGCTTTTTTATTTCTTAATTATTCTAATTTTTTTCCACATTCTGGACAATAGTTAGGAAGTTTATTTTTTATAGAAAAGTGATGTCCACAATAAGGACAATTACAAAATGCATAATATTGTAATATAGCTAGAGTTAGAATAATCCAGCCTAATATAAATAAAAAAACTTTGTATGTAGTATTTTTATTAATTTCATATGCTACGAAAAGCGCAATAAAACTTAGTGCTTCACCAATATATTGTATAAAACGACTTTTTTTATAATCCAATATTTTTTCATCTCCCACTGCTCAAATCATATAAAGCTATTACTATAGACATGATTTTTATAATAATTTTTTGGGTATTATGTTGGTTTGTTTTTTCTATTCATGATAATTTCCAAGTATATGTAATTTTAAAATCCTCTTGGGAGATTGAGCTATTTTTAGCAAACCTCCCAGTTCACTACAATAGCCATGTCCTTCTTATTTTTCACATAAATCCTCTCTTTCTGTAATACCATAAATTTATAAAATATGATTTTTGCATATTGATTATAACATAATAAAATATATTTTTCTAGAGATAATACAGAAATATCAAAAAAGAGGTTGACTTTATATAAAATGCATGATAGAGTATATAAAAATTAAAAAATATTTTATTTTTGATAATGTTAAATAAAAAAATAAAATGTTATTATAATAAACTGCTATGAAAAAGAGGAGTATTTATGTGAATTTTTCAGAGAACATTGTGAAATGGTGAAAACAATGTAATGAAGCATAAAGAATGGCGCTTTGGAGCAGATATTTTGAAAGAGGGCTAAAGATTTTATTTAGCCAAAAAGGGTGGAACCGCGGAAGATTACTTTCGTCCCTTACAGTATTGTAAGGGACGGAAGTTTTTTATTTTAGAAAGGAGTTTTTATATTATGACAGAGATTACTATGGAAAAAATTGTAGCATTGGCAAAAAATAGAGGATTTGTATATCCTGGTTCTGAAATTTATGGTGGTTTAGCAAATACATGGGATTATGGACCGATTGGTGTGGAATTAAAAAACAATGTAAAAAAAGCATGGTGGCGTAAATTTATACAAGAAAGCCCTTATAATGTAGGTGTAGATTGCGCTATACTGATGAACCCTCAAACATGGGTAGCTTCTGGACACGTAGGAGGATTTAGTGACCCTCTTATGGATTGTAAAGAATGTAAAGAAAGATTTAGAGCAGACAAAATCATTGAAGAATATAGAAAAGAAAAAGGTATGGAAGAAGTTAGCATTGATGCTTGGAGCAATGAACAAATGAAAACATTTATAGAAGAAGAACAAATTACTTGCCCAAGCTGTGGAGCACATAATTTTACAGATATTAGACAATTTAATTTAATGTTTAAAACATTTCAGGGTGTTACAGAAGATGCAAAAAATACAGTATATTTAAGACCAGAAACAGCACAGGGAATATTTGTTAATTTTAAAAATGTGCAAAGAACAACAAGAAAAAAATTACCTTTTGGTATTGGACAAATAGGTAAATCATTTAGAAATGAAATTACACCAGGTAACTTTACATTTAGAACAAGAGAATTTGAACAAATGGAATTAGAATTTTTCTGTAAACCAGGTTCTGATTTAGAATGGTTTGAATATTGGAGAAAATATTGCAAAGATTGGTTATTGCATTTGAACATTAAAGAGGAAAATATTCGCTTACGTGACCATGAAAAAGAAGAACTTTCTCACTACAGTAATGCTACAACAGATATTGAATTTTTGTTCCCATTTGGATGGGGTGAACTTTGGGGTATTGCAGACAGAACGAATTTTGACTTGACTTGTCATCAAAATGTGTCTGGACAAGATATGACATATTTTGACCAAGAAGCAGATGAAAAATATATACCATATTGTATTGAGCCATCATTGGGTGCAGATAGAATGACATTAGCGTTTTTATGTAATGCTTATGATGAAGAAACATTGGAAGATGGAGATACAAGAACAGTGTTGCATTTTCACCCAGCAATTGCACCAATTAAAGCAGCAGTTTTGCCTCTTTCTAAAAAATTATCAGAGCAGGCTGGAGAAGTTTATGCAATGTTGTTAAAAGAATTTCATTGTGATTATGATGATGCAGGTAGTATTGGTAAACGTTATAGAAGACAAGACGAAATTGGTACACCTTTCTGTATTACATTTGATTTTGATTCATTAGAAGATAATGCCGTAACAATAAGAGATAGAGATACTATGAAACAAGAAAGAATAAAGATTGACAAATTGGTAGAGTATTTAAAACAAAAAATGGAATTTTAATCATGCAAAATGTATAAAAGATTTTGTTTTTATAATTTGTATTGTAGCATAATGAAATGAAAAAAAACGAGAAATATTTTGTTGAAAAATAGAATATAAAAAATTAGAATAATTTGTTGTACTTTTTGCTAAAAAGTGGTATATTAATTAAGACAGTGTGAATGACAACAGTTTATGGCAATAAAACAATGTAGTTTTTTTAAACTTTATCTAACTCACTTATGATGAATTTATTGTTAGGAGGTATTTTTAACATGGGCAAGAAATATGTGTATATGTTTAGCGAAGGAAACGCTTCCATGAGAAACCTGTTAGGTGGCAAAGGTGCAAACTTAGCCGAAATGACAAATTTAGGACTGCCAGTTCCTCAAGGTTTTACAATTACAACAGAAGCTTGTACAGAATATAATGAAGGTGGAAAAAAATTTACACCTGAAATGATTGAACAAATTGAGGAAGCTCTTAAAAAATTAGAAGAAATCGCTGGAAAAAAATTAGGTGACCCTGAAGACCCATTGTTAGTATCTGTACGTTCTGGTGCTAGAGCTTCTATGCCTGGTATGATGGACACTGTTTTGAACTTAGGTTTGAATGATGTTTCTGTAAAAGCCCTTGCAAAGAAAACAAACAATGAAAGATTTGCATATGATTCTTACAGAAGATTTATTATGATGTTCGCTGATGTTGTTATTGGTGTATCTAAATCAAAATTTGAAAGATTATTAGATGACTACAAAGAAAAAGTTGGCGCAAAATATGATACTGATTTGTCAGCAGACCATTTGAAAGAAATTTCAGAAAAATTTAAAGAACTTTATAAAGAAGACCAAGGAAAGGATTTCCCACAAGACCCTAAAGAACAAATGTTGGAAGCTGCAAAAGCTGTATTCCGTTCTTGGGATAACCCTAGAGCATTTGTATATAGAAGAATGAATGACATTCCTTATAGCTGGGGTACTGCTGTAAATGTACAAATGATGGTATTTGGTAACAAAGGTGATACATCTGGTACAGGTGTTGCGTTTACAAGAAATGCAGCAACTGGTGAAAAAGCAATGCTTGGTGAATATCTTGTAAATGCACAAGGTGAAGACGTTGTTGCTGGTGTTCGTACACCAAAACCAATTGCACAGTTGAAACAAGATATGCCTGATGTATATAATCAATTTATGGAACTTGCAAATAAATTGGAAAATCATTACAAAGATATGCAGGATATGGAATTTACAGTTGAAGAAGGTAAATTGTATTTCTTACAAACAAGAAATGGTAAAAGAACTGCAAATGCAGCATTAAAAATTGCTGTTGATATGGTAAATGAAGGACTTATTACAACAGATGAAGCATTAATGAAAGTTGAACCAAAACAACTTGACCAAATTTTGCACCCTGCTTTTGACCAAAAAGCATTAAAAGCTGCAAAAGCAATTGGTAAAGGTTTGCCAGCTTCTCCTGGTGCTGCTGCTGGTAAAGTTTACTTTACAGCAGAAGATGCAAAAGTACATGCTGAAACAGGTGAAAGAGTAATACTTGTTCGTTTGGAAACATCTCCAGAAGATATTGAAGGTATGGTTGCAGCACAAGGTATATTGACAGTTCGTGGTGGTATGACATCTCATGCAGCTGTTGTAGCTCGTGGTATGGGTACTTGCTGTGTATCTGGTTGTGAAGAAATTCGTATGAATGAAGCAGAAAAAACATTCACATTGGGTGGTGCAACAATTAAAGAAGGCGATTATATTTCATTAGATGGTTCTACAGGTAATATTTATAATGAAGATATTCCAACAGTAGACCCTGAAATCTCTGGTGATTTTGCTACATTTATGAAATGGGCAGATGAAAAGAGAAGTTTGAAGGTAAGAACAAATGCTGATACACCAAAAGATGCAAAAGTTGCTATTGAATTTGGTGCAGAAGGTATTGGTTTGACAAGAACAGAGCATATGTTCTTTGAAGGCGAAAGAATTATGAAATTTAGAAAAATGATTCTTTCTGATAGCGTAGAAGAAAGAGTGGAAGCACTTTCTGGTATTGAACCATTCCAGAAAGATGACTTTAAAGGTATTTATGAAGCTATGGGAGAAAGACCAGTTACTATACGTCTTCTTGACCCACCTTTGCATGAATTTATGCCAAATACAGATGAAGAATTTGAAGTATTGGCAAAAGAAACAGGTAAAACTGTAGAAGAATTGAAAATTAAAGCAAAAGGTCTTCATGAATTGAACCCTATGATGGGACATCGTGGATGCCGTTTAGCAGTAAGTTACCCTGAAATTGCAGAAATGCAGACAAGAGCAATTATTGAAGCTGCTATTGAAGTTTCTACAGAAAAAGGTATTGAAATTGTACCTGAAATTATGATTCCTTTGATTGGTGAAATTAAAGAATTGAAATATGTAAAAGAAGTTGTTGTAAAAACAGCAAACAAAGTTATGGAAGAAAAAGGAAAAACTCTCAAATACCTTGTTGGTACTATGATTGAAATTCCTCGTGCAGCTTTGACAGCTGACCAAATTGCATCTGAAGCAGAATTCTTCTCATTTGGTACAAATGACTTGACACAGATGACATATGGTTTATCTCGTGATGATGCTGGTAAAATTTTGGCTGATTACATTGATAAAAATATTTACGAATGTGACCCAACTGCTAGATTGGACAGAACAGGCGTTGGCTTATTAATGCAAATGGCAGTAGAAAAAGCAAAACCAGTACGCCCTGACATTCATTTGGGTATTTGTGGCGAACATGGCGGAGACCCATCTTCTGTTGAATTCTGCCATATGATTGGATTGGATTATGTTTCTTGCTCACCATTCCGTGTACCTATTGCTAGATTGGCAGCAGCACAAGCAGAAATTAGTTTTCCAAGAAAAAAATAATTGAAAATGATTGTCGTTATGGCAATTATTTTATAAAATCTTTCATTCATTCTTAGGCTTGAAAGTCTATCAAAAAAGTCTCTTGTGATTTGTGAAAATCATGAGAGATTTTTTTGTATTAGACCAAATAGGAATAATATGGTATACTACTTTAAGGGGGATTTTATGAAAAAATATTATATTTCGTTTATTTTAACAGTAATATTATCTTTATTTATGATGGTATCAGTATTTGCTAATACTGATGAGAGTATAGCAGATAATAATCAACATAGTGATTCAATGAAATATTTTGGAGCATTTTTACCGGAAATTCCTGTTAAATATTATGGAGGAGAATATTATGATAAAGAACATTTTATACATATAAAAATTGTAGATACAACACCGGAAGGAAAAGAGTGGCTGTTGTCATTGCAAGAATTTAATACAAAAATGTCTGCTGTAAACGCATTGAATACTGAAGTAGTGTTTGAGGGTGGAGCTGTTTATACTTATGAGGAATTAGAACAAGCAACACATCATATAAATGATTTGGAGTTAGATGAGAATGGATATTATATAGAGAAAGAAATGGAATTTGATGGAAAATTAGAGCTAATTCATTGGGAAGTTGATGTTCCACAAAATAGCATTAGAATACTAGCAAAGGAGTGGAATGAAGAATCAATGAAAAAGATGTCAAAATTTTTAGGTATTGACATAGACCATATCATATTTGAAACAGCAAATTATACAGTGGAAGAATTAGAAGAAGCATTAGATAAAGTTATTGACGCTAAATTACATAAAGGGTTAAATGTTCTTGAAATGGGATTAAAAACAGGAAAAATAGTATTTATGTGGTAGCTACAAAGTGGAATAATGAATTGAAGAAAGAAGTAATGAAAATTTCGGGATTAAAAAAAGAAAATATTATATTTATAATTTATGGAGGCAAAATTGATGACTCTAATTTTGATGAAGATATAACAGGAAACAGTTTAATAAATCAAGTAAAAAAGGTATTTAAAATACAGTAATTGTTTCTGAAAAAGTTTGGCAATATAGTTTTGAATTATATAATATTAAAAAAATAAAAAAATGAAAAAAAGTGTTGACAAGCTATAAAAAAAGAGTATAATATATATTCGTAGTCAAAAAAAACAAGCACAAAAAAAGAAATAAAAAAAATAAAAAAAGTGCTTGACAAATAAAAAGAGTGATGATACAATATATCACGGTTGACTTTGAAAGAAGTCGAAAAAAGGAAGAAATTGATCCTTGAAAACTGAACAGTTAAGAAATAAAACACAACCCAAGTCTATTCAAAAAGTTTTGCAGATTTTATAAAAAAATCTGAGAAGTCAGAGTAATCTGAGTAGCAAGGATTTCATATAAGAGTTTGATCCTGGCTCAGGATGAACGCTGGCGGCGTGCTTAACACATGCAAGTCGAGCGAA
>ERZ808044.1078-NODE-1078-length-18263-cov-10.773067_pt1 | contig 18263 bp, 16 predicted proteins | sample MGYA00380195_ERZ808044 | MGnify/ENA primary metagenome ERZ808044 (study PRJEB31490, sample SAMN06133423) | mouse gut metagenome | isolation source: Z7_2 | host: mice | place: China: Chengdu | collected 2015-05 ...
TAAGCAATACCGCCAAAAGACCAATCGAAATCAACATCTTTTTCATCATCTGAGGCTCCTTCCTGGAATTCCGAGTCATAGCTAATTCCTCCTCGTCAATATGAATTTCACAAGCGCTGTTTTTACTTTGGCCCGTTTTATTTCATTCACCAATAATACAATACCATATAAGCCACAAACTAACAAAATAATATCTTCAATTGGGCATAGCATATATGTTACCATTTGCGAAAAACAGTTTCCTAACATAAAAGAAATAATTGGATAGAGTAGATAAAACACGATCAACAAGCTTTAAAAAGGGGTAGGCTTTTCAAGTAAATCATTCTTGTTATGCCAACTTTCATATAAAAACAAAATTCTACAAAACCACAAAATTCCGGTTATCTCTTACATAAACTTCCTCTCTATTTCCGGATCCGTTTTATAATAATGGATCGTTCCCGCACTGTAATCTGTCTAATTCTATCCGCAAGCGTGTTTTTAATTCCTCTAATTCTTCCGGCATTGGTATAAATTCCGCCGCCGTCAATTCCGGCCCTAATTTCCAAACAGGTCCTGCCGTTTCCAAGTCCTTCTTTCTCCTCGGGAAAATATGCCAATGCATATGGGCGCCGTTGCCTGAGCCTAAAAGCTCATAATTCAACTTATCCGGTCTAAACGCATTGTAAACGGCCTCTGCCACAATTGCCATTTCATGAAGAAATTCATCCCTAAAATCCGGTTCCAGAAAATGCAGCTCCGTCGCATGCTCCTTACATAAAAACAGAGAATAACCTTTTATGCGTTGATAATCTCCCATCACCACATATCCCGTATTCAATTCTTTGACAAAATAGGGGTTCTTACCGGTTTTAATCTGATCAATCCTCTCACAAACCATACAACATTCCATAAGTTTATCCTCTCTTTAAATCATCCTGTTGAAAATAACAGTCTGCTCTTTCATGGATATTTTTCCGACCTGATAACCGTAATCCGCCAATTCCTTTTTATATTGCAGGAAAGAGTGATCGATGGGTATCCCTGCGATATCCTGAATTTCCTCAAAAGTCAGCCGAAAAGATTCCTTTCCTGTTTTCTGAACATATTCCCATAAAGCGTTATATTTGCTCATTGCCTTTTCTCCTCTCCGAATTCCACTCTCTTCTTTTTATCTTTTTCTTTCTGCCCCCTCTTTTTCTTATAAACATGAACGGCAGTATTGATGATAGACAGCAGCACAAAAAGGCTTGTAAAGTTAATCCAAATATCCCTGTATGCTGTTTTTGCCAGTGGTTCCCGCAATCCGGTAGACCAGACATATGCGAACGTCAGCAGCAGGGACGGAATATACGCCGTCACGTATCTGAGAACCAGCGGCTTCACAGGCAGATTCGTACGCAGCTCAAATGCTGCTATCCCGATCAGAAGAATCATAGCCCTGTCTAATTCGTGCCAGTTACCGCTTGGATCTTCATAAATACCATTGCAAAGATACAAAACGCTGTTTAACAATGTGATTGCCGTGTATATCATCGAATAAACCGACGCAATACGTATCCATTTTTCTTATTCATTTTCTTCTCCTATTGAAACAATTCGAACGGCGGAAGCCATTCCGCCGTCACCATATGTCGTTCCTTCTATGCAGAAACAGAAATATTCGTACCGGATTCCGGCCTGGCGGCTTCTCCGGATTTCGTATAGATTACCGGCTCTGTCTTAACAACATCTACTGTTTCTACCGGTATGCTGCTGTCTGTACTAGCCTGAGTCAGATCAGACCTCTCACCCAATATTGCCTTCCCGTTTTCACTAATGCTGACTGTATCTGTGTTCCCATTCCTGCTTTCCGCTATTCTCTTTTCCTGTTCCCCGCGATCTTCTTTTCGCTTCCGGATAGCGTTTTCCTGCTCTGATTTTGCTTTTTCCCGCGCCTCCTTCGCTTCTTCCTTCATTCCCTTTTCAACTTTTTTCTGATAGTCCTCTGCTTTATCTGCGGTCTCACCGACATACCCCATTGCCCGCTCCATGACAGATGTATCGCCTCTCCTTTCTGCTTCTTGATAGACGCGGAAAGGTGTATTCATCATTTTCATATTCATGCTTGCCCCTGCAATGCCTTCCATCGTTTTCGCATGCATAATGATCCCTCCCTTGATTTATGCCAGCCGGGAAAATTCAGAATGCTGCTTCCTGTATGTATCATTGTCCTTCTGGCTTAATTCCTGTTCTACCTGTGCCAGTTTTTTCTCCAGCTCCTGGATCTTCCTTTCCACTTTATTGCCGGATGGCATAGAGGGATACCCGGAGGGTGTTTCATCCCCGGAGGCCGACTGGATCTGCTGCTCCAGCTCCCTTTTCTTCTCTTTCAGTTTTTCGATCTCCCGGTCTACCTTATCTGTATTGCCGACACAAACTTCTGCAGGCTTTCCCTGGCTGTCCCCGTCATCTATCTTAGGCTTTTTGCCGTCTGCTTTCGGTTCTTCCTTTCCATCCGCACGGTCTGCTTTATCCGGGTCTTCAAAAAAGATTTTCCGGCTGCCGTTCTCGTCTTGTCCTATCCGGTATAGTCCGGCAGGCTCCTTCCCCGACTTTTCACTTCTGATGTATACATCCTGTGGTTCAGACAGCTTACCTGATCCTTTTTCTTCTGCAGCTTCTTTTGTTTCCTTTGCTTCTTTTGCTTTTTCCGCTCTCAGGGCTGCCTGCTTCTCCTTCACCCTCTCTGCGCAGTCGGTTTTAGATTGCGCGTAATTTCCATTGATTTCCTTGAATCTGCCGTATGGCATAAAGGTATCCTTTAGGGTCTGCATTGCCATAAGTATGTTCCTCCTTTAATTTGATATTGCCGGGTAACTGTTTTACATTTGCAAACAGCCCCTTTTTCGTTTTTCGGCAGTGAGAAGCGGCGGGTTAATCCATTTGCTGTGAGATGCTTTCTGGATGCTGTGGAATGATCAGCAGCACCTGTAGGATAAATACATCCCCCCGTGTCTCTATACTCATGGCACCGCCATATTTTTCAGCCACCTTTTTTACATTTGACAGACCTGTCCCTTTTTTGAGTGCGCCTTTCCCATGGAAGCTGTTCCGGGTTTCTATCATAAGGAAATCTCCCTGGATACGACCGGACACATGAATATACCCTTTCGGGCATCCCGTAATACATGCCCCTGACGGGGCGGTCGGACTGCCGTCCGGTAAGGTATATTTTTCTATACCGGCATCCAGACTTTTTACTGCCTGGATCGCATTGTCCAGTGCATTTGACAGGACAATGCAGATATCAATGTCCTTAAGGTCACAGGGGTAAGGCAGAAGAAGGGAGCAGTCCACATCTATCCCCATGCTTTTTGCAATTCCCAACTTGTTTCCCACCAAAATATCCACTACCGGGTTATTGGTACTGCAGGGGAATGACATCTTTTCCGCCATATCGTCCATATCTTCCATATAACTTATAGCTTCCTCCACGTTCCCGCTCTGCAGGAGATTTTTTACCACTGCGATGTGGTTCCTGATGTCATGGCGGAATGACTTTGTTTCATCGTAACGGGTCTTCGCCTCCTCCACATACTGGTTCAGGGAATGTTCTTCCTGTTCCAGCAGTGAAATTTCTGTGCTGAGACGGAAATTCTGCTGCAATTTCTTATAAGAGAACAGGATGCAGAACAGGCTTAGAAGTCCAAAAAACTGCACAGCGAGCAGCTGCCAGTGGTTGAACAGATACACGTAAGGTTCGCCCTCCTCTGTAAGCATATACTGGTATTCAAATGAAATCGTATTAATGTACTCACTCATAATAAAGATCGTCAGTATCGGGATGAAAACCAGAAACATCTGCTGCATTTCCGCTGCGTTATAGCTGGAAAAATAACGGTACACCATATAATAACAAAATCCGGCCAGCAAAAGTGACGCCGCCTCACTGCCCAGCATGACCGCGATGCCGGCTGTACCATAGAAAAAAGCTGGCCTCCATGAGCATAAAAGACCCGTCAGAGAGTTCACAATTCCATAGCAGAGCAGCATGATTTCAGTCATCAGGGCCGCATACAAAATGGAAAACTTAAAATCCGCGTGACAGACCAGCATCCCGTACGCCGTAAGAAGAAGTATAAACACTACGAAGCCGGTTATCGTACCGACCGGAACAAAATCGTTGACAATCACCGCACATACCGCAAACAGGAAATAAAAAGGAGTCCATATTTTCTTCTTCAGAATTTTTGCCAGAAAATAAAGCGGGATAGATGTCTCGATAACCCCCATAATATATCTATTAAAAAAATCTATATACTCAGCCATTTTACCTCCCATATAGTAAAATCTCCCTGTCTGCCCGGCGCCCTCTCAGACAGGCCGATGGTCCGAATCAGAACCATTTCGAATCTCAGATGTTCTTCATATACTGTAAAACAACACTGGAAAACTCCTTACTACGCAGCCGTGATACGGGAATCTCCCTGCCGTTATCCATATATGCAGCCCCATTCTTATAGCCTTTCAAATGCTTCAGATTGATAAGATAGCTCCTGTGGCATCTGAAAAAACGGCCTCCCAGCTTCGTTTCCAGATTCTCAATCCGCTCATAATAATCAAGGACTTCGTCTGATACCAGGTTCAGATATATTTTACGGTCTATGATCTCACAGAAGACAATCTCATCCTTTCGGATAATGCGCCCTTCATATCCCTTCTGCACGAGCAGGCTGTCTTCACCGGTGCTGTGCATGGAAGCTAACAGGCGCTCCATGGTTCTCTCAAACTGTTTCTCTTCCACCGGCTTGACCAGATAATCAAAAGCCTGCACCTCAAAAGACCGGAATACCATTTCTTTCAGTACCGTGATGAAGATCAGAAACCCCTGAAATCTATCCGCCCTCAGTCTCCTTGCTGTTTCCATACCGTCGATATCCTTCATCTGGATATCCAGGAACAGGATGTCGATCTGCCCGTCGTAGTTCAGCAGTTCTTCGCCGCTTAGAAACGTCCGGAGACTGATCTCCCTGTTCTTTTTACGAAAAAAATCAGAAACAAAAGTCCTTATGTGATCGGACATCTGTTTTTCATCATCACAGATCGCAATATGGATCAATGTGCCACCTCCTAAGCCATCATCAAGACAGACATTTTATTATATCCTGTCCGAAACGCCAAAACAATTTAATTGCCGTGAAATGTTTATCTGTTGCCGTGGAATGCATTATGACGGCCATACAGTTCATTACTCCAACGCCCGCATTTGCTCCACCAGGGATTGTTTTTTCTGCCTGCGGACCATCCAGACAGACAGGATTACCTCCATGCCAAACAGCACAAGAAGGAACAGCCCCATTTGCAGGAACGGAAACTGATACGGGACAACTTTACCGGCAAAGGATTTTTTACTTACTTCCATACATATTACCACAGAAACAGGTACCCCTACAATTAAGACCATAAGCGCCGCAAAAAACACATAGCACGTCCCCTCGATGACATTCATCCGGCATAACTGCTTCCCCGTCAGGCCGACGGAACGCAGAATGCTGTTCTCCCGCTTTCTTGACATCTGATTGGAAAGTGTCGTATTGATCAGGTTGACCACTCCAAACAGGAAGATCAGCCAGGAAACGGCCTGCATACTGCCAAAAATAATGCTGCTCTGCATTTTCTCATACTCGATATGAGCGCCTATGGTATCCAGTCCGAGATTGTCGTGCCCGGATACAATCTCCTTAAGCCCGCTTTCCACAGACTCCGATTTATCCGGGTCGTTTACAATGCTCCAGGAATAGTCAAAGCTTTCGATCTCGGGATGGAGGTCAAGAAACAGTTCTTCCGGTGCAAACAGGGCCGCCGAGTCCATAGCAAGCGCACCATGTCCGTTTGTCACCTTCGCCGCATCAAACAGACCGGATACGGTAACCGTCACGGTCTTCTGCCCCAAAGACAGCTCCATAGACGCTCCTACACCTATATCTTCAAAGGCTTTCTGATAGTTTGTGCCCAGAAGGACACTTCGGGAGTCCTCCGGCATAACACCGGATACCAGCGCGGCTTCTATCTCCAGACGGTTCTCGTCCGTCAGCATATCGCACATCCCGGCCTCGGTATTCACGGAAGTTCCGAATTGCGCGTGCAGGGAACGGCGGGTAACCAGCACTGACCTCACCCCGTCCACAGAAAGGAGTTCCTGCCTTAAGTTTTCATTCAGCGGATTCCCTGCGGCCATAATCTCCTCTTCCGGCTGCTCGGATGACAGATATATCTTTATGTCTCCGTCCGGGAAAAACAACCTTGCGGCCTGCTCCGGGGAGCGGGTCAGAACCACAGAGGACACCACCAGAAAAAGGATCCCTCCAAGGCTTAAGGAAGCCGCAATACTTACTGATTTTTTTCGGTCGCGCCGAAAATTTGCGAATCCCATGGATAAGGGTCTTAAGTTTCGATGTTTCTTCCTGCTGTGCACCGTTTCCTGCCCGGCAGAAAAACGCACCGCCTGAAGCGGTGAGATGCCGGCGGCTATTTTGACCGGCCTGCGGACAGAAACTGATACCATAAACCAGCAGGCCACCGCGGCCAGAAGCGCAGCCATCCCATAGTAAGCCCCATGGAAGCCCTTTGGAAACAGGAGCAGGCCGCCGCTTAGACCCAGCAGGATTCCGAGCAGGATTCCAACGCCGCAAAGACACCGGCTCTCCTTTTTCACAATACGCCGGATCTGTTTTGCTGTTGCACCGATGGTGCGAAGCTGTCCGTAGCTTTGTATTTTGTCATGAATTGAAATGCGGAAAATACTCTGAATCACCACATATCCTCCCATCAGCACCAGGACGGCAATGCCAAAGATTGTCACAAAGTCAGCGGACTTGGAATGAAAAGTAAAATAATTACTGTTCATTGCCACATGGGGAATGCCATACTGTGCGGCAATCTCCCGGCAATGGGCAGTCATAGTCTCCTGATCAGACTGTCGGTCGTTCTGAAAATGCACATAGGCGCGATACCCGTCAGGGTCAAATCCGGGCCATTGCGTCAATGCCGCTTTGGAAACGGCAGCAACGCAGGTTTCCACTTCCTTTTCCCCTGCATTCTCCAGGATACCGGTCACGGTATAGTCTCCATGAAAGCTTTCGGTATCCAATCGAACCGTCTCACCAATTCCGGCGTCAGAGCCGTAAGCAGAGAGAAAATATTCACTGACGGCGATTTCATCTGCCAGCTCCGGAAGCCTTCCCTCTACCAGTTCCATCTGGCTGCGGGCAATATACATCATTTCGTTGTCGCAATATACATAGGATATGTTATACCCCTGCCCGGAATGCTCTTCCCCCAGCAGATAGTATTCGCCCACCCGGGCAAACTCCGGCAGTTTCTTAAGGGCCGCGACATCGGATGCGTCGGCGCCGATGAAAACCGCCTCATAAGTATCAGCCACCTGGTTCCGCTGAATCTGTGCGACAGAAACGGATATCACCGCAGCAAAGCAGATTAGAAACGCTGCCAGAGCGACAGAGATCACCACCATCAAATTCCGGCGCCTCTCACTTGCCAGGCTTTTCTTTGCAAGTTTTTTTACAATGGCGCCGGTGTCATTTTCAAAAGGCCATGTCATGATTCATCACCCCCTATTCCGTCACACGGAGCTGCTCTACTACACTATCTTTTCTGTAATACATGCCGGCCCATTTTGTAAGCGCTAATTGTATCATGCAAACCAGGAAAAAATATAAGAGAGCTGACGCAGCGGGGAACGTATAATCCACAAAACTGAATCCAGGCACATTTCCCACGGCAGAGCACATTACTTTTCCGATTCCCAGGCCGCAGACAAGGGAGACGGTAAAGCTGCCAAGTGTCTGGAATGCGTTCTCAAAACCGATCATATGATAAAGCTGCCTGCCATCCAGGCCGACCGCACGGAACAGACCCATCTCTTTCCTTCTGGAAATGATATTTGTCATACTGGTATTGACCAGGTTAATGATACTGAACATGATAATCACAGCCAACAGAGCATATGCTGCAATGGAAATCGTACTGAAAACGCTTTTGTACTGCATCGTCATATCTTTCAGTGTCTTCAGGCGCAAAGTATCGCTTGATGAAACCAACGAATATAATTCCTTCTCAATTTGGGCATCACTGTCTGTTTCTGCCCGGATCACAAATGCACTGCTTGCATTATAGGGAACCGCCTGATCCATTTCGCCCGCAGGAAGGATAAAGCTGTCAGAGCTGTCTCTGTCAAAAATAACAGCGGATACCGTATAGGTAAGACTGCTTTGTGGGTTGTTTCCTGTCTGCGAAAAAGTGACTGTATCCCCCACCTCATAGCTCTTCTGCAAATATTCTAATTCCGGACTGCCCATATTAATGATAAGGGAATTTTCCCCTGTATGGTCCCAATCCGGCAATTCACCGGCCATTACCCTGTCCTTTAATTCTTTATAATCCTCTGCGTTCATACTCCGGATCGCTGTTTCCGCTCCGTCTACCCCGGCGCATATTTCCTGCCTGCGGATGACTTCTTTCACTCCATCTATCGACAAAATATGATTTCTCAATTCATCTGTCAGCAGATTGCCTTCCTGTAATTCTGTGAGGGAATACGCAGGCGTAACCAGTGCCCGGTTCAATTCTACCACATAACTTCCCCCGTAAGGAAAACTTTGCTTTGCCCTCTGCTGTGGATCAAGGGAGGACAACAGGGAAGAGATCCCCACAAACAGCATTCCGCTCAAAACCAGCGAAGTAAAAGTCAATATGCTTTTCTTCCTGTTACGGGACAGGTTCATAGCCGCAAGTGAAAGCGGCGTAAGATGTTTCCCGCACTTTTTCATCTTTTTTATACCGGTATAACCGCTGTAACGGAAGGCTTCCACAGGTGAAACCGACATAGCTATTTTTGCCGGTTTCAATATAGACAGCCTAACGCAGACAAATACAACGATTCCTGATAAAAACGCGATTACAATATCAGGAAGAAGCCGGAAAGCGTCCCGGTCTATGAGAAAGGACAGCATTCCGCCTGCAATACACCCAAATGGGATGAAATGAAGCGCAAGATAGTTTCCTTCCCTTGAAATAATCTGTTTGATTTGCTTCTTTGTTGTACCAATCGTACGCAGCTGACCAAAGGAAGTTACATGATTGATTACGGAAATATAAAATATATTGTAAACAACCAGAGAGCATATACCAATCAAAACCAGCCCAACAAGCAGAACGGTCAGTACCGTCTCCTTTGACATATTGTTACTGTCAATGTACAGATGATTTACCTGGATGTTGTCTGCAGAAACTTTGCAGTCCAAACCAATCTTTTGTACCAGTTCTTTCAGTTCCTGATTGGTATATTTTGCAGCATCACGGACAGAAATCATGGCCGCTTGGGACCCGGCAGAAAGGGCAGGATTTTCCCGTACAAAGTCCTGTGAAACAATGGCGTTAAACGCGACCCTGTTCCTGTCATTCTCAGCGGTTGTCTGAATAAAACCTGTAATCCGGAAGTCCTTTGTCTCTAACTGGCGGCTTACCTGATTGCGGTAACGGACAGACAGCATATCACCGATCCCGGCATCCAGATTTAAGGCGTCCAGATATCCCTTTTCTACAAGCAGTTCGTCTGCCGCCTGCGGCATATCCCCTTTGGCCAGGGTGATGTTGGAGAGCTGCATGGTTGTCTCATCCGAACATACGACTCCCATTGTGATACCATCCTCCTGCTTGGTCATTCCCACGGACTGGTAAACACCCATCCTTAAGATACGGGGTTCTTCTTTCAGCAGGGAAAGATTCTCCTGCGAGAGATTTTGGAAAATCCCCTGATATGCCGTTGATGCCGCATATCCCTTTGTAATGTTATAGGCATAAGAAGAAACAAATGCCAGAATGGCCGTAGCCATAAAAATAATAATCCCAATCAGACGGTTCCTGAAACGGTTCTGCCTGAGACGGGCGTTGGATAACCTGCGGGTAATGGCGCTGGTATCGTTTTCAAAAGGCCATGTCATGATTTTCCGCCTCCTTTACGAAACAATCCGGCCGTCCTCAATGCGGACAATGCGGTCGGCAAGCTGGGCGATCTCATTATTGTGGGTGATCATAACGATGGTCTGGTTAAACTCCATGCTGGTGCGTTTTAAAAGGCCAAGCACATCGGCGCTGGTCTTACTGTCCAGGTTCCCGGTAGGCTCGTCAGCCAGGATGATCGCCGGCTTGGTAATCAGGGCACGGGCGATCGCCACACGCTGCTGCTGTCCGCCGGAAAGGTTGTTCGGCATATTCATAAGCCTGTCTTCCAAAGCCAGCATTTCCACAATCTCATCCATGAATCTCTCATCCGCCGTATCACCGTCCAGCTCCACAGGAAGGACAATGTTCTCATAGACATTCAGGATCGGGACAAGGTTATAGTTCTGGAAGATAAAGCCGATGTTACGGCGGCGGAAGATGGTCAGTTCCTCATCATTTTTTTTGGCCAGCTCATCCCCGCGGACAATCACACTGCCGGAGGTAGGCGTATCCAGCCCTCCCATCATATGGAGCAGGGTGGACTTGCCGCTGCCAGAAGTTCCCACCACCGCCACAAACTCCCCCTGTTCCACAGACAGGCTGACGCCGTCCAGGGCACGGGTGACGTTCGGCTCGCTGCCATAATACTTTTTCAGGTCAATTGTTTGTAATACATTCATAATCAAATGCTCCTTTCAAGTTATATCTACGATAATTCCTGTATTTGATGTACCAGAGACTGCTTTTTTATTTGCCGGACCGTCGAATATGAGAAAAGCATCTGAACGGCAAGCATCCATAGAAAAAAGCTAAACATTTCAAATATTGGAAAATGATAGCTTACCTTTCCAAAAACACTCATTGCACTAAAAACCGTACAAAGGAGATACCCCATAAGAGTCCCAAACGATACGGAAAGGAACAGGACTCCAAATGTATAAAACAAGCCCTCAATCAACAGCATTTTTGAAAGCTGTTTCCCACTCAGGCCAACCGCCTGTAAAACGCCCAGCTCCCGTTTCCGGGTCAGGATATTGGTTATCAGGGTGTTCAGCAGATTGATCATACCAAAAACTCCGATAAACATTATGAACACATAGACCGGAATACGGTAATTTAACAATTTTTCTCTATAAGCCCCGACCCACTCATCCAATGTACTGATATAAAGTCTGGAAGCCGGTGGAATGATTTTTTGAATTTCCCCTTTTACCGCCTCCCAGTTACTGTCATCTGTATCTACGATGAATTGATAATTGAGGTTCTCCACAGGTACAATTTCTGACAGCAATCCCAAAAGAATAAATAACGTATCATATCCGCCATATGGGATATTCCCATCCACAATTCCCATCACTTTTACTTTCCATGTCCGGCCGTTTGCTTCAATTTGAAGTTCATCTCCAACAGACACCTCCCATCCGAAGGTTTCTTCCCATTGAGGGCCGTTTTCAATAATTATGCCATTGTTATCAAGAAGCTCCTGCAAATCTGCTGTACCGTCAACCAGATATTGTTCAATCATTTTCCTGGAATCCGGAGTATATACATCTGAAACAATCGGTTCCACATCCCCTGTTGGCATACGGACATCAAGGACCGTTCCCTGATATGTTTTTACTGTTTCTACGCCATCTATCCCTCGGATATATCCTATGAAATCTTCCGTAAGCGGATTGGATTTTTGAAGTCCAGAATATTGCTCACTGTTATGTGCCTGCGGCCCATAATCACCTAATTCAAGACGGACTTCCCCGTAAGGAAAACTTCTGCGCGCCATCTCTAAGGGGTCAATGGAGTTAAAATATGCAGAGCTTGCCATAAGCAGAATGCCGCATACCCCTAATGATAAAACCGTTAAGGCCGTTTTCTTTTTATTCCTTGCAAAGTTAAGGAAAGCTAAGTTTTTCGCTGATAAGGAACGGTGTAACGCTTTTGTATGCCCAAATGCCACATCGTTATTGCCGGCCACATAACGGACTGCTTCAATAGGCGTAACACGGGCCGCAGTCCTGGCAGGTTTGATCACAGCAATCATGACACATAGATACATAAATAAAGCTGTCATGGCGGCGATCACCAATACCATCAGGGTATTAAAGCCCTTGGGAACAAGAATATATCCTGCCACTGTGCCGGCTGATATTCCAATTGGAATACCTGTTACGGAAAGGGAAAGACCCTCCCGAAAGACAATCCGTTTCATCTGTCTGCCTGTTATCCCGATTGTCCGAAGCTTTCCGTATTCATTTATTTTTCTGACTATGGACACATAAAACAAGCTGTAAATAACAAGGATGCATACCAGAGCGACAATAAGACTGACAAGTGCGATTATGGCCATATATTGACTGTTCCTCTGCTCAATCAGAGAAAAATAATAGGTTGAAAACTGCATTTGTCCCGGCTGTATTCCAAGTTCGCCGCACACTGCCGATAATTCGGCTTGTATCGCCGATTCAGACCAGCCGTCAGATCCCTTCAACCGGACATAGGCGGAATAAACCGGCCCACTGGTCTTATTTTCAATATAGGACTGGGATACGAATACAGAATAATTGGAATCTTCGACAGGCAAAATGCCGCATAAAATGTATTCTTTTTCTCCGTCCCCTAAATCCAGCGATACCGTATCACCTACGGACCTGGAGAATCCGGCCCTGTCAAGAAATGCCTTTGTGACAGCAATTTCATTTGCGGATTCCGGCAATGTTCCCTCCAGGTCAGGATATTTCGCTAATTTCATCAACGTTTCGTCCATGGAGCGGACGGTTAATTTATAGTCTCCATAGGAAACCAAACCCAGCAGATGGCTTACGCCGACCTGCAGCCTGTCATCATTTACCAATTTTGTAAGCGTGTCATCGTCAACTTCATCGATGACTGCCTGATAGCGCCCGGCCGCATCATTTAATGATTTTCTTTGGAAAGCAAAAAAATACAGGGTTGTTGCCATGAGCAGGCAGGCGGCTAATGCAATCGTAATGATAATGAGGATATTCCTGCTTTTATCCGTTTTTAAGTTTCGATTTGCCAGCTTCTTTACAATAGCGCTGGTATCATTTTCAAAAGGCCATGTCATAATCCGCCACCTCCTTTATAAGGTATCGCGCAGAGTTTCCATCATTGATAACTTGCTTTGCCGTTTTAAGGCCCCTGTTGTAATCAGCACACTACATAAAATAATAATCGCACAATTCATGATTGTAATACCAAATGGAAATTGATAATTCAAATAGTTCATCAGGCTGTTTTTCAAAAATGAGCAAAGAACATATCCAATTCCTCCACCAATTATCACAGATAATACAAGTCCAATACCAACTACGATCAATCCCTCTTTATGAACCATCACGGATAATTGTTTTTGAGACATTCCCACTGAACGCATGAGAGAAAACTCCTTGCGCCTTACAATAATTCCCGTCAAAATTGTATTTAACAAATTCATCACAGAAAAACAACCAATTAAAACAATGGCTATTGCAAGGGCTAACTGTGTCCCCTGCAGGAAGTTTTCATTCTGGGCAATCGCAGCAGAAAGTGAATCCACACTCAGTCGTGGATGATCTGATACAATCTGGTCTATTTCATTTTCTGCCTGCTGTTCAAAAGAATCCTCTACACAAATTACATACTGATATGTTAAATTGCTGTGTGCGATTTTTTGCATGGAATCAACCGGCAATAACAGCATATCTATTTTCTCGCCATGATTTCCAATTTTACTTTCGTCAAGAACTGCCGCAATCTCAAATTCCAGATTCTCCGTATGCTGCCCATCAAAAATCTTCAGCGTTACAGACGAGCCGACTTTTGGATGAATACCAAAATACTTCTCAAAGTCACCCGGCCTGCCAATCACCATCTGATTCTTAGATGCCATTTGCTCATAATCTGATAGGTTTCCATTTAAAAGACAGCTTTGCAGCAAAGCCATATCTGCTTTCTCAAATCCTACAATTTCAGCATCTGATTCCAGGGCCTGCAAATCATAGGAAACTGGGAGGTGCTGATCGTTCATAATCTTTTGCACACCTGATAATTGCGAAAGTTCTTTTTCCACTTCCTCCGTAAAAGGACTTGATTCCTGCAAAATCTCCAAAGGATTATCCATCAGCTCCTGATTTGAGATTCTTAAAATGAATTGTCCTCTTGCAAACCCAGATAAAGACATATCTTTTGCATTGATAGAAGAAAGGACAGAGGATAAACCTAACAGCAGGACGCCAGTCAGGACAAGAGAGGCGACTGTCAGTATATTCTTTTTCTTATAACGCAAAACTTGATTTACTGCCAAAGACCCCGGCGTAAGCTTGTGCTGCCTATGTCTACATTTTGGTTGGTTATTTTGTTCATAGCGGGAAGCCTCTATGGGTGAAACGGTCGCAGCTATTTTAGCAGGTTTTTTGGTGGACAGGCGCACAGTGGCATAAGTTAACGCAACAACAACCGGGCATATCCATAGCACATTCCATAATTCAAATCCCTGTGGAATTAAAAGATAAGCCGCTGCAATTCCCACAATTAGTCCAATAGGAATTGCAGGTAACATCAGCAAAGTCCCCTCCCTAAGAACAAGTCTTTGAATCTGTTTTGCTGTCATCCCTATTGTGCGAAGCTGTCCATATTCTTTAATTGAGTTGATAATGGAAATATAGAAAATATTGTATATTACCAAAATACCAGCGATTACGATAACAACCAGCCCGGCAACCGCCGCCATAACCATCAATACCGAAGGCTGGCTAAGGTTCAAATACGCTTCATTATAAGAAGGAGCCGCTTTACAACCTGCATCAGACGCTATCTCTGATATTAAGTTTTTTACATCTCCGGAGTTCGTCTGTGCATCTAAATTTGCACGAAGCATTACTGCCGGTGAAAAATTATTCCATCCATCCATTTCTAAGAAATATTCTTCAGAAACCACAGCTGCATATAATGAACGGTCAGTGCCTTTAGCCCCTGTTTTCAGGTATCCTGCTATAATAAAGGATTTTTCTTCGCTGTTGTTTGGGTCTGGCAATAAAATGGTATCTCCGATTTTTGCATTTATCTTCTGCTTGCTTAAGTATTCCTGCTCAATAAGGATTTCATTATCTGTCTCAGGCATTTTCCCCTGGTCAACAGATAACCCATTTAATATAAGTGCATCATTGTTGGAATACGAAATATTAAGGCGGTCATTTCCAGATTTAAAGCTGCCAATGGAAGCTGTCAATCCGCATAAATCTACTCGCACATCATCAGACATTTTTTGATATTGTTCTTCCTCTATGCCGGAAATAAGCGCATGATAAGACCCTGTTATGTTATTACCTCCATTTTGGTTCACTGTAATAATTCCAGAAACCAGAAGCAATACAGACACCATCAAAAATGTTGCTAACGAAATTGCAATAATCGTAAAAATCTTCTTCAAACGCTCTTTCTTTAATTGAGCAGACGCTAATTTTTTAATAATGGCGCTGGTGTCATTCTCAAAAGGCCATGTCATGATCCGCCACCTCCTTTACAAGGTTGCGCCCCCTCACTTCCGTTCGGCGGCATTTCGTCGGAAGGCATTCCAGAAGTGCTCCGCACTTGCCTTCCTCCTCCCACAATCCTGCCAACCGGCTTGGTAATCAATGCGCGGTCCCCCTGTTCCACAGACAGGCTGACGCCGTCCAGAGCACGGGTGGCGTTCGGCTCGCTGCCATAATATTTTTTAAGGTCGATTGTTTGTAATACATTCATAATCAAATGCTCCTTTCAAGGCTTTCTACTTGTTGATACGGACATTGTAATACTCAAATGTCCGCGAAATGTTACAGCGGCCAAAAAATTTCATTCTATTTTACCGGCAGCATAATAGAAAATTCCGAACCCTTGCCCGGCTCCGAAACCACTTTGATATAGCCGCCCTGCCGTGTTACGATCTCACGGGTCAGATACAGACCAATGCCCACGCCCTGCTCACTGTGTACTTCTTCCTCCCGGTAAAAACGCCGGAAAACAGCCCCCTGGCTGCTCTCCGGGATACCCTTGCCGGTATCGGACACATTAAGCTTTACATACATTTCCCATTGCTCTACTGAAACCCGGATTGCTCCTCCTGCCGGGGTATACTTCACTGCATTGTCCAGCAGATTGAACACGGCTTCCGCCGTCCATTTGCTGTCATGGGAAAGGATGATATCCTCCGGACAGTCCACTGTAACGGAAATCTTCTTTTTCTCCGCCGCATATACAATACCGCTTAAGGCCATCGCCAGCGTATCAATCAGAGGGGCGTCTTTCTTTTCCAGCCGTATCGCCCCGGTTTCCAACCGGGAGGTCTTCACAAGGGCCTGGAAGAGAAATTCCAGCTTGTCCGTCTGATTCCGGATGCCTTGCAGGAACTCCCGCCGCTCTTCTTCTGTGACAGACTTTGAAAGCAGCGTGTCCGTCACCATTTTCAGGTTGCTTACCGGCGTCTTCACCTGATGGGAAATGTCCGATACCAGCATCTGCAGCTCCTGCCGTTCCTCATCTACTTTACGCCGGTTCTCCTGCATGATACCGTACAGCCGCAGGAGGCGGTAGCTGATACGGGCAAAGAGTGTTTCACTGTCCACGGCATGAACAGGCTCTTTACTTCCGCTTATCATCTGATCCATTGCCCGGCACAGCTCCCTGGTAAATATGGAAAGCCGTTTACTGAAAACAACTGTCAAAAGGAACATCCAGGCAAGAGCACAGATCATTAGTAGCACGCCGCTGATCAGCACCCACCTTTCACCTGTCATCCATAAGAGAACTACACAGATGGCCAGCATGGAAGCTGCCATACCGCCACATGTCAGCAGGAATATCTTTTTTACAGAGATACGCCCCAGATTCATTTTCTCTCGCCTCCCGTCCATTGGTATCCAATCCCGTAAATCGTTTTGATGTAAGTGTCGCCCTCTGCCTCAATCTTCCCTCTGATACGGCTGATGGAGGTAGTCAGAGTGTGCTCGTCCACATAGTTTTCATCCGCATCCCACAGCCGTTCCAAAAGCCGCTGCCTGGTAAGAACCTGTTTCGGATTTTTACAGAACAAATACAGCATCCTATACTCCATCGGAGAAAGGGTAAGGGACTTCCCATTTAACGAAGCGGACTGTTCCGAGAAGTCCAGAAACAGCCTGCCGTCATCATAAAAATCCCTTGCCAGCCCCCGATGTTCCAGCATAGCGAACATTGCCCGTATTTTCCGCAGCAGCGCCCCAATGGAAAAGGGCTTGGTGATATAATCTACCGCCCCGGCTTCATACCCCCGGATCTGGTCGCTCTCCTGATCATTGGCAGTCAGGAAAATCACCAGCGTGTCCGGGTTCTCCGGCTTTATGAGCCTGCACAGGTCATAGCCGCTGCCGTCCGGCAGGTTGATATCCAGAAGCACCAGGTCATATTCCGTTCCGGCTAAAGCTTCGGCGGCTGCACCGGCATTCAGGACCGATTCCGTATCGTAGCCCTCAGAAATCAGGTTGTAGGTCAGCGTTTTATTTAAAAGGGTGTCGTCTTCTACCAGCAAAATTTTCTTCATGGCCATCCTCCTTAAATGATCATAGTAAACAATAACTTTTTGCCATTCACGATAGTATAACAAACAAATGTCCGTAAAATGTTACAGCGGAAAATTTTTTTCCTTAATATCCATACCTCTTTCTATATTTCAGGAACATGAAAAAAGACAGAACAAGCGCCATCAATTCCGCCGCCGGCGTCGCCAGCCAGATCCCGTTCACGCCAAGAATCAAAGGAAGCACGATCATCGTAATCAGCATAAATACGAACGATCTGGAAAATGCGAGGACGGCCGAAACAATTCCGTTGGATAACGCAGTAAACATCCCGCTGGCAAAAATATTAAATCCAATAAAAAACAATGCTGCCGTACATATCCTGTTTCCCGTTACCGCCAGATCATACACCGGATTCTCCAGCCTGGCAAATATGGATACCAGCGGCCTTGTCAGCACAAAGGAAACCGCAGCCGTAATCACAGAAATCACTGCGATCACTTTCATACTCAACCCAACCAGCTTTTTTAGTTTTTCACGGTTCTGTTCCCCATAATAAAAACTCAGCATCGGGGCAACTCCGTAAGAATACCCCGTATACAGAGAGCTTGCAAACATCAGCACATACATGATGATGGTAACAGCCGCAACTCCGTCTTCCCCCACATAATATCCCTAAAGTCGTATAATATGCACTTAAAATAGCCACTTTTATGCCTGAACCTCAGTATTTACAATAGATTCAGA
>ERZ808044.1082-NODE-1082-length-18212-cov-4.141108_pt1 | contig 18212 bp, 18 predicted proteins | sample MGYA00380195_ERZ808044 | MGnify/ENA primary metagenome ERZ808044 (study PRJEB31490, sample SAMN06133423) | mouse gut metagenome | isolation source: Z7_2 | host: mice | place: China: Chengdu | collected 2015-05 ...
CTCCGACAAGTGCACGGTGCTCGTCACCGGTACGGTGCAGGAGGAGGACTGCGACGGGCTTTGCTGGCAGTACATCATCAACGAGGATAAGGTGAAGCCGGAATTCGTCGTCATCACCGAGCCGACAGACGGCAACATCTACCGCGGCCAGCGCGGCAGGATGGAGATTCGCGTCGACGTCAAGGGCGTTTCATGTCACGGCTCCGCGCCGGAGCGCGGCGATAACGCCATCTATAAGATGGCGGACATCCTCCAGGATATCCGCGAGCTGAACAACCGCCTGCACTTTGACCCGTTCCTCGGCAAGGGTACGGTGACGACCTCCGAAATCTTCTTTACGTCGCCTTCGCGCTGCGCGGTCGCCGATTCATGCGCCGTTTCGCTGGACCGCCGCCTCACCGACGGCGAGACGTACCAGTCCGCGCTGGAGGAGGTGCGCAGCCTGCCGTCCGTTAAGAAGTACGGCGCCGAGGTTTCGATGTACAAATACGAGCGTCCGTCCTGGACAGGTCTGAGCTATCCGACCGACGCGTACTTCCCGACCTGGGTCATCCCGGAGGACCATCCGGCGACCACCGCGATGGTCGAGGCGTACCGCGGCATGTACGGCGAGCCGAAGGTCGACAAGTGGACCTTCTCCACCAACGGCGTTTCGATCATGGGGCGCTACGGGATTCCGTGCATCGGCTTCGGCCCCGGCAAGGAGGCACAGGCGCATGCCCCCAACGAAAAAACCTGGAAGGAAGACCTGGTGCGCTGCGCCGCCGTCTATGCCGCGCTGCCGACAATGTATTGTAAATAGAACACAAATGTATCGATCACAAAATTTGAAGTTTTTGGATAATACGCTTTGTTTTGAGATGTAAAAACCGACATGTTTCATAAATTACATCTAAATGTATTGAAATAACAGGCCGATTCGTGTATGCTGTATATATAATGAATATAGTGCTCAAAATCGGCCTGCAACACATAGACGATTGATTGTGAAGGGGTAACAATAATGGATCAGAAATTGCAGGCTTATATCGATAAACTCAACAAGCTCAACTTCAAGGGCATGTACGAAAATGATTTCTTCCTCACCTGGGAGAAAACGAACGACGAGTTGGAAGCCGTCTTTACTGTCGCCGACGCGCTGCGCTACATGCGCGAGCAGAACATCTCCACCAAGATTTTTGAGAGCGGCCTTGGCATCTCGCTGTTCCGCGACAATTCGACGCGCACGCGCTTCAGCTTCGCCTCCGCCTGCAACATGCTCGGGCTGGAGGTTCAGGACCTCGACGAGGGCAAATCGCAGGTCGCGCACGGCGAGACGGTCCGCGAGACGGCGAACATGATCTCCTTCATGGCCGATGTTATCGGTATCCGCGATGATATGTACATCGGCAAGGGCAACGCCTATATGCATGAGGTTTCCCAGTCGGTGCGCGAGGGTTACCGCGACGGCGTGCTCGAGCAGATCCCGACGCTTGTCAACCTTCAGTGCGATATCGACCATCCGACCCAGTGCATGGCCGATACGCTGCACCTGATCCATGAGTTCGGCGGCCTTGAGAACCTCAAGGGCAAAAAGGTTGCGATGACCTGGGCGTATTCTCCATCGTACGGCAAGCCGCTGTCCGTCCCGCAGGGCGTCATCGGACTGATGACCCGTTTCGGCATGGACGTTGTGCTGGCGCATCCCGAAGGGTATGAGGTCATGCCCGAGGTTGAGGAGGTCGCCAAAAAGAACGCGGCCGCTTCCGGCGGCAGCTTCCGCCGCACCAATTCGATGGCCGACGCGTTCAAGGACGCCGATATCGTCTATCCCAAGAGCTGGGCGCCGTTCGCCGCGATGGAAAAGCGCACGAACCTGTATGGCGAGGGCGACGCCGAAGGCATCAAGGCGCTTGAAAAGGAGCTGCTCGCACAGAATGCCGAACATAAGGATTGGTGCTGCACCGAGGAGCTTATGAAAACGACAAAGGATGGAAAGGCGCTCTATCTGCACTGCCTGCCGGCCGATATCAACGATGTCTCCTGCAAGGACGGCGAGGTTGAGGCGTCCGTGTTCGACCGTTACCGCACGCCGCTTTACAAAGAGGCGAGCTACAAGCCGTATGTCATCGCAGCAATGATGTTCTTAGCGAAGGTCAAGGACCCGCAGCAGGTGCTCAAGGCGCTCGAGGAGCGCAAAACGGCGCGCTGGATCGGTTGATTGCCGGTCCCTGCGCCGCCCCTCCGCCAGTCAGATAAACGCCGCTGTCGCCAGAGGCGTGCAAAATATGAATAAAGGTGGTACTTATCATGGGAAAAAGAATCGTTATCGCCCTCGGCGGAAACGCTCTCGGCAACAATCTCCCGGAACAGATGATTGCCGTCAAACAGACCTCCAAGGCGATTGCGGATTTGATTCAGGAGGGGCATGAGGTCATCATTTCCCACGGGAACGGACCGCAGGTCGGCATGATTCAAAAGGCGATGGCCGCGCTCACGGCATCCGATTCAAAATACGGCGCGGTTCCGCTGTCCGTGTGCGGCGCAATGAGCCAGGGATATATTGGTTATGATCTGCAAAACGCGCTGCGCGAGGAGCTGCTCGACCGCGGTATCAGAAAGCCTGTTTCCACGATTATTACGCAGGTGATTGTCGACCCGCGCGATCCTGCGTTCGAGCATCCGACCAAACCGATCGGCAATTTCCTGTCCGAGGAGGACGCCAAGCGCCTCGTCAAAGAAAAGGGATACACAGTTGTCGAGGACGCCGGCCGCGGCTGGCGGCGTGTGGTCGCTTCGCCGAAGCCGCAGCATATCGTTGAGATTGAAACGATCCGCGCCCTCATGGACGCTGGGCAGGTTGTTGTGGCCGCCGGGGGCGGCGGGATTCCCGTTATGGAGACGGAGGGCAATCATCTCAAAGGCGCCGCCGCAGTCATCGATAAGGACTTTTGCAGCGCGTGCCTGGCGGAGCTTGTCGATGCGGACTGCCTGATCATCCTGACAGCGGTTGAAAAGGTCGCGATAAACTTTGGAAAGCCGAATCAGGAATGGCTGTCCGAGCTGACGCCTGAACGCGCCCGCGTATTGATCGCCGAAGGGCATTTCGCACCCGGTTCGATGCTGCCAAAGGTCCAGGCGGCCGTCCAGTTCTCCGAATCAAAGGCCGACCGTTATGCATTGATTACGCTGCTTGAAAAAGCAAAAGACGGTATTGAGGGAAAGACCGGAACGATCATCCGTTGATGCAGTACACAACGTAGTCTTTAAATCCCCGTCCGCGAAAATGCACGGGCGGGGATTTTTTTACAGCAGGATGACAAAAGCCGCCCCGTATGGGGCGGCTTTTGCCGATTGTGGTAAGTTTATGGGGGTGCTGATTGTTTATCAGCTTGATCCATGCCTATATTATAGCATAGGCAGGTTTAAAATAGAAATTATAAATTTCTATATGTGAACTGATTTATAGATTAAATATATTAATTAACGATTGTCAAGGATCGGTACGAACAAGCCGTTTTCCGCCCGGACAAGCTGTTCGGAACTGCTGCCGATAAAAGGGATTGGGTCCTCAGCGCACGAAAAGCGCGCGCATGTTCCACAGGAGGAGCTGAGACTGCGCGGAACAGGGGAAAGCTGCGCGCGGATACCGTGCGCAGCCAGAGTCCGCACGCTTTTGAGTGCGTCGTAATGGGTGAAAAACGTTGCGATATAATCGGCCAAATCCTATCCCTCCGCCTGTATTCAGAGCGTAAGCGTCAGACGGTAGTCGCCGCCTTCGGTCGCTGCCGTTACATGATAACCGGCGTGTTCAGCAAAACGCGTGACATTCTCTTTCGCGGTTGGATTATCCACGAGCACCTCGCAGGATGCCGGGGATCCGGCCAGCAGATTTTTGGTCATAACGACCGGCTGCGGGCAGGAAAGTCCGCGCGCATCAATACAGTCAGCCATAAATAAAACCTCCTCAATTAAGCGGTTATCTTTTGTTTTGTGTCCGCGGCAACGGTTTCGCGCGTATTGAGCCACGCGATTGCAAACATGACGATAAGCGCCAGAATGGTGACAGTTTTGCCCGCCAGGGTCGGACCTCCGGTAATCGCACCATCCTCCGCAACGGCTGTGGCGGCGGAAGCAAGGCCGAAATTGTGGGCGAATGCCGCGCCGACAAAAAATCCGGCAACAGTCACAGCGGAATCGGAGTTTCCTTCACCTGCCAGAATCAACTGGCGCATCGGGCAGCCGCCGAGCAGGACAGAGCCGAGTCCCACAGCGGACATGGAAAGGAAATTCCAAAGTCCATCGATATGCGCGACAGGCTGGCCCATAAAGCCGACCTTGAAATAGCCGCCAAACACCGCGTTCAGAACGGCATTGCTGACAAGCGCCGCTGCCAGGATCGCCGCGAAGCCGGCCAGAAGGGTCCAGTCCTTAAAGAGAAGAACGTCGCGGATGCCGCCAACCATGCACAGACGCGTGCGCTGTGCAAGCGCACCGACGATCAGACCGGCCGCGAGCGAAATCCAAACAGGCGCACGCATGGAGCCGGGACCGCTTTCGCTGAACAGTATGTAGGCGGGCGCGGCACAGAGCAGTGCGAAAAAGACGACTTGGATCACCGACAGCCACGCGCCGTCAATTACCGGGACGGAGTAGGTGCGTTTGAGGCTGTAGCCGCGCCCCAGAAATTGGACGCCGGCAAAGATGCCAACCGCAAAGCCGACGATTCCGACGACCGCGTTGAGATCGCCGCCGGCGATACGCAGGATCATGCGGAACGGACATCCGAGAAAGACAAGCGCCGTGATCATGACAAAAAATCCAAGGACAAACCGTGTCATCGGCGAGGAGCCGCCGCGTGGAAGGAATTCCTTTTTGACCGCCGCGATCACAAACGCGCCAAGAACCAATCCAATGATTTCAGGCCGGATATATTGCACGGCGGCGGCCTGATGCAGTCCCACAGCGCCGGCGGTATCACGGATAAAACAAGCGATACAAAACCCCATATTTTTGGGATTTCCGAGCAGAACGAGTACAGCGGCGATGATTCCAATAATCAGCCCCGCTCCAATCATTTTTTGCTTCCCTCTCAAAACAAACACCACTTTCAACAAAAAAGATCGTGGAATCGCGAATCCTTTGGTGTTATTATACTTCCAGAGGAGAGAAATGAAAAATTGTTTTTTTAAATACATGATTGCTTACATATAGAAATTTTCTATATATATAGAATTCGCGGTTGCAGACATAGTACAATAGATAAAGAAAGCATGGACCTGTGCGGCCCCAAAATGAAAGGCGGTATAATGATGCAGCGCATCTATCTTGACAATGCGGCCACCTCCTATCCAAAGCCAAAGGAGGTGGCGCGCGCCGTGGCGGACTATATTGACAACATCGGCTGCAATGTAAACCGCGGCGGGTATGCAGCGGCTTATTCCGCCGCCCAGGTCGTTCTGGATACGCGAGAACAGCTCTGCCGGTTGTTTCATTTCCCGGATCCGCGCGGCGTTATTTTTACAGCCAATATCACAGTTTCGCTCAATATGCTGCTCAAGGGCCTGCTGCGCCCGGGCGACCATGTGCTCGTCAGCGCGATGGAGCACAATGCCGTCATGCGTCCGCTTGTGCAGCTTGCACAGCAAGGCGTATCGTTTGACCGCATTCCTGCCAACCGGGACGGGCAGCTGCCGGATTCATCGCTGGAAAGCTGTCTCTCCTCGCTGCTGCGCCCACAGACGCGCGCGGTGATCATGGCGCATGCCTCTAATGTTTGCGGTACGATTCTGCCGATCGAACGCGTCGGCGCGTTTTGCCGCGCGCATGGGCTTTTTTTCATTGTGGACTGCGCGCAGACAGGCGGCGTCGAATCAATCGATATGGAAGCTATGCATATCGACGCGCTTGCCTTTACCGGCCACAAGGGTTTATTGGGCCCGCAGGGAATCGGCGGTTTTTTGGCGCATGATGCGCTTGCCGCACAGATGGAGCCGCTTCTTTCAGGCGGGACAGGCAGTTTTTCCGACCTCGAAACCGTTCCGGAGCTGCTGCCGGACCGCTTCGAACCCGGAACGCCGAACCTGCCCGGAATTTTCGGCCTGCATGCAGCTTTGCAATATCTGGAACAGACTGGAATGGATATGATTCGCGAGAGGGAGCAGGCGTTGACACAGCGGTTTATCAAACGTCTGCATGGTGATAAACGTATCCGTATCGTCGCTGAAAGTGCGGCGCGGCGGATGTCTGTCGTTTCCCTCGATTTTATCGGGGCTGATAATGCTGAGATTGCATTTCGCCTTGATTCAGAATATGGGGTGATGACACGCTGCGGACTGCACTGCGCGCCGAACGCGCATAAGGTGCTTGGGACATTCCCGCAGGGAACGGTGCGCTTTTCTTTTGGCCATTTTAATTCTGAGGAACAGGTGGATTATACAGCGGATGCTGTTTTAAACATTTTGGCGTCGGAGGGATAGGCGATGGATGAACGGCAAACGCTGCTGCGTTCCATTCCGGCTGCGGACGTGCTGCTGCGCGCGCCGTCGCTTGAGGCGGCGGCGCGCGCACACGGGGGCGCGGCGGTGCTCGGCGCGGTTCGCGCCGAGCTGGACGCGCTTCGCGCGTCCGTATTGCACGGCGAAGCGCGCGCAATTCCGCCGCGCCCCGACCTGTGCGCAGCCGCTTTGCAGCGGCTGCGCACAGGCCAGACGATGCGGCTGCGTCATGTAGTCAATGCGACCGGCGTTGCACTGCATACAAATCTGGGCCGTGCGCCGCTGGCAGACGCGGCGTGTACGGCCGTGCAGGAGGCGGCGTCCAATTATACAAATCTTGAATATACGTTGGAAACAGGCGCGCGCGGCAGCCGTACCGCTGCGGTGGAGGAGCTGTTGTGCGTCTTATGCGGTTGTGAAGCGGCCTTTGTTGTCAATAACAATGCCGCCGCAGTGCTGCTTGCGTTGGCCGCTCTGTCGCGTGGAAAAGGCGCGGCAGTGTCGCGCGGCGAGCTTGTAGAGATCGGCGATGGGTTCCGTCTGCGCGATATCCTGGAGGAAAGCGGAGCGCGGGTGGTGGAGGTCGGCGCAACCAACCGCACGCATACCGACGATTATGAGCGGGCCGCCAGGGAAAATGATCTTGCCGTCCTATTCAAAGCGCATACAAGCAATTTCCGGATGGTTGGTTTTACACAGTCCGTTTCGCTTCGTGAATTGGCACGGATCGGCGTGCGTTATGGCCTGGCGACAGTGGCGGACCTCGGCGGCGGCGCGCCGCTGGACGAGGCGGCTTATCCGTTTTCCGGAGAACCGTCCATATCGAGGGCGCTGCGCGACGGCGCAGATATTGTCTGCTTCAGCGGCGACAAACTTCTTGGCGGACCGCAGGCCGGCATCCTGCTTGGACGCGCCGAATTGATCGGACGGATGCGTCTGCATCCACTGGCACGCGCGCTGCGCATAGACAAGCTGTCGCTGGCGGCGCTTGAGGCGACCTTGCGCCTCTATTGCGACCCGGCGCGCGCCGGCAACGAGATACCGGCGCTAAGGATGCTTTGTACAGCTCCTGAGACACTGCGCGCGCGCGCCGTATATTTAAACAAATTGATTGAACAGGAAGGCGCCAATTGTGCAACCGAGATTATTTCTGTGAAACGGCCGGTCGGCGGCGGATGCGCGCCTTCAGCCCTGCTTGACGGGTTCGCTGTCGCGGTTTTGCCTGCGGTGCTGCATGTGGAAACGCTGGAGGCGCGCCTGCGCGCGGCCGCGCCATTGCCGGTCGTCGCGCGGATCTCGCAGGGACGGCTGCTTTTGGATACGGCGACCATCCGCGACGACGAATGTCCGGCTGTCGCTGCCGCGGTGAAAGCTGGGTGCGCGCTATGAAAACGGTTCTGATTGTAACGGCCGGCCATGTCGACCATGGGAAAACAGCCCTGATCCAATCGCTGACCGGCGTCAACACGGATCGCCTGGAGGAGGAACAGCGGCGCGGCATGACGATCGATCTCGGCTTTGCGCCGCTCGATCTGGATGATGATATACGGGCTGATTTAATCGATGTTCCCGGGCATTCGCATTATGTAAAAAATATGCTCGCAGGCGCGGGAGCGGCTGATTTGGTGTTGATGGTTGTGGCCGCGGACGAAGGCGTCATGCCGCAGACACGCGAGCATCTTGCAATTTTGTCGCTGTTGGGCGCACAGCGCGGCGTGGTTGCATTGACAAAATGTGATCTGGCTGACCCGGAAACGCGTATGCTTGCACAGGCGGACGCCGTTGAGGCGTTTGCAGGCAGCTTTTTGGAGCGTGCTCCGATGATATTTGTTTCCTCTGTTACGGGAGAAGGGCTTGATGACCTGCGCGCGCTGTTGGCACGAAAAGCGAGGGAAGTTGAATTCCGCCGTGCGGACCGCCCGTTTTTTATGCCCCTTGACCGCGTGTTTACGGTCAAAGGGTTTGGGACCGTTGTGACGGGAACGGTGTTGGATGGCCATGCTGCTCCGGGGGATTTATTGACGCTTCAGCCGTCCGGAGAGGCGGCGCGTGCGCGCAGTATGCAGAGCTTTGGCAAGGCTGTGGAGTATGTCTCTGCCGGACAGCGCGCGGCAATCAATTTACCGGGGATACCGGCCAAGCAAATTGAACGTGGCTTTGTACTGACTGCGTCCGCATATTGCCGTGCAGGGATGCTGCTGGATGTACGGCTTTATACGCTCCCATCGCAGCCGCGTGTAATTACACACAATACACGGTTGCATCTGTCTGTTGGAACGGCGTGCGTTGTCTGCCGGGTGTCGCTGCCGGGCGGCGGCACAATCCGGCCGGGAGAAAGCGCGTATGCGCGTATGCGCCTGGAAACGCCTGTAGCCGCGCGTTTTGGCGACCGTTTTGTCGTGCGGTTTTATTCTCCGGTTGAAACTGTGGGCGGCGGCGTCGTCCTTGATAGTGCGCCTCGCTTTGGAAAACTAAGCGCTGCCGGGTTGGCGCGCCTGCAAATTCGGGAAAACGGCAGTCTGGCAGACTGTATAGCCGATGAAGCGTCGCGCGCGCTGTTGACAGAACAAGACCTGCACGCGCTGTTTTGGGAACAGTCGGAAAATCAATGGCAAGCTGCCCGTAATGAACTGTTCGCTGCAAAACGTATTCTGAAGCTGGGGTCTTACATGCTTTCACAGACGCTGTATGGATCACGTCTGCATGCTTTGATACTGGCGGTTGAGGAATGGCATACGGCACATCCGCTTGACGAAGGAATACCGCTGCCAATGCTGCGCGAGCGATTCCCAGAGGCGTTGATTGATGCGGCTATACGGTCGGGCGCGCTCACGCGCCAGGGGAACACGGCGGCTCTGCCGGGGTTTTCTCCTTACAAGACGCCGCTTTATATGGAGCTTTCCGCGCGGCTGACAGATATCTATGAGGCGGCCGGCTGCACGCCGCCGGAGGATACGGCTGCCTTGGAATCCGCAGGGATTCCTACGGCTGTCCGGGCGCGCCTGCTTGACCTGCTGTGCAAGCGCGGCGCGCTGGTGCGCGCCGCGCCCGCGCTTTGCTTTTCACAAAGCGCGTATATGGCCGCGCGCGCTATTGCGCGCGCGGCCGGGCCCGCCGGGATCACGCTTGCTGGTCTGCGCGATGCGCTCGGCATCTCCCGAAAATATGCGCAGGCGCTGCTGGAGCATTTCGACGCGGCGGGGCTGACCGTCCGGGACGGCGATACGCACATCCCCAAAGGAGATATATAAAACGATAGATGGGCGCGGATGGACGCCGGTGTGTCTCCCGGTCTTCAAAACCGGTGTGAATGGCGCAGAACCGTTTGGGTGGGTTCGACTCCCACACGCGCTCGCCAAGCAGCGCGCGCCGGGTTTTACCCGGCGCGCGCTGTATACAATAACGACAGATAAACGTTTGCCTGCCGAACCAAATCATTTATATCGGCGCCATTCTCAAGCGTGAGCCGATTCTGTATCCATTCTCCTTCCGGCGCATGGCAGCGGCGGCGCAGACTGCTGTAATAGCTGCCCTCCGCCTTTTTCTTCCGGATGAATTCAAACAGGCCGCAGGGCTTCACCACTTGCTCATCGCGTGCATGGTTGGGATTGTGGAGCAGATAGTAGTCAAAGTGGGATATGTCGCGGTTTGTAAACTGCATTTCAAAAATCGGAGCTGCTTTGTACCGGTCCGCCACGGTGATGCTGAAGGTGGGAAACTTGGTAGCAATGGTAAAGTGATCTCGGGGACACCGCTTCACAAGAGCCTCCCGGACAGCGGCAGCTTTACTAGTGCGGCAGAAAAGATGTTCATCACCTCAGCTGCGGTGATGAAGCAGATGAATGTACTGGAGGACAGCTTGAGCTTTAAGCTGCTGGAGCGGACAAACCATAGCGCCGTTTTACCCTCCGCCAGCTCGCTTTATCAGGATGCCAGAAAAAATCATTCGGCAAGCAGATGCGGCTGTGGAGCGCGCTCGAAAAATCGCTGATACAGAGCAATATACGATCCGAGTAGGAACATCCCTGCTAAATCCATGTACACCGCTGATCGATCTGTGGAGTCAGGTCCAGGAAGAAGATGAGACGTTTCGCATGCAGCTTATTCCGTTTGAGGATAACGACAAGCATATCCTTAGGCTGATCTCCTCGCTGGGAAAGGGTATCGATATCATTGTGGGAGCCTGTGGCTCTTTGGAGTGGAGGTACAGATACAGTTTTTATCCCTTGGGCCGGTATCGCCTTTTTGCCGTTCTGCCCCGCAAGCACAGGCTTACCAGCAGAGATCGGCTTGAAGTTTCAAATCTCCACGAGAAATCGTCCGTGATGAGGGCGGCGGGCGATGTCCCGAAGCTGGACGCACTGCGCCGAATGCTGGAGACGGAGCATTTGCAAATTGAAATCATTAACACCGCCTATTTTTGTGATGCAACTGTATTCGATGCCTGTGTACATATCTAAAGGGGTGTATTAGAGGAGCAAGGCATGATTCTGGGGGCTGACTGAGAAAATGTATCCCAAACCTGTGTCAACCAGTTCCCCAAGCTGGCATAAGAATTTAGAAAATTTTTTAATCGACTAAAAGTAGGAACTTACTGTGAAAAAAGCATTGATAGCCTATTTTTCCGCCAGTGGTGTGACTGCAAAGGTAGCAAAAGCACTGGCCAAGGCGGCGGAGGCCGATCTCTACGAAATCAAGCCGGAGATCCCCTACACTCAGGCTGGCTTGAACTGGATGGACAAACGCTCCCGCAGCTCTGTAAAGATGAACAATCATGCATTCCGGCCCGCTCTGGCAAACAGGGATGCGAAGATTAAGGAGTATGATATGGTGTTCCTGGGCTTTCCAATTTGATGGTATGTAGCTCCAACCATCATTAATACCTTTTTGGAGAGCTACGATTTTTCGGGAAAGACGATTGTGCTGTTTGCTACCTCCGGAGGCAGCGGGTTTGGGAAAACAGCGGATGCTCTGCGGGGCAGCGTGGCCAGAGATACTAGGCTCGTTGAGGGCCGAATGCTCAACGGCTGCCTGTCCGAGGCTCAGTTAAGATCTTGGGTAAAGACCCTAAAGCTGTAAAATAAATCCGAGGTGACACGCGCGATAGGTTAGGCCTCTATTGGGGTTGTTGACTGGCAAAAGCCGCTGATGATTTCGCCCCGGTCTGGGAGAAATATGCTTTCCAAAAGCGCGCTGTGTGGCGGGATTTAGCTGCGCTGATGGCGGCAGTAGTCATTGCATTTAACGCTGTGACCGACCAGACGGCGATCAATGCCGGAAACCGCCGACGGGCACCCGAATATAAGGCGCCGAGTCATGACGAATAAACGAGAAGCCGGACGACTATTCATCGTCTGGCTTCTCGTTGTCCCATTGCATTTGATTGTCAATGACAGAATTAACAAAGCCATTGAGACTTTCACCTTGATTTAAGGACTTGAAGGAGAACGGCTGGGGTGGTATAATGCAGGAAAGGAGGTGGCTTTGATGGATGACAGAGTATTGCTTGAAGCAATTGGTAAGATGATGGATGAAAAGCTGGCAATCAACAATGAACAGCTCCGGCAAGAGATGAAGGCCAGCAATGAACAGCTCCGGCAAGAGATGAAGACCAGCAATGAACAGCTCCGGCAAGAGATGAAGGCCAGCAGTGAACAGCTCCGGCAAGAAATTATGCTTGATTTCAACACAGTCATTGAGGATAAAGTCTCTAAGGAAATCAGGCTGATTGCAGAACAGCACAGCGACATCGTCGCAAGACTTCCATACGTTGAGGAACAGGCTGAGATAAAAAGCCGGGTCAGAGTTTTGGAACGTGTTGTGAGCAATCTCGGAGCGGAAATAGACAAATTGAAAAAAGCTGAATAACTGCCAACTGGTGCGCGCGGAACATTTTCCGGGCGTACTTTTTATATCTTAAAATCCTTATAGGGATAATTCTTATTGCCAACCTTGACCGCGGCCGCTTTGCGAGGGTATTTGGCGAAGAAAGTGTCCAATGTGTCCAGAGTCTCGTCTCCGCCATCCATAATCTGATAGCAAATCTTCCGGAATTTCTTGGGCAGTTTGACAACTTCCATATTGACGTCCCCCTTAAAGGTAGGTAAGCAGCTGCTTTGGATCCCGGAGGGCACGAAGACCGCCTTCTGCAAGAGCCTGCATTTCATTTTCCCCTGCGTAGGTCAGCACAGGAGCCAGCGTGTCCACCCTTTTTTTTATCAGCGCGGTGAAACGGGTGCTGTGGGCGATGCCGCCTGTCAGTACGATGGCGTTGGCGCGTCCATCCAGCACGACAAACATGGCGCCGATGTCCTTGCAAATTTGATACGCCATTGCGTCGGTTACAAGGGCGGCAAACTCATCTCCCTGCTTTATCATTGTTTCCACCTCACGCATATCGTTTGTGCCGAGGTAGGACTGCACGCCGCCCTTCTGGGAGATGAATTCCCGCATCTGCTCATAAGTATATTCCCCTGAAAAACACATGTCGATAATCGGGCAGACTGGCAGTGAGCCGCTGCGGTCCGGAGTGAAAGGCCCATCGCCGCCCATGGCGTCGTTCACATCGATGACACGGCCGTAACGGTGGGCGGACACGGTGATTCCACCGCCCATATGCACGGCAATAAATCGCCCGTCCTCGTAGGCAATACCAAGACTTGCCGCCGCCTTCCTCACCACTGATTTTGTATTCAGGGCATGAAACACGCTTCTCCGTTCAATTCCCGCAAGACCGGACAGCTTGGCACACGGCTCCATCTCGTCCACCACCACCGGGTCTACCACAAAGGCAGGAACATTCCAGCAGTGGCCAAGATCGTCTGCAATCAGTGCGCCCAGCACGGCCGCATGTTCCTTGGCATGCGGGCGCATAAGATCCGCTATCATCGCGCTGTTAATGGCATAGGTGCCCGATTCAATGGGCTTAACAAGACCGCAGCGGCCCACCACCGCATGAATACTGCCCGGCTCCACACCATTTTCCTTCAAAGCCCGTGCGATATGTCCGGAGCGCATATCCTTTTGTCCGATAATACTGCCGCAGGCATGCAGTTCATCCGATGAATGGCAGATTGTCTCCTCAAATCGGCATTCCTCATTGTCAAACACAGCGATCTTTGTGGAGGTGGAACCGGGGTTGATGGCTAAAATACGTAATATGCGGTCAATCATTGCTCATCCTCCTGTTCTGCGCCGCTGATTTCAAAAATAAAGTTCCACTCGCGCAAGCGTTGTTCAAACCGCTGCGCCTCACTTTTTGTAAAAGCGATTGTCAGGCTCATGCTGCTCTGCTCTGAGGCTGCGATAGGGGTCACGTGAACCTGCTCCACATTCCAGCCATTGCGGCGGATGTAAGCGGTGATTCGGCTGAGTACACCTGCGCGATCCTTCACTACCATGGTGTAAGTTTTTTTCACACTATCCCTCCATTATTAAATAAAGCCTTCGGTCACAGGTGATGGTCATGAACCAAGTTCATCCAAGCTCTGAACTCTTTTTACTTTTGAATATGACGGATATGCTTTCCCATGTCATTTTAACAATTAATCAGTTTTTATCTTTGTTATTCCAACGGTATCACTTTCTGTAAAGGGAGAACACAATAAGAGCGATTATGATGCACCGCGGATCGGCAATGAATGAGGACCACGCAATCCCGTTTACATCTACCAGCCAGTTTAACAGGAACATGGCCTGAATGTCAAACCCGCCTTTTCGCAGCAGCGACAGGATACGCTGCCAGGAGTGATCATCCAGAGCATATATTCCGTGCAGCATCATAACAGACGTATCCGTCCTGAGAATCGGAAAAATCACAGGACACAGGACAAAAATCAGCAGGTTATAAATCAAAGCAAGTGCGCCAGCGGCCCAAAGCTGAAGACCATGCTTTTTTTGCTCTGCTCATACCCAACGCCCAAGCCGCAGGAAAAAAGGTTGGAGCCGCCAATTCCAACAGATTCGCCATGGCGGGTAACAGGATAAACAGTGGGATTGTCGATATTGCCGCTGCCAAGTGTCGGGACGCATGGGAAAACCCTGCGGGCAGCTTTGGCGTCTATGGAACCGCTGGATGGCAAATGCTTCAATAGAATAAAGAACCGTATATATCAGAATTTTGATATATGCGGCTCCTGTCCGCCCAATTCAGGCCACGCTGTAAATTTTAACATCAGGATCGGCGCTCCAGAGAGGTTTTATTCCGGCGAAAACATCGCTCTGGAACATATCTTTGAAGAGATACGCCTGCGCGTATTCTACATTTTTTCTCCAGTTCTCACCGAAAAAAGTGGATTTACAACCGGGATACCGGACCGATCGGCGGTGATTTCAGCCTCCACCTGATAGGTTTGGCGCACCATCTCCGCTGTAAAAACATCCTTTGGGATTCCTTGTTTATATACCATCCCATCTTTTAAAACGACCACGCGGTCTGCATAGCGGGCTGCCATATTCAGTTCGTGCAGGGTCACTACTGTCGCTGTTTTCTTCTTTCGGGTATAATCCCGAACCAGGTCCAAGACCTCCAATTGATGCTGGATGTCTAAGTTCGCGATCGGTTCATCCAGCAGGAGTGCCTCCGGTTCCCGTACAATTGCCTGCACAATTGATACGACACGGCGCTGGCCACCGCTCAATTGATGAAAACCGCGCGCGGCAATCCCATCGATCTTGACTTCGCGCATCACCGCCCAGACCTTTTCCAATTCTTCCGTTGGGATTTTCAGCGGCAGCGATGCCATCCGTCCAAGCAAAACAACCTCAAAGACGCTTAAAAGCGCCTGTGTTGGATTTTCCTGTGTCAGATATCCAATCCGCCTTGTGAGCTCTGTAGAGGACATTCCTTTTACAGATTGCCCATCCAAAAGGATTTCTCCCTGCGCGCGCAGAATCCCAGAGATACATTTGAGCAAGGTGGATTTTCCGACCGCATTTGCACCGATGATTGCGGTCACCTCGCCACCTCGCGCATAGAAGGATATATCGCGCAGTATACGGTCTTTCCGATAGGAAAACCCAAGATGTTCTATTCTTAGCTCCACTGCAAAGTTTCCTTTCTCATCTTCTCTTTTTTATAACCAGCAGGAAGAAGAACGGCACGCCGATAATCGAAGTGATAATTCCAATTGGGAACACAATTCCCGGCATAATGCACTTGCTTATGACCGACGCCGCCGAAAGAAGCAGCGCCCCGCCAATTGTAGAAACAGGGATATAAAACCGCTGCTCCTCTCCCACAAGCATCCGGGCGATATGCGGCCCAGCCAAACCGATAAACCCAATCGTACCGACAAAACAAACCGAAACAGCCGCCAGAAGGGAAATTAGTACAAAAGAAAATAGCTTTAACCTGTCGGTATGGATGCCGAGACTCTGCGCCTTTTCGTCGTCCAATAAAATTGCCGTGTAAGCCCAGGAGCGGCTCATAATCAGCGGCAGACAAACCGCGAGCACAATCGCCACGATCGCAAGTTTAATCCAATTTGCCTTCTGCAAACTTCCGAACGACCAGAATACAACCGTCTGTATCTGCCCCTCTGACGCACCGTATTGGAGCAGAGCCTGCAATGCCTGGAAGATAAACAGCAGCGCAATCCCGGCCAGTACCATCGTATCGGAGGACATTCCCCGCATCCTTCCAAGCGCATAAATAGCCAGGCAAACCAGCATCGAAAAGAAAAATGCATTGATTGACACTATATATTCTCCAAGTGCAGGGAAGATGCTGAATCCAGTAATAATTGCAAGGGAAGCGCCGAAAGATGCGCCCGCTCCTACGCCAAGGGTATAGGGGCTTGCCAGGGGGTTGCCCAAAATCGTCTGCATCACCGCCCCGGCCAATCCAAGGCTTCCGCCCACCGCGATCGCCATAAACGCGATGGGAAGACGCATCGACCGCACGATCACAAGCGTTGCGCCGCTCACCCGGGCGGGGAAAAAAAGCGCATATGCAACGTCCTGAACCGAAAGCATTGCAGGCCCGGTTACAATATCAAAAAACAGGGAAACAGCGCATAAAATTATAAGTGAAGCAATCAAAAGGATTTTGTATCTTGTAAGCCGCCGATAGACGCCCAAACCGGTCTGCGGCAGAGCTTTTTGACTGGTCTGCACTCTCATTCCTCCAGTCCCAGGAACCATGTACCGGTATATTCCACAGGATAAAATTTTTCATGGAACTCACGCAGCGCCGCGTCTGGATCCAAATCCTCAAACAGATCCGGATGGATCGTCTTTGCAAAAAACTGAAGCCCTGCGAAGTCGAAGATATGGCGGGAGAGGTCATGATACAGCGCGTACATCCGGCCATTTTTCACCGCGTTCAATTCGCTCCAGCCCGGTCGCTGCGCATAGGTCTGCAAATTTTGTTCGGCGATTTCTCTATCGGAGGTATATCCCAGTCCTATGTTGATATCCGAATCAGCAAACTGGTTTCCAGCAAAAATGATGATATCTGGGTTACAGGCAAGCACTTGTTCGGGCATAATCGGGGCGGATGCGCCTTCCACAAGGCTGCGAGCGATATTGTCTCCGCCGCACTGTTCCACCAGCGCCCCCCACATCTGCTTTCCGTAGGAAGCTCCAAAGGTTGCCGGACCGGCTGCTTCACTGAATTCCACATAAACCTTTGGCCGGTCAAGAGTTTCTTCCGCCTGTGCCAAGCGGTCTGTTACCAACGCCATCTGGGTCTGATAAAATTTCACAAGCTGTTCGGCACGTTCCTCCATGCCCATCGCCTTTCCGATCAACAGGGTACTATTACAGTGGTTTTCCATCGTCTGCATATGGTAATCTACAAAGAGAACCGGAATTCCGGCCTGTTCCAGCCGCTCCAGATCCGTCTGCACATTTTCAAAATCATTTTTGACCATCAATACTAGATCAGGCTCCAAGGCGATCACCGATTCGACATTAAAGGTGCCGCTCGGAACATAGCCTACATCTGGCAGGTCCTCTAACTGCGGAAATTTCTGTGTAAACATATCCCAAGAGGACTGTCTGCGGCCCTCCCAATATTTACGTGCCCAGCCGACCACTTTGGAAACGCCTTCCTCACCTGTGACTGCAAAATACTCCTCAAAGCTAAAAGTCAACACGACGCGCTCCGCCGGCTTAGGCAGAGTGACCTGCCGGCCGCAGATGTCGGTCATTGTGATCTCCGTGGATGAAGACGGCTCGGAAAAAACCAGTTCGGATGTCTGAGGTATGGATAACAGGCTGTTGGAGCTTGCTCCGCCTGCTGCGCACGCAGAAAGCAGCAAAACAGACATAACCATTGAAATCATGCGCAAAAGCGTTCTTTTCATAATCTTTAATCCTTTCGTCGATGGCCTTTGTGTAACAGCTGACGCGCAAAAAAGGCACACGCCCTTTCTCCAGAAAGGACGCGTGCCTTATGACACACAATAAAACCAGATATTTATGCGCAGAGGATCCTAAGAGCTTCAGCTCCCTCAACCTGTTTCTACAAGCATTTTATTACTGTATTTGACTATATCCCATTTGATATCTTTTGTCAAGTTTGTGAAGGAATTTAGCCGTTTCGTACAGCGCTCTTGTTTGCAGGCAGTCGGCTCAAACCTGTTTTGTGGGTTCTGCAAATTGGAATATTGGGGCGAAACAGGTACACCAGTTGCTGGTGGAAGCCGAAGCCCCAGTCGGCAATCAGAAAGGAGACAGGCAAGCGAGGAGTAAAGCATTCCGAATTTCTCCATAGCAAATATCAGACGAACC
>ERZ808044.1085-NODE-1085-length-18197-cov-5.519536_pt1 | contig 18197 bp, 9 predicted proteins | sample MGYA00380195_ERZ808044 | MGnify/ENA primary metagenome ERZ808044 (study PRJEB31490, sample SAMN06133423) | mouse gut metagenome | isolation source: Z7_2 | host: mice | place: China: Chengdu | collected 2015-05 ...
GTGTTTATTCGCTCTCATTTACATATTTCAGAAATTAAGCGGCCTTATCTATCTACGTAATTCGTTCCGTTTTTGTGTAAAAAAATACCACCGGACAGGTCTGCCCCGTCCGGCTGCGTATTTTCCCTTAAATCCGTGTGGTGAATGAAAGTGATATCCATCCGTCCCGCTTTTCCTGATAGGCTTTGAGCAGCCCCCAGCCGTCCGATTCCTCCACAATGGTGAAAATGCCCACACCCGTGAACTTCCCCGTCTTGGGAAAATCCGTTCCGGGGCCGCGGCGGATATTCAGATCAGGGATTGCCACCCGCACCATGTAAGGTGCGGAAATGGCAAGACTCTCCATGAACTGCACTTTTCCCTCATCCATGACTGCTTTCAGGATGGAAAGAATCTTCTCCCCATACTTCGCTCCTGCCGCCCAGCCTTTCCCCTGCGGGTTCTCCTTCTGGCCGAGCCACTCCACGTAAGGCGCACAGCCCCTTGTGACATAGCGGAAACGTGGATCAATCCTTTCATTCAGCAGTTTATCCGTGGAGGCATAGGCTTTGAGGTGCTGCACCTGCGCCCGGATGCCAAGCTGCGGTGTGTCAAAAGACAGCCCCACCTTGCCCCTCTGCGTCACACCGAGGCCGCAGAAATTGTTCTGCGAAAGTGTAACTGCCGAGCCGGAGAAAGTGAAGTTCCCGGTTTCCAGGCAGGACTGTGCAAAGGCGATATCACCCCTCACGCCCTCCGCCTCCCCTTCTGAAAGGTAAAGCGGGATCATATCCAATACAGACTGCGCCACGGATGGATTTTTCTTTTTCAGATAGGATTTCATCTGCTCCGCCGTTGCTGCGGCTTTTCCCATATTGGCAGTAAGGGAATCCACATCAGAACCGCCCTCCATCGCCGCTTTGATATCCTTGCGGAACTGTGCCATCGTCAGACCGAACTTCGACCACAGATGCTCCACATCTCCGTGGTTGCTGGCAATGCCACGCCTGCACCCCTCGCTGTGGCTGATAATGACACCGTCCGCAAGCGGGTCCAAACGGAACTGCTGACAGAGATATGCGAATAATTCCACTGCATATTTATAAGTGGCAAGCACATGGCCTTTCGTATTCTCACCGTTCCCGGTTTCCGTCCAGTTTGCTCCGCCTGCATATCTGATGGTGGCAGGCTCCGTCATTTCCACGCCGATGTGGGTATTGTTTCCGTCACCGCCACAGTGCCAGCCCCGGTGATCCCACGGGAGTAACTGGTACACATCCACTCATATCCTTCGTTGGTTCACAAGTAATCCGTCATGTACACCTTATATCAGATTTCTGTTCGTCAGGCTACGGTTTCGCTATCTCTTCTTCTCGCCCACACCTCACGGTATAAACCTTGTGAGTCGCTTGGGGGTTCGTCGGCAACTACGCCCCTTGTGGACTTTCACCACAGACTGACGGCATGCCCGTCATACCACAAAAGCAGCTCCTGCACAAAGGTGCAGAAACTGCATGAATACCGGTGATATTAATTTTTTACCATGCAGCCCTGCCAGCGGTTTAGGTGCGCCATCCGGGGTATTTTTCGGTGCTGCCTGTCTTCTGGGGCAATAAACAATTCCGGCAACAATCCCTGCTACTGTGACAATTGTAGGGATAATTATTTATTTGAGCTTTACTTTAATGGAAACAGATTACCGCATTCTCTCCTTTACATAGTTTTACCTGTTGTGGATTGTTTCTGTTTTCAGCCAGATATCTGCAAGAGAAAGTGATCTCCTGGTTTACATCCGAAACAATTTGGGCTGATATTTCCTTTCGATCCACGTCCCATGTAAGACGTTGAATCAGTACATGGCATCTTGTCCGCAATCCGCATATCCTTCCTTTCGTCCATTCCGGAGCTATCGCCGGCAGAAATTCTATCTGTTCCATATCCGAATAAACCAGCATTTCATTTATTACTCCCACCAAGCCGATAATTGTATCAGTACAATACACACCTTTTGACCTGTCCGTATTATGATCCGTCATCAGCGAACCATAAAAAATGTCACTGTGAAACAGATGTCTGAGAATAGACGCCGCCCCGGTCCCATCCTTAAGCCTTGCACAGACCAGCGCTTTATGGATCCATCCGTGTGAGGCTGTATCGTCCTTTCCTATGTTCTTCAGATTCCGGTTTGCAACAGCCTGCACGCATGCCAGCCTCAGCTTTTCATCTTTCTGCGTTTCATATGCCGGCCATGCGCAATAAAGATGGCTGATATGGCGGTGTTCATTATTGTCCTGATAACAGTTTAATGCCCATTCACACAGAGCGCCTGAGTTGTCGAACAGATATCCAGGAAGTTCTGACAAAAACTTCTTGCAGCGGTTGACAATATCTTCCGAATCCGCACATTGCATCTTCTCTTCCACAGCCATTACCATATACATGCAGTCTTTTGCCGCCGCTATATCCATTGACGCATTTGCCGTGATCGTACTGTCATATCCCCTGGGATGGTTTTCCGGGGAATACGATGGAACGATCAGATATTTTTCTCCTTCTTCCAGTTTCCTCTTCCCTTTACGGTAGCAGGCGTTCCCGTTTACATCCACATAATATTCAGGCGTACACAGCTGCATCCAGAAATTCATTGTTTTCAAAAGGAGCGGCCTTAATATCTCTCTTTCCAAATCTAGAGATTCCTTTTGAAAAATATGTTGAAGGCGGCCTTCCAGGGGGATCTTACGGTTCCCAAAGCACTGCCAGAACTCAAAAACAGGCTGCATCATCCAGCTTGCCCCTGCATTCCAATATTGGAACGGATACGCCTTATCATATTCCACAATCATGGCACGGTTTCCGTCTGTGTTGACGGGAATCTGTATTGCATTTTTCATTCCGTATATTTTTTCCGCATTTTCTTCCCAATCAGAAAGCTGGCGGAGTACAAAATAAAGATATCCGATTCCGGCTTCATAAATATTGCCTGTGTTCATTCCGGACACCTGTATATTGACGTTGGCATCCATTGTATATGCCCCTCTCCATCCCGGATTCCATTCACCGGTCCATAATCCGCATAATCTGGGAACGGAATATCCGGCACAGCTTATCTGGGCATACCGCCCTAGAGCGTATAACCGCATAACCAGATCGTTTCGAAGCGTTTCTGTTTTCTTCTGCTCCTGTAACAACTCCTCATTACATACCTCTTCTTCACTTTCCGCTTCCGCATCATCGCCAAGAAAAAATTTTACTGTGTCAAACATTTTTTTGTGTCTGCTCTTATGTGGGGCAAGCGCCTTTTGATAACAAAATTTCCCCTTTTCATCAGAGTATTTTTTTACAATTTCCTCCAGAAATGCAGCTGCTTCCTTTGAATACTCTGGAATACGGGCCTTGGAAAATGCTTCCATCTTTCCAAGCTGCGGAAGACAGCAGGTTTTCGTCAGCAGCACAACCTCCTCAGCATCAATGATTTTATAGCCGTTGCTGCCTACAGTTTCTGTTCTGCCCCCTTCTGCCAGTACTCTGGTAAAGACCAGATAGCCGCTCCCTGATAATTCGCTTTCTTCAAATTCAGGATAATGCGCGATCAAACCCATATACCCCTGCTGCACATCAGTAAACTTATAATATTTAATGCCGATTTCCGGTCCGGTACCGTGCTTGCGTATGCCAAACCGCGGAATCTCTGACAAATCATCGATGTCAAGGGAAACATTTATTAATGCCCCTCTGTCTGATTTCTCCACCTTTGTGATCACAATATCATCTTCTCTTGAAGTAAATGTCCTTCTTCGCCAGGTTCCGTGTTTATCACCATAAACTGTTGATATTTCTCCACTACCATAATCCATCCATTGTGCATAATGATCCAGTCTCTCCTGCCTAAGCCGGATATGCAGACGCCCGCCAGGATGAAAGCAGTACATATATGTCCTGCTCCTGCCATGTACATCCCATGTATCATCACAATGAAGCACAGCCTGCCGCGCTTCTTCCAGTTCCGCTGAAACCTCTGGCGGGACAGACCGTGGTTCATCCGAGGGAACCAGAAAATCCATATTTTGAAACACATATCTCTCATCATATGGAGAACCCCAACAGACTACACCGATCCTGCCATTTCCACATACCATACCGTCTTGCCATGAAGCACTTATGGTATCACTTTTTCCATACATATTTATTGCAGTACCCATTGTCATTATTTTGTTCATAAGTTTTATCATCCCTTTTCTTTGTTCAAGATATAAACAAGATATGAACAATACCATTTCACTTCATACCCTGTCACTTCACAATACAGATTGATCTTCTCCCCACTGAAAAAAATCATGTTTTTATATCACATCTAATCCATGCATAGCTGGTACTGTAAACCGTCGCTATACCCTCATCGGCCTATCAAGTGATGCGATTAATACTTTGTAGAATGTTAAGTTCAAATCTTTCCGTACTGACGCACCTGTTTTCTACTATAAATTCATTATAGCCGTCCCTCTGAAATAAAAAAGAATGATTCCTGTCATTTTTTGCTCCTGTATGTCATGTTTTCGCATCTTGCCTTGCTCTCCCCCAAACCGAAAAAGTCTGCCTATCTACTATTTCCTGTTATCACATCCAGTGAAAAGCAGACTGCGTTTGAAATATTTCAATTCCTTTTGCTGATGGTGTTTTAGGGATGTAACCTATACCGCTTCTAAAACTGTTTTTCATCCTCACAAAAAAATGGATCTTATATTTAGGTTTCGGGCATTTTTTATTTTTTTGCCTGCTCACTTTCCTTTCGCAAAGCTGCCAAAGCAAGTACTCTCTTTGCGCAGATTTGCAATTCAGAAAGTTTCAATTTTGATCCTACTGCATTGACAATAGCATCAAAATCTTCCTGAGAACCTGGCATGATTAAATCATTTCCTGAACAGATACACTCTACCGGATCTGATGTTCCATACTTTCCATCCCATGCAGGATTCATATCTCCCCCACCAGTGGTGCCCCAATCTGTCATAACAAGACCGTCAAATCCCCACTCACTGCGAAGAATATCTGTAAGTAATTCCTTATGATTTGCTGTATGAAGACCATTCAGCAGATTATAGGAAGTCATGAGCGAAAGAGGCGATGATTCTTTTATCGCAATTTCAAATCCTTTAAGATAAATTTCTCGGATTGCACGTTCGCTGCAATGGGAATTGCAATGGGAACGATTATCTTCCTGATTATTCAATGCAAAATGCTTGATGGTGGTACCACAACCAAGGTGACTCTGTACTCCCTTGGTATCTGCAGCGGCGCATATTCCGGAAATAAGCGGATCTTCTGAATAATATTCAAAGTTACGTCCACAGAGAGGATTTCGATGAATATTCATACCCGGTGCAAGCCAAAGGGTTACTCCAAACTCCTCCATCTCTCCGCCGACAATATCTCCTGCCTCTTCAATTGTATGCGGGTTCCATGTCTGTGCCAACATCGTTGCAATAGGAATTGCTGTACAATATTGATAATAGTCAACTGCATCTGCAGGTCTATCAGGGATTTGTCCGCCAAATATATTTTCAATACCACCCATAGCAGACTCTCCCAAACCAGGAATGATATTGCCATGACTGTCTGCCACAAAACTACGAGAAAGTCGCAGACCTGCAGGACCATCGGCCAACACCAAATTCGGAACCCCTCTGTCATCCAAAAGCGCAGATGTAGTATCACCAGCTGCTCCCGGACAAGCTGCTGAAGCTGCCCCAATGGTTGAAGCCGTCCCAAATCCGCCTCGTGAAGTACCCACTACCAATTCTGTCAATTCTGAAACAGACAGCTGAGAGATGATATCCTCCAGAGAAGCTTTCCCCGTAAGTACATCCTCCATTGTAATCAATCTTTCTTTTTCCGTCTTCATTTCCACATACTCGGTTGCATAATCTGCTTTATGACTAGCGATTGCAGCCGGATTAAAATTCAATACCGACGCTGCTTCTTTTTCTGCATCTTCTCCCGGATAGGTATAAAATCTTGTCACATCCGGCTGTATGAGATCGAAATCCGCATCTGGCTGAATACAGTTTTTAAGCTGTTCCGTAACCACATCCTCTCCCAAATGCAATACAGCAACAATATGAGTGTTGCGGGAATGTGTTCCTAACCGAATGTAATAATTTCCTTCTTCTAGGACATATGCGGCACTTTCTTCACTATACGCTGCCAGTGACCGCATCGGAAAGGAGATCGCAACCGTTTCCTCCTCGCCCGGAGAAAGAAGCTTTGTCTTGGCAAAACCCGCAAGCATCTGATATGGCTTGTCCAATTTCCCCTGTGGCTGGGATACGTATACCTGTACCGTCTCCTGTCCGCAATATTGAGAACCGATGTTTTTAACCTTCGCATTTACCAGAATATTTTCTCCGGAAATAGATGCCTGCTGTTTCATCACTGTAAATTGCGTATAAGACAATCCGTATCCAAAAGAATATGCCGGATTGATGCCGAAGCTGTCAAAGTATCGGTATCCAACATAAATTCCCTCGTAATAATATTCATCTGCTACATTACCATTTCTGGAACCGAATGTATCTGCGCACGCATAATCAGTATAGTTTTCTGCCCATGTTGTCGTCAGATGACCGCTTGGCGTTACCTTTCCGGTAAGGATATCTGCCAGGGCCTGGCCGGCAATATTTCCCGGCTGGCTCATCAAAAGTACCGCACTGATTCCCGGATAGCTGCGCAAAAATTTTGTATCAACGACTCCGCCTACATTCAGCACGACAACCGTATGCTCAAAGTATGCAGTGAGTGTTTTTAAATTGGCAATCTCCTGCTCTGAAAGTTCATAATCGCCAGGTTCGGCTTTTCGGTCTGATCCCTCGCCAGAAGTACGGGCAAGCACATAGATTGCACAACGGCGGTCGGTACCTGCAAAATCCGACTCAAAAATCTCCGGTTCGTCCGGATCATGGTATGGAGCCGCTAATACTTCCTGTATAGCTGCCATTCCCTTTTCCTGTATAGCTGCCATAAAATTTGCCTGATATGCAGTTATCTTTGCAAGGCAGGCCGCATCGTGACGCTCCATCCAGTTCTTTGTTCCAACAACAAATCCGGCTTCTTCCAGCCCCTGTTCTACGTTACAGATGGTACGGGAATTCACATCTCCGGATCCGGTTCCTCCTTTTACTGTCTTTCTGGCACCACTGCCAAAGACTGCGAGACATCTTCCATCCGGCTGCAGGGGCAGAATTCCGTCATTTTCCAGAAGAACCATACCCTCTGCCGCAATCCGGCGGGCTCTGGCCATATTTTTTTCTTCGCGCAGACTAATCTGCGGATTTGTTGTTGCATAAATTTTTGCCATACTATCATCTCCTATCTGACTTCTATCTTACACTGAGAACTTCCCAATTCACTGTCTGCTTTCACGGTAATATTCCCTGTGTCAGTTCCATAAACAACTGCAAGCGACCTTCCATAATACGTAGTAAAGCATCCAGCATCATATTTTTCTTCGGTACATGGATTTGCACTTCCAAATGCTAAAAGCTCTCCACCCTCAACGCCGATGTTGATTTTTGTATCTACATTGCTTTCAACAATTCCGGACTTATCTGCGACAACTACCGAAATATATGCAATGTCGCCCTTACAAATTACTTTTTCCTCCGGCAATAACTGTACAGACACATCTTTATCTGCAGATTTCAGTATGCTTTCCCCCGTCACTTTTCCTGACATATCATATGCTATCGCTTTAATTTCACCAGCCTGATATTTCACTTTATATTTTGCTTCACCGCAATTCGGCTTCTTTTTCCCAAGAGATCTGCCATTTATAAATAGCTCAACAATTGGTTCCAATGAGTGAATCTCAACAATGGTCTTATTTCCATCACAATTTCTCCATGACCAGCTTTCAATAGCATTGGTTCCTCTCCACACAGACTTTGACACCCTTACTCCCGGATGGTTTGCAGGTCTTACTCCGATTACCGGCTTATCGTTCTCCTGCCATACAACCTGCGCGTTTCTGCATGATATATCCGGATTCCCTATAATATCAATGACCCCTGCCCCACCTAAAAGCCACGGAAACGGTCTGTTAAAGGGCAGTCCGCCCGTATAACTCCATGCACCGATACCTGCTTCTCCTAAATAGTCCCAGGCGGTCCACATAAAATCCCCCAGCAAATAGTCATATTTTTTTACCATCTCCCAGTTCTTATAAATATCCTGTGGAAAGGTTTCACTGCCAAGGATTATCCGATTCGGATGTTGCTTCTGCTCTAATGGATATCTTCCCGAAGCATAATTATAACCTGCCACATCCAGAGCGTCTAAAATTGGCGATGTCACTGCATCCACCCGTTTTGAGTTTCCTGCTTTATTCATTCCGGAGCCGACAAAGCTTGCCATTACATTAAACGCAAGCGAGGCATTTTGGGGGGTTCCGCCGCTTTCTCCGCCAGCCCCATTTTGAGCGGCATCTTCGTCTACATTGTCATACTGCCCCTTGCCCTTAGCATAATTTCCCATGATCATGAGATTCATTCCGCCTGTGACGATTCGTCTGGAATCCAATTTCTTAATGAATCCTATGATTTCTTTCCCTTGCTTTACACCATCCGGCTTTCCCGGTTCAGAAACCTCATTTCCGATAGAGTACATGATTACGGAGGGATGATTGTAGTCCCGATTGATCATTGCCCTTACATCTTCCTTCCAGCAGTCCTTAAAATCCAAAGCATAGTCATACTTGGTTTTTCTTAAATACCACATATCAAACGTCTCGTCCATCAAATACAAGCCATACTTATCACATGCTCTTATAAGGGCATCAGAAGCAGGATTATGAGACATTCTAATCGCATTAAAACCATTCTCTTTTAAAATCCGAACTCTTCTCTCCTCCGCTTTATCCCAGGTTGCAGCGCCAAGGATTCCATTATCATGATGAATGCATCCACCCCGAAGATATGTGCGCCTGCCGTTTATGAACAACCCTTTTGTACTGTAAGTAACCTCGCGGATACCAAATTCTGCAGACGCTTCATCAATAACTGCGCCGTCCTTTACAACTTTCACATGACATACATAAAGGTTGGGCGTATCTGCATCCCAAAGAAATGCATTGCCAATTGTGATTTCTGCATCCAGCCCATTTGTATGTGCTACCTCGTTATTATCCTTGTCAATAATCGTAATTTCTACCGTATCGTATGCGCCTTCAACATCTGTATCAACCTTAATCTTTGCAGGAGAAACAGACAGGATATCAATCTTTATTCCCTGACGCTTTATATAGGTCGCTTCACCAACATATAAATTGACTGGTCTGTATATACCAGAGCCCGAATACCATCTGCTGTTTGGCATATCACTGTTGTCTACATTTACAGCAATCTCATTTTTGCCCACAATGAGCTGTCCGTCAAGACATATGGAAAACGGCGTGTAACCATATCTGTGCGCTGCCGCCGGCTTCCCATTAATCAGCACCTCACAGTTCCGATATACTCCTTCAAACTCCAATTCCATATGCTTGTCAAGCTGCTCTTTCGTAACATCAAAGTTCTTTTTATAAATATATTTTCCACCCGGGAAGTAACCGTGTGCGCTGCCGCCGGGCGCTTTCGGATCTCTTTTCTCATGAATCATTGCATCATGTGGGATATGGACCGCTTTCCCATTGCATACCCATCCGTCATTAAACCTTACCTTCTTCATTGCCGTCACCTCATTTATAACTATCCTATGCCTGCTTTTTCTCAATCTCAGGAAGAAGCTTATCCAAATTATAGAAAAGCATAACTATACCGACTGCTGCAAACACGATGACATTCATATATCCCGCAAGGAATTTGATCATAAATAATGCACCACTTGTCTGCGTTTCCGCAAGACCATTGTATCCGCCCAGTTCCAGAAGCCAACCCACTGCACCAATACCAAGAGCTCCGCCAAGCTTTCCCAAGAAGCCCTTAATTGCTCCGATTGTTCCGTCCATTCTCTTGCCCATTGTATAATGATTATAAGTTCCTGCATCCAGCATCATCAGATCAACCAAATATGTAATTGGAAGCGATCCGATTCCAGCAAGTACAAACGCTAAAAGGAGCAATGGAAAAATTTCGCCAAAATAGAACAATAAAAGTCCTGATATAATATAGAATACACAGGAAATCCGAACCATTGTTCCTTTTGAAATTTTTTTCATAATAATCGGAAAAACAAACAATAACGGAAGCACGACAATTGTCATAGCTGAAGCCGTACCCATCAAACCAAGATCCCCTATCACCCATGTAAAGTAATACGTATGAATCCCCATACCTGTTATAAAGGAATATCCAAGATACATCAAACCGATAAACCATACATATTTGTTGCCTTTCAATACCTGTAATGTATCCTTAATTGTTACGTTCTCCGTAGTGCTTGCATCCTCAATCTTAATGGTTTCCTTTACAAGAAAGAATCTGAAGATACCGATTACTGCCATAGGAACTGCTACGCAAAATATAACGAGTCTCCAACCATTTACATCCGTTCTGATTCCTTCGATGAAGGTTGGTAAAATAATATTTGCAGCCATAGAGGCAACCATAATCACAATACCGCCAAAGCTTGCAAGCTTTACTCTCTGATTATCAGTGCCAAAAGCCCGTATCATATACGGATTCTGAGCCGCTGACAAAAATGTCGTACACACGGCATTAATCATCACATACATAACGAGAATCCAAACAACTTTAAAGGTATTACTTGCGCCTGCCGGCGTGGCAAAAAGCAAATAAGTCAATACCCATTCGATAACAATAAACCACTCATAAGGTCTGCCCTTCCCCCATTTGGTATTGGTCTTGTCGACAATGTATCCTGCCAACAAGTCTGTGATGGCATCCACAACCTTACTTGCCATTAAAAGCGTTCCGATAAGTGCTGCGCTCATTCCAAGCGCATCCGTGCAGAAAAGCGAAATATACCCCAGCATAATAAAATTTACTGCAGCTGCTACACCGCGAGTCTGCCATCCCCAGAACTTTACAAATCCAATTTTATCCGGATTGTTTTTTCTTTCCTTCATGATTTTAATCCTCCTCATTAATAAGAATGTCTTTTATCTTGATATAGTGATTATAAATAAAGTTAACATGCAAAAATATTATCTATGTTCTCTTTTTGACACTTATGTGCATTTGTCCAATAAAAAAATGCCTTCCGGCATTTTTTATCTATTTCGTATTGATAGCTCTATATTCTTTTGGCGTTATCTTATAACGCTCCTTAAAACATTTTCCGAAGTGGCTTTGAGATGAAAACTTAAAATACTCTGCGATAGCAGAAATAGGATAATCAGAATATTTCAGTAAATTTGCAGCATGTTCCAGTCGCTCTGCAAGGATGTAGTTTTGAATCGTTATGCCTTCAATCTCGGAAAATTTGTGTGACAGATACGATCTTGATGTTCCGATTTTTGAAGCAATCTCCCCTATTTTTATCTCTTTTCTCAGGTTCTTGCCAATATAATCCTTGCACTTTTCAACATAGATATTTTCGCTGTGTCTCCTCTTAGCCAGCGCAACTCCTTCGGCAAAATCTATCTGAGCCTGCATGCCTATCTGTTGAAGCTTTGAAATATTTTTGCAACTTTCTTCTATCTTTCGCATATACACATCGCCAAGCGTATAGGCTTCCTCTGCATTCATCCCTCCCTCAATTGCAGCTCTGGACACAAGCGTCACTATTGTAATCATCATGTATTCTTGCTGTTTTGCCGAATTAACAGCCACCTCTCCAAAATCACTTGCATCAGGTGTAAAACCGTCCAATATTTTCTTAATTCCGTTTACATCTCCATTTTTTACCAAATCAAAGATTTTCTTCTCAAAGTCGATTCCGCCGGTATGCTTTCTTTCATATTCTGATTGATTTAATTGGTATATTTCGTAGTTTTCGCTCGATACCCATTTCCCCGCCTCTTCTTCGCTCAAAAAATCATTAACAATAGCAATATCATCATAAGATTCCGACTCTCCTGTTATAATCTCGAATAAAAGGCACAAAATCTTGGTTATAGTACCTGTTCCAATTACAGTTACTGAATAATTCTCGATTACACCATGCTTTTTCTTATACGCAGAAAGTCTGCCTCTTGTCAAAGAAATACGAGTAATCGGTCCTATTGAATATAGTCTCTCGTCACTATATATGAGCCCCCAGTAAATGTCTTCATCCTCAATATAAATAATCGGCGTTGTATGCTGCACAGCCAGGAGCCTCAGTTCAGAGACAAATTTTGCATCAATTTCTTCAATATAAATATTATCATCACTTTTTGTTTTGTATATAACTTTACTATTTTCTGTTACGCAAATCGGCACCATGAATAAATCACTAACTATGTTCAATATTCTTTCGTTCAAGCAACTCCCTCCTTCACTTAATATTTCAAGCATAATTTATGCATGGATTATTCATACTAAAAAACTTATCATATAAAGTTTGTATTAACTGCAGTTTCGAGGTTTTCATTTTCGGAAATATGAGGTATCATAAGGTTAGGCACTCTTTTGGTGTATATGTTGATTGCTAATCCCATTGTACCAAGCCGCTTACGCGTCAGCAAGTGCCAAAAACAATTTTCCGCTAAAACCTAAAAAATAGCAGTTTTCGTAAATATGTGTTATTATTGAGTTACCCCTATATCGCAACCTGCACATAACAAAAACTGCTATGATCAGGCAAGGCTCCACTGGCGCTGCATATAGGATTTCAGATTTTCCGTGCTTTTCCTGTATGCCTCCCGGACTGTTTCCGGGTCATAAAATTATGCTTTCTGCCACAGCAGCATACTGTCCTGAAATTCAGCCAGCACTTTTCCAGTATCTTTCAGCCACGAAAGATAAGACCGCACCGTGCTTCCCACCAGCACATATTGCTCAAAATTCATGGAAAGACCATATCCTTTGAAAACTTCCTGCAAAATACGCTCAAAGCACATTGGCTTTTCACAAATCGATAGAATCCTCTCTGCCACCTCATGCACCTTATCCCGGTTGTAGCGTACAAGCTCCTTGATATCAGCAGCTGCTTCCGCATGAGCCGGAACAAACATGGCGGCTTCCATTTTCTCCACCATATCCAGCGTTTCCAAATAGGCTCCCACATCATAAATGAAAGATACTGCATACTTCTCCAGCGTTTCCCGGCTGCTGATACAATCCGCAAGGAATACCACCCCGTCCGGCATACGGAAACCAACCATGTCAAAGAAATGCCCCGGCAGCGGTATCACTTCAATCTCCTTCGGAAACCCTTCATCTGAAAAATCCGTCACATTGCTGTCCTGCGCCATCAGGAACTTATGCCGCAAATCCTTACACGGATAACCGCCGTAAAGGAAGGACGGCTCCAGTACCGGGTATTTTGTAAAAGCCGCCTCTATGCCGCCGGAATAAACCTTACATCCCGTCTGCCCCTGCAGGTATCTGTTCCCGCCAATATGGTCTGCATTGGAATGGGTATTCAGAATTGCCGTAAGATGCCAGCCGTTCTTATCCAGTATCTGCCGGACTTTCCGCCCCGCATCCTTGTCATTCCCGCTGTCAACCAGATAGACATTCTCCCCGTCCGCCACATAGACACCGATCTTCGCCGGGCAGTTTATGTAATAACATTTCTCACTGACCTGTACCAATTCATACATTGTTCGTTTCCTCCTTGTTCTGCTGTTTCCTATTACTTCGGCTGAAAACCATTTCCGCTAAAGTAAAAGCATCCATCGGATTATACCATAAAAATTTTCTGTTTTTCATCCGATGAAACAAAACGACTATTTTTCGGGAATAAAAAGCATAAAATTCCCAAAGGTAAGCAATTGAACGTATCGCCAACCCGTGGAATTGTCCCTGTACCTATGGTATAATCCAAATTATCACTACGAAATTTGGGGGAAATAATTATGGAATTTACAAATCTGCTCGATGCGAAAAACCGCCATGAACTGAGGGAATGGCTCATAAATAACCATGATAAGGAAAAAGAATGTTGGGTAATCGTGAAACGTGGCCGCCCGGTTGATGACGGCACTTTCTGGTATATAGACTCCGTTGAGGAGGCCATGTGCTTCGGCTGGATAGACAGCACCACAAAAAAGATGGATAATGGCGTGACTGCCCAAAGGCTTGCTCCCCGGAGAAAGGGAAGTTTATGGTCTGAGTTAAATAAGGAACGCTGCCGGAGGATGGAACGCCTGGGACTGATGACCGATGCTGGGAGAGCCGTGCTTCCCGATATGTCACCAAAGGGATTTGTCATTGACGGGGATATCGAAAAAGCCTTAAAAGCAGATTCGGAAGTATGGAGCAATTTTCAGAAATTCCCTCCCCTGTACCAGCGGGTGCGGATTGACACCATACAGATCAAAAGGAAACAGCCGGAACTGTTTCAGAGCAGGCTGCAGAAGCTAATTGAAAATACTAAAAAAGGGGTTATGTATGGGGAATGGAATGATAACGGAAGATTGATAGAATGAGGGGTTATTTACGCATATCTATTTTCCATTCACTTTTTACCGTTTTTCTCATATACGAACACGGAAACTCTGTATATTATTACGGAAACACCTATACTATCACGAAAACTCTCATCCTGTTTCCGTGATAATACAGGCAGTTTCCGTGTTTGTATATGGGTTTTGCCTGCGAGTATCGACTTTTGCGTGATAGTATCGAGTTTTGCCTGCGAGTATCCGAGTTTCCGTGATAATAACCGACTTTTGCCTACGAGTATACACTATCAGGCAAAAGAACCCCAGAACAAATGTTTATATCTCCACTAATGTAAAAATGCCCCTAAAAGCACACGGAAATAATGTAATTCTGAAACCTATGTAGTGCTGAAATTGCCGTGTTTACAGGCTTTGCAGGCTTTCCGTGTCCGTATCTGCCGGGGAAGGAGACACCTTTGGAAGCCAAGGTTATCTCTCCCGGCACAAGGCTCTGCCCCTGCCCTGTTCAAACCTTTTAACGATTGCCCGCTATCGTTAAAAGGAGGTGCAAATTTGGAGGACGAAACAGCTTCCGAAACGGAAAAAAGGCTCAAAAACCGAAAAAATAAAACTGCCGAATCCGCGGAAAGGCTTATTTCCACGCATTTTAGCGGTTTTCCATTGTATCAATTTCGGTGTTGCGATGTTCCCATAATCCTGCGAGTATTTTCCTGATAGACAACTGAAATTCCTATCGTTAAAAAATGCACCCAAAGTCATGCTTGGGTGCATTGTATCAAATTGTGGTACGCAAGCCACCATGCGTACCGTTCAGTACACGGCGGTTTCAATAGTTGACGTGCACAGACTGATAGGCAGTAGCTAAGTTATAAAAGGTACTCGCTATTTTGCGTTTACCGCCAAACATAATGCTAAAATGCATTAAAATTTTAGACACCTATGCAAATAGCATAAGTGTCCCTTTTATGTGCCACTATATTGAATCAACACTTCCCACCTCCCATATCTCTTTCCATTGACTCTGCGAATATATCCCTTTTTCTGCAAAGAATCCATTATTCGTTTTATTGTACTGATGGATTTTCCGGTTTCTGTTACAAGCTCTTTTTGTTTAACTGACGGATTTTTATAAATCAATTCTAATATGACTAATTCCTCTAAAGTACATTCTAAAGTATCAAATTGACACTTTGGATCTTTAGAAATAATACTTTGGAAATCATCACTCACATAATCCACATGCATATATCGATTCTTCAGCTCATACTCCGTCCCCAAAATCAAATTGCTGAAGAACATTTCCAGGAACTTCATCGTTGCATGAACACCATTCTGCAAATCATTATAGTTCGCTCTCACCAAAGCATTGCGAAAATACCATGAATATTTTTTAAAAGCATCATTGTTTACCTTGAACCCAAATGTTTGCATATACTTAATCATAAAAACAGCTATTGCCCTGGTGTTGCCTTCGCAGAACGGGTGGATCTGCCAAATATCCGAAGCAAACTTTGCCAAGTGCCTTACAGACGCATCCACAGACAGTCCCTCATAAGAGAACTGCTTTTCTGTTGCAAAGTCATATTCAAGCGTATCTCTGATACTGTTCCATGACGCATAGGTAACTGTATTGCCTTTCAGCACCCATTCTTTCTTCGTAATATTGTACTGCCTGATTTGACCGGCATGTAAAAAAACACCTTCAAACAATCTGCGGTGAATGGTCAACCATTCAACCGGTGAAAACCGGAATGCTTTCTCTCCCAACAGTTTTGTAATTCTTGCAGACACAATATCCGCTTCCTCAGTATCGTTCTCAATTTCGATACACTCAGTACGCTGCTCATAATAGTTCTGAATACGTTTTTGAACATCATCAATGCTGATTTTTCCTTCAATATGCTCCTTAGCTATATCAAGCAGATATGCAGATGTTTGCAATCCATCTACCGCCTGCAAGCCGATTGCAGTCTGCCAGGCTTCGCTTTTTTCAATTTGACCAGGCTCACCCTGTTTGATATATTCTTCCAGCTCAAATTGCCAGTTTTTGTCTGCTGCCATAGGCACACCTCATTTCCACTTAATATCCAACCCTAAAATAATCCGAATATTCTTCAAATTAAAAGAAAGTACAGCATAATTCATTCTGATGAATAATACGTCAGATTGTTTTATCCTGTACCTTCTGTTATCATACCCTCAGTGAACAAGGCACACACGCCATAGGCTCGCCTATATACTTGCAGGACTATGATAACCCTATTTGTATAAACAAACAATCCTTTAACACTAAATTTTTGTAAATAACCTCATTGCTGACCTGCAGTTCCACCGGCTTACCTGCCCCTGTGGGCATTCTGGCTGTCTGTCCATACACGGATACTACCACGCGATTCTTAAAAATCCCTCAGGCAAAACTCCCTTTCCGCATCTGCCGTGTCATCTGTTCCTTCTGTCACCATACGCACTTCTTTCTTCCATGGTTCCTTATTCACAGATTTCCATAGATGAGCATGTAAAAATCATCTCCTGTTATGAAAGCAGGGGAAGATTGGATACACTCATGAATCACAACCCGCTCATTGATGAGAATAACTGCCGCTGCATCATCCGCTGCTTCCTAAGCTACTTGAAACAGCGGCTTCTTTCTGGGCGGATTCCCATTTCTGACGCAGCCGTTCTGATTTCTGACTGTTTTTCTGCTTTTGCCAAACAATTTATGCAGATTCACTGCACTTATCTGCGCCAGTGATAGCGGCAATGATGGTTTGAGTACCATACTTCTTTGCATCATTCTCAAACAATCATAGGTCTTTGTTGTTCCGTTTAACAGTTTGAGTACCATACTTCTTTACATCATTCTCAAACCCTGCTCCTGGTCTACTACGATCTCGCTGTGTTTGAGTACCATACTTCTTTACATCATTCTCAAACCGACCGATTGACCGTGTCACCCTGCGTAGAGTTTGAGTACCATACTTCTTTACATCATTCTCAAACTGAGACCGTTGCATTAACCGTTGTGCTAAGTTTGAGTACCATACTTCTTTACATCATTCTCAAACAGCTAGCCACATAATCCTGCGGAAACTTCTGTTTGAGTACCATACTTCTTTACATCATTCTCAAACAATGCAATTGTTGAAGTCAAGGTTGATGGCGTTTGAGTACCATACTTCTTTACATCATTCTCAAACTGAAGCCATTAAGGAAATCCAGGACGTGGAGTTTGAGTACCATACTTCTTTACATCATTCTCAAACGGTATGATCAGATTCCTGCTCCTGGAATAGTTTGAGTACCATACTTCTTTACATCATTCTCAAACCCCTCATAAGACTAGCATTAATCGGAATGTGTTTGAGTACCATACTTCTTTACATCATTCTCAAACCATAACAAATCCCTATAGAGGCTTCACCTAGTTTGAGTACCATACTTCTTTACATCATTCTCAAACAATGATGGAAGCTTTTACGTGGAAACCGCTGTTTGAGTACCATACTTCTTTACATCATTCTCAAACAAAACAACCGTAGATACAGTTTATACAGCAGTTTGAGTACCATACTTCTTTACATCATTCTCAAACTTAATGACTTAGGGATTAATCGCTGGCTAAGTTTGAGTACCATACTTCTTTACATCATTCTCAAACCTGCGCGGACATCTATCTCGTGTTGGTATAGTTTGAGTACCATACTTCTTTACATCA
>ERZ808044.1088-NODE-1088-length-18165-cov-14.242371_pt1 | contig 18165 bp, 16 predicted proteins | sample MGYA00380195_ERZ808044 | MGnify/ENA primary metagenome ERZ808044 (study PRJEB31490, sample SAMN06133423) | mouse gut metagenome | isolation source: Z7_2 | host: mice | place: China: Chengdu | collected 2015-05 ...
AGCTTTGCCAGACTGACATTTCTGCCTCCTGCCGAAAGTACCAAATCCGATGCTCCCACATTCACTATATTTCCTAATGCAATATTGGAATTATACCCTTGCAATACAATCTCTCCCGCGCTCAGAGTCATCGTATCCCTCGTACCGCCTATTGTTGTCTTTATAGTTCCTGCACCGCCAAATAAACTAATAGATGCAGTTGCCCCAGCGCCGGCACTTTTTATTGATCTGCCCAGATTAATCAGATTCGCTTTAAACGAAGCCAATATCTCAGATATATTTCTAATATTTACCCCATCACCATCAATATACACATTCTTACCAGCCGGATTGCCAATCGTAGCCGTACTGGCATACACCGGTTCCGAAGCAACCCTCCAGTTCGCCCCATCATAAGCAAACACCACCGTAGCACCCGCAGCCCAATACGCATACCTCACACCCTGTGTATAGACCGCCTTCGCCCCCGTACCGTTGATATTCAGCGTCGGAGACGCCGCCGTATTCGCATAAGTAAATTGCACCGAAACCGTAGCGCCCGCTTTCAGCACCAGTGTCCCCGCTTTCAGCGTCGCAGCCTTCGCAGCCGTACCTGCAGCCGTGCCGCAGGTCGCATACAACATCTGGCCATCCGCCCCGTTTGATCCAGCCGGCCCCTTGGGACCCGTTGCACCCGTTGGTCCCTGCGGACCTGTTGCACCAGTCGGACCCTGTGGCCCTGTCGCACCTTGCGGGCCCTGTGGCCCTGTCGCTCCATCCTTACCGTTTACACCATCTTTTCCATTCGCTCCATCTGTCACATTGCTTACTGTAACCTCATTCGATCCGCGCACCGCTCCATTAGCATCCCTAGCCTCAAAGCCATAGACCGCTTTTCCAGAGATATCCCCCGCATTTACGATAACATTTTTCCCTACTGCAAGCTCTACGCCATCCTTTATCCAAACGATCGTGAACAGATTCGTCACATCCGCTCCCGCATCCCTCACATTCGCCGTCAGCGTCGTAGACCCTTCCCCGTTCTTAAACACGATCCCGTTATCCGTAGAGATCGTACAGGCATAGACCTTATACTCCCGGATCAGCTGATTCATCTTATCCAGAAGGGATGTATCCACCTGAGATTTCAACTCATGAAAATTATCAAACGTCGTCTTATTCCGCGACGGGTCCGTAAGACTCCTGACCTGCTCCGTCACCCTCGCCTCCAGATACAGCGCCGGCACAAACTCCTCATCCGATACCACCACCGTATCCCCCAGCTCCGTGTCAAAAAAGCCGTCCACCTCATAACTCACCTGCGGCACACACACCTTCTTAAGCTCAGCAAGAGCCTGCCCATACAGCACATTCACATTCGCCGTATCATAAGACCACCGCTTCAGTATATACCGGTCATTCGTCTTAAGATTCGACGGAAAACGCTCCATCGCCTGCACCGCACGGATACACCCATCCCCAGGCGCCGACCGGAACTCCACCTTCCCGTCTGCGTCAAGCTCCGTCTTATCAAGCGCCGAGATCATCAGATTATCTGTCCCCACCGGCAGGATCGCCGTATACAGCCCGGTGATGTCCGAAGACTTCCGGATCCCCTTCACATTCACCCCATACCGAAGCGTCATATCCCGCCTGTCCTTACCGATCCCTTGATTCTCCCCGTCATGCTCCCGGTACACATTCATCACAAGCCGTTCCAAAGAATAATCATCCGCAAGCACCGGCACAAACTCCGCCTCCGCGCCAAACACATTCGCAAGAGAAAAGATCCTCGCAAGGATCGTCGACGATCCCGTCCACTCATGGCTGACCGTCTTATCCTCCACCTCGTTCACCCCAAGTTCCAACGTATGCTCCGGATCAAACACATCCAGATACTCCTGAAAACTCATAGCCTTCGGAGACTTATATTCCCCCGCGTCCTCATTCAGCAGCTCAAACATCATAGAATACGCAACAACCTCCACCACATACTCCGTCTTCACCACCTTCATGATATTAAAATAATAATCCCTGCCCCCATACCGGAACGCCAGCTTATTCCCCTCTGCAAGATACTGGGCATCCCCATGCCTGGCCGAAGCCTTAAAACCATAAGTACAGGCAGAGCCCTCCCTATAGGAATGCAGCTCATCCCCATAATAATGCAGCGCTCCCGGCGCAGCATTATCCAGAAACGCACAGACCTTATCATAAGCATTCAGTATCGCTATCCTTACATTCTCCATTACAAAAACGCCTCCTTAATCCTCGCCGTCACCACCGGAGCCGGGTTACAGAAACCCGAATAATAAAACTGCACCTTCGTCTCCCCGGGCGGCACATGGAAATACTTGGTCCCTATCATCTCATCCCCCGTATTCGCCATCCCATTCACATAGACCCGCGCCGCCTCCCCGTCAATACTCACCACATCCCCCTCCTGGTAACGGTTCGGCACATCCCTCCACTTCTCCACGCCCATCTTCTGGAATTCCAGAGACCGCAGATAATTCCGGGTCACATACTCATTCCCAAGCCCGCGTGAATCAAACTGGGTAAACGCAACCTGGATCTTCTTACACTCCATATTCCGGATGGCAGAAGAGCGGTAACTCGGATAACTCCCAAACCAATAGAAGGTCACCTTGTCCCCTTCCTTGCGGATGTCATTATGCCCCCTTCCGTTATTGAACGGGTTCGCATTGTCCGAGCCAGACGGAGCAAACGAAATCGACCTTACAATCTTCCCATTTACCCAGAACTCCAACCACGCTGTATTACCCGTCATATCCGACTTAAACAGACTGTACCCGCAGATTACCTTATTATCTCCCGTCAGAAACGCAATGGACTGTTCTGCCGTCTGTCCCATCAGTCCCGTTTCAAACCAATGGTTCAGGTAACAATAAAAATTCTTCGCCCCTGCATGGCCCTCCGAGTCGGTCGGAACCGCCAGCGTCTTCATCGCCCCGTTCCACTTCTTCGCGGTGACAGCGCCTGCAGACCGCAGGCGCAGGCATGGCCTCCCGCCGATCGTCTCCGTCACCAGTGAACCGCCCATCACATGGTCCGGGTGCATGTAGTTTGTCCCGGAATCATCCGGCAGGGAAGACACATCCGACAGTCTTATAAGCTTCTCATTCTGCTTATAATTCTCCCAGTCTGTCTCCTCCACACGTCCATACTGCATCACGCCATACTGCGACACAATACCAAGATACCCGTTCTCATGCTTATGCACAAACTCATAACTGACCGGGACGGCTTCCGTACCCCGGTTGACGATCACAGCCTCCAGGATCCCCTCCGCATTCGGCGAAGCCGGGAACGTCTTTTCCACCGTAGAATGAGCCAGGCCGTCCGGGACCAGCCAGGTGATCACACCTTCCCCCAGACATTCATAATCATCAAAATCAAGATCACCCATCGGAACCGCATAGAACACCCTGTCCGGGGCATTTCCAAACACCAGCTCCTTCGGCTCGTCAACATTCAGAATACGGGCAAGCTCATCATGCTTCTCCCCCAGATCCTCCAGCACCGTATAAGGCATCGGGATCTGCTTCTGCTTGTAAGTCGTATAAGAGAAAACTGCACCCCGCTTTAATCCGGCATCCCCCAGAAGCTCCGGAGACCATTCAGCACCAGAGAACGGAGTGAACCCGATTAACACATCAATATATTGATTCAACTCATACCCGTTAAATTTAACCGACAACCCCATATACACCGTCACCTCTTCCCCTTCAGCATCTCCTTCAGGAAAATATTCTCCTCGATCTGCCGCTCCATCTCCGCAGCCGTAGCCCGAATAAACTCCCTTTTATCCATTTCCACAGACACAATGACCGGACGCTTCGAAAGCTCCCGTCCAAGACGCTTATAATCAATCTCCAGCTTACCTCCGCGATCCACATCCACAAGTCCGCTCTTCTCCCTCGCAGCAACAGGACCAACCACCTTATCCACTATCCTAGACTGCCTGCCCTCCACAGCCAGATCCATCCGCGTGATCAGCTCCGACACATCCATACTCTTTATCTTATCCGAAAGCGCATCAACATCAATGGCATTCAGCACACCTGCCGCCATCTCCTTGGCAGAGTCAACCGCAACCTTCGCATTCTCCTCAATACCGATCCCAAACCCAAGGTCAAAATTCTTACCAGACTTCTTCGCCTTCCTGGACGGAGACCGCTCCGCCAGGGCGCCGCGCAGCGCATTGTACGCCGACATCGCAAGATTGGCCGCCGCCGAAGCAGCACGCCCAAGCCACGCACCGATCCCACTGACAAAACCAGCTCCAAAGTTAGAACCAGAATGATAACCCGTTTTCGATCCCGCACCAGAATCCGCATTACTGGCCAATGCACGTCCCTTTGCATTCGCTTCACCAGCCTTACTGCCCACACCCGAAGCATACTGAGAGCCAAATCTCCCGCCCGTGTCCGTCGGGTTCACCGTACCCGCCCCAGACTTCGCCCGGTCAGCGATCCCTTTCCCCTTCTGGAACAATGCACCTGCCATTCCCGCCACTCCGGTCCCCAGCATCATACCAAACCGCGATCCCGTAGCGTTCGGATTCACAGATCCCGCCCCGGCATTCGCGGCATCCGCATTTACCTTACCGGCATTTCTTGACGCACCTTGCTGAGAAGACAGGCCGATCCCAAAGAAAGACATAAACTGAGACCCCAGATTCTGCAGCGTAGTTCCCAGATCAGATTCCGTAAATACACCCAGGAAAGCCGCGATAAACTCACCGGCCCTCGACAACACGCCTTCCTTCCCCGCATCCACTCCAAGCGCCGCGCCCTCCATCGCCAGACGGAAGATCTCTTCCGTAGCCTTAGACGGCGAATGCTCATCCAACGCCGCCCTAAGAGCATCCAGAAAAGAGATCCCCTCTTCCTCTGCCTTTTTCGATATCCGGTCAAAACCATCCATACCTATCATAGCGCCTTCGACCGCATCCGAAAGAGCCTGCCGCGTTCCTTCCGGAAGATTGGCAAGCCCTGACAAAAATGCCTCATAGGAAGCAATCGATTCCTCACTCAATTTCCCATCAAAATCAGCCTGCGCAAGGGCGGCCACCATAGCCGCAGCGCCATCCGTGCCAATCTCTTTGACCGCAGTTTTAATTCCCCCAGGCAGCTTCTGAAACTCAGATACCGCTTTAGCTGCTGCATCCGCCGCATCATCTCCAAAAGCCTGGTACATCTGACCGCCCTCTTCCACCAATACAGACAGGGCGCTGGTTGTCTCTTGTGCCTGGGCTATCATTTCATCTCGCGCTGTCTGAGAAGAAGCCAGCATTTCCTTTGTATATTCCTGATATCCGCTCACCAGAGAATTCATTGCAGATTCAATCTCTTCCACTGTTCCGCTCTGCATCGCTTCCACAAGGGCATCATAATTGTTGACCTCAGCTGACAGTTCATTCAATGATGTCCTCGCACCGTCCACGGCTTCTGATGCTTCATCAAACGCAGTCTGCGCTTCTTTTACCGCATTCTTTGCCTCTATCATAGCCGCCATGGCCTTCGGACTGGTATCATTACCGTATTGATCTGTTACCTCATTCAGATTACGCTGCGCTTCTGCAAGGGCATCCTCTTTCTCCTTTGCAACTGCCACCGCATCCTTATAAGCAAGCAACGCCTCCTGACTATTCTTATACGCAACCGCCATTTCCTCCTGAAGAGCCGAACACAATGCCTCCGCCTTCTTCTTTGCGATCACCTCATCCAGGGCAGCTACCGTCTCCTGATAATTCTGGATCACACCGTCCGTCAGCGCGATCTCCGTTCCCAAAGCATCCGACAACTCCCCGGTGATCACCCTCGCCCGCTCCTCATAACCAGCCTTAACCCTGCCGTTTTCATCCGTGATGGACTGTAACTCCGATAGCAAGGACTGATAACCGTCATACTCCATATCAATCGCCTGTACCGACTTCTCCCTCGCTGCCCTCTGGCTGTTCAAAGAATCCGTCAGCTCATTGCAGGAATCCACAAGCTTCCGCTCACTGTCCGATAACTCATACGACTTATCCTTCGCATCATCAGCAATCACCGAATAAGTCACCAGCCCCGCAGCCAGAGCCGCAACCGCAGCCACGGCAAGCCCCACCGGATTCGCAGCCACCACCGCACTAAATGCGGCATACGCCGCCGACAGCTTCTTAACCGCACCCGCCACAGACGCAGCCACGGCATAAGCCTTCACCGCAGCTACACCGGCAGCCAGAAGCGGTAACACCACATCCAGATTTTCAGCCAGAAGTTTAAAAGCCCTGACAGCCAGAGGGAGTACAGCCTTCCCCAGGTTCAGACCAGCACTTGCAATGTTCCTAAGCGGAGGCACAATCTTCCCCGCCGACTTACTGCTTCCCTCCGCCTCATCCGCAAATTCACGGAACAACTTCCCCGCTTCCGACACCACACCCTTCAAACCGCCCGAATCAAACGCTTTTGACAGCCGGTTGACACCTTCCGTTCCGGCGTCGACAGCCTTCCTAAGCGGAACCTGCATCTTCTCATAGACCTTGATCCCAAAACCTTCCGCCGCAGATCCAAGGATCGTAAGGCTCCCCTTCAGATTATTCTGCATGGTTTCCGCCATGCCCTTCGCCGCACCGTCACAACTATAGATTGACGTCTGCAGTTTACGAAAATCCCCGTCCGACGCATTCACAATGGCAAGCAGCCCAGACATCGCCTCCTGCCCGCCGATCGTAGCCGCCATATTCGTTTTTTCCGCTTCACTCAAGCCCGCAAAACCACTTCGCAGATCCCCCATGATCTCATTTAAAGATTTCATAGAGCCGTCACTGTTCGTGATCGAGATCCCCAGCTCATCCATCGCGATTGCCACTTCATCCGTCGGCTTGGCAAGCCTCGTCATAATAGAACGAAGAGACGTCCCCGCCTGCCCGGCCTTGATCCCAGAATTCGCCATCAGCCCAATCGCTACCGCCGTATCCTCCGCCGAAAAACCAAGCGCGCCCGCCACAGGAGCCACATACTTAAACGTCTCCCCCATCATGCTTACATTCGTATTGGCATTCGAAGAAGCCGCAGCCAGCACATCCGCAAAATGCCCCGACTCCTCCGCCGACATCCTAAATGCCGTCAACGCATCCGTCACGATATCCGAAGTGACCGCCAGGCTCTCGCCAGAAGCCGCAGCCAGATCCATAACACCCTCAATGCCAGAAAGCATATCCTCCGTCTTCCAGCCAGCCATCGCCATATACTCAAACGCACTGGCAGCCTCCGCAGCGCTGAACTTCGTCTTCGCCCCCATCTCCTTCGCTTTATCCGACAGCTTCTCAAAGTCCGCCCCCGCTGCACCCGAGATCGCCGACACCTTCGACATCCCCGCTTCAAAATCAGAACCCACCTTGACCGCATATCCAGCCATCGCCGTGATCGCCGTACCGGCAGCCCCCGCGGCAACTGTGATCCCTTTCAGCGCATTCTTCGCCGTACCGGAGAACTTTGCCATGGCGCTCTGGGCTTTCGAACTGTCCAATTCCGTATTGATCTTGATCGTACCGTCTTTCGCCATTATCTCACCACCCTAGCACTGCATTGCAGAATGAACCTCCTTCTGCCTCCCGCACACATACGCCCTCCATTTCCTGTTACGGGCTTCCAGAGACAGCTTATGCCCGGCAGCCGAAGCATCCGTGATCCGATAGAGCTTCTTCATCTCATTCAGGAACGCCCGCTTCTCCCTTGGCAGACCCGCCGTGCTCACCTTCCGGTAATACATGATCCTGCTCATCTTCGTATCCTCATTCAAAGATTCAAACAAAGCCATGAACTTCCACCAATGCATCCTTGCATCCGTCAGGTCAATCCCATACTGCTCCTTAAAAGCAGCATAGATATACGGCGCATCCTGAGCAAAAGAATACGCAGGCTCCTTAGAAGTCCTGCGCTGGTATCTTGCCCTCCCGCCGTTTCCATCCTCTTCCCTCTCTTCCGGCTCCCCGCACCGGTAGAACCACAACATCCGGCTGACCGCCTCCGGGACATTCGCCGGAATTCTCGGATAATACATCCCAAGCAGCTGAATGACCTTATCCCTCTCATCCATCCCACTTCCCCAGATCCGGTCAAACTGCATCCCGACCCGGAAATCACTCCGGATCGGATATTCAGCCCCGTCAATCGTCACAGTCTCAGGAAGCTTCCCGGTAATAAAATCCTCCTTCACCCTACACCATCATCCTTCCAGCCTTCTCCATGGCAATCCTGTTACGCTCCTCCAAGATCGGATGCACCTGCTTCTCATACAGTTCCGTCAGCTCCTCCCACGCATCCAGGCAAGTCAGAAGATCGGTTTCCTCCCCCAGCACCATCTCAGCACTCCCCGCACCAAAGACCTCATCAACAAAATCAACCACGGCGCCGCACATCATCTCAATACCCTTTGCCCCGTCACTACAGCTTTGCGCATCCTCAACCGTCCTAAGGACCTTCCCCAATCCCTCATCATACTTCCTTGCAACCTTAGGATTCAGAAGCCCCGCCTGAAGCTTCACCCCCAAGACCTCAACCTCTATCAATCTCATAGTCACTCATCCTCCTAGCTTCAATCTGCCGCACTCCTATTCCATCCCCGCGTCATCCTGCATATTATTCGTTGGCTGTACACCACTCGCCGCATAGGTATACTCCGTCGGATTAGACCCAATCTTCTTAAACTCAATATCCACCGCAGAAGATTCCCCCGCATTCCCGGAACCATCCGAATTCACGATAATAGAAACCTTCCCCTTCTCGCCCTTTCCATTCAGGATATTGAAATAAACATAGTTCGTCACAACACTATTCCCAGTGCCATACTTCATCTTATGAGACAGACAGTAATCCTGCGCCGGATCCCCCACATACCTGTCTCCAGTAACCGCAAAAGACCGCTGCGTCCCCGTCTTCATCGTATTCTGCCCAGAACGGATATACTGCTTATCCTGCGTGACCGGATTCATCTGAGAGTCAAGACCCGCGATCCCCATCTCCACAACCTCAAAATCCCCGTCCGGCGTGACCGCATCCCCGCCAGGTGCAACATCGATCGCAAACACATAATCATCATTCGTTACCCATCCTTCATAATCCGGATTGATAGTATAGCCCTTCATCAATTCACTAACCTTCATAATCTTTCACTCCTTCTCAAAATAAAGAACCCTGCACGGGATCACATACTGGGCAGTCATATTCTCCCAATCCACCGTTGCAAGGTTCGGCATGTTCTGTAAGTTTTCAATCTTCTTAACCTGGCATCTCCTCCCGAAATCCGGGAAATTCCTCTTCCGGTTCTGCTCCTCGATCCAGTCCATAAAATTCTGCGCAAGATTCATAGCCTGCATATTCAGGTCATCCGTCTCCGCAGAATAATGCCAGGTGAGCACAATAGAAAACGCATACTCCTTATCCGCGGCACGCAGGAACTTCTTCACGGTCTTACCAGAATAATTCGTCAGAAACGACACCGAATCCGGAGAATCATTGGCAAAATTAAAAGAAGTCAACGAACCCACAAGCTCCGAAACCTTCTCTTCCACATACGCCTTCATAATCTCATGCTTCGTCATGCTCCTCCTCCGTTCACAAACCGCTGCACTGCACCCGTGAAATCACTCATACGGGCAGCTTTCATAGCCTTATCCCATTCAGACGTAGCCAGCGGATGCCGGGACTTGTTATACTTTAGCTTCCTGCCCGCCGTGACCTTACTCTCGCCCATCCGCGCCCAGGGACTCCCCGTGATCCTCGACACCATCAGGATTCCTTTATGCTGATAGTTCGCATAAGGGGATAGGTAGTGCACCACACCACTGCCGCCTTCTACATAAGTCCTGACATTCTGTGACAATCCCATATTCAATGCCGGAACATAAGGATCCATCAACCGTTTCGCCTCATTCGCCATGAACAACAATGTCCGGTCACCACCCAGGGCTTCCTTCGCAATCTGCGGAATCGGCTTGTTCCATCCGAAATCGATGTCCATCCGTCTAACCTCCTAACCGGTAATGCTTCGCCATCCGATGTGATGTATTGTCTGAAAACGCCGTAACCACGAACGCATCCGGCTTATACCTTGCCAAGACCTGGGATGCCGTATCCGGAGAAACACCCGTGATCTCATCTTCACATTCCCCCTTGACCACGATATCCTTCTGACTGCAGGTAAAATACTCCCTCCGCTCCTCATCCGGAAGCCGGATCCACTCATGGTAAGGTTTATATTTCTCAGAGACAGGGATCCGGACCGTATAAACGCTGTTCATCCTCGGTTCCTTCTCCGCATACTCCAAGCGCCCCATCACATTCTTGTAGAAACAGCCATGCAGCACAGTCCTCTGCCAGACATCCTTTTTCCCACCAGGATTATCAGATCCCCTGAGACAGTTATAGACCGTGACCGTCTGGTTATAATTCGGATTCATCTCCCCACCCCGCAATACATCAGCCCTGTATTCACAAGCCACTTCCGGACAATCCCCGCTACACTGCGGCAGATTCCCGCTTCCGACAGCTCATCCGTCTTATAGGTACCCGTCTCCCCGTCATTGCCGTAGCTCTGCAGGATCATCCCATTCTCATCCCTGGCAGCATCCACCGAATACAGCTTCTCCGCCAGCTCACAGCAGCACATCCCCACTTCCTCGGGAATCACTTCTAAGGCCTCCACCCGCTGAAACGTCCGCTGCCGGATCTCCCCGGATGCAAGCATCGCCCAATAAGGGAAATCCACATCCGGGATCTTCGGAGCACGTCCAAGGAGGTACTGGTTCTTATAGAATTCCAAATCCACATAAACCAACATCCTATCTCACCCCATTTTACGCTCCTGCAGATGTACTGTCCTTCATAACGGCAAACGGACAGCGCTTCGTCTTATCCTTCGCCATCGCGTTGATCGGGTTCGGGATCTCCCAGCCCAGACGCATCACGGCACGCAGCGCAACCATATCATTCTGCATCAGGTTATACAGGATATCCCCCGTTGCCGGATCCTGGATGATACCCTGGTCAAACAACTTAAAAGTAATATCCTGCCGGATACTATAAGCCAACTGTGAGAAATCACCCGAGATCATCAGCGCCTTGCTCCGGTCAAACGCACCGTTACGCGGGAAATTCATCGGAGAACCATCCAAAGAATAAGCCGTCCCGGTCTGCATATCAGACTTAAACACCGGCTGCCCGGTAGAATCCTTCAATCCCCTGAGCTTCGCCCGCATCGTAATGTCCGCCATATGGCCGTTGACAAAATAGCCGCTCTCCTCAACCTTCGCGATCACACCATTCTCACCCAGGATAGAATCATATAGATCCGATCCAAGCGTCGTAACCGCGCCCGCCTTCGTAGCCGTAGTCACAACACCGTCGCGCCAGGTCTGCGGCTTATCAACATCAAATAAAATGGCGCCGTCAATCTTCTGCCCGAACGCCTCCACCAGCCTCGGCCTTACCTCGCCCCAGATATCATAGTCCGCATCATCCAGGACCGCCTCAGAAATCGGCACGATGACCGCAATCTCCTCCGCGTAGATCACTTTCTTATCCCATGCCATGTTCGTCATCTTCTTCTTCGCCGAACCGCCTTCGCCATTCACAAAATACGCCACCGGCAGCAAATCAAGCACCGGCATCTTGTACTGCGCAGCCGTCATATTCGCAAGCCTTTTGCCGCGCTGCAGTACGGCCGACTGCTCTACCACGCCCTGGACGATCTCATGGCTCTCCTGCACCGGGATCAGCGCTTCCGCATCCGACCTAGTGATAGAAGAACCTTCACCGGCAAATAACTGCAAATCAAAAAACTTTCTATTCCTGTTCATATCTCATTCTCCTTCCCTTACCTTCCAAACGCCGACCGGATGGAAGCATTGATCGAATCATGTGTCGTCTGGCTCGTACCAGATCCTCCGTCAGGTTTCCCCGTGGAAACCACCTTATAACCCTGCCCCGTAAAACGCGGGTTCTCTTTCAAGAACGCGTCCGCCGCCTTCTTAAAATCCGTCTTGTCATCCACCTGCTTGCCGACCTTAAACAAAACATAGTCCAGATCATCAGACTTCACACCCTTATCCCGCAGGTAATTCGTATTCTTCATCTCCTCCACCTGCGCAAGCGCGTCATCCCGCTCCTTCTCCACGGCAGTCACATTCGGCTGGCTGGCAGCCTTCTTCGTCCTATAATCTGCGATCGCTGCCGTGACCTCCTCTTCGCTCATGCCCTGCCGCTTGAAATAATCCGCAAGAGCCGCCTTCGTTGCCCGGTCCGCCCTCGCCTCCGCGATCTGCTCCGCCTGCTCATAACTGTATGTCGCCCTTCCAGGCACTCCCCCGGCATTCCCCTGGCTGCCGTTGCCATTCCCGGCTGAACCTGCTCCTGCACCTGCGCCGCCGCTGCCGGCTCCATCTCCGCCGCCGTCTGCGAAGATCTGCAGGTCAAAATAATATCTCCTCATCTTCTCTCCTCACCTTCCTGTGATAATCCCGTATTTTACGCCCCGTCAGGCGTGAAAAAAGCACCCCGCTATAGGATGCATCACTCATTACTTATAAAATTAATACCCCGGTATTCCGCAGCCACTCCACAAATACCCAGAAACCACGTATCAACCAACGCCTTGCCTGTATCATTCATCTTCTGCCACTCAATACAGATATTTCCCTGCCCTACCTCCTCCGTGATCTCCACAAGGGCAATCTCCCTAAGCCCCCGAATCAAAGTCAGTGTCAGGGCAGAAACCGCGGCACATACAATATCAAACCCTCTCGGCGCGATATCCGCATGACCTGATACATGGATCCCATTCAAGTTTACCGCAACATCAATCAACTGTCTCACCTCCTAAAAATGGGTATAAAAATACCACGCACTCCGAAAAGTGAATGGTATTAGTTTATGTTCCATCTGGTATTACAATAGTTACATTGAAATCCTGGAGATGTTTTATAGTCTCCCCTTGTCTTAAATTCTCCTTTTTCACAGAATGGACAAACAACCTTCTCCCCATTTCTAAGACGCTTTAACATCTCATTTGTTTCGTTTGGTGTTAAATGCTTCACTTTTATCACCTCCAAGGTAATGTGGGATATAATTTTTTTACTGCTTTAATTATATCCCTCAATTCACTCACAGTCAACTTCTCTTTATTTGTTTTATGTTTAATTTCTTGTGCTCTACACACGCATTCGGCCCATTGACTTTCACCAATATCATATCTATGATGCGTCACTTCATGGATAATAACCTCTGCTGTGCGCTGTACTGTTTTTGTATCTGAGGCATATATTCTTATAAGATCCCCCAACTGCTCTCCAACTACATTCTCTTGATGCTCAATAGCATAACACATTTGAATTTCTAATTTAGGATGCTCCAGAATATATTCCACTGTTTCTCTGCCAATACTAGTTTTATTCAGATTATTCAACAACCGACGATAAGTAATGATATCTTTCTGGCCATTATTGTAAGTCTGGAATCTGTCTGAGAACTTAGAACATCTCGCCTTTACTCTTTCTTTTCTCTCCTTCTCCGCATTCTTAGCTGCCTGCATTTTCTCCCGTTTTTTCAATGCCGCTGAACTACCGCCGCCCACTTTTCCTAATCCATCCTGATACACCCTCTGCATCTGTTCCGGAAGCTTCATTGCTTTGGAAAACGCCTTATACTTCTGCATCTCCCCCTGATACCGCGCCTTTTTAAGGATTATGCTATCCTCATCCGCATCCCCCTCCAAAAGCAGCTTGATATCCTGCCGGGTCTTACGCATCCCCCTCTCCATCTGGCGCTGCTTCTGCAACGCCTGATATGCCGTATACTCCTTCCCCTGGTACTCCTTAGGCGTATTCTCCTCTTCCATCATTTCATCAAGCTCTTCATCGGTATAGTTCCTGACAGATACCCCCGGTATAAACGGATGATAATCATGATAACAGTTCGCCCCATGAAGCCCCGTTACCGAACCAAGACCACATACACTCTGCAACTGCTCATAAGTATACACCTTCCCCTGCCATACCTGATGCTCCGGCCTTGCACCCACATGATACGTAACCTCATAGACATCCGTTCCCAGATTCCTCGCCGCCTGCTCATTGATCTTCCCCTGGACCTGCCGGAATCCAGTCATGGCAGCCCTCCTTGCCGCAACCTCCACCCGGTTACTATGCCCCGAATCATAATACACCGTCCGAAGCCCGCTGTCCGTCATGGCATTGATCGCACGGCCGACTGCAGCATCATAACTCACCGCACCAGACACGATGTCCATCACCGCACCGTCCAGCGTCTCCTGGTAAAACTGCATCAACGGATGATAACAGCTCTTCCCCGTACCTGGATCGCGTATCACGAACCCTAACGAATTCGTGAGATTCCTGAATTCCGCCTTCGTCTGTACCTTCACTGACTCCAGAAGAGCCTGAAGCTCCAGATTCTCCGCGAACGGGATCTGCTTCCTTCCAACTTCCCCATAAGCCCTCTGATACCCATAATACTGCTCATACACCGTATCCGATAAAATATGGTCAAGCTCCTCATCCGTAGCTTCAAGCGCCTCCCGGATCCATTGCTTAATATTCTCCTCAGACTCGCCAAGCTGAATCATACGCTGCATCTGCCAGTCAGCCTTCGCCGTAGAAAACCCGTTAACCCGAATCGAACGGACAATGTCAGCCATGATACGCATCTCCAGCTCAGACATCGTTCTCTCTAACGGGATCGGTATTCCCTCCAGTCCGCCCTGCATCATGATTCAATCACCTCCGCAGTAGATTTTATTTCCCCTTATAACAAACATATTAGAAGGAATTCCATTCTTTATCTGTTCTCTTATTCTATCTGACTCCTCTTTACCGACAGGTATGAAATCAAAATGCCAGGGAACTTTTTTCTTCTTTTTCATAATCCCTACCTCTCTACTCCACTATTACATTCGCTTGTTCCGGAAGATTCCTCTGCGCCTCTTCCGGTGTCTCTCCATACCATTTTGCCCGGTATTCCCACAAGGGCATCACCCCCATAGACACATCCTGACGGTCGCTCTGCCGCTCCGTTGTTTTATCCTCAATAATCGAATCATCAAAGGCAATCGTGACCGTTGCATTTTCCTGCAATCCTGGAATCCCAATACTAATACCGGCACGGATGATCGTCTGGATCAACTGCGTCAGAACCCGGTCAAGCACAAGCTCATGCTTTACCAGCGACCGGTACATATCCGAATTCTCACTGATCACCTCCGTAGCCGTCTTCACCCCGCCGTCCTCAAACTTATAGCGGTCCGTTCCAAAGCCGCATTTCAAAGACAGCCAGTTCAGATCATCATTAATGGCTCTGCTGTGTTCCTCAATCCTAAGATCCATATTGACCTCATGCATAGCCTCTTTCGACTCCGAATTCTTAAAATAATCCTCCGGCAGTTCATAAAACACCGCATCCTCAGGATCAAAAACAGCGCAGCCATTCTGCATAGTCAGAAGCTCCGGCGCCACAAAGATACGTTTACGGCCTAACGAAAACTCATTCGCGTAACTGTCATACTCCAGATCCAACTTCCTGACCGTATCAATTGCATTTGCAAACAACGCTACCCCCATCGGATTCGTCGTATCCTCGTCCGCATTATTGACCACATTCAGCCGGTCGATCACAAAAAGCGGCCGATCCGAACCCGTCTCAATCCGCTCGGCAAGCCCGGCAAATACCGGAATCTCCTCCCACTGCTCCGGCGTCAGCTCCTTCCCTGCTCCGGTCGTATTCTCCACCACACAATTCTCAATCACATACTGCTTCCGGTTCTCCCCTGGTACATCCTCCAGCTTATGATACTGAAACTGGATATACTTCTTCCGCTTACAGGTTGTCGGGAACGTAAAGATACACTCCATAACAATCTTATTCTTCCAGGAAGTCGGATAAATGTTGGCGGCTTCCACATAATTGATTCCGACACTCCCGCCCTTCATATTCCCGGCTTCATCCACTGCCGCATCCTTGACATACGCCACATAAGCAACCGTTCCAAGCGCAGACTTCCATTCCTGGTATTCATTTCCCAACTCTTCCCAGGTATTCTCGGCAAGAACTTTTTTCACAAATGCATCCGTAGTTTCATCTGCGATCGTGATCGTGACACGTTCATTCAGCAGCAGATCAGCCATATCTTCGCACACCTTTTTCGCCATCCCAAGCGCATAACGGGTACAATTGACAGAAGTGCCATTCCCTCTGTATACCTTATACTTATGGAACTTCCGCACATTGGAATTATACCAACTACGCCACACTTCGATCTGCCTGTAAAACGTCCGATCAACCGTGTCAATCCCCTTCTCCTTAAAATAAGCAAATATATCCATCCTCAATCCTCTCTTTCAGATACCGGCAGCCAATGCTTCACCTTCGTCCACATCCCCATCACCAGATAACGGATCGCATCCATACAATGATCCCCAATCTTGACCGGCTCTTCCTTCCCCTTCTCTATGGAGTCCTTATCATACTCATACGTCTGGAACTCATCTATGGCTCTGTTCTGCCCGGCTGACACATCCATCAGATGGAACGTCAGCAGCTTTTGAACACGGCTGATCCCAAGTTTCACATCATTTTCCGCATTACGGATGACCACAGGGACATTCGCACCCCTGCATGCACGCTTGATCTCTTCCTGGAGCCCCTGCGCCGAAGGATCCAGGAACAAATAGAAACGGACATTTCCCTCTCCGTACTTTTCTCCCAATCCCACTGCAAAATCAACAAAATCCTCCGCATACTCCGATGGGCTCTTCTGATGTCCCGATTCCCGTCCGCTGTGATAATACTCCGCCAGTCCCTTCAACCGCCTATTCGCCATATCCAGCCCCGCAGCCTGAAATGTGGTCGCATTCTGCTGTCCATAATCACCGCCGATCCCGATAATCGAAAAGCGCTGCCCCTCTTCCGGTTCTCTGATATGGCTCTGGCTGAACATGTAGTAGACCGCGTCATCAATTCCTGTGCTCTCCCCAAGCCACACCCAACGATACATCTTCAGATCCGCCTGCATCATTTCTTCAGCAGTGTCGATCAGATCCCGTCCAAGCCATCCCACCGGCACATCCCGATAATCTGTATGGATATGGATGCAGTCAGAACGCTTCTCCATCTTCTTACACCACTGGTTAATCGGTGCATTCGGATTCTTCGGCGGGTTGTACAGATAGATCATCTGAAACCCGCTGCTATTCCCGCGGACGAAGGTAGCCTCAATATTGGTCAGCTCATCCTCTCCCTCACCGTCATCGAAAAATTCTGTCAGCTCATCCAGGATCACCAGCTTAATCGGCTTATCCTCATCAATAATACCCTTCGTATCGTCGATACCGTCAGAACCAGCAAAATACATTGTTGTACCGTACTTCCTGTAGGTAATCTCCATAGGGCTTTTCGTTATGTCGAACTTCTTCTTGCTGATCCCCAGACGGTTAATACCCCGCAGCATTTCCTTGTATACCGTTTTCCGCAGCTTATTGTGCCGCTTACGCAGCACTACTACGGAACCGGAAGAATCTGAAACAATCTGATAGATGCCCCGCACTCCGGCGAAACTGGATTTCGTACCGGCACGACCGGAAGTCAGTATAATATGCTTTACCACCCGGTTATTAAATATATCTCTGTATTTTGGAATAATTATGTCGCTGATCCGTACCTGCTTTTTAGGTAGGGCAGTCGTTAATGATCTCGACACCATCATCCTCGCCTTCTGATCCGCTACTGTTCCTGATCCGTTCCGTCTCTGCCTCCAATTTCCGCACACGGGCCTTCTGCTCTTTCGTAGCAAGATCCCAATTCTCATGCAGTAGTTCATTGTACTGCTTGATCATACTCCTAAGTTCGCTTTGTGCACGCGCCTGTGATTTCAGGAAGTTAGCCTGCTTATCCCACGCCTGCTGTACTTCCCATTTCTCTCCGATCACTTTACCATCCTGCTCTGCAATCTTCTCGATTGTCTTATCTTCCCGATCGCGGACATACATGATCTGCTGTGCACGGATGATAGCCGCATAAGCAATCTGGATCTGATCCCAGAGGACATCCAGTGGACCCACTGGCATTTCCTGTATAATAGAAAAGGCCTCCTCCGGAAGATACTTCC